>Ga0209083_1000570_pt1 | contig 52478 bp, 41 predicted proteins | sample AM7aDNAmetaG_FD_184132 | JGI IMG/M metagenome (GOLD analysis project Ga0209083, IMG submission 184132) | Freshwater microbial communities from Finland to study Microbial Dark Matter (Phase II) - AM7a DNA metaG (SPAdes) (version 3) | ecosystem: Environmental > Aquatic > Freshwater > Lake ...
TTTGGTTGATGCGGTCGTCACCACGGTTCTCGGTGCCGTTCAATTGGTCACCTTCGCGATTCCTGCGGACATCGAAATTCCTAGCCCCGTTAATCTCACCGGGAAATAAGCATTTCGTTGGTTTTACAAGAGCGCCCCGCCAAACGGCGGGGCGCTCTTTGTTTCTACGCTTTTCCTTCCGTTGGTTCGCTCAACTCGTCCTTCCGAATTATTTTCAGAAACTTCTCATAGACTTTCTTGGCAAGCGATGATGCTTCAGAGCAGATCTTGTGGATACCCGGGTGAGCGAAGAGTGTCAGGGAGAATGTTTTTTCAATAGCTCATTACCGGTTGTTTGGTTTTCTATGAGGCAAGGCACGTGATTCCCTAAGGAAGGCGGCGCTTGGAGATTGAAAGCTATTTTAGACCTTTAAAGGGTCTCAATGACTTGAGCATTTCTTCGTGTATCAGGCTGTTTGTTGCGAGATTCTGTAATCCCGCCAGGGTCAGGGGCGATCCTGAAAAGTCCGTGAGCGTTCCACCGGCCTCCTCGACGATCATCATCCCTGCCGCCTTGTCCCAGGGTGAGAGCTTCATCTCGTAATAACCATCAAAACGACCACACGCGACGTAGCAAAGGTCAATCGCGGCAGATCCGCCCCGGCGTATGCCCTGGATCCGGGTCAGGAAGACGCGGAGCATGGCAAGGTAATCATCCGGGTTCTTGTTGCGGTCATAGGGGAAGCCCGTCGCGAGAAGCGAATCTTCCAGGGTTTTTGCCGTGGAAACATGGATGCGTTTTCCGTTCAGGGTCGCCCCATGGCCGCGCTCCGCGAAAAAAAGCTCCTTGCGAAAAGGGTCGAGGACCCCGCCCATCTCAAGCCGGCCATCTCGCTCGAAGCCGATCGAAACCGAAACGATGGGAAATCCGTGGGCAAAGTTTGTCGTTCCATCGATAGGGTCGATGACCCAACGGCACCCTGAGCCTTCGATTGCCGGGGATTCCTCGGCCAGGATGGAATGGTCCGGAAAACGTTTAAGAATGAGCTCGACAATGGCCTTTTCAGCGGCTTTATCGATCTCGGTCACGAGATTGAACCGGCCTTTTTTGGTGATCTTTTGTTTTTTGCCGAAGTTCGAGCGGAGAAGCTTTCCGGCTTTGGCGAGCGCTTCCAAGAGCGTTCTTTTAATTTTGGCATTCTTCATATAAAATACAGGTCCTTTCAGTGAGCCGTCTGCAAAGGAGCGCATTCTAGCGGAATGCTTTGCTCCTCGCAACTTATTGAGACATTCAAGACAAATGCATTTGCAACCGCTTTTCCAGTTCGAAGAGAGGACTCCGGGAATGGAAAGCGGCTTGTGGAAGACAAAGAGGAGAAAAATGAAATCTTATCCTGTTACGTTGATCCCGGGTGACGGCGTCGGCCCCGAACTCGCGGAAGTAACCCGGGCCTGTCTTGAAGCAACCGGCGTAAAGTTCAACTGGGACATCCAGACTGCCGGCATGGATGTCATGGCAAGCGAGGGCACTCCTCTTCCGGAACGCGTTCTCGAATCGATCCGCAAGAACAAGATCGCCATCAAAGCGCCGATTACCACGCCTGTCGGTACGGGGTTCCGATCGGTGAATGTTGCGCTTCGTAAGGAGCTCGATCTATACGCGTGTCTCCGGCCCTGCAAATCCTACGAGGGGGTTCGCTCTCGCTACGAAAACATCGACCTCGTGATCGTACGGGAAAACACAGAAGACCTTTATGCCGGCATTGAATTCCAAAAAGGAACACCCGAGGCCGTGGAGCTGATCAGTCACATCGAGCAACTTTCCAAAAAGAAGATCCGGCCGGACTCCGGCGTCAGCATCAAGCCGATCTCTGTGACGGGAAGCGAGAGGATCGTGAAGTTCGCGTTCGATTATGCCCGCCAGAATAAACGTAAAAAAGTTACCGCGGTCCATAAGGCTAACATCATGAAATTTTCAGACGGGCTATTCCTTGAGGTTGCGCGCGAAGTGGCAAAGCAATATCCCGAGATCCAGTTTGAGGATCGAATCGTGGATAACATGTGCATGCAACTCGTGCAGCATCCCGAACTCTACGATGTGCTCGTCCTGCCGAATCTTTACGGGGATATTCTGTCGGATCTTTGCGCGGGGCTTGTGGGCGGGCTTGGCGTCGCTCCCGGGGCGAATATCGGAGCGAATGGCGCGCTTTTCGAGGCGACCCACGGTTCCGCACCCAAATACAAAGGGCTCAACAAAGTGAACCCTGTGGCGATGATCTTGTCGGGGGTTTTGATGCTCCGGCATCTCGGAGAAACTTCGGCCGCAGATCGTTTGGAAAAAGCCGTGGCCGATGTGATCCGCGAAGGCAAAGATGTGACGTATGATCTCCTGGCCGACCGCAATGACCCGGCCTCGGTCGGAACGAAGGAAATGGGCCAGGCGATTATTCAAAAGCTAAAATAAAGCAACGGTCAGCAAGCGATGAAAAAAGTTTGTCCTGATGCGCAGGGCAGCGATGATCAGAAAAGGCGGAACAAATGAAAAACAAAGTGACGGTAGTAGGCGCCGGCTTTGTCGGGGCAACGACCGCGCAGAGGCTGGTTGAAAAAGATATCGCTGATGTGGTTTTAGTCGACATCGTAGAGGGCCTTCCTCAAGGCAAGGCGCTCGATATGATGGAGTCCGCGTCTATCGAAGGCTTTTCCTCCAAGATCGCCGGCACGAACCGCTATGAAGATACCGCGGGATCGGACGTGATCGTGATCACGGCGGGCCTTGCTCGCAAACCAGGAATGAGCCGGGATGATCTTCTTTTTAAGAATGCCGAGATCGTTGCAGGGATCGTGGAAGCATGTGCGAAGCATTCTCCGGAAGCGGTGATCGTGATGGTCACCAATCCTTTGGACGTCATGACATGGCTGGCGTGGAAAAAGTCGGGGTTTCCTGCGGAGCGGGTGATCGGTATGGCGGGAGAGCTGGATTCCGCGCGGTATTCCTATTTTTTGGCGGAGGAAACCGGTTGCAGCCCCAAAGATGTCAAGGCCGTGGTGCTCGGCGGACACGGTGATCAAATGGTGCCTGTGCCGCAGCACGCGACTGTTCGCGGAAAATCAGTCGAGACATTGCTCGATCCGGCAACGATCGAAAAGATCAACCAGCGGGCTCGCGATGGCGGTGCCGAGATCGTGAAACTTCTCAAGACCGGAAGCGCTTTTTACGCCCCGTCTTCTTCAGCTTTCAGAATGGTCCGTGCGATCCTTCAGGATACGGGAGAGGTCATTCCTTCCTGTGTTTATGTGAAGGGAGCCTATGGTTTGAAGGATGTGTATTGCGGCGTTCCGGTGAAGCTCGGGCGCGGCGGGGCCAAAGAAGTGGTGGAGCTTTCTCTCACGGAGGCGCAGAAGAAGGCGCTTCAGGAATCCGCTGAAGATGTGCGGCAGAATTTTCTGAAATTGAAGGTCTGAGGGCCAAAGGGATGCTGGATATTATCTGGGACCAGAAATATAGCGTTCAGATCGCGGAGCTCGACCGGCAGCATCAGAAGTTTACAGCGCTGCTGGACCTTCTTTTCGAGGCCATTGAAGCCGGACGATCCCAAAGCATGCTTGGGGAGACCCTGCTGTGTTTGGCCACGTACGCGAACTATCACTTTGATTCCGAAGAACAGCTGATGATCAAGCACCGTTATCCGGAGCTCGGGGTCCATCAAGCGGAACACGATGGGTTCCGCGCGAAGGTCCTGGAATTTCGGAGAAGCTTTGCAGCAAACAAAGAAACCCTGACGGGGGATGTCGTGAAATTCATGACACACTGGATCGCGGATCATGTGACCAATACCGATATGAAATACATGCCGTTCCTCAAAGAACGCGGCGTTTTTTAGGAGAGACGATGAGCTTGTTGAATAGTTTCGGGAGCAAGGTGACCCTCAAGATCGCGGGGAAGGATTACACGATCTATCGCCTACGGGCCCTTCAGGAATGCGGGATCGCCAAGGTTCAGCGCCTGCCTTTTTCCATCCGCGTTCTGCTTGAGAATCTTCTCCGGAACGAGGATGGCAAGAACGTTACCCATAAGGATATCGAGAGGCTTGCAACGTGGGACCCTCAGCACAAGAGCGGGCATGAGATCGCGTTCACACCCGCCCGCGTGCTGCTCCAGGATTTCACCGGCGTTCCAGCCGTTGTCGATCTTGCGGCGATGCGTGAAGCCATGGTCAAAATGGGCGGGGATCCCAAGAAGATCAATCCGCTTCAGCCCGTGGATCTTGTCATCGACCATTCGGTTCAGACGGATTTTTCAGGAACCTCCGATGCCTTCGCAGAAAATGTTGCCCGGGAGTTTGAGCGTAACAAGGAACGCTACCAATTCCTCAAATGGGGACAGCAGGCGTTTGCTAATTTTCGCGTTGTCCCGCCGGCGACCGGCATCATCCATCAGGTCAATCTGGAATATCTTTCCCCCGTGATCTTCAGCCGCAAGGAAGCCGGGAAGACTTTTCTTTATCCCGATACGTTGGTCGGCACGGACTCGCATACGACGATGATCAACGGACTTGGCGTGCTCGGCTGGGGTGTGGGCGGGATCGAGGCGGAGGCCGCGATGCTCGGCCAGCCGGTTTCCATGCTGATCCCCGAGGTCGTGGGCTTTAAATTCTCTGGTAAACTCTCCGAAGGTGTGACGGCAACCGATCTTGTGTTGACCGTTACCCAAATGCTCCGGAAAAAAGGAGTGGTCGGAAAATTCGTGGAGTTCTACGGGCCTGGGATGAGTGAATTGTCCCTTGCCGACCGCGCTGTGGTTGCGAACATGGCTCCTGAATATGGCGCGACCGCGGGGTATTTTCCCGTGGATCAGGAGACGCTTAATTTCCTCCGGCTGACCGGAAGGAGTGAGGAGCAGATCAAGCTCGCGGAAACATATTTGCGGGAACAGAGCCTCTTTCGCGAGGGAGGGGACGAACGCATCGTTTATTCCGACACGGTGGAGCTTGATCTCGCGGATGTAAAGATGAGTCTGGCCGGACCCCGCCGCCCGCAGGACCGCGTTACCTTAAAAGAAGTAAAGCCGTCATTCAAGAGCCTGATGACTGAGACGGTCAAAAGCAAGAAAGATCTCGGAAAGAAAGTCTCTCTTGAGATTTCGGGTGAAAAATGCGAGCTCTCGCAGGGCGCCGTAGTGATTGCGGCTATCACAAGCTGCACAAACACCTCGAATCCTTCCGTAATGATGGCGGCCGGGATCCTTGCGAAGAAGGCTTTGCAAAAAGGGTTGAACGTAAAACCATGGGTGAAGACGAGCCTTGCTCCGGGTTCTCAGGTTGTGACCGATTATCTCGCGGCGAGCGGCCTTCTCTCGTGCCTTGAAGTATTGAAGTTCAATCTTGCGGGGTACGGTTGCATGACGTGCATCGGGAATTCGGGGCCCTTGGCCGAGCCCGTCGCGAAAGCGATCAAGGAAAAGGATCTGGTTGTGGCGTCCGTTCTTTCCGGGAACCGGAACTTCGAGGGGCGGGTTCACTCGCAGGTTCGCGCGAATTACCTCGCTTCTCCGCCGCTCGTGGTCGCTTATGCGATCGCGGGGACGGTCCTGATCGATCTTGAAAAAGAGCCTCTCGGGATAGGGAAGAACGGCAAGCCTGTCTATTTACGCGATATCTGGCCGAGCGCCGCCGAGATCCGGGAAACGGTGAAAAGCGTGGATCCCGCGATGTTCCGGAACCGCTACCGGAATGCCTTTGAAGGGAATGGAGCCTGGCGCGTGCTTGTCGCACCCGTTGGCGATACTTTCATGTGGGACAAGAAATCAGCCTATGTAAAACAGCCGCCTTATTTTAAAAAGATGCCGGCCCAACCTCTCGAGCTCAAAGACATCAAGAATGCCCGGGTGTTGGCGCTGCTCGGGGATTCCATTACGACCGATCATATTTCTCCCGCCGGTTCCATCGCTCCCGCGAGCCCGGCAGGAAAATATCTGATCGAACAAGGGATCGAGCCGAAGGATTTCAATTCATACGGGGCAAGGCGCGGCAATCATGAAGTCATGGTTCGCGGCACCTTTGCCAATGTCCGCCTGAAGAACCTGCTTGTGCCCGGAGTGGAAGGGGGCATGACAAAATATTTTTCTGAGAAAAACAAACCCGCCGTTATGTCTATTTATGATGCCGCCATGAAATACCAGGAAACCAATACGCCGCTTATTATTTTGGCGGGCAAGGAATACGGCTCCGGATCGTCGCGCGACTGGGCGGCCAAAGGGCCGGCGCTTTTAGGCGTTCGCGCTGTGATCGCGGAAAGTTATGAAAGGATCCACCGCAGCAATCTGATAGGGATGGGCATCCTGCCGCTTCAGTTCTTCCAGGGACAGAGTGCCGCTTCGTTCCAGTGGACGGAGGAAGACTGTTTTTCGATCGAAGGCGTCAGTAAGGGCCTGAAGCTTGGCAAGATCCTCACTGTCAAGATCACCGGACCCGGCAGAGCCAAGGTTTTTGAAGCGATCTGCCGCATCGACACTCCGATCGAGCTCGAGTATTATCGTCACGGCGGTATTCTTCAATACGTGCTTCGCCAACTCTTAAAATAGAACAGCCGATTTAAAGCGCTATGGGGCATCATTAACCAACGGGCCGGCCATGACCGCGAATCTTGATTACGCGTTTGATCAGTATCTCAAGGCCCGCGAACCCCAAGCCGTTGCCGCCATTCATCATTACGCGGAAAAGCTGAAAAGCCCGGCGTTTGCCTACGGCCGCTTTACCGTACCCGCCTTCTATAAAGCTTTTTTCGCCACTCCCAAACAGCAACATCTCCTGAAGCGGACAGCCTCTTCTTTCTCCCAGATCCTTAACAAGACAGCCCGCCTCTATTTTGAAGAGGGTCAGATGAAGGCGCGTTTTCATCTTTCTCCCGAAGCCGAAGAGCTTGTGAAGATCGATCCCGGCTATTCCCAGCATGTGGTGTTCGGGCGCTTCGACGCGTTGCTCGAAGGGGAAAGCCTGAAGCTTCTGGAATTTAATTGCGACGCTCCCAGCGGTGCCGCGTATGCCGACCAGCTCGAGTCGGTATTTCTTTCGGAGGAACTTGTATGGCCCTTTGCCGGCGAGCATCATCTGGCCGCGAGTGAGCGCGTGCAAAGCATTCTCTCCACGCTGCTCTCGGTTTATGAAGAGTTTGGCGGCTATGAAACGCCGCAGATCGCCATTGTCGACTGGCGGAACGCGAGAAGCTCGGGAGAATTTCAGCATATCAAAAGCCATTTTGAATCCAAAGGCTACAAGACCACCATCGCGGACCCCCGCGACCTTCAATACCGGGGCGGCAAACTTTATCACAAAGGTTTTCGCGTGCATCTCATCTACCGGCGCGTGGCCTTTGACGAGATCCTGGAACGGCTCGATGAGGTCCAGGATTTTTTACGGGCCTATAAGGAAAAAGCTGTCTGCGTGGCGAATCCTCTTCGTTCGCGGCTTGCCTCCAGCAAGGAGATCTTTTCGCTTTTGACGAATCCTGAGTTCGACCGCTTTTTTACCGAGAATGAAAATGAAATGAAGCGCCAGCATCTTCCGTGGACGCGCTGCCTTTCGGATGCCGAGGATTTTTACGGTCACCGGAAGGTTTTTCTGATCGATTTTTTGAAAGATGAAAAGGAGACCGTTGTCCTGAAACCGTCCGGCTCAAGCCATGGCGCGCGCCGTGTCCATATCGGCAAGGAAACGCCGGACGGGGAGTGGAACGCGGCGGTGGACCGGGCGCTCAAGGAACAGGATTGGGTGATCCAGGAGCAGGTTGCGGTTCCTGTGATGACGGTGCCCGAGGTGGTGAATCAGAAGCTGGACCTCGCTTACAAGAAATTCAATTTTAATCTCCTGGTCTCCGGCGGAAAATACGCGGGGGGCTTTGTCCGTTTGAGCGATGAAAGCGTGGTGAATGTTGCCACGGGTGGCGGTCTGATGCCCGCGATCTGGACCGATATGCCTCCTGAAGGGTCTGCTTCGTAAAGCAGACTCCTGGAAAGCCGGTCAAAGACGTAAAGAAAAAATCGGAAGTTTATCGAACGCCGTACGCTCTTTGGGTGTTTGATTTTAACGGGAACCGGGAGTATTCTTAGCTGGTAAGGAGAACTGATCCGTGGTCAAAAAAAAATGTAAGTCTTTCACCCTTCCGCAAGCGCACGCGCTACTGCCTACCCTCGAGAAACGGCTAAAGCAACTTCGTGATAAAAAAGAGGCTTACACGCGGACCCATGACCAGCTTTTTATGGATGAACTCGTTTGTGCGGCCGAATTGTCCCAAGGTTTTCCGGACAGGACAGATGATCTGGAAGCCGGGATCCACGAGCTTGAAGACGCGATCGAGGATCTTGCCAAGGATGTGGAGGCGATCTTCGCCCTTGGCTGCATGCTCCGCGATATCGAAAAAGGACATGTGGAATTCTTCGGATCGCACGCCGGCAAAAAGGTCTTTTTTTCTTGGCAGCTCGGAGAGCCTTGTGTCGGGCATTATCGTCCGCTTGGGAAAAAAATCCACGAGCGCGTTCCTTTACCCCGGAAGGCCGCAATAAAAAAAGCGAAATAAATAGATCCCTGCGGGAATCGAGGATCAAACCACTGGAAGATCTGAAAAAAGGCGCTTGTGTGCGGTGCCATCAGGCGGACTGGTTCGTGTCCACCCGGGAAACCTATAAGGAATCAGAGGACTACCAGGAGATCCAGTGGACGCTTGTCGCGAAAGGAAAAGCGACAATCTATCTGATCCGGTCTGAAGAGAAAAAAGAGGCCGGTCTCGAATGCGTCTGGGTGCTTACAAAGCAAATCCCTCTCAACAGCGTTCAACACCAGTCCGTCCCGGAAAACTGGCAACCACTCTTTGAAGAACCCTTCGTTTCTGCGCCTCCCCAGGCTGTTAAGCTTGGACCGACCCTGTTTAATTTTGACGGAGAGACCTCCTGTCGGGCAAAAGATGATGAAGGGCTCCTGGTCACCAAGCTTACTTGGGATTATTATGATGACACCAGGACCCGGAATGTCGCGATCGAGGTCTGGAAAGAATCTGACCGGGATTATCCCGAAGCCTATGAAGGCACGGTTGTCCAAACGTCGGAGTTTGAAATACTTCCCGAGGAAAAGCGTCGGGCCGTTCTCCGGAAGGTCAAGCCCGCCGGGAAAGGGCTCCTGCCTGCTTTGTGGACTTTCGTTTTCATAGGACTTTTCCTTTTTTTGTCGGGGGTTCCCCTTGATTATTTAATAGCGGGAATAGTTCCCGTGTTTGCGATCGTTGTCCTCGTACAAGAAGCCTCTCTTTTTTGGAGCCTTGTGGCCGGTTTGATGTGGATAGCTTTGGCGGGAATGTTTTTTTTCATGGACCGTATTCAGGCGTCTTTTTGGGGTGTTGCTTTGGGGGCGCTCGCGGTTTCCATCCTCGTTCCCCGGATCGTGGCGTCGGCGAGGCCGGACCTCGCGGAGGGTGCCAACGGCCCCATCCTTTTTACGAATCTTTTGCCGCCTCTTTGGATCTATAGTTTTTTCATTTACTTTAAATGCGCCCCCGGGCCGCACGAAGCCTTTCAATTGATAACGGCCTGTCTTTTACCCGTTGCGATCACTTCCATCGTTTATCTGATCACCCGCAGGTTTCAAAATGCCTTCTAATAAACTGGATATCCGTCAAACTCCGGAGGGGGCCGCGTTTTATATCGACGGAAGCCCTCTCCGTTGCTCTTATTTTCGCGGAAATCTTTTGGCCGAAATACCATGAGATATGATAGGCTCTCCTTAAAGTAGGGGGAGTGATCCGCATAGAGACGAAACGGCTCCCTTCAACCGTCTATAAAACATGGTACATTTTGAGTGGGCGTATGGCCTTAATTCAGATAGGCAATGTAGGTGTAAAGAAAGTTTTTATAACGCCGTATTCTCAAAAGAGATTTCAGCAACGGAATCTGAGCTTTAAAGAGGCGTTAGAGGCATTGGAGAAAAGGGACGTATCGTATCCTCCTGATGAAGATGGACGGCAAAAAATCCGATCCAAGATCGGGGGGAATAAAAACGCATTTTTGGTTATCCTGGAAGATAACAAGCAAATCGTGATTATCACAGGCGGTGAGGCGTAATGACTCAACATCGGGGACGCATAAACATCAAGGGTATGGCGATACAGCAAATCACCATTGATCCGCAATTCGGCTGTTTATATCTACAGTTTAACAATGAGAAGATTGCCAAAACTGTCGAACATTCTCCGTCCGTCAATATAGACCTGGATAAAAACGGTGGATTTGTTGGGATAGAGTTTGTTGGTGTCAGAAAAGCAGGCGGTAGTTTCAAGCAAGTCTTTATAGAACTCGCAAAAATCTATAACCGTCCTGAGCTCAGAAACATTCCTACGGAGTTAAAGCAAGACTTAGCCGTAGTGTAAGTTTTTACCACAATGGTTTTTCTTTCCAACCGATTTCAAATCATCCCGGCGGGACCTCGTGTTTCGTCGGCCCCGGGTTCCTGTGGACCCGGGATTCTTTTTTGTGGTAGCGGGTGCAGCTATGGCCAGAATTTATAAAAATAAGAAAAGCGGTGGCTGTAGCTTGTGCAAGCCTCATAAGCACAAAAAAGCCGACAAGCTGAAGCGCAAGGTTCGGGATTTGTACAACAGGACGGACCGGGAGATCATATCGGTTGTTGGCTTCTAAACCATGTCGGAAAGTTGGGACCATATAGGGACCAAAAAACTTCAAGTTCCATCGAAACCATCACACTCTATCGAAACAGTAGAAAACGAAAAATCATTGATTGTAGAGAACGTTTCAAGCATCATGTTATAATTAAAGGGGTTGGGGAAAATCGCTCTCTTGATTCTCGCCTTCAGTTTGATACTCGAGACGAATACATTTATCACGAAATGCTCGTTCTTCCAGCGGCGGGTGTATTAAGCCTGAGAAAGCGTGATCCTTTTCGGGCGTTGGTCCTTGGCGGCGGCGACGGTCTGGCGCTGAGGGAGATCCTTAAGTTTGACCGCTTAAAGCGCGTCGATCTGATCGATTATGATCCCGAAGTGATCCGGTACGGAAAAAAAGAGTTCGCAGTTTGGAATAAGGAAGCCTTCCAAGATAAGAGAGTTGCGGTTACCATCGGAGAAGCAGGGCGCTATCTCAAGACCTGCCGGAAAATGTACGATCTGATCGTGGCCGACTTCACTTTTCCGGACAATCTGGAGACATGCCGTCTTTTTACGGAAGAATTTTACGCGCTGGTCCGCCAACATCTTTCCCCCAACGGGATTGCCGCTTTAAACACGGTTTCGCCGGAAATGACGGCACCCGCGTTTTGGTCCATCTATAAAACGCTGGCTTCCCTGAAAATGAACCCGCGGCCGTTCCGTGTGCCTGTTCCCGCTTTTATTTCCCAGGGCTACGGGGAATGGGGTTTTTTCCTCGCCTCTCCGGCTCCGATCCTGCGACGGGAATTAAAAGGCGTCAAAGCCAATGTGCCGGCGCGGCATTTTAATGCAGGGCGTCTGCTGGAGAGCATGCGATTTTCAAAGAAGAACGTTTTCTGCGGGATGTCTTTGGCGAAGGTTCTCAAGGAGCCAACCGATCTCCTGTGTCTTTTGAATATGCCGCTGAGGATTTCCGGGGAGGACCGGGAAACCGTCGATTTCTCGAGGCACTTTTCGGCGAAGGATCTCCGTTCGATGGGGATGGATCCCCGGCTGGCTGTCTCGGAATTTACGCCGGAATGGTATGAACGGATGGTCGCCGTGTTGCGCTCGCTGGATTGGGACGCTTTTTTCGACGAAGTGGCGAAGAACATCAAGGGCGGTTTTCAGAAGCTGGGTGATGAATTCAGAATGCTGCGTAAGGAACTGCCGGAACTCTTGCGTGAAAGGATTTTCAACTTGGAAAATCTGCATAAGCTGGTGGTCTTGCTGGTGATCCTTATTATTTTCATCAACACGGTCTTTCCCGATAACGCTTACGCGAAAGGCTATTACGGCGGCATGCATCACGGTACGCGAAGTCAATATAACGAAGACGGCCCCGGCGTTAGTCAGGTCTTGATGGCCCCGGTCGCGGTCGCGGCGTTTTACGGTCTAGGGAAAGACAAGTTTGTCCCGGATGTGAAAGGCAAGAATCATCCCCAGAAGTCCGTGGCGCTGGCTGAGGAGTACGGGACCATCCGTCAGAAAAAAGCTTTTTTTGCGATCGCGGATGATATCTATGTTTCGGAGAGCGGAGATGTCTGGGTAGCGCTGCAGGGGCTTCCCTTTTATTATCAGATGGGCGAGCACAGCCTTATTCTGTTTGAAGAAAACCGCGAAACACCGATCTTTGAATTTGCCCCGGACCCGCAACTGGCCGGGCTTCTCACGAGGAATCTCGAGGTTCAGCATAAGGCCCTGGACAAGACCCTGAAGGATTATGAGAAGTGGCTGGGCTGGGCACAGCCGGCCCAATATATTTCTAAGGGAATACGGGAAGAGATCCAGGAGGTCCGGAAATTGAAAATATTGCGGGGGATTTTCGATTCTCTTCAGAAAAAATTATCTCAGAGGACGATCCCGGAAGGCGAGGCTGGACCTGAAGGGGCTCTCGGATTATTGCCGGGGATCTACTTATCAAAAAACAGGAATCTTTTATTGAAAAAAGCCGACGGTTCCCTAGCGTCCTATTCCTTTCGTGGCTTTACCGGCGAACCCGGTGTTCCTGTGGAGTCAGCCAATGAAAACTTAACGAGGTTCCTTGAGGCGACGATCCAGTGGAGCTTGCGCCGTCCCAAGATCTCGGACCGCTTGAGGAATATCCTTCTTGAAAAAATGGGACAGAAAGATCCCAGGGAGGCGGCATGGAACTAAAATATTTGACTGACGCAGACCGGGCTTCATGGGACGTTCTGGTCAAAGAGGTTCACGAAAGCGGTTTCATGCAGTCCTGGGCCTGGAGTCTTTTCAAGGAAGCCGAAGGACAAAAAATTATTCGCTTCGGGGTTTTCGAGGGAAAACGGCTTTGCGCCGGAGCCGTCATTTATTATGTGCCCTCCATGATCGGGGCGTCCGCCTTGGAGTTACCCCATGGACCGGTCCTTCCATGGCAGGAACCCGACAAGGCCTCCCGCGCTTTTTCATTGATTTCCCGAGAGTTAGAAAAGATCGCCGCGGAAGTCGGGGCACCGATGGCAAGGATCGAACCTTTCATGACGGAGCCTTTGCCCGCTTATCTCGGAAAAGTCATACGGGCCCCTTTGGATCTCATCCCGACTCCGACCCTCCTGGTCCCTGTGAACGGGGAGGATGAAGAGATCCTTGGGCAGATGACGCAAAAAGGGAGATACAACATACGATTGGCTCAGAAAAAAGGCGTGGAAGTTTATTATTCCACGAGCGAAGAGGCTGTGGAAGATTTCTACGGTCTTTTCGAGCTGACTTTTAACAGACACGACTTTTCCGGGGAGCCGCTTTCTTTTTTTAAGAATATGCTTGAGGCGTTCCGGCCCGGTCAAGAGATCAGAGTTTACTTTGCCCGGTACAAGGGAATGCTCCTGGCTTCTGCACTGACCCTATTCTGGGGATGGCGTGCGACTTATCTGTACGGAGGGAACCTGCCTTTTCTTTCGTCCACGATGGCTAGTTACGCGATCCATTGGCAGATGATGAGGGATGCCCGGGATGCCGGCTGCCAGGAATATGATTTTTACGGGGTCGCTCCCGAAGGACAGCCGTTTCATCCTTACGCGAAATTCTCTAAGTTCAAGGCGAGGTTCGGCGGCAGAAAAGTGAATCCAGCGGGAGCGCAGGATATCTTCTTTTATTCACAACTCGCTAAAATGTGGGTCCAAAGCGCCGGATCCTCTCAAAATAAGGAGGTCTTACATGGAAGCTTTACGTCTTGATCAGATCATGGGAACACTGGTTTATAGCGCGATCGGGATCATCGTTTTTCTTGTCGCGTTTTATATCATTATTAAGATAGCTCCTTTTTCCGTCAAGAAAGAGATCGCCGAAGACCAGAACGTGGCTTTGGGTATCATGATCGGGGCGGTCATCATCGGTCTTTCGATCATTATTTCATCGGCGATCCGTTAAAGGTGGTTTTGTCATGAGAAGTTTAGCCGTCGCCAAGCACCGCATGCAGGGGAAACATCTCCTGGCTGATTTTTACGGCGTTGCTGAAGAAAAACTAAGGGACCGGAAAAAACTTATGCGCGTCCTTTGCTCATCCTTGAAAAAAAACGGATTCAGCATCATCCGGAAAACGGGCAGTTACAAGTTCGAAGGGGGCGGTCAGGGAGTGACGGGTTTTGTGCTGCTGGCGCAATCTCACGCGGCTTTTCATTCTTATCCGGAATGGAATTACATCGCGCTGGATGTCTATACCTGCGGGGGGTTTGATCCGGAGCCGATCGTGTCGGCGATGGAAAGACATCTTGATCCGGAAAAAGTAAGAAGGATCTTTCAGAAGCGTGGCGGCAAATAAATAGAGCTTTAAAAGCCGGACGCGATCTTGCGAACTATGCAAGAAGCCGTTTGGTTAGCCTTGAAAGAGAGTGAAGTGACGGCGATGAGTTTTTGAAGTCGTCTGCTCCCGCACAGAAGGCTTGTTTGGAGGCTCCGGTGAATGATAGCGCGGCCATTTTTTGCTTTACGAGGCGGTGTGGACTCAGTACTATGCGCACGTCTCCGGGTCGCTGTCCTTTTCGGGGCCGGCGAGCGCGTCTTCCGGTATTTTCGTAGAACTGTTGAACTGATAAAGGAGAAAATTATGCCTTTTGGATTCCTTTTACCGAAAGAAACCAGTTTTTATGATTATTTTGACAAACAGGCGGATTATGCCGTCCGGGCGGCAGCCCAGTTCGTGAAAATGGTGGCAGATTTCAAGGTGGACGAGGCCGAGGTCGGTATCATGAAAGAGATCGAGCACGGCGGGGATGATGTTACCCATCAGATCATGGATCAGCTCAACAAGACCTTTATCACGCCTTTTGACCGGGAGGACATTCATGATCTGGCAAAAAGGCTCGATGATATCGTCGACATTCTCTACACGCTTACCAAGCGCCTTCGCGTTTATAAGATCCTGAGCATGGAGAGGAATCTGACGGAGTTTGCCCGGGTGATCGAAATGTCCGTGAAGGGCGTCTCCCAGGCCGTCAAGGGTCTGCGGGATATGAAGAACAGCAAGGACATCCTTAAGGCATGCATCGAAGTGAATAACCTCGAGAACCTTGGCGACAGGATGCGCGATGATATGCTCGGAGAACTTTTCGAAAAGCACGGTAAGGATCCGATCGCCGTCATCAAGTGGAAGGATATCTACCAGGACGCGGAAACGGTTCTGGATGTTTGCGAAGATGTCGTGCACGTGGTTGAATCCATCCTCGTCAAGAACGCCTGAGGCTTTTAGTCATGACCGTCTGGATCCTTTTCATTATCGTTCTTGCTCTGACCTTTGATTTCCTGAACGGCTTCCACGATTCCGCGAACTCCATCGCGACTGTGGTTTCGACCCGGGTTCTTTCCCCCCAGCACGCGGTGATATGGGCCGCTTTCTTCAACTTCATAGCGTTTCTTTTTTTCGGGCTCCATGTGGCCAATACGATCGGAAAAGGGATCATCGATATCCACATCGTGGATAGCCAGATCATCTTCGGGGCTTTGATGGGGGCTTGCGCCTGGAACATCATCACCTGGTATTTCGGGCTGCCGACGAGCTCTTCCCACGCTTTGATCGGCGGATTGGTCGGTTCAGCGCTCGTGAAGGCCGGCCCGGGATCTTTGGTCTGGAGCGGTATCATCAAAACCATAGCGTTTATCCTTATTTCACCGGTGGTCGGTTTCTTTTTGGGCATTATCTACGGGATCATTGTGAGTTGGCTCGCGCGAAAAAGCTCGCCCGCCCAGGTCGATCATCTTTTCAGAAAAGGTCAGCTGGTATCAGCGGCGTTTTACAGTCTGGGTCATGGCGGCAATGACGCCCAAAAGACCATGGGTATTATCGCGAGCCTACTTTTCAGCGCGGGTCTCCTGGGTAAGGATTTTCATATTCCCTTCTGGATCGTGATCACCTGTCATAGCGCGATCGCGCTTGGAACAATGTCCGGTGGGTGGAGGATCGTGAAAACCATGGGGCAGAAAGTCGCGAAGCTCCGGCCCGTGGATGGTTTTTGTGCGGAATCAGGCGCGGCGACAAGCCTATTCGTGGCTTCTGCCTTCGGGATCCCGGTCAGCACGACGCATACGATCACCGGGGCCATTATGGGCGTCGGTTCCCTCAAGCGAATGAGCGCGGTCCGTTGGGGTGTCGCGGGGAATATTGTTTGGGCGTGGATCATCACGATCCCGTGTTCGGCAGCGATCTCCGCTGTTTCTTACCTTGTTGCAATGTTTTTTATGAAGTAGCGTTCTTGCCAGCGATCTCTTATCTTGATGATCGACAAGGGCGCAGCGATTCCCGGTAGAAAATCGTCTGCGTTCAGGCTGGGAAAAACACCTCGAAGCGAGATCCTTTGCCGAGAGTGCTGTGGCACGTGGCGTGGCCGCCATGCGCTTCCATAATGTGTTTGACGATCGCAAGCCCCAATCCCGTTCCCCCGAGTTCTTTCGATCGCGCTTTGTCCGCCCTGAAGAACCGTTCAAATATCCGCGGCAGGGCTTCCTCTGAAATACCGGCTCCCGTATCCTCGATCGCGATGGTCACGCCTTCCGGTTTTTGATCCGCGGAAAGAACGATCTTTCCACCGGGTTTATTGAATTTGATCGCGTTATCGATGAGGTTCACAAAGACCTGATGGATCTTATCCCTATCACCGGATAAAAAAAGAGACTTTTCTGAAAGGCGATTCTCAACCTCGATTTTGTTTTGCTGGATCCTGGGTTTGAACGGATCGAGGAGCGAAGGCAGTTCGGAGGAGAGGTCAAACTTTTCCTTTTTGACCAGCGCCACTCCCTGTTCGATCTCGCCTAGCGTCAGGATGTCTTCCACCAGTCGCCCAAGCCGGTCTGTTTCCTCAGAGATGATCTTCAAAAACCTTTCACGGGTCTCAGGGGTTTTCCCCGCGCCTCCCAACAGGGTTTCGACAAAGCCCTTGATGGAGGTAAGCGGCGTGCGGAGCTCATGAGAAACGTTGGCGACGAAATCTTTGCGCACATTTTCAAGCCGGCGAAGATCCGTCATGTCATGAAGTACGAGGATGCCTCCGATGTCCCGGACCTGAGATTCAAGAACGATCACAGTCGCGCGAAGAGTTTTTTTGGGCTTGCCGGATATTTGAATTTCCCCGGAGATGCTTTTTTGTTCCTGAAAGGCTTGATCCACGATCCTTTCGAGCTGGGGATGGCGCGTGATCTCGAGCAGGCTTTTTCCAAGGATCTTAGCGGTGGCAAAGCTGAAAATCCTTTCCGCTGCAGGATTCGCCAACACGCATTGTTTGCGCCGGCTGATCGCGATTACGCCTTCGTCCATGTTACTCAAAATAACGGAGATCTTGCCCTTTTCGCTTTCAAGGTCTTCGATCCTCGAGCGGAGAGTCTCGGCCATCTGGTTCATTGTGTTCGCGAGCATTTTGAGTTCATCCCGGCCGTCGATAAGGATCTTCTCGGACCAGTCTTCACGCGCAAAGCGTTTCGCAACGGTGGTCATGCGGCGGATGCGCCGTGTAAGACGATCGCTAAAAAGAATGCCGGCGACAAAGACGATCAGGATTCCAAGGGTTGCGGCGAACATGACGGGCTGGCGGACTGAGGCCAGCATCTCATCAACGCGCGCGACAGGCATTGCGGTACGGGTTACTCCCAAGATCGTGGGCTGGGCCCCAATCGCTGCTTCGCTTCGATTGAAAAGTATTGGGACTGCAACATAAAGCATTCGGGTATTAAGCGTCATGCTGTAGCGGATGGCTACTCCCGTTTTCTTGTCCAGCGCAGCGGCCATTTCAGGGCGGGTCGCGTGATTGTCCATGGTCGTGAGCTTTGCAGCGACTTCACTGGAATCGGCAAGGACGACACCGTCCGTATCAATGATCGTGACGCGAAGATCGGTCCCTTGGGTCAGTTTTTTCACCGCAGCCTGAAGCCGCAACGTATCTTTCAAGAGAGGAGCGGCGATCTCACAGATCAATGCTGACTGACGCGAAAGAGAGTCTTGAAGGTGCTGGAGGTCGAGTTTTTGAAGGACGTGGGAAAGAGTCCAGTCGGTCACGAAGAGGACGAGGATGAAAACAACGCCGTACAAGGCGAGAAGACGCTTGGCGAAGCCGACACGTGGGAACATCATACTCATTATTCTCCGTCGAAACGGTAGCCGATACTTTTGATAGTCACGATGTGGGCGGATTCTTTTCCGAGTTTCTTGCGAAGTTGTCCGATATGCATGTCCACAGTTCGCGTTTCAATATTCACGGAATTCTCATAGCCCCAGACCTTTGATAAAAGGACTTCACGTGTCAGCACCCGTCCCCTGGAACTCATAAGAGCCTGTAAGAGTTCAAATTCTTTGGCTGTGATCTCAGCAGGTTTGCCTTTCAGTCGAAGCTCGTGTTTGATTACATCCAATTCGATTGTTCCCGACTTAAGGATCTCCTCGGGTGCTTTCTCTCTAAGGCGGCGCAAGACCGCTTTGACACGCGCGACAAGCTCCCGGGGACTGAAGGGTTTTGTCATGTAGTCATCCGCTCCGAGCTCGAGTCCCACGATCTTGTCGGATTCCGTACCCTTGGCGGTAAGCATGATGATGGGGATTGTGCGCGATTTTTCGTTCTGTTTGAGAGCCTTGCAGATCTCAAGGCCGCTCATTTCCGGAAGCATGAGATCCAAAACCACGAGGGAAGGCCTTTCCTTGAGCGCCGTTTCAAGCCCGGCATTGCCTCTGGTGGCGGTGAGAATGCGAAAACCCTCCTGCTCAAGATTGTATTTCACAAGCTCAAGGATGTTCTTTTCATCTTCGATGAGGAGGATCGTTTCGTTTGTCATAGGCATCTCATAAGGACGCTCATTGTATCACAGTTAATTGCCGGATGAAAAAATGGAGGCATTTCAAAACAACCGTAACTCCTTCCGGCGTAACGGATAATTTCTTTACCGACTTTTTACACTCCGGGAGGACAGATTTTCCGGGGATAGCTGAATATTTCTTCGCGAGAAAAGAAAAAAAGGAGGCGTTGCGAGAAAACATGACAGCAGGAAGCGCATTTGTTTGAATTATTAAAATAGCAAAAACCATCAAAGGATAAAGAGTCTCATGCCGGCGAGGATATTGATTTTACCGTCTCTTTACAAGGAGATGATGAGGAGTTTTCACGCGGAAGTTAGGATTGTCGTTAGATGAGAGGGAAAAACTTTTGCAAAATCTTAAAGAGGTGGTTCTCAATTACGGGCCATGCCAAAAATGAGAGCCCCGAAATGAAGCTGCGAGGATTCCTTCAATGAACTGGTTAAGTTCGGGAAAAAGACGCTGCGCCGCGATCGTGACGCTTGTCGCTTTTCTTATGACGAATACGATTCCTGCGGATACTGCCTACGCTTTTTTTCAAACGATCGCTTCAGCCTCAACCTCAGGCTCGATTCCCTCCGTCGGATTGTCTCCTCAACTCGGGAAAGTAGAACTTTCTTTCCCGAATGATGAGGGACCTGTTCCCGCCATTATTTATCATATCCAGGATGCTCACGGCTCTCTGGAAGCCCAAAAGAATATCTTTGAAATTCTTTCTTTTCTGCATAAGAAGAAGCAGCTTGATGCGGTCTTCCTGGAAGGCGCGTCAGGGACTCTTTCTTCAAAAGCATTGAATCCCTTTAAGGACGCGGCAAAGAACAGAGACTTCCGGGACCGGCTTTTCCAGAAGGGGTTTATTAATGGGGCAGCGAAATTTCTTGGCGAGAATGCCGACGTGCCTTCTTTTGGCGCGGAAGATCCAAGTCTTTACCGTCAAAACCTCGACACCTACCGAACGGTATATAAATCCCAGCCCGCGATCCGGAATTTCTTGAATTCTGCCGAAGTGAGGCTGGCGGAGGACACAAAAAAGATCATTGATGGAAAAGCCTGGAGTTTTTTAAAGAGTTGGAAGCTCCAACAAGAGAAGGGTGAGGATCTCGACAAATATTTACAGCTTCTTTTCAATTACGGCAAAGAGATCATAGGGATCGACTGGGACGATTATTCTCTTCAGAAAGACTGGCCGCAAATGACCCGGATCTTTCGGCTCCTGAAGGCGGAGTCGAAATCGGACCCGGTAAAACTCCGGGAAGAGATGCGCCGTTTCAGGAGCGTCCTTGGCGGCGGAGTAAAGGCCGAGATGTCCTGGCTTCAGAGCGTGGAGGTGGCCGCCGCAGTTCCCGCGCAGGATCTCCGTCAGAAGGGAGGCCTTCCCCGGAAGATGGCCGAGAGCCTTATGCGGGAAATGCAGGAGAAGAGGATTTCCTGGACCCGTTATCCGGAACTGGTGCGGTTCCTGTCTTTCCAGATACTTCAAAGCGAGATTGTTCCGGAAATCCTTTACGGAGAGGTTCAGTCTCTGGAAAGAAAGATCTATGAAGCTCTGGGGCATCGTTCGAAAGCCGCGAACTGGCTTGAATTTTACCGGGATTTCTACCTTTTAAAGAGAGCGCTTTCGCTAGAACTTCGCCGGGAAGAAGCCGCGCGCTTCCGGAAGGTCTTTGGAAGAAATTGGACCGGATCTTTCAAGCGGTTTTTGGGAAAAGAAACCTTACCTAATGAAAATGAGATCCAGTCGCTCGTCGGCGAAGCGCTCAAGTTTTATGACCAGGCCGAATCCCGGGAAGCCGCTTTTACAAACATTCTCTCTCAAAAGGAGAAGAGCCTTTCTTCGGCTTCCGGGGAATCTTCGCGTCCCCGATTGATCGTGATCGTCGCCGGAGGCTATCACAAAGAAGGATTGGAACAAAAAATAAACGGTCGTCTTATCCCATTCGGCGCGATCACGCCCCGGATGACAACGGGTGAGAATTTATTACCCTATCAAAAACTTTTGATGGGGGATTATTCGGAGATCTCAACGCTAGGGCCCGCCCAACTTGGCGTGATGACAGGCCGGTCCGAGGCGCGTGAGATGGTAGGCGAGAAAGCTCTCGAAGACTTCGGAAGGTCTTTGGAGAAGATAAGCCATTCGATCGAAGCTTCCATTCCGATCAAGGCCTTACAGCCGCAAAGGCGTCCCGAGGCAAATTTTCTTGGCAGGATAAAATTCCTGATGAAGATCGCGCTCTTGATCGGACTGGCAGGTATTTTAAGCGGATGCGCGGACCTGGGGCGTGGGCGCGCGCGGCAGCAGATCGGATCCGACCGCCAATATACTCTTCCTCAAAGAGACATGACTTTGTCCGGCTTTTTCCAAGTCGATGAAAATTCCTTGGCCGAAGCGGTTGTGACCCATGATCCGGTTATTCTCAAACGCCGCTTTCAGGTGAATATCCGAGAAGCAGAAAAAGGACGCCTGGCCGGAAGTATTTCGCTTATGCCGACTGTAGGTGTTGCGGATGGGAAGCCGGTGTTTGGGCTCGGCGTTGAAGGGACTATGCCGAATCTTGGAGCAATAAGATTAACAGGGCTTGGCGTGGATACCGCGGCAACTGCGGCGCTGGCCCTCGCGGCAGAGATCAGCAAGTACTGGAAGGGTGAGGATATTCTGGCCCGTGAACTGGCCCGGCAAATGGTTGATACCGCGAGGATTGAACTTCAGCAGGCGGCAGGCGAGCGGTATTTGGATTTTCTGGGGGCCGCTTACGAAATGAAAACCCTTTCGGAACAAGGTCCGGTCATTGAAGCCGCGCTTAAAGCGATCGATCAGGCCCTTGAGGTTGCCGCAAGGAATGCCCAATCGACGGCAGCGAAGCGCCGGGAGATCGAAGATCACAGGATGGAGTGGCTTTTGCTTCAAAATGAGAATCATGCCGCAATGGAGAAGGCAGCGTTCCCTCTCCGGACGCTTTATGCGCAGAATTCTTTGGGAAATGTGACCTTTTCCAATACGCTCCAGTTTGTACAATTTCCGCAGGGCTGGAAAGCCACCCCCGATCAGAGAATCGCCCTTGGCCTTAAGGCGACCTCTAGAGAAGACGAGAAACTTCCCGCCAACCTCGAGCTCGCCACGGCCTATCAGGTGCGTCTAAGCGCGGCAACCGCGGCGAGACTCTCTCAAAGGAGAAATAGTTTTTCGCTAAGCATCGGGGGTCTTTCCTTTTTCGATTCTTACGGGACAAAGCCTCCGAGCGTCCTTAAGACAAAAGTGATCCCGGAGGCAAACGACCGAACCTATAATCAGGACATCGGAGCCGTTCGGGCAAAAACGACTTTCGGAGGTGAGGAAAAGGCTAACCGGGAAGTATCTCTCCTGGAAGTGCGGGTGGCGGAAGCTGATCTTCAGGCGGTTCGTGACCGGATCGAAGAGAGAATAGCAGAGCTTCTTCAGACGATTGAGCAAGGAAATTCGAATATTCGGATCGCAAAGGCGGAGAATGCAAGCCTCCGCGATTATTTAAACAGGGCCCGTAAGGCGGGCATGACGGAAGATCGTCTTATCTTAGAGGCGCTGAAGATCTACCGCAACGAAATGATCATTCTGTCTTCTAATAAAAAAACTACTTTGGCGGCCAAAGAACTCCAGGTGCGCACCCGGGACGCGCAGGGATTGCCGAAGTTTCTCGCGGGTCGTTCTGAGTCAAGAAACGAGAAATCGACACTCGTTTATCTCAAGAAGATCCTGTCGGCCACGATAGGAACGGTCGTGCTCGCGATCGCTACGCTCGGAATGGCTTTCTTGCTCAGGCCGCATCTGGAGAGCGTTTCATGGAATTCACTCCTTCTTTCGCTCGGAGTGAATATCTCATGGGCTGGCATTATTGCGGCGTATTGCGTGTGGATGCAAGACCATATTCGCAAGGGAATGAAGGCCTTCGCCTCAAAAATTTACTGGAAGGAAGCCCGGGATACGGCAATACCTGCCGCCACGTTTGCCGCATTTTTTACGGGTTATTATGCGCTGATCGGGATGATCGATCTATCTCAGTGGATGGGGCCATGGCCTGAGATCGCTCTTAAAGCCGTGGTGGACACCAGCCTCAATTATGGGGTCTTTTACCCTTTGATCCTTTTGATGTTTTTCAAGGAGGTTTACCGTGAAGCTCATGGGCGTGAACTCTTGAAAGCGTTCAAAACGAGGCCGTATTTTGAAGAAAGTCGTCGCGACTTGCTAGTCAGGTTTCTTCCCGTTGAGATTTTGGCGATGGTGGTTAATAAACTCGTGAGTCCCTTTCTTTCGGAGCTTGTCATTCTCACTGGAGAAATCGCTTTTACCTGGATGGCTTTGAAGCGGATCGAAAGGATCCATGAATCCGGTTTACAAGTTGGACCCGGACTTGGGGTTGGAGCCAGAGCAGTACGAGGTATTGAAAAAACCTCCACTCCCGGCCGTTCAGAGTCACGGTCAAATTATCCTGATACTGTTATTACCCCGGAAATGCTTGTCGAAGCCTCAAGGCGCGTGGAAGCTCTCGTGGAGCTTAATCTTAGTGATTCCGGAACAGTGCGGTCGCTGGCCCATCATGCGGTCATGAGTTTGATGGACGGAGGTCTTTTGGAGGATCAGAAGGCAAAGATCCCGACAGCTATGTTTACGGTGTCACTTGAAATAATGACGTCGGCGATTGGGAATACTCAAATTCCAGAAAAGCAGGCGATGGCAGCCTGGGCGTTTGCCTGGGGCTTCATATACGGGCGCGCTAGCGATGGAGGCGTTGATTGGGCTGATATGGAGTCAATAAGACAGGATCTTAAACAGATCGCGTCATTGCCGGATACTTTAATTCCTTACGCGCTCGCTAAGGCGGCGATTTCGGATCTTATTTCCAATAGCGAAATCAAACTACGCGGTAGAGGATCTATTCCTTCCACGACACTTTCGGATCTCACTACCCGCATTCGAGCGTTTATCGAACAGAAGAGCCAAGAGCAAGAGATCGGAATAGAAGAAAAGGAGGAAGCCTCGGCCCTTGCCGCGGGGTTTTTGATGCAGGCCCATCGGTTTTTCAAGAAAAGCGCGGCGCGCTCCGAATCGAGGAAAGCGGAAGAACTTTCAGTGAATCACGTAAAGGCCTTTGGGCCCGGGACGAAGGTGAAAGGATTGGTCTACGGAGTCGACCTGGGTGATTTTACTTTGGAACTCCTTGCGCAGGCTCAAGATTTTTTAAACAGAGGTCTTCATTTTGTTTTCGGAGTTTTAAGTTTTGACGTTAAGACCCCCCAAAATGCCGAATTTGTCGCGCCGGTCAAGTTCTTCCTGGGGTTCGGGTCAAGACTTCTCTCATGGGAACGGGCGGGCTCGACACCGATCCCTGACACGTTAGCTCGCTGGCTGGATGCGCAGGCGGCAGCTCAGAGACCATGGACGGAGCAGGGTTTTGAAAATCTTCTTACACCCGGAGTCAGGCCGGGAGCCCCGGCCGTCGACGGCTTGTTCCAGCGGTCTGAAATGCGGGCCGGCAAACGGGTTCGTGGAAACTTTTTCCGGAAGCTTCTTCTGGCTGGCGCCTTCCTCTTCATGTTTGTCCCGGCTGTTTTTTCCGGCACGCCAGAAAGTTCCGCTGAGCTGAAGAGACAGGAACAGGCGCTTATGGCTGAAAATCAAGCTCTGGAAAAACGCCTGGAAGCCTTAGCGACGCAGGAACGGATCCTCCAGGCGGAAAACAAAACATTGGAGGTGCAATTAAACCAGACCGGCGCGGCAGGGCCCGCGGCAGCCGGTTCGGCGATCGTCCAAAATACTTTGACCAAAGGGCTTGCAATAAATTCCCTTGCCGGAAAATCCGTGATGGAGATCCTCCGTTTTCAAGGAGATGGAAATCAAGAAAAAAGTTCTTCTGTTCCGGCGGTGGAGCCCGAGCACTCGAGCGGGCCGGAAAAGACACGGACCAACGTTGTCGCGGCTGTTTCTTCTATGGAAACCACGCCTTTGCCTGAAATCGCAATGCCGACCAAGGCTGCTGCGTCGGTTTCTTCAAAGGGAGCTACTGTCACAAACGTCTCCCACACGCCAAAACCTTCCGTTGTTAAAACGCCGGCTGCTACCGCGAAGAAATCGGTGCAAAGCACGCAGGATCATGGGCGAGGTGATCCGTCCCACCCGGCACCTCTTTCCGGGACGGTCATTTATAAGGGGAAGGGCCAGGCGACCGTAAATGCTCCCGGAGCGATTTTGCTTACAGCTCCAATGAAGGCAGATAGCATGGTCTATACGGTAAAAGCCGGGGACATTGTCAAAAAAGGTCAATTGCTTGCAACGGGACAGGACACGGAACGCGATAATAGGATACAGTTTCTGGAAGACAGGATAAGGGCGCTGGACGGGTTGTTGGCGCGTGGAGAAAAAAATCCAGGAACCCTCGACCGGGATACAAAGTTCCAGTATCAATTTGAGAAGACAGAGCATCAGTTGGAATTGGCCCAGCTCAAGGCGGCCCAAGAGGCCGATATTCTGGTATCTCCGCGGGCGGGCATCATCCAGACCGTGGATCAGGGGCCGGCAACCGCGGGTAGTTCTGCTATTCAGATCGTTCCGCTCGATGAAGGGATCATTAAGATCGCTCTTTCTCCGCAATATTCCGGGGCGGATGATATCGTGTTTTCCGTCAACGGTTTTCCCGTGGAGATATTGGATTGGGAAGCAAGTCACTTTGATCTTGCGAAAGGAAGGGACGGAGAATTCTTTTTAACCCTCCGTTTCATCTTTCCTCCGACAGCATCCCTGGGGAAGCACGGATCAAATTGCATCTACGAGATTCAATTAATAAAAGCCCGAGGCCCGGGAGTTGGATCTGCGGGAAGGCTTTCCGATGCCGGATTTCACACCGCGGTTCCACCTTCTCAACTTACACGGATCGGAGTGCCTCCTGTCCCGGGGATCGATGCCGGTGTTTTTCATGCCAAGGTTCAGGACGGGCACATGGTCAAGGCGGGAGAAACTTTGGGAGAATGGATCCCCGTCGGTCAGGGCGGGCAAATAAGGATCGCCAAACAACTCCAATCTCTCGCTGCGGCTATGCGTAAGGCAAACCAGGAATTCGAGACGCTCACTGAAAGCGCTCTCCAGGGCTATGAACAAAGAGCTCAAAGGGCTGTGGCGGGCACGCAGAGAAGCGTTGAGCCCATTATGATCAAGGCCCCCGTGGACGGACGTATTCGAGGCGTTACTGCTTTGAATGGTCAAACGCTTGCCGCGGGACAAGTTACCAAGGCGGGCGTGGTCAAAGCGGAAATATTTTTAGGAACAAGCGTGGACCCTCGGTCGGAGGCGTGGACCGGCCGTCTTGCCAATGAAGATCGTTTTCTGATGCCTGTCAAAACAGGAAGCGTCAGAACGGGGGATAAAGTTTCTGTTGTGACATACCGCGGTGTTTTTCCAGGAGAGGTATTTGCGGTGGTCCCTCTTGCCAATAGCACGGAATGGCTTTTAGACGACCGGGAAGGTGTGGTGCTCCGGGTTAACGACACAGAGGGAATGCTCGGCGAAGGCAACGTGGTGGACATTTCTTTTGACGGAGCGGCTCGGGCGTCGGCCTGGGCGAAAAAAACAGACGCTCTCCCCGGAAGAAACGCACCGCCGCTCCGGCTGACAGATCCGATACCCGCTTCCGTTCAGGAAGAATTTCAAATGCGACCGGGTCAAAAGATCGAGATTTCGAGGCTTATGAAGCTTGTGTGGGGAGAAGGCAACCCCACGCAGCGCTCGGCCGTCCTCAAGTATTTCATGAACCCTTTTGGGTCCCGTTTCATCAGCTGGCACTTTCTACCTGTACTCGCTTTTGTTTTATTACTGTGGAATCTTCCGAAGCTTATTTTTGCCGCGGTGAAGAGCCGGGGGCATAAGAATTTTTTCCGGAAGGATCCGGCGGGATCCATGGAAATGCTCTTTGATGAAGCTACTAAAATCGGGAGCCGTTTGAAAAGAAATGCCAATAAACAACGGGCGGTTCGCGGGGATGATGTGGACATGCGGGTGTTCAAGGAGATCATTGAGCCGCTTCAGGCCTGGACCCGGCTTCTTCTTGAAAATGAGCATTTGAGCGCGGAAGAACGCGATACGATCATGACAAAAGCCAGTGAATTGGCCCAGCATCCCCTTCTTAGATTCTCCCGGGAACATTTCGAGGATCTTGGTGAAATGTGGAAAACCGACACGCATTCCCTGGTCAAGATCCGGGGACTTCTGGCCCGTTTATCGATCCTGACGGCGCAGACAGCGGCCCGCCAATACCGGGAGATCCGGGGTGACGGGAACGAAATAGAAGAACAGGAGGTTCTGAGATTTTTAGTGAAATCAGCCGATTTCGCTGAAAATTTCAATGAAGGATACAATCTGTCGCATCGTCTTATCGCCCTTTCCCAGGTAATCGACCTTTATCCCCCGAGATTATTACCGCAGGACGGGATGAAATTTTCAGATTGGCTGAAGATCATTCGCAATCGAAAAGTTCGCTGGACCTTTTTTATCTGGCGTATTTTCCTTGGCGTCACGCTAATGGTTTGGATCAACCAGTGGGTTACCTTAAACAACTTCAGACGCGTGACGGCCAACATGCAGAGGCTCGGGATATCAGGATTTGAGAATGAACAAGAGGCGATGCGCGTGGCAAAAGCAGGGCTCCGTAAGGCTTTTCATCCTGCTGCTGAATTAGATGAGCTGGAGGGGAACAAACTGGACCATTATTACGGGCGATGGCTTGGGCGGGCACTGGCGGTCGCCGGAGTGGTGGTTCTTTTCAGCGCTCCCATACTGAACCTCATTTTTGGTTTGTATCATTTGCTGATCACGGCGCCGGCGGTTTTCGGTGTTCTGTGGTCTTTTTTCTCGATCTGGAGACACGTGGGGCCCATGCTTAAAAACCTTAGCGGGGATGGCTACGGAGTTTTTAAAAAGGAAATCCGGTCTTTGCGGTTGTTTGCGAAGAGCATGAGGAAAAAACCCGGGAAGGCTCATCGGGCTCCGGCACCCCGGAAGGAAATCGTTCAGGCCAGGGTTCTCGACGACGCAGGGGAGGATCTCATGATGACCAAAATGAAGAGAGCTCTTCTTGATGAAGATTTGAGAAAGGGCGTCGAGGTGGTCATCTTGCTTCCGCCCAAGAACGGAGAGAACAAGCAGTTCTTTCAATCCATGGCAGCGCAAGATGACGTTTTGAGACACTTTCATTTCGAAGTCGCGGAATCCGACGGTCTTTTTCCGGGGAATGCCGGACAGTTTTTTGCCGCGCGCGATCTGGCCAAGTTCTTAGGAAAAAAAGAGCAGATCTATTGGTTCCCACAACCCGGCGTTTCTTTTGCGGCAGCCATGACGGTTTTTAAGATGAATCTGGCCGAGGCATTACGCATGGCGGGGGACTTCAGAGAGCGCGGCGTCCGGTATGGAGAGATCATCTATCCGGGCGGCGACCTGAGCTCGAATACGATCAGTTATAACAAAAACGGAAGCCAGATCGTCATTGACGCGCGGCTTGCTTCCCTGAATGAAGTGGAACAAGGCCGGTATCCTGTTTTGCTCGGGCGCAACGGTTCTCCCCGGCATGACGTGGAACACGTGGTTCGCCGTCCTGAGGAATTGCAAGGGGCACTGGGACAGTATGGCCACTTGTTCGGGACTGGTTTGACACTGGATAACGCGATCACGCCGCAATTCGCGGTTCCCAAAGGCCCTCTGGCGCTTGTGGCGAAGACGGATTCAGAACACGCGCAGATGGAAGCGCTTATTACCGAGTTCCGCCGGAAAACAATGGAATTGCTTGAACGGTACGGTGCTTTTGAGGTGGATCTCGTCGAGGATTTTGCGGGAGTGATCGCCGAATTCGATCTTCAGCTTCGTGCGAATAACTCAGTGCCCCCCAATCTTCAACGGCTTGCGCATAATCAAAAAACATTTCCGGACGGGCAAAGCGCTTCCAACCCTCATGCCAAGATCTATGGGACCATGGGGAGAAAACTCTGGGAAGATTTTAAGAGTGAAAGTCAAAATCCTCCCGAGGTGGAGGCCTTTGTGCCGGCTCCGGCCGATCACTTTTATGTTTCCGGAAAAGATCAGGCGGGGATCTTGCAGAGAATGCAGGGCGTGGAACCGTCTTTTCCAGAGCTTGTAAATCGCATGGCCGTCGAAAGATTAGAGCGGGAGAACCGGTCCGGTCCGGCAGATCGTCAGGTTTTTGTGTTTCGTGATACTAAGAGCCGTCAGGTTATGAACTTGCCGAGAAAACAGGGGCATGCAAGCAACTTCACCGCTCTGAAGGCGGCCGCATTTGTAACAAAGGAAGGAAAAATCCTTTTCCAGCGGCGAAGTCATTTAGCGGCCAGTAATGCGGGGCTCCTGGACCTGCCAGTTTTTGAGCATTTGGAGCCCGGAGAAAGCCCGGAAGAAGCGGTCCGGCGCGGTTTTCTTGAAGAGCTGCGCGATGGTCGGCCTCTCCCGGCGACTTTTCCGAAACTTCCGGTCCGTCCGCTTTCCGGTATTTCTTATGAAGTCCATCATGAGCGGAGAAGGCAGGTTCCTACCAAAAGAAAAGAGTCTGTCGAGGTCTTCCATTTTTCGCTTAACGGGGAGTTTGACTGGAATGAATTTACTCCCGGAGACGACGCCGTTCAAGTGGTGAGCTACACCCCTGACGAAGTGTTAACAATGTATCACAATAAATCGGGCATTTTTACACCGCGTACTTATACGATCCTGAAGCAGTTCCTCCCCGAGATCGAAAGAGGCCTGGCTCCCGCAAGCCATACCGGTCCGGCACGTTCTGAGTTAAGGCGTGAGCGTGTTTTTGAGAGAGTTGTTTTGAAAGGGCATACAAGCGCTACGCGAAATGCGGGCGATGTTGCTTTGGAGCCGCCCTTCCGTAAAAAACTGTTGCGAGAAATGCCGGCTTCGGTTTCGGAAACAATCCGTCTTCTTACGGCGATCAAGATCACGGAGCGGATCCTGGGTCCGCAAGATGAAAGCCTTTTGCCGCGTTTAAAAGCTCTTTTGGAGAACCCGGATCTCCTTTTGGAAAGAACGGGTCCGGACCTGAGAAGTCTGTTGCCCTTATCTGCGGAGCAGCTTTTACAATTACAAAGGGGATCGGAAATGTTCCTCGCCGTACCCCGGCAGAGCAATGCCGTGAACACGCTTTTTCTGGACGCGAGGATCGGGGTCCGGGATGAACATCTTTTGCTGCTTTCCAGGCTGCCGTTCCGCGTCATTATTTTATTCGAGCGCAGTCAGTCTTCCAGGAGAGCGGCGATCGAGCTTAAGATCAAAGAAATGGCTCTTCCCGCGGGACAGTTCCAGCTGGTGGATACGACCGACAGCGTGAGCGCTTCTATCCTGAAATTACTGCGTTCCCGGATCACGGAGGCTCAGTATCAGCACTCCGACTATGCTTTTGTCGGAACCGACCGGCGGGAGGTCCAGAAGGTGAAGGGCTATGTCGGAAACCTGGTTTATTACGACAAGGACCTGAAGGAATATGATGAGGATACTCTCTTTTCTCTTCTTTGGTACCTTGTGACGAGTTCACAGCTTTTCGGGTTGGGCAAGAAAAAGGATGTTTGGGGTATTAAGGATGCCGTGGTCTGTGTTTTGGAAAGCTTGGCCGAGTCCTTGCGGGCTGTTCAACGGGTCAAGCAGGCCGCTTAAAAGCGAAGCTGTTTTGAATTGTGAAAATAAACCGGAAATATCAAGCGAGGAGAGAAATATGAATCAGAGTGAGACGATGATCGTTGCGTTAAGGCTTCAGAAATATCTGCTCGAGGAACTGGTCACGGAGCTTGAGTCGCGTGAGGTGCTGAGCGCCGGGGATTACTCCTATTGCGAAAGCCGGACTGACGAGATGATCCGGATACTTAAGTCAGTCCGGCGTTTTGCCATCGATGAGATGATCAAAGGGGTTCCCTTGTATCCCCAGGTTTCCTCCCGATAAAAAAAGATTGGAAAAAAAGAAGAAGGAGCGCCTTTCCCCCGGGCTCCTTTTGCGGGGCTCTTTTTTTTTGTTTCAGAAAGGGATTGAGCGGAAGAGTTTACAAATGATTTACATGAACACCCCCTTGAGCCATTATAATAGGCAGCCTTTGGAAAAAGGGAGGGCCTATGGCGGACAAGAAAAAGAAATTCATTCTCGGCATTGACCTCGGCGGGACGAAGGTCCTGATCGGGATCATGAACAAACAATTCCGGATCCTGAAAAGGGTCAAGCTGGAGATGGACGGAAACCGCGGGGAGAAATTTTTCTTCAATAATCTCATCGACGGCGTCGAAGAACTCCTGGAAGAAGCCGGCACGGGATTGAATAATATCTCTCTGATCGGGATCGGGTGTCCCGGGATCATCGATGCCCCCAATGGGATCGTCAAAATTTCCTCAAATGTTTCTTTTTTTAAGAATTATCCTCTCGTCAAAAAACTCAAAGCGAAGCTGAAAGTGCCCGTCTTCCTTGAGAATGATGCCAACGCGGCGCTTTATGGAGAGCAGCAATTTGGGGCCGCGCGCGGTCACCAGCAGGTCCTGGGAGCTTTTCTCGGCACGGGGGTGGGCGGCGCCCTGATCCTGAACGGTCATCTTTATAGAGGCGCGTCGGGAGGCGCCGGGGAGATCGGGCAAATGCTCGTCTCGATGCCGTCTTCCTCAAGCTTTGAAATTGCCCGTCAGAAGGTGGGCGCTCTTATCGGCCGGAACGCGATCGCTTCGGAAGCCGGATTTCTTCTGCTGAGGCAAAAGTGCCCGCATCTCCTGGCGGAAGTCGGGTACAACGTCAAAAAAATACGCAGCGGGGCGCTTTCCCGCGCCATCAAGGCGGGAGATATCGCCCTTGAGAATTTGATCCGAAGCCGCGCGCAGTGGCTCGGGATCGCGCTTGCGAATGTCGTGAACGTGCTGAATCCGGAACTTGTTCTTCTCGGCGGAGGAATGATGGAAGCCATGGGGAAGATCATCCTGCCGGAAGTCCGCACAGCCCTCGAGACTTACGCCCTTAAACCTCTCATGAAAGACGTGAAAGTGAGACCTTCGGCGCTGAAAGATGACGCCGTCATTTTAGGGGCGGCCAAATTAGCGTACGATGTTTTGAAACGCGCCGTTTGAGAAAGGATTTCTATGGCTGAGACAGAAGCTCCCAAACAGATCGTCGCGGTGATCGACATCGGTACGATCGCCATGCGCATGGTGATCGCGGAGGTCGGAGCCAGGAACGACATCCGTTATCTTGAGCAGCTCCAAAAACCGGTCAGTTTCGGGAAAGATGTTTTCAAGACCGGGCGGTTGAGCAGCGCCGCGATGCGCCAGGGCGTGAACATTCTCCAGGGTTTCAAGACCGTGATCGATACCTACGGGATCAAAAAGATCCAGGCGATCGCCACAAGCGCGGTCCGGGAGGCGCAGAACCGGGATAATTTCATCGATCAGATCTATGTGCGCGTGGGGATCGAGGTGGAGATCCTTGATGGTCCGGAGGAGAATCGTCTGGAATTGATCGCGGTCGAGCACGCGCTTGAAGGGAAGATCGATCTGGAAAAAAAGAACAGTCTTATCGTGGAGATCGGCTCCGGAAGCACGGAGATGATCATCATGGACCAGGGACAGGTGAGCGTGACGCGGACCCTGCCGATCGGGTCCGTGCGTCTTCCCGAGCAAGTTCTAGGCGGCAAAGGGGATCCGGGGCTCATCCAGCGCGTGTTGAAAAGAAGTATCCGGGAGATCGCGCAGCACGTCGCGCGCGAAGTCAAAATGGAGCCGATCGATACGTTCATCGCGCTCGGCGGCGACATGCGTTTTGTATCCCAGCAGCTCCTGCCCGAAACACCGGACCGTTTCACGCTTTTGGGAAAAAAAGAATTCGTGAATTTTGTGGGGCAGATCGGAAAAATGACGCCCGAAGAGATCGCCGGGAAATACACGCTTGATTACGGCCACGCCGAATCCCTTTATCCCGCCCTTCTCTTTTATTTAAACTTTCTGAACGAAACCAAGGCCGAGCAGATCATCATTCCGAAACTGAGCATCCGGGATGGACTTTTACTCGAGATCGCGCAGTTTTTTTCAGGCTACAAGAGAACGGATGTTTCCAAACAGGTCATTAATTCCGCGCAGCATCTTGGGGCGAAATACAAATATGATAAAGCGCATGCCGGTTGCGTGGCGGCACTGGCCATGAAACTGTTCGATCTTCTTGCTCCGGACCACGGGATGAAATCCCGCGAGAGGCTTCTGCTTGAGGTTTCCGGACTTCTGCATGATATAGGGAGCTATATTTCTCCGTCGGGACATCATAAGCATTCCTTTTATCTTGTGGATGCCGCCGAGATCTTCGGGTTGAGAAAGGCGGATAAAAGTATCGTGGCCAATGTGGTCCGTTATCACCGCCGGGTGCCGCCCCGCGAGACGCATGTTCCTTACATGTCGCTTGCCAAAGCAGACCGCGCCACAGTTTCAAAGCTCGCTTCGATTTTGCGCGTGGCGGATGCTTTGGATACGAGCCATCAGCAAAAGATCCGGACGTTCACGCTGGAGCGTTCTGAAAACGCTTACGCGATCTGGGTTCCCAAGGAGACCGGGGATATTTCTCTGGAACGCGAAAGCCTTCGCCGGAAAGGGGACATGTTCGCCGATGTTTTTGGATCCCCCATCGATTTGAAACAAGGCGCCGGTCCGTCGCTCTAGGACTAGAGATTATGGGAAACATTCCTCAGGAAAAATATTTTGACCGGGAGTTCTCGTGGATACGGTTTAACGCCCGCGTCCTGCACGAGGCGACAGACCCATCCAATCCCGTTCTGGAGCGTTTGAAATTCCTCGGTATCGTCAGCTCGAATTTTGACGAGTTTTTTATGGTGCGGGTGGCGAGCATTCCCGCAGCGGAGACGCGCCTTTCCGGGATCTACCAGCAGGCCTTTTCTTTGATCCGCAGGCAGCATCTTTATTTTAAAGAATTTCTCATCGCGGAATTAGAACAGGCGGGTATTGTGAGGGTCCTTCCGCGGGATCTGAACGAGAAGCAGTTCCTCTTTGTTAAAAATCTTTTCTTAAAAGAATTCCTGCCGCTTTTGACCCCGCTTGCGATCCATGAGGGGCAGGCTTTCCCGAATATCGTTAACCTGAGGGTCTACCGCGTTTTTGAGGTCACGGAGCCCTCCGCTCCGGCGCTGTTGCGTCACGCGCTCGTGGAGATACCCCGGAATTGCCCGCGTATGATCTCCCTTCCCTCGGAAACCAATCACGCGTTCATTCTTATCGAAGACTTGATCAGCCTTTTCGCCGCGGAACTTTTTCCGGGTTTTGAGATCGGGCGGCAGGGTTCTCTCAGGATCACCCGGGGCGCGGAATTCTCGATCGATGAAGAAAAAGATGAGGATCTCGCGAAGCTTATGAGCGAGGCCCTGCGGTCCAGGAGGGAAAGCCCCGTCGTGCGTCTTGAGATCGACGCGCCTGAAGATATGGTCGGCCGGTTGAAAGAAAAGATGGAAATTGAAGCGCATAAGATTTTCCGGTGCGATGGGTGGATCGATCTGAAAGGGATTTCGCAGCTCGCGTTCCAGCCTGGATTTGAGAGATTCAAGCGTCCTGCCTGGATCCCAAGACCCGCAGCGGAATTTGAAGAAAGCCGGGATCTCTGGAGCCTCCTTAAGGAAAAAGATTTGCTGGTGCATTATCCGTATGATTCTTTCGGAGCTTTTCTGAGGTTTATTTCAGCTGCGGCGGAAGATCCGGATGTCTTGGCCATCAAACAAACGCTTTACAGGACGGGGCAGCAGTCGGGGGTGATCGCCGCTCTTGAGAAGGCGGTAGAAAAAGGAAAGCAGGTGACCGTTCTTGTCGAGCTGAAGGCCCGCTTTGATGAGGAGCAGAATATTGAGGAAGCCCGGCGGCTTGAACGGGCGGGGGCTACGGTGCTTTACGGGGTGGCCGGTCTCAAAACACATTCCAAGGTTTGCCTGGTCGTGCGGCGCGAACCCGAGGGGATCAGACGTTACGTTCATCTCGGAACCGGAAACTACAACGAAAAGACGGCTCAGATCTATTCCGACCTTAATCTTTTTACGAGTCAGGAGGAGCTAGCCCAGGATGTTGGCTCATTTTTCAACACGATGACGGGATTTTCAAGCCCGGGGAATTTCTCAAAACTCGAAATGGCGCCTTACGGATTGCGCCGGAGGCTTCTCCGTCTGATCTTCCGGGAATCCGCGCAGAGTTCTCCGGAACGTCCCGGACTCATTATCGCGAAGATGAATTCCCTGGTAGATAAGGAGATCATCGAGGCTCTCTACCGCGCTTCGCAAAAAGGGGTCCGGATCAGGTTGAATGTACGCGGGATCTGCTGCCTCCGGCCCGGAGTCAAAGGGCTTAGCGAGAATATCGAGGTTGTGAGCATCGTGGATATGTTCCTGGAGCACAGCAGGATCTTTCATTTTTTAAATGCCGGCGAGGAAGAAGTTTATCTTTCGAGCGCCGACTGGATGCCGCGGAATTTTGATAAACGCGTCGAATTGATGTTCCCGGTGGAAGATAAAAAATATAAAAAAGAGATCGTCCAGCTGCTCGCACTATATTTTAAGGATAATATGAAGGCCTGGACGCTTTTTACCGACGGGGACTACCGGAAAAAAGGACCGGGTGAAGAGAAAAAATTCCGCGTTCAGGAATATCTTTGCCAAAAGGCTCTTGAGAGCGAGGCGCTCTATGACAAGCAGCTTTCTCTCGAACTGAAACCTCAAAGACCGAAGAAGGAATGACATGAGAACCGTTTTGATAATGCTGGGAATGATCTTTCTTTGCGCATGTTCCGTGCGGGCGGAAGAAACTGCCACGGATAAAGTCACGGCGGGGGTTTCTTCAGAGGCGTTGAAAGCGGACGTGAAGCTGCTGGCTATTCCCGTCCGGGCCAAGAGCATTCTGGCAAAAGGAACGATCAATGCCCTGGAGAAGCCCGCCTCAGAAATGCCTCCGGTCTGGACGGCCGTGATCTTTCGCGTGGAGCGCGTCTTGAGAGGAACCTTCAAGACACCGAAGGAGCAGGAGCTGACCCTGATGGATCAGATGAAAGAAGCGGCCGACGACAAGAAGATCCTGAAGCTTCTGACCATGGATTTTGAAAAGCCACCCGAAGAAGGAACCGATAAAGGCTGGCTTTCCATGGCAGTCGTCGATCCCTACGTTTCATTCGGGATCCGGGAAGGCGAAACGCCCGCCGCCCTCCAACGCTATAAACTTTCTCTCGCGCGGGTTCACAAGGACCCCGAGAGCTACGTCCTCGTCAAAAGCGAAAAGGCTTGAAGTTCTAGCCGCGTAAGACTAAAAGCTTTGAATCGACCGGCTCTTCCTCTATACCGAATCCGTTGATTTTACACGGATTTTTCTCAGGCATCATACCCCTCATATAATCAAAGTCGATAATCTCCCTGAAGAAAAAATTCCTTTCAGAGGGGTGATGCATGGCGAGAGCTGATCTGCATGTACACAGCAAGTACTCGATGGATGGGGACGAATGGGCCCTGAAGGCTTTGGGTGTTCGAGAGTCGTATTCTGAAGTTGAGGACATCTACAGAGCCGCGAAGCTCGCGAAAATGGATTTTGTGGCTATTACGGACCACAACACCATCGACGGGGCGCTGAAGCTTGCCTTACGCCATCCTCACGATACGATCGTAGGCTGTGAATTTTCCGTTTTCTTCCCTGAGACTGGCTACAAGGCTCATCTTCTGGTCTATGATCTTGACCGGGCGCGTTTTGAAAATATCATGCGACTCCGCTACGATATTTACGCAGTGCGGGAGTATCTACGCACCGAAAATCTTGCCCATTCCGTAGCTCACGCGACGCTTGATGTGAACGGAAAACTCAGTCCGGAGATCCTTGAAAAGCTGATCCTTCTTTTTGATGTCTTTGAAAGTGTGAACGGGGCTCACAGCGCGGCGCATAACCGCGGCTGGGAGGATCTTCTCGAAAGGTTGATCCCCGGTGATCTTGAACGACTCTCCGAAAAACACGGGATCCGTCCCCTCAATGAAAACAGCTGGAGCAAAGGGCTGACCGGAGGATCGGACGATCATGCGGGTCTTTTTATCGGGCAGACTTTTACCGTGTCGCCTTGCCGTACGCGGGATGAATTCATTCAGTGTCTGAAGGATAAAAAAACTTTTGGTTTTGGCCGGCACCATGATCCCAAGGCCATGACGCTGAGCCTAATGCTGATCGGGGGGCGGGCGCTCTGCGATCTTACGGGCGCCATGGGGCCCGCGATAGCTTTAAAAGAGATCGGACGCGCGATCAGCGGGTTCCCGAGTTCTCGCCGGTGGATCCTGGATATCATCGCAAGATTCCTTCGACTGAAGCGCGGCCTTTTTTCAAGCGTCTTTGGCCGGGTCTTGGCGGAAGTCCTTCAATGTTTCCGGGAGAAACCGGAGCTTACCGTGGATCAGAGGATTCATATCGTTTACGGGAGACTTTCCGGGGCCGTGGATCTTATCATCCGTAGCATGACCCGATCCGTGAACTGGGATCACCGGGCCAAGCAGGGCATGGCCTGGCTTAAAAAAGGTCTGATGATGTCTGCCTTTTTCGGAGCGCCGCTATTCGCCTCTTTCAAAGTCCTTTACCGGGGCCGCGATCTTTCGGGACGTGTCCGCCTTGGAGAGGAAGGTCTTGAGAAGGTCAAGGGGCCGGTTTCGCGCCGGGTGCTGTGGTTCTCGGAGCTCATTTGCCGGAGTAAAGATCCGGAGGTCTTGACCGGGGCCTGGCATTTTCCGGAGGGTGTCAAGGTCCGGGCAGCAGTCTGTACCAACGCGCGAAGGTTTCCCGGGACTTCCACCGGGCTGAAACTTGGTGTGGTCGGATTTTTACGTGGAAAGCTTCTACGGGTTCCATTGCGGATTCCCGCACTGCTCGAGGGACTTTCAAAGATCGAAGAATGGGCTCCCGATGAGATCGTGATCGAAACTCCCGGTCCGATGGGGCTCCTGGGACTGGCGGCGGCACGTCTTCTTAACGTGAAATGCTATCGCGTCTTTACGCCGGAGGCATGCTTTGTGGGTTTGCGGGATAAAAATGCGGCAGAAAATGAAATGCTCACGGGATACTTTAAGACATTTTCCGACTTAACCGACGGACCGTACCCGGGGGCGCGCAGCTCTCTTAGGTCGAGGGACTTTTCTGTTAAGCGGAGAGCTTCCGAAACCGAGAGCCTTGAATGTGTCTGATCTCATCAGCACCTCATGATGTATTTTTATTCACCCAGGAGGCTCGCATCCTATGAATGAAAACATGGTTCTTGAAAGAAATATCCGAATGCAGTCGAAGGTTTCTTGCGCGAAGCCCGAAGGATTTCGCGTTGCGTTTCTGGAAGGTTCTTCCGCGGAGCTTGAGCCGGTGCTTAAACTTCGCTACCGGGTCTTTAACCTGGAAATGAACGAGGGTCTGTTGCAGTCGCATCTTTCCGGGAAAGACGAAGATCGCTTTGACCGCTACTGCGATCATCTCGTTATCTATGACGAAGTTTCCGGAGAACCGGTCGGCACGTACCGTCTTCAGACCTCTGAAATGGCCGGGAAGAACATTGGATTTTACTCGGCAACGGAATTCGATTTTACGAGATTTCCGGATCATTACGTGAAGGACGGGGTCGAGATCGGGCGGGCTTGTGTTGTCAAGGAGCATCGAAATATCAAAACCCTTTTTTTGCTCTGGAAGGGCCTCCTGAAATATCTCGAGATTAAAGGGAAGCGCTTTCTTTTTGGCTGTACGTCCTTAATGGAGCCGGACACGCTCAAGGGCTGGCGGGCTTTTGACCACTTGTGCACGCATGGATTCATCCATCCGGAGATCTTTGTTTGCGCCCGGCCTGATTTCTCCTGCGGGGATTATGCCGAAGTTCCACGCCCCTTGGAAAAAGCGGAGATCCCGCGCCTTCTCCGCGCTTACCTTAATCTCGGGGCAAGGATCTGCAGCGAGCCGGCGCTTGACCGGGCGTTTGGCACAATCGATTTCTTAACGCTTCTCGACATCCACGATCTCGATGATAAAACCTTCGACCATTTTTCCAAGTGATACTTTATGGGATCTAAAACCCCTTCCTCTTTTTCTCGTGCCGTTTCGCGCGATCAGGGTCCTTTTTATTCTGCTTGTGGCACACGCGCTGAACGCGTTGCGCCTTTTCATGTCCGTAGAATGGGGATGGCGGTGGAGGGGGAAGGTTTTCCGGATGTGGGCCAGGGAGACGGCTTCGGCCCTGGGTATGCGCGTGAAAGTTCACGGGGATTTACCGGAAGCTCCCTATCTGATCGCGAGCAATCACCTGAGTTACGTGGATATCATCGCTATCGCCACGCAGCTAGACGCGGTGTTCATCGCGAAAAATGAGATCCTCGGATGGCCTTTGCTCGGGAATATCGTCAGAGGGTTTGACGCTCTTTTTGTGGAACGCGGGGATCCGAAGGATCTGATCCGCGTCAACCGGGCGATGTCCCACGCACTCGAGAGCGGGAAAGGGATCGTTTTTTTTCCGGAGGGGACCAGCACAGCGGGAAGCGATGTCCTGCCTTTCCAGCCGCCCCTTTTTCATTCCGCAGCCGCGGCCGGACATCCCGTTCACTACCTGACGATCTTCTACAAGACCCCGCGTAGCGCGCCGCCTGCGAGTCGCGCCGTCTGCTGGTGGGGGGATATGGAATTTGTTTCGCATCTGAAGGATCTTCTCAAGATCCGCACGTTCACGTGCTGCCTGGCATTCGGTCCCCGGCCCATTGTTTCCTCAAGGCGCAAAGATCTTGCCAGCAATGTTTGGCGGGCGGCCCGGGAACAATTCGTTGCGGTCGCCTGAAACAAACCGAAAGCCTCTCCGCTTCGCCTGCTTCCGGAAGATTTGATTTCTCTTCCTCAAAGGATTACAATCCCGCGTTTTCCTGCGTTGAACATATGTATATCCTTGGAGCCTATCAATGGTCATAAATAAAGCCAGTCGCGTTTCTTCTCTCATGCTCATCTTCGCTCTTTGCTTTACTGTGTCGATGGGGACGGCCTCGGCAAAAGATCACAGCGCGGCTATGGTTGCTATTCATAATCTGAATAATGAGATCACCGCCGCGAATGAAAGACAGGATTTGCCCGGGGCGATTGAGGCCGCCTCAAAAGCCGTTCAGGTCGCGAAAACCGAATTTGGTAGAAACAGCTTTGAAGCGGCGGGCGCCATGAACAATCTCGGAAATCTTTACATCCTCGCGGACCGGGCGGCCGAAGCGGAACAGCTTTTAAAGCAGACCGTTCTGATCTATCTTGAAAGAAAAGACAAGAAAGGCACCGAGGTGGCGGATCTCTACGTCAACCTCGGCATTGCCTGCGCCGCGCAAAAAAAATATAGAGAGGCCCTCAAGATCCTGAACAAGGCGCTCATCATCCGGCGGGAAAAACTTGGCCCCGATGACATTGCGACGAAAAAAGTGGAAGAGATGATGGAAGACTTTTCGAAGCTCGCCTATCCGAACGCCGAAAAGATCTGAGGCTTGGTTTCATTTGGCGAGACAGGGCATCGCGAAATGCTTAAGAAATCGATTTGGCAGGGATGCCTCGCTTATCGAAGACGTCATAAACGGAGCATGACCATGATCCTGAAAAAGCCCGGAAATATTTTAATTTTTCTTCTCGGGACTTTTCTTTGTTTCGCCTGTCAAACAGGGCCTGTGTTTGCAAAAGATTCCGCCGCCGCAGCGGAGAAGAAGATACGGGCCTTAAATGATCAGATCGTCGCCGCAAACGAAGCGAGGGATCTCCCGAAGGCCCTACGCGCCGCGGAAGAAGCCGTCCGCGTGGCCAAGGAAGCATTCGGGTCCGGCAGTCTGGAAGCCGCGGACACCATAAACAATCTGGCCAACCTTTATCTTTACCTGAAGCGAGCGGCGGAAGCCGAAAAACTCTACAAGCAAGCCATTCCGATCGACCTTAAAAAACTGGATAAAGAGGGGTTGGAAGTGGCGTCGGTATATTTTAATCTTGGCGTGGCTTATGCCATGCAAAAGAAATATGAACCGGCTCTCAAGGTCCTCAACAAGGCGCTGATCATACGCCTCAAAAAACTGGGTCCCGATAATGAAGCGACGAAAAATGTGGATCAAATGATCGCGGAAATCACACCTCTCGCCTCTCCGAGCGCCGATAAGATCTGACGCTTCTCCCGCCTCAGTCTGTCCTGAGGCCTTTGGGCATTTCTTGTCCTGTTTTGGGCCGCACGGCTTTCTTTACATGTTCTTTACACTCCCGTCATAAAGACCTGACACGGTTTCTTTAAACTCCAGCCATGAAAATTAAGAGAACAGAGGCGTATTCTGTTCCATTCCAATCTAACCGGAGGAGAAACAATCTTATGAAACACCACCCTTTCACAAAACTGGCGAGCTTTTTAGTTGCTTGTCTTATGGTTTTTTCGTCTGCGGCATTCGCAGATGAGGCTCAGCTCATGGATATGGTCAAGCAGATGCAGCAGCAGATGACCGAGCTTCAGGGCACGGTCGCAGCTCAGAAAACCGAGATCCAAGCGCTCAAAGCCAATGGTGGGAGCATCCAGACGGCTCCGGGCGGCGTGGAAGCGACTCCTCCGATGAGTGAGGCCGAATTTAACCAGCGCCTGAGTGATTCGACAGGCGGCGCCAACAAATGGCTCAAAGACCTCAAGTTCTCTGGCGACCTCCGTTTGCGATATGAAGCTTTCCATTTACATGGCAATACTGCCGCGACCGGTTCTCAGTCGGACAGGAACCGTTTCCGCATCCGTCTTCGCTATGGGTTTGAGAAAACATTCAGTCCGGAAATGAAAGTCGGATTTTCAATGGCTACCGGAGAGAAAGTGACTAATAACGGCGTTAACAACGACCCTATTTCCACGAACGCGACCATGACCAATGATTTCAACTTCAAGAATATCTGGGTTGAGAAGGCCTACGCGACATACACGCCGGAATGGGCGAAGATCGGTAACGCGGATGGCTTAAGCGTTTCGGGACTGGAGATCACTGGCGGCAAATTCAATAATCCTTTCGAAAAAGGGTCCACGGATATGATCTGGGATCGGGATCTTAAACCGGAAGGGGCTTATGAAAAGATCGATGCTCGAATCCTGAAAACAGATAATTTGGATCTCAAGCTCTACGGCATTCTGGGTCAGTTCCTTCTTCAAGAAAATGGAAGTACCACGTTTGGCACTGCGGCTACTCCCGGAAGCGCTGGTTCCAAGGATGCTTATCTGATGGCTTATCAAGTCGGATTGAATCCTGTTTTTTATGTGTCCGGCATGGAAAGACCGATCGATGCCCTCTCGGCTCTTTCGATCTATAACTATAACGGTTATGCCAGGAACAACAATTGGTACATCTCCGGTACCGGTTCCCAGGCGAATGGCAACCCTCAATACAGCGCGAGTGCGTTGTCAGCGCAGAACTTCAACATTCTGAGCTTCTATCAGGAGATAAATTTTTATCCTTATGGGATCCCTGTAAAGCCGTTCGCGGAGTTTGCCCGGAATATGAGCAACCAGTCCGGCCTGCCCTTTTCTGCGGGAACCGGCGGGGTTAATAATCAGTATTCCATGCAAGGCGGCGAGGATGCCTGGTCTTTGGGGCTGACGCTCGGGAAACTTGTGAAGAAGGGAGATTGGCAGACGAGTTATCAATACAAATATATCGGCGCCAACTCGGTTGTAGGCGCATTTAATGACAGTGACTTCGGCGGCTACAACTACGGCGGTACTGACAAGAAAGGCAGTGTCATAAAGCTTGGATACAACCTTACGGATTATCTGAGCTTAAATGGCGCATGCTACCTCGTGCGCCCCATCACTGTTAGAGATGGTGCCGGTACCACGCCTGTGACCAACGGCATGCAACCGGACCAGTCCGTTCGCCGGTTCCAGCTGGATATGACCTACAAGTTCTAAGCCATAGATTGATGGGAACAGTTCCTGTATCAGGAGTTGTTCCCGTGATAAAATAACGAAATCTAAAGGAGAGTCAAAAAATGAAAACTTCAAAGATGGTGGTAAGAGGGATGCTGGCGCTAGCGCTAGCGGCGATGATCCCATCAGCGTTTGCCGCAAAGAACATTACGGTCAAGGGTTCGGATACGATGATCGTGCTCGGTCAGAAGTGGGCGGAAGTCTATATGCAGAAGAACCCGGGAGCTGCGATTCAGGTGACCGGAGGCGGTTCGGGCGTAGGCGTTGCCGCGCTGATCAACGGAACCACGGACATTGCGAACTCAAGCCGCAAAATCAAAACGAGCGAGATCGATAAGGCGAAACAGGCCGGCTACTATCCCGCGGAATTCAAGGTGGCGATGGATAGCCTTGCGGTCGTGGTGAATGCCGCGAATCCGATCAAGGAATTGAGCTTGAAACAGATCATGGGGATCTACACGGGGCGCATCAATAACTGGAATGAAGTCGGCGGGCCGAATCAGCAGATCCTTCGCTATTGCCGCGAGTCTTCCAGCGGCACTTACACGTTCTTTAAAGAAAATGTCTTGAAGAATCAGGATTATGTTGCGGATTGTCAAACCATGCCGGGGACTTCGGCTGTGGCCAGTGCTGTTTCCAAGGATCCCGCCGGGATCGGCTATGGCGGCGCGGCTTATTACCTCAAGCAGCCGGCCGTTAAAATCCTTTCCGTTAAGAAAGATGATAAGTCGGCAGCTGTCAGTCCTGTCAAGGCGGATGGGACGCTTGATTACGCAGCGGCGTGGAGCGGCACCTATCCCATCTGGCGCTATCTCTACATGTATACCGGTTTCAAACCTCAGGGAGAGATTAAAGCTTTCCTCGATTGGATCTTGAGCCCTGAAGGTCAGAAGATCGTCGAAGAGATCGGTTATGTCCCTTTGCCGCTGAAGAAGTAAGATCGTAAAGAAGCGGAACTGTTTTACACCCGGTGAGTGTTCGCAAACACGCACCGGGTGTGTACTATTTATGGAGATGTATGGATCACAAGTTGTTTAAAAAAGATATCCGGCTCGGGGAGTGGCTTATCCAAAAGCTTCTTCTTTTGGCCGGGGCTTCTTCGATCCTTATCATCATCCTTATCTTCATTTTTCTCTTTAAGGAAGCAGTTCAATTCTTCCGCACGGCCAGTCCCATGGATCTGATCGGAAAAACGGTCTATGATGCGTGGGAAGAACGGAATGTTTTCAAGATGATGTGGCAGTCCGTCTCGGAAGTTCCGAAATATTCCATCATTCCTCTTGTTTGCGGGAGTTTTCTTGTGGCGTTCCCGGCGACTTTGATCTCCGCGGTGCTCGGTATCGGTTGCGCGGTCTATCTATCCGAGATCGCCCATCATAAAGTAAGAGAAACATTGAAGCCCACGCTGGAACTCTTGGCGGGGATCCCGTCGGTTGTGATCGGATTCGTGATGATGGCCTTCATTGCCACTTTTGTGCAGGATCTTTTTCACACGAAATTCCGGCTGAACGCTTTTGTGGGTTCTCTGGGCGTGGCGCTTGCCGTGTTGCCGATCATGATCACGATCTCGGAGGACGCTATGCGTGCGGTTCCCAAAGACTTGCGCGACGCCTCTTACGCGCTCGGTGCAAGCAAATGGCAGACGATCTTTGGGACGATACTTCCTGCGGCGGTTTCAGGCATTTCCGCCGCGGTGATCCTGGGATTCGGCCGGGCCCTTGGGGAAACCATGATCGTGCTGATGGCCACGGGAAACGCGGCGCTTGTGACGGGCAATATTTTTTCGAGCGTTCGAACGATGACTGCCAATATCGCGGCCGAACTTGGCTCCGTGGCGCAGGGCAGCGAACATTACTACGCCCTGTTCCTTGTGGGCGCGGTTCTTTTCACATTTACTTTTGTTCTGAATCTTTTTTCAGAGATCGTGCTTACCAAAATGCGCCAGAAGCTGAGGATGTGATCATGGGCCAGGCGATTGCTTTAAAAACGTCGCAGTTGATCAGGCCCGAGGGGCGCCTGGGAGAAGTTTTTCTGGATGTTCTGGTGCGTGTCTTTGCCCTGATCCCGATCAGCGCGCTTTCTTTCATCATGTATATGATCATCCGGAAAGGCGGGGGGGCCGTCACCTGGCAATTCCTGACGCAGGCGCCGCTTGAAGGCATGACTCACGGCGGGATATTTCCGTGCATCTTCGGAACGCTTGCGATCACCCTGATGATGATACTGATGGCGTTACCGCTCGGAGTTGCGTCCGCGATCTATCTGGTGGAATTCGCTGGGCCGGGCCTTTTTTTCAGGATCACTCGGGCTGCGGTCAATAATCTTGCAGGCGTTCCTTCGATCGTGTTCGGACTTTTCGGAGTGGGTTTTTTTATTCTCTTTGTCGGAAGGAGCCTGGACCACGTTCTGAAGACCGGGCTTCTCTTCGGTCAGCCCTGCATGCTCTGGGCCGCGGCGACGCTTGCCGTGCTGGTACTTCCCGTTATTATTGTTTCGACAGAAGAAGCGCTTAATGCCGTGCCGCAAAGCCAGCGTTCGGCATCGCTCGCGCTCGGGGCTACGAAATGGCAGACGATATGGAATGTCGTGCTTCCCCAGGCGCGGGGCGGGATCTTGACCGGAGCGATCCTCTCGATCAGCCGGGGAGCGGGCGAAACGGCGCCGATCCTTTTTACGGGGTGCGCCTATTTTTTGCCCCGCCTTCCGGTTGTAAAGCTTTTCGGTGTCATCCCGATGATCAATCCGTTCGACCAGTTCATGGAGCTTTCCTATCATATTTTCATCATGGCCACGCAGTCGCTTGATGCGGTGAAGACCTTGCCGATCCAGTACGGGACGACGCTCGTCCTTATCGGTATGACTTTTTTACTTAATTTGACGGCGATCATTTTTCGGGTTCATTTCAGGAAAAAAATGGGAACAGTTTCCGTTTAGATAAGGCCTGCCGGATCTTTCTTCCTCCCCTTGGCGGTCCGGCGGGCTCGTTTTTATTATAAAGATCTTGCAAGGGAGAGTGAGGACAAGCATGATGCTCGCTGAAGAAAACCAAGTGACAGGGGAGAAAAAGAAAATGGCGATAAGGACATTATCTGGAGGAGTTTTAACGGAAAAGGAGGATGTGACCCGGAATCCTTCAAAGATCTCTTCCCAGGATCTTAATATGTATTATGGTCCGGTGCGGGCATTGCACGGGATCACAATGGAGGTGAAGGAGCGGGCAGTTACAGCGCTGATCGGGCCGTCGGGATGCGGGAAATCAACTTTCTTGAGAACGCTCAACCGGATGAATGACACGATCCCCGGCGCGAGGATCGAAGGCACGGTGACGATCGACGGCGTGAATATTTACGGCTCCGCTGTGAATGTCGCGGCCCTTCGGCGCATGGTGGGGATGGTTTTTCAAAAGCAGAATCCTTTCCCAAAAAGTATTTTTGATAACGTCGCGTATGGCCCGCGACTTCACGGAATCACCGATAAAGCGGTCCTGGAACATGTGGTCGAGGAGAGCTTAAAGAAGTCGGCGATCTGGGATGAAGTGAAGGACCGGCTTGATACTTCCGCGATGCAGCTTTCGGGCGGTCAGCAGCAGCGCCTGTGTATCGCTCGCGTGCTGGCGGTGGGTCCTGAGATCATCCTGATGGATGAGCCGGCTTCCGCGCTTGACCCTCTTTCGACGGCGAAGATCGAGGAATTGATCCATCAATTGCGCAAGAACTACACGATCGTGATCGTGACGCACAACATGCAGCAAGCGGCGCGCGTTTCGGATTACACGGCTTATTTTTATATGGGGTCGCTTGTGGAATTTGGCGAGACCAAGACGATCTTTACTAATCCCGTTAAAAAAGAGACAGAAGATTACATTACCGGACGATTTGGATAAGTGCTTTTTTTCGTGTCATTCCCGCGAAAGCGGGAATCCAGAGCTGGATCCCCTTTAAAAACGTCCGGGGATGACAAACCATAAGAAGTTATTCAAGAAAGGAATTGTGAAATGGAACGGCATTTTCATGAAGAGTTCAAGGCTTTGAGAGAAAAACTTTTTCAGATGGGGCTGCTTGTCGAGGGCGCTATCGAGAAAGCGGTCGAGGCGTTATTAAAGCGTTCATCCGAGCTGGCCTCTGAAGTATTCGAGGATGAAAAGATCATCAATCAGCTGGAGATCGAAATAGACGAAAAAGGGCATGCTCTTTTTGCGCTTGCCCAGCCCGTTGCGAGTGATCTTCGGCTTCTGACCATGATCCTCAAGATCAACACGGATCTTGAGCGTATGGGGGATCATGCGGTTAACATCGCTCAAAAGAGCCAGGTTTTGATCGGGGAGGTTTTTCTAAAGACAAGTTTTCCTCTTGAAGCGATGACCGAAGGCGTTCAGAAGATGGTCCGTAACGCGCTGGATTCTTTCATGAATGAAAATGTGGATCTCGCGCGTAAGGTTCTCTCAAGTGATGACGTGGTTGATGACTATAACGATACTCTCTACACCGACATGACGGAACTCATGCAAGCGGATACGTCGAAGGTTAAACAGGCGCTGAGTCTTGTGATGATCGGGCACAATCTGGAGCGTATCGCGGACCTCGCGAACAATATCGCGGAGGACACCATCTATCTGAAACAGGGCAAGGAAGTGCGCCATCACTTCGAAACGACCTGAAGATCAGGAAGGGCGCGACGGGTTTTTTTTATTAGGCCTTCGGCTCAACAGAAGGATCAAGCGAGTTCGGATCGTAAGAAAGCGATGAGTCGGCCGGCGATGATCCCTCTACCACAATATCCGCTTCGGCGGAGTGATCAATATCTTCCGGAGCTTTGACTGGGGAGCTTACCGGTTCCCTAGCCGCGGGCGCGCTCACCGTGTTCTCTATCTTAGGAGTTTCCTTCTCTTTTTGCGCGGGTGCCGGGGTGATCTTCTTCGGTGTTATCTCGAGGGGCTTAGCATAATAAACCGGAATTTCTTTCGCGGAAGGCGCGGGCGTGCGGAAAGAAGTTTCCGGCGCGGCTTTTTTCGCGGGGAGTGTCTTTAAATATTGAAAACGCGGATTCTGCTCGTCGAGAAAGACTTCTTTTGTGCCCGGCGGCGCTTTCAAAAGAAATTCCGCAGAATCGATCGTGTCAAGCGCCTTAACTTTGGTAAAAAAAAGAGCGGTGCCTTTTTTGAGCTCCGGAGAAATGATCGTGATCTTCTTCGGGTAAATGATCGAACGGAAAGAACCGGCCTGGCCCGGAACTTCCCGGAAATCGTAACGCTGGATCTCTGTAGCGGACCGGCCCGCCGTATCGTAATACACCTCTCCCCGAACATCGCCCTCCGGAGTCAGGAAAAGTTTCCGGGTCAAAATATCTTTGCCGTCTTTCGCGGCAAAAACCTCGAGGCTTGTGATCGCGGAATTATCCCGGTCGATCTTGGCGCGGCGCGGATCCACCGCGAGGGGTTTCAGGGCCCGGTAAAGGTCACGCGCCTTAAGATGGCTTTCGATATCCGGCGAGCCCTCGAGGTCGAAGATCGATCCGTGGAAGATAGTATTTTTTGAGGGAAGATAAAGATCAAAACGGCGGTCGAGCGTGCGGAATCCGAACACCAGTTTTCCCCGGGTATCCGTGCAGCTGAGGAGCATGCGTTCGTCGAGACGCTGATAAAGCAGCTCTCCGCCGCACATCGCTTTGGAACTGTTCGCCCCCGCGAAAAAAACAAGGACGTCCGCCTTGATCGCGATCCAGCGATAATGCCGGGCTTCGATCTTCTGGAGAATTCCTTCAAGCTCGGTATTTGAGGCCGGGTCTGCGGCAAAACAAACGGAAGAAAACAATACGAGGGCGGAGAAAAGAACGCCCGGAGAAAGAAAGCGGGCTCTCATCCTTCGAGCGGTAACAGGAAGTGAGCTGGGGGACATTTTAGTCCCTCGGAGTTTGCTCGAGCGTTTTCCGGGTGTGGAGGATCCGTTGAACGGCCGTGACATGCGTTCCGACAAGCAGGACCAGAAGCACTAATTTCAAGAGAGGTGTGAGCAGGCTTCCGGCGATCAGAAGCAGAACGCGCTCGGCCCTTCCGAACTTGCCGATGCCGCAGTCTTTAATAAAATTCTCTCCGCGGGCTTTGCTGTAACTTACGGCAAAAGAGCCGAGGATGATGCCGAGTGAGACGAGGAACCAGAAGATCTCTCCGTGACAGATATAATAAGTGGCAAGTCCCGCGAAAACAAAAAAATCCGAGTAACGGTCCGTGACCGAGTCGAGATACGCTCCAAATGAACTCATCTTTCCGGTCGTCCGCGCCAGAAGTCCGTCGAGAAGATCGCTCGCTCCGGCGACGAAGAGCACGATCCCTCCGAGAAAAAGATATCCTTTCGCATAGACCACACCGGTCAGCAGGCTCAAAGCCGCGCCCGCAAGCGTCAATTGATTCGGAGTGATCCCCTGCGCCTTCAGAAAAGTAACGATAGCTTCAGCGATCGGAGCAACTTTGGGGTAGAGCGTTTCTCTCAGGGACATAGTGGCTTACCTCGGGCAGGTGCCGGCGATGAATTTCCGGACCAGCTCCTTGGCTTCATAATCCACGATCTGTTTGGGCGGATGCTTCATCGTGTAAGCCGACATAGAGATGAGCGGTCCGCCGATCTTGCGGTCGCGGGCGATCTTGCAGGCCCGGATCGCGTCGATGGAGCAGCCGGCGCTGTTCGGTGAATCTTCAACCGAGAGACGCATTTCCGCCGTCACGGGAAAACCGCCAAAACCGCGGCCTTCGATGCGGAGATAGCAGACCTTGTTGTCGTTTTGCCAGGGAACATAATCCGAAGGGCCGATGTGGATATTATCCTCATCGAGAGGGATATCCAATTGGCTTTGCACCGCGGAGGTCTTGGAGATCTTTTTCGATTCCAGGCGCGAACGGTTGAGCATGTTAAGGAAATCCGTGTTGCCGCCGGTATTGAGCTGATAGGTGCGGTCGATCTTGACGCCGCGGTCCATGAAAAGTTTCGCGAGCGTACGGTGCGTGACCGTGGCGCCGATCTGGGCCTTGATGTCATCGCCGACGCAGGGAATGCGCTTTGCTTCAAATCTCTTTGCCCAGGCAGGATTGGAAACAATGAAGACCGGCATGCAATTGATCAGGCTGGTCCCGGTCTTGAGACAGGCTTCGGCGTAAAACTCCGTGGCTTTCTGGGAGCCGACCGGAAGATAGTTGATCAGGATCTCGGCGCCGCTTTCTCTGAGGATCTTTTCCACGCTGCAGGGTTTCTTGTCGGAAGGGAGAAAGGTGCGGTCTTCCTTATAGTTGGCCATGTGCTCGGAAAATCCGTCAAGGATGGGGCCCATTTCAACCCGGACCTTGCTCTTGGGAAGCGGGCCGATGGCCCAGACGCAGTTCGGTTTGGCGGCAAGCGCGATATCCAGGCGCTCACCCACCTTACGCTTATCGATGTCAAAAGCCGCCACAACCTCAATGTCTTCAGGAACATAGCCGGCCATCTCATAGTTCATCAGGCCAAAATTTTCGACGGGCTTGTTCTTGACAGGCTTCTGGCAGGCTATAGCGCGGTAATGTTCAATGCCCTGAACGAGCGAAGCCGCGCAGTTCCCGGCGCCGACGATAGCGATTTTGATCTTTCCCATGTACTCCTCCCTGTTAATTTAAATGAAGACGCAATGCCCATCTCTTTCAGCGATGGTTGAAATCGGGCGGTCCTTGTCAACCTTTGGGAAAAAATAATCGACAAGGATCGCAGATGGCGCAATATGATAGCAGTAAGCCTTTGAAAATCAAGCGAAACGAGCCTTCCTAAGCGTTTTGGGGGGCGAACTTTACGCCTCATGCGTCCGATAACCCGAAGCCGAAGGCTCTAGATGCTCCGGTCCCCACAACCCCGACACCCGGTGTCGGGGTGGCTTGGCACCGGACTTAGACCTTCTTCCTGGTGCCGCCTGAAGGTTTTTTGTGATAATATGCCGTTCCTAAATTTCAAACCGCATTTCTTAAAGAAGAGGAGTTCTCCATGGCTTCTTACGAGGATTTTCAGAAACTAGAGATCAAAACGGCTCTTATCGAGACTGTCGCGCCGCATCCGAACGCCGACCGGCTTTATGTGCTTGGGATCAAGGTCGGTGAGGTGCGTAAGCAGATCGTCGCCGGGATCCGGGCCCACTATACGGAAGAGCAGCTTAAAGGAAAGCAGATCGTCATTATTGATAACCTGGACCCGGCCGTGATCCGCGGCGTGGAATCCCAGGGGATGCTCCTTGCCGCTTCCGATCCTACCATGCTGACCTTAGTCGTCCCCGATCGCCCTATCCCCGATGGCGCGAAGGTGAAATAGAATCCACCGCTGAGACCGCGAATCAGAAGCGGGCGCGCGGCCCGGCTCTCCGCCCTCCGTTGACACCCGCTTATGGTTGAAACCCGATCGGCCCTTTGGGTTTCGGGGGAGGCGGGGCCATCATTTGACGGATAGCATCGAAGACGATCTTGAATTGATGGTCGTACTTCTTTTCCAGAGAGGCGATCTTTTCGGCCAGGTCCGCGTGAGATGCCAATAGCTTCTTCAACCTGACGAACGTTCTCATGATCTCAATGTTGACGAGGACAGCTCGTTCACTCCTCAGCACCGAAGACAGCATCGCAACGCCTTGTTCCGTGAAGGCGTAGGGGAGTTGAGGGGAGAATTTGAGGTTTTTGAGGTGATCGCAATTTGCGATGACCTCCTTTTTCTCACCCTCGCTTAGCTGAAACATAAAATCTGAAGGAAATCTCATCAAATTCCTCCGGACAGCCTCATTAAGTCTGAAGGTCGGCACCTGGTATAACTTGGCAAGGTCCATGTCCAGCATGATCTTTTGTCCGCGGAGCCGCAGGATGCCTCTTTCGATCTTTTCATCAGGAATCAAGATAGGTTTTGTGTCCATGGGGAAAATGTAACATCGAAGTTATTATAAATCAATTATTTATTATAATCAATCAAGGGGGGGGGCATCTCAGAAGCGCCGATTGGCGCCCATTTGTCACCAGTCCTTCATGTTTTTATTCCCGTTAGCCGTTCCCAGTTTCTCGCGGCTGAAACCCGATCGGTCCTTTGGGTTTTTTTTCAAAGGCGAATAATTTTGTCACAAGATGATAGATTTTCCGGATCTTTTCTCCATGATCCTCAACGGTCTTATCAATCCTCTCAAGACGAAGGGCAAGGTCTTTGTGGGTCATGACCATTTGGCGCAGATGTAAAAAAACGCGCATGATAGCAATATTGACTTGCGCTGCTTTCTCGCTATTCAAAACGCTGGAAAGCATCAATATGCCATGTTCGGTAAAAGCGAAAGGGGCGTATCGAAGGCCCATTTTATCGCCGGCTTTGGAGGTGCCAAATTGGCACCTCCATTTTTGGACACTGGTATAGAATTAGGTCGTTTTTCCGGTTATTGAGACGGACTTTCTATAGGGAGAATGCCTCAAAAACGGGGTACAATCTGGTTTCGAAACCACTTTTTGACCGTTTTTGAGCATCTCCAGGAAAGGAGCACCGTCCCAATGGCGTCAATTTTTTTTGCCCGAAATGTCGGGGTTGTTCTTTCACAAA
>Ga0209083_1000572_pt1 | contig 52349 bp, 44 predicted proteins | sample AM7aDNAmetaG_FD_184132 | JGI IMG/M metagenome (GOLD analysis project Ga0209083, IMG submission 184132) | Freshwater microbial communities from Finland to study Microbial Dark Matter (Phase II) - AM7a DNA metaG (SPAdes) (version 3) | ecosystem: Environmental > Aquatic > Freshwater > Lake ...
TTGAACCTTTAGGCAGTTTCGCGTCCATCCATTTAAGCGCTGCAAAATCGTTCGCCGGCAGGGCATAGTTATACGGATACTTCTTCGCGTTTTCCAGTTCTCCCGCAACGAACCTGAAGTTTGAAGGTATCGCGAGGGCGCAAAGAGTCAGCCCTGCAGCCAGCACAGGCACTTTTTTCATTTTTAAATACGGAACTGCGTACCTGAAAAACCAGAGAACCGAAAGCAGAACTAAAGGTATCATCAGGCCCAGGACCAGCCGCCGTTCAAAACGCAAAGGCAGATAGGCCAGAAGAAAATGAGAGAGCACCCAGGACAAAAGAAAGACTTCCGGCTCCTTTCGCTTCCCCCTCGTTTTCCAGGCATAAACTCCGGCAAGAAGAAAGAAGATCCCGTAGCCGATAAGATAACTGTAAAACGTGCCGGAGATCGTGACAGTCCCGGCCCAGGACCGAAAGACCTGGTCGAAATGCGATAAGAGATACTGGTAAAGCAAACCCGGCGCCGAGAGCGCAAAGAAACCGGCAAAGCAAATCCAGCTCTTTAGGCCGCTCTTTGACCAGACAAGAAAGACGAAGAGAGCGCCGTAGACGCTCGCAAGATCATAGGGATGGACCAGCGCCAGCAGAAGACCAAAGAAGCCGGAAGCGTATACCGCGTATTTATTCAGACTCTTAAAAGCTTTCAACTGGAAATAGAAAGAAAGCAGCATTAGAAGCAGCGCGGCAAGGAAAAGGGGTTTGTGCAGTATTGAAGAAAATATCGCGGTTTCAGGAACCCAGAGGTCAAGCGCGACAAGGTTAAACGACTTCGACAAATACGAAAGTGTTCCGTCGCTGAAGAGGAAGCCCAAGCCCGAACCAAGAGAAGCAAGCGTTACGGAGAAGAACCTTTCCCAAAAACCCGCCAAAAACATTCCGCTAAAAAGGTAAAGTGTAAAAACCAGCGCGAGAACCAGAAAGAGCCGCAGGAGGTGATAGGCGACAATAAGATCCAAGCCGGTAAACCTTGCAAATTGACCGCAAACCAGAAAGAACGGATTAAAGAAGAGGCCGGATTGTTTCTCGGTGGTATAGAGTTCCTCGAAGAGCAGTTTTCCTTCCTGCCCTTCTTTCATCCACGAAAGGTAGCTGGCTTGGTCGTAGTTGTTGCCGATGGAACCCATATAGACAGTCCCCGCCGGAACCGTTTTCGCCATGAAATAATAAGGCAGTTCTGAAAGGAGCCCTAAACCAATGGCTAGCAGGGCTATGAAGAGCAGTCTTTTCATCAAATGTCCGCCGCCGGAAAACAATTACACTGATTTAACGATCACCGCAATGATTATAACATTTTTAATCTGCGTAATCATCACTTACAAATCCGTGTAATCATTTTTCAGCAGACTGACGATAAATGGCGCAGCTGCTCTTTAGACATATCCGTGAATTTGAAACCCATTGCGAAGCCTTTCTCGCAAGCAAGGCGCACCGGCAAGCCCTTAAAAGTGTGCCCCCTCAAGGGACCGTCTGTCATCTTGAAATCGCAGTAGAAAGGCTCGGCCGGAAAAACTCCCCTCTCAAGCTCCGGCTTGCAGATGCAGGTTCCGTTCTTGCTTAAGTCATCGGTTACAAAAGTGCCGGAATCAAAAACTTCTCCGTTTAAAGTTTTTATGACTATATCTCCTCCCGACTGATGCTTTACTCTCGTGTGTTTGCGCCTGTGAATGCGCCGAAGCGAGGAGTAGCTAAATCCCATTTCCTGCGCCTTGCGCAGGACCATAAGCCGTGTTGATTCAGATGGTTTGAAATTAGGGGTATTATTCAGGATCTTGCAGACCAAACTGTAGGACATCTTTATTTCTTTCGCTATATGGCCGATGCGTACCTGCTGGGCTTTCATTAATCCTCCTCTGTTTTAACACTGCATTCAAACAGATGAGAATTATAATAAATATTTTTCAAAGGGTCAAATACTTTTTAGCTTTTCAGATACTTTTTGTATAATTTAATTCAGATATGAAATCTCCGCGAACGAGCGGCTTCACTTTGAGTTTAGGCGCAGGTTTTTAATGTATGGCTGGCGTATGACGCCTTTTTCTGTGATGATTCCGGATATAAGCCTGTTCGCCGTAACATCAAAAGCCGGGTTGTAAACCTTGATGCCTTTGGGCGCGGTCGGCACCCCGAAAATATGAGTCACTTCTTCAGGGTTCCGTTCTTCTATCGGAATCTGTTTTCCGGATTTGAGCTTTAGATCTACGGTGGAATAGGGGGCGCAAATGTAAAACGGGATGCCAAAGTGACGGGCGAGTATGGCTAGCTGGTAGGTACCTATCTTATTGGCAGTATCGCCGTTCGCGGTAATCCTATCCGCCCCCGCTATAACTCCGTCAACTATGCCTCTGCTCATTATTATTCCTGCCATATTATCCGTGATGAGCCGGAATGGGATCCTGTTCTTCTTCAGTTCCCAAGCCGTTAGGCGCGCTCCCTGAAGCACCGGTCTCGTTTCACAGGCAATTACATTGATCTTCATGCCTTTCTTATGCAGCCTGTGCAGCACTCCAAACGCCGTGCCTATTCCCGCCGTGGCCAGGGCGCCTGTATTGCAAATGGTCATTATTGTGCTGCCTTTTTTGAAGAGTTTTGAGCCGTGTTCTGCCATCCGCCCGTTAGTCTTGATATCTTCTTTCTCTACCAGCAGCGCCTCTTTCACCAGCAGTTTTTTTAAGTCCGCTACCGGCATAAAGCTGTATCTAAGCAGCACCTTTTCCATCCTATCGCACGCCCAAAAAAGATTAACCGCCGTGGGCCTGCTGGCCCGAAGGACCGCCAGAGCCTTTTTCATTTCCTTGATAAATCCGGACCACTTCTTAGACTTTGCTCCCAGTCCCGCAAGCGCGACGCCCATTGCCGCCGCCACGCCTATCGCAGGCGCGCCACGCACGAGCAGGCTTTTAATGGACTCTGCAACCTGCTTGTAGTTGGTATGCGTTACATATATTTCTTTCGCCGGCAGTTTCCGCTGGTCTATCATTACGACTTTATTCCTCTTCCAGGCAATTGTCGGCAGCATTATATTTTTACCTCTTTGACCACGGCAGCCATTATCTTTGTGAGTTTGGGTTCCGCTTCCGCGGCATTGGCTATGATCTTGGTAATATCGGCTGTTTCCAGATGTCCCGGTATACACATATCCGTTACCACTGAAATACCCAGGACCCTTAAACCGCAGTGCCTTGCGACGATTACTTCCGGAACGGTTGACATACCCACGCAGTCCCCTCCCATGGCTATGAGGAACTTATATTCCGCTTCAGTCTCAAGGTTGGGACCGATTACGCCGATATAGACGCCTTTATTAAGTTTTATCTTCTGTTCAACAGCAATCTTTTCCGCGAGCGCGAGCAACTCTTTGTCGTAAGTGCCGAACATATCCGGCCACCGCGGACCGATTGTGTCATCGTTTTCTCCTACGAGCGGGTTATCGCCGAGGAGCAGACTGTTATGGTCGGTGATAGCCATTATCTCACCCGCTTTGTAATTCTTGTTGAGACCACCTGCCGCGTTTGAGACCATAAGTATCTTAGCGCCCAGCGCCTTCATCACGTAGACCGGAAAGGTCACCTGCCTGTAGCTGTAGCCTTCATAGCGGTGAAACCTCCCCTGCATGGCAACAACCTTCTTGCCGCCCATCTCGCCGAGGATGAGCTTGCCCGCGTGCGCTTCCACGGTGGAAAGCGGGAAATTCGCGATGTTTTTATAATCTATCTCTACTTTGTTTTTTATCTCATTAGCCAGAGCGCCGAGCCCGGTGCCAAGGATTATCGCGACTTCAGGAACTATCGCGCTCGCCTTCCTTATGCTTTGTACAGATTCTTCTATTTTCTTTTTTAGTTCGCTCATTCGGTCCTCCGGAATTAGAAATCTTACCTTGTAAGTTTTTTGGATTTATCCATGCAGGCCTTGACCGCAGCCTCTATTATCTTTTTAAAATCACGGTTCTCAAAGACCGCGACGGCTTCCATTGTCGTGCCGCCGGGCGAAGTTACCCTTTTACGCAGCGTCTCCGGGCTTTCTCCGGTCTCGAGCACCAGTTTGGCCGAACCCAGTACCGTATTATAGGCAAGCGTTTCCGCCTCTTCCGGCTTAAGCCCGAATTTTACTCCTGCTGCTATCAGGCCTTCCAGGAAAAGGAAAACATAGGCGGGACCGCTACCGCTTACCGCGGTTACGATATCCATTTGCTCTTCTTTGACTTCAATGACCTTGCCGACCGCGGAGAGGAGTTTTATTGCCGCTGCGATTTCATTCTTTCCTGCGGCTTTTCCCGCGCAAAGCGCCGCCATTCCGCTACCGACCAGAGCCGGCGTGTTAGGCATCACCCGTATCACAGGCGTTTTGCCGCCTGTACGCGCTTCAATATAGCCGGTTGAAATTGCTGCAGCAATAGAAACAATCAGCGTGCCGGCCTTTGAATTTTCCTTTATATCCAAAAGTGCCGCATCCACATCCTTGGGTTTTACCGCAATGACCACCGTATCCACTGAAGCAACGAGCGACGCGTTATCTTTAGCGGCAATCACGCCGCATTCCTTTTTCAGGAATTCCAGCCTCTCAACGCTGATGTCCGATATTAATATTTCTTCAGGCGCGGATAGCTTTGCCCTGATCAATCCCCTGATAATTGCTTCCGCCATATTTCCTGCGCCGATAAAACCTGTCTTCATTTTACCTCCGGTAAAACGGTCAATCTGAGCAGGGTACACCCGTAAGGAATGAGCGTTATTTCTTCAAGGCCGCCCAGCCTTTTCTTTAATCCCTTTTGCGCCGGCAAGGGCGGCGTCAGCCTGAATTTTCCTTTTGACAGCCTCTGCATTTCCGGCTTGCCCGGTTCCTGCCTGACACAGGTGCTGCTCTCTATCACTTTCCAGCCCCTGACTTCGCGGGCCGGGACTTTTAGTTTTACCGCCGCGGAGCCGGGATCGAACGGGAAACCGCCCACATGCGTATGCTCAAGTATTATATTACCCTCTGAGGATTTAAGGTCAAGGGCAAAATTCCATTTTGAAACCGGAAGCAGGCTCAAAGCCGGTAGCTTCTTGGTTGAAAGACCCGGAAGGTTTTCGACCGTCCGTTTCTCTTTCACCGGCAGGGAGAAAAGCACCGGGCCCCTTTCAAGAGAGATACCGCCTCCGGCATGCCGCTTTGCGAGTACCTTCATAGGAAGCCTAAGTTCAAGCAGGTCGCCGTTATTAAATATTCTTTCCAGCGGAACAAAGGTCCCCGCGGGAAGTCTGCCCGTGTATTTTTTTCCATTTATGAACAGTACTGCTTTTTGGCACCAGCCGGGCACCCTGAATCTGAACTCAAAACTGCAGGAAGATTTCATGGAAAACTTGAAGCGGATTACTTCAGAGAAAGGATAGCCTGTCTCTTCAACAACCTGCACCCGCGAACCGTTTTTGGCCAAAAACTCAACTGACGAAGGACCGTAGCAAACCGCGGCTATTCCGTTGTTGAGCCCCATCCACATCCTGCCCGCAAAAACCGGAAGGAACCTGGTCGAGTTGCCGGAACAGCACTCCGGCACGTGAATAGGTCTAAAAGCCATCCGGTGATTCCCGGTCCGCCACGGATTATGGTTTGAATGGCTTGTCGCGACTACCTGGTTTACGCAGGAGAAATACTGGGTCGCTTTGAAATCCTTCAGCACGGCGCCGAAACCTGCGTTAAAAGTTCCCCTCTCGATCATATCAGCATAATGCGCATTTCCGGTTGCCATCAGCAGGAAGCCGAGACTCCACTGGTAGTCAACAATGTCGCAGGTCTCGTGGCTGTCCATCGGGTCTTTACCGCGGAGTGACTCGGCGGAACTGTGAACCCCGTCGGCAAGTATATGGTATTTCTCTATTTTTCTGTAGCCGCTGACGGAACTCTTAAAGTAAGCTTTCTTTCCTGTATACAGGTAGAGCAGGGCCGGAAGCTTTGCTGTTTCGTTATAGGTGACTCCGTGAGAGGCTATCGGAATATCCCTGTTCAGCTTCTTATCGGCAGAAGCGTAATCCGGATAGCGCCTGTTAAATCCCTTCCAGGCCCTTTCTGAAAGTTTCACAAACCTCCGTTCGCCTGTTTTTTCATACAGCCAGAGCATGGTTTCGATATTACAGACATCCCTTGCGAATTCGTGATGAGAGGTTCCGGAAAGGAAATGGCCTTTTAGGGCGGCAATAATCTTTTTGTCGCCTGTTAGATCATAAAGCGCCGCGGCTGCCCTGAAGAAAACAGAGTGCGACCAGCGGTTGAGTTCTTTGTCCTCTTTCAGAAAATCCGGGCCAAGATATCCGTCCCGGTCGGGATTATTAATTACAGCAAGAATTTGTTTTTTAGTCCGGTTGATAAGAACCGCTTTTCTGTTAAGGATTCCGGTGCGGAGCTGACCGTCTATAAGATAGGCGGTCTGTTCATAGGGCCACCAGCTTGACTTGTCAACTTCGTTTCCTTTATCGCCGCTGTTGTAGGACCTGCCCCAAAAACGCGTATTAAAAGGATAACCCGCTTCCTGCAAATGTCCGGCCATTCCTTTTTCAGAACGCTTTAACGCTTCCTTAAGCCAGCCTTCGGGTTTGATGGAAGAAAGCTTTAGCTCCGTCATCAAGTGCTTTTTCAAATCTTCTCCGTTTGCCCATTTTCAAGCATCCAAGCATTTGACCTTCTGACCTTCCGTCTTCCGTCATCTATTTTTGAGAGTCCGCGCATCATCCTTGCTGGCTTTTAAGCATCCAACCATCCGAACATCCAACCCTCTAACCTCCGGCTCTTTCTCCAAAGATGGCCGTGCCAAAGATGGCCGTGCCAAAGATGGCCGTGCCAATCCTGACCATAGTAGCTCCTTCCTCTATCGCAGTCACAAAATCCCCGCTCATGCCCATGGACAAATGCTCCATTTTAACGTTTTGCGCGGAAAAACGCGCAGCTTCGTCAAAAAGTTCTTTCATTTTCTTAAAGTAGGGCCTGACCTGCTCCGCAGATTCCAGAAAAGGAGCTATCGTCATAAGCCCGCGGACGCTTATGTTTTCGTATTTTACGGCCTCGCGCAGGAAAGCGGCAATTTCCCCGGGGTTCATACCGCTCTTGCTTCCTTCCCCGCCGATATTGACCTCAGCCAGTACCTTCATAATCTTGTTATTCTTCTTCGCTTCCTTGTCTATCACCGCAAGCAGCCGGACGCTGTCAACGGATTGGATCAGATCAAATAGTTTTACGGCTTCCTTTGCCTTGTTGCTCTGCAAATGCCCTATCATATGCTTTACCGGAGAAGAGGCAAGCAGAGGGAACTTCTCCCTTGCTTCCTGGACGCGGTTTTCTCCGATAGTCCCTAACCCTGCAGCAACTGCAGCGTCGACTTCAACCGGCGACCTGGTCTTCGTGACAGCTATCAAAAGAATGTCCTCCGGTTTACGGCCGGAGGACCTGGAAGCTTCCGCAATACGCTTTCTTATTATGTCAATGTTCTCGGCTATGCTCACTTTTTTTTGGACAATTACTTAATCTCCGTTTTCTCCTCCGAGGTTTTAGTTTGCTGCCCCTTAAGATCTATGGCTTCCACGTAGAACATAAAAGAACCGGTGGAGGTAAAGGTGCCGGTCTGAATTGAATAATCCCAGCCGTTTTTGTCTGTCCCGCCGGTCTTAATCATGCTTTCTTTAGCATATTCCGTCATTCCCGGACCTTTGTAAACAAGCCTTACTTCTTTTAGACCCTTATCGTCCTTCGCTTTTATCGTAATGATACCCGGTTTCTCCAGGGCAGGCGCTACATATACAAAATTTGAGAGCGTGGGAGGGTTGTCAATAACCGAGAATTCCGCCGCCTGCTCGCCGAATTTGTTCACGGGCCTGCCGTCTTCTCCGGCTTTGTCCCAGATGGAAGCCGTTACCTTGTATTTCGCGTCAGGCATAGAAGCGTCAGCAATAAATTCTTTTGTGAAAGACTTGCTTTCCCCTTTCTTGAGCGCTACTTTCTCTCCCAGCAGAGGATAGATCCCGCCGGACGGGCCTGAGGCTTCAATGACGGCGAAGAACTCACGGTCACTCCCGCCGCTGTTTATAAATTTTGCGGTAATACCGGTATTCGCGCCAAGCTTAACATTTGCCGGCTGCGAGATTTCGGCAGCGCCCGCCGAGACAGAATTCTCCACGGTGAAACCGGTAATGGACCGGTCCAACACAGCCCTTCCCGCCGCGCCTGCCTTTCCGGAGTAGGCAGTCAGGCTCAGAGTATATTTCCCTGACGGTCCGGAGGAAGCAAACGAAATATCGTAGGACAGCTTTTTTGAGACCTTAGAACCCAGCGCGACTTCTTTGCCCGGCAGTTTTTTTACTTTTCCGGAAGGGTCAAGAACAACTGCTTCCACGCTGAAGGTTTTTGCGGCGTCACCTGCATTGGAGAACGACACGTCAAATCCGGCTTTTCCACCGCATTTAAAACTGCCGCGGGGCTTTATTCCGCCAAAAGCAGCTTTTTCCGAGGACTTTGCCGCCATAAACTCCCTGTCAAGTTGTATTAGTTTCTGCCCGCTAGGCAGGTTGGGATTTCCCGCAAAGAGAGAGACCCGAGCCTTGTACTTCCCCGCAGGCGCCGCAGGAACTTCAAAGGTGAAAGAGAAATCCTTTTTCTCCTGCACGGCCAGCGTCATAGGCGTAACTCCGAGATTGATCTCTACCCCCTCAGGAGGGGTTATTATGCAGTCAATGGAAAGATATTGTTCAGTTTCGCCGGTATTGGCAGCCGTGCCGCCAAAGAGCAGCTTGCTCCCGGGCTTGCAAGTTACAATGCCGACAGGTGATTTCAGCTCCAAGGTTCCGTCAATAATTTTTTGGGCCACGCCGAACTCTTTCCTTAATTCGGCGAATCTGCTCTTGCTCCCAAAGAACATAGAACGGCGCCCCGAAAGATATACGACCGCGGTATAATTCCCCGTAATATTTTTACTTGAAATAACAGCTTCAAAAACAAGCGGAACGGTTTTTCCCGGCATAAGCGGCAAGGCCTGCTCGCTGATAAGGATCGCCCTGCCGTCGGGAGAGATAAATTCAAGGCCGGCCGTGCAGTTTTTCGCGCTGTAGTTGAGACTTACAATATTGACGTTTAATTTGAAAGGAATATCGGTTTTAACTGAAGTGAAATCATTTGTGAAGGAAATGACAGCCCTGGGGTAGTAGAAGACCAGATCGTAAACTAAAAAGCCGATGACGGCGAAGATAAGGCAAAACAGGCAAGCTATCGCGATATTGCTTCCGGTATTCTCGCTCATGTTCCCCCCTTTGCTGTTTCACGGAGCCGACGGTAGAACGGCTAAAACAGGTCGCCGGACAATTATTGCTTAATCCGGGGAATTATTTGCTCAGAACTTTCAGGTCCTTTCCTGCCTTAAAGTAGATAACTTTCCTCGGAGGCAGCGGAAGCGTCTCGTTGGTTTTGAGATTCCTTGCCACCCTCGCGCCTCTCTGTCTCGCATAGAAAGTGCCGAAACCCCGAAGTTCCAACTTCTCGCCTTTCTCAAGATAGGAGATCATATTCTCAAGTATAATGGAAACAACTTTATCCGCGTCACCCTTTGAAAGGCCGGTACTTTCGGCGACCTTCTTTACTATGTCGGAACGAACCATAGGACAGCTCCCCGCTACTTAACGGATTTTTTCATGAACAACAAGACTCTCTCCAGCACCTGTTTCTTTGTGTTTTCGAGCGTGTCGTCTATGACACAGCCGGACGCTCTCGTGTGTCCGCCGCCGTTGAACAAGGCGGCTAACTTGTTCACATCCTGCTCGTGAGTCTTAGACCTGAAACTCACTTTGACCTTGCCGCTGTTTAGTTCGGTGAAGGATATCGCGATATCAACGGTCTTGATGGATCTGGCATAATTTATCATACCTTCCGCGTCCTCATAACTCGTATGAGTATCCTTAAACGCTTTGCGGGTCATAGTGACCCAGGCTACGCGTTTGTCCGGCGAGAAGGAAAGCGTTGAAAGTATCTCACCCAGCAGTTGTATCTTACCTGGAGAATTTGACTCGTAGACCGCCTGATAAATATCCGTGGGATTTGCCCCGAGTTTGATGAGGTCTTCAACTATCTCGTGCGTCCGCCAGGTGGTGTTTGAGTAGGAGAAAGAACCCGTATCGGTTAGGATTGAAGTGTAGATGCAGGCCGCCATACCCGGATCTATCCTTACTTTCATCGTTTTCAGAATGTCGTAAACTTGCTCGCCGACGGCGCAAGCCTCGGTTCGCACATAGTTATAGTCTCCGAACCAGGTGTTCCCGGGATGATGGTCAATATTGATTATAGTCTCAATACCTCTGAAGGTTTCTTGCAGTTTGCCGAGGCGTTCAGGCTCCGAACATTCCAGAGCGACGGCGCAGGAAAAGTATGCATGTTTCGGGACGCGGTCGCGGAAAAGACCTTCAAGCGGCAGGAAACAATAGTTGGAGGGAATAGGATCGCTGTTGACTACCATTACTGTCTTTTTTAACTGTTTCAAGCCCAGGGCCAGCGCTGTCTCCGCGCCGATTCCGTCCCCGTCCGGATGCACATGGGTAGTAAGCAGGAAATCATCCCCCTTGCGGAGGGCATTCGCTATTTCGCTGATGGAATTACTTCTCACTCTTTCTACCTTTCTCGAGAGAATTAATTAACTTCAAGGTATTCTCTATATTCTCCATGGAAGTGTCAAGTTCAAATTCTATCTCCGGCACGAACTTTACCTGAATGCTCGCGGCCAGTTGCCTGCGGATATAGCCGCGGGCCCTCTTTAAGGCTTCTATAGAAGATTTCTTTTCACGCGCCGTGCCCAGGATGCTTACAAAAATAGTCACGGCATTGACATCCGTCTTCATCTTTACATTAGTGACGGTCACAAACCCCAGATCGGGGTCCTTTACTCCGGTATTGATTATGGAACTCACCTCACGGAGTATTTGTTTGGAAAGTTTCTCGTTCCTTAAAGACACATCATGCCCCTTTCACCGCGGATCTCTGTCAATTGCCGGCCTTCTTTGCTTTAACAACTTTTTCTTTCACAAAAAGCTCGACTATATCGCCGGGCTTGTATTCCTTCACGCCATCAATGGAAAGCCCGCACTCGTAGCCCGCGGCAACTTCCTTCACATCGTCTTTGAAACGCCTGAGGGACGCTATTTTTCCTTCTCCTACAACAGCGCCGTCGCGGAATAACTTCGCGATGCCGCCCCTCGTAAGTTTTCCTTCGGTAACCATAGCTCCCGCGATGAAACCATCAGGGATCTTGATAATCTGCTTGATCTCCGCTCTGCCGACTTTGACCTCGATGAAGACCGGCTCGAGCATACCTTCCATAGCGGCCTTGACCGCGTCAATAATCTCGTAAATAATTTTGTAAAGGTTGACTTCAACTTCTTCTCTTTTCGCTATATCGGGCACATTGGTGTTCATCGCCACGCCGAAACCTATGATAACGGCGTTCGAAGCGGCTGCGAGCATAACATCGGACTCGCTGATATTGCCGGTGCCTTTGTGAATGATAGTAATCTTAATGACATCGGTTGAGAGTTTTTCGAGGGCTTCGGAAATCGCGTCGATGGAACCGGACACATCGCCCTTAAGGATTATCTTGAGATCTTTCAGCTTGCCTTCCTGTATCTCAGAGTAAATGCTCTCCAGCGTAATGTGCTTCGCTTTCTGGATGTTAATTTCTCTCTGAAGTTCGTTGCGCTTGCCGGATATCGCCCTGGCCGCCTTGTCATCCGCGACGGACATAAAGATGTCTCCGGCGGAAGGAACTCCGTCAAAACCTATAATCTCTACCGGAGTCGGCGGAACCGCTTCGGCAAGCCGGTCTCCTCTGTCCGTCATCATAGCCCTTATTTTTCCGTAATGGAAACCGGCGACGAACGAATCACCGACGCGCAGAGTTCCTTTTTCCACGAGCACGGTGGCTACCGGCCCTTTGCCCTTGTCCAGCCTGGCTTCAAGCACTACGCCCTTTGCCCTGCCCTGCCTGGAAGCTTTCAGTTCCAGCATTTCTGATTCAAGGAGGATACGGTCAAGCAGTTCCTGAATTCCGGTCTTCTTTCTGGCCGAGACCGGCATGTAGGCAGTTTTTCCGCCCCAGTCTTCCGGAATAAGTTCATATTTTGAAAGCGCCTGTTTTACCATCTCCGGATTGGCTTCCGGTTTGTCCATTTTATTCATAGCGACAATCAGAGGCACTTTGGCTTCTTTCGCGTGATTGATGGCTTCAATGGTCTGCGGCATAGCGCCGTCATCGGCCGCTACAACCAGCACCACGATATCCGTGATCTGCGCGCCTCTCGCCCTCATTGAAGTGAAGGCTTCGTGCCCCGGAGTATCCAGAAAAACTATCTCACCCTTCGGAAGTTTAACTTTGTAAGCGCCGATATGCTGGGTGATTTGGCCTGCTTCCCCGCCGGCTACATTGGTTTCCCTGATGGCGTCCAAAAGAGAAGTCTTGCCGTGGTCAACATGCCCCATTACGGTAACTATCGGAGGACGGTGCTCGTAAACTAGCCCTTTCTCTTCCTCAACTTCTTCCTGGGCAACTTCTTCGCTGAAAATAGAGATTATGTCAACTTCATAGCCGAACTCTGCCGCTATGACCGAGATGGTGTCCTTGTCCAGCTTCGCGTTTATAGTTACGAGCATGCCGAGCCCCATAATCTTTTTAATAAGGTCGGAAGTGCTGACTTTGAGTTTGTTTGAAAGTTCGGCTACGGTGGTGACTTCGGTTATCTTTATGACCTTCTTCTCGCCTGTGTCAATTTCGCCTTCAGCCTGCTTGATAACGGGCTTGGGCTGGTGTTTCAGGCGCATCTGCTCCGGCCTTCTAAGCCCAGGCTTGGGCGCGGGCTTCGTTACCTGTTTAACAATGTGGAACTTCGGCTGCTGCTTCGGCTCTGCTTTCCTGGCAAGCGCTGCGGCCAGCTTTTCCGCGGCCTTAAACTCAGGCTTCGGCGGAAGCGGCTTTAATGTCGAAGCATCAGGCTTAAACATTGCGCTGACATCATCGGCCGGTTTTACCGGCGCAACGGGCTTTATCACGGGAGCTGGAACCGGAACCGCGGCAACCGGAACTACCGGCTTTAGAACAGGTTTGGGTTCAGGTTTTTTTATCTCTCTTTTGGGAGCAGGTTTTCCCGTGAATTTTTCGTAAACAAAATCCGCCAGCACACCGCTGATCGGCTGGAGTTCGGTCTTGAACGCGGGAAATCCGGAACTGTTCAGGAAACGGATAATATCCTGAGATTTTACGTTGATCTCTTTCGCGAGTTCATATATCTTTCTCATTGTCGCCATTTAGTCGTCCCGGCCCTCTCCGGATAAAGCCTCGGCCCTTCGCGCCGCTTCTAAAAGTTTCTCGGCAATAGGCCTGGTAATGCCCTTTATCTTTGTCAACTCTCCGACATTGGCAGTGCCGATGTCCTCGAGCGATTTATAACCGTTTTCTACGAGGTTTGTGACGGTCTTCTCGTCTATGCCGGGAATCCCGAGCAGTTCCTTGCCCTCGGGTTCTTCCGCGCCCTCTCCTGCAAATTCAGCACCGGCCTGCGCCGCGCTTTCCAACCCTTCGTCGCTGTCGGAGGTGAAGACCTGGCCTTCCGCGTCCTCTCCTACCTGGGCCGATTCGGTCTCGCCCTTGACGTCAATCCTCCAGCCGGTTATCTTGGCCGTAAGTTTCGCGCTCTGTCCTTTCTTGCCTATCGCAAGCGGCAGATGATCGTCCGGGACTATAACCTTGGCGTACTTGTTTTCCTCATCGATTGCGATCTTAATTACCTTCGCGGGCTTCATGGAGTTCGCGATGAGGTTTTCCATATCATTGCTCCACTCTATTACGTCTATCTTTTCACCGCGCAGCTCCCGAACGACAGGCTGTATACGCCCGCCTTTGATGCCGACGCACGCGCCGACAGAGTCAATATTCCTGTCGGAAGAGAAAACTGCTATCTTTATCCTGAAACCCGGATCCCTGGCGATGGACTTAATCTCAACCTTGCCTTCGCCAATTTCCGGTATTTCCATCTCAAAAAGCTTCTTTATGAAACGCGGGTCAAGGCGCGAAAGCAGTATTTGCTGATTCCTGTTCGCCCTGTTTACTTCCTTGATGAGCACTTTAATCTTCTCGCCCACCTGGAAGTTTTCCCTGAAGACCTGTTCTTTTACCGGGATTATGCCTTCAGCATCCCCGAGGTCCACTATCATGCTCCTGTTCTCTTTGCGCAGCACTATGCCGTTCAAGACTTCTCCGACCCGGCTCTCGAACTCGCTAAAAATGGCGTCCCTCTCAATGTCCCTCACCTTCTTGGTGAGGACCTGTTTAACTATCTGAGCGGCTATGCGCCCGAATTCCTGTATGGGAACCGGTATTTCTACCACATCGCCTATATCGCGCGACGCGAACTTGGGATCGAGCTTGGCAGCCTCTTCTTTGGTAACCTCATAATCGGCGTCCGTAACCGCCTCAACTATGGACTTGTAATAGAAACAGTTAATAGTGTCGGTTTCCTCGTCAATGGTAACCTTGATGTCCCGGTGCGAACCGAGAATCTTTCTTGACGCGGAGGTGAGCGCGCTCTCAAGCGCCTCTGCCAGGACTTTGGTGTCCACCTTTTTACCGCGCCCTATCTGTTCGAGCGCTTCTGACAGATCTCTATTAAACATAAATATATACCCCTCTTTAGAATTTGATTTCCAGCCTTGCCCTCGCGATATCCTTCAGGGGTATCCGAACCAACCCCTTTGCGGTTAAAAGCGTCGCCGCCTCTTCATCACAAGCCGAAATACTTCCGGTAAAAGTATTATCTTTGCCGATCAGGACGCGGGTGACAACCCTTGCCTCCTGCCCCTTAAACCGGTCAAAGTCTTTTTTTGTTTTCAGTTCCCGATCGAGCCCGACCGAAGAGACCTCAAGTATATATTTTGCCTGAAGCGTGCCCGATGTGTCTATCAACTCGCCTATCAGATGGCTCGCCGACTGGCAGTCCTTCAAGTTTACCTTGCCGCCCGGACGGTCGAGATAGACCGAGAGAGTCATACCCATTACGCCCTGCTTGTATTCCAGATCGTATACCTCGAGCCCCGAGACGGAAAGCTCAGGAGCTATCAGCGCCTTTACGCGCTCTATTAATTCCAGTCCCTGGTTTTCCATCCTAAAATGAAAAAAGAGGGTACTTCCCTCTTTTTGCCGGTGGTTCCTCCTCAATGTAACTTACCTTAATTGCACTTACTACTTTTTGATTATACAACAAGAATTATATTATGTCAACTACAAATTGCCTTGATAGAATAGGAATTAGAAGGGCAAACAACAAATTCTAAATACTAAATTCTAAAAAAAAAGCTATAATGCAAAGGAAAAACCGTTCTTTTGCCTTTGTTTCGAATTTAGTATTTAGTGCTTAGAGTTTAGAATTTGAAATTTGGTATTTGGTTATATTAACGCGACTTTTGTACCCGTAAATTCTACCGCTTCACCAATAAAGTATGCCTTTTCCTTCATTTTCTTCAGGTCAGACATAACCCTATCAGCATCCTTTCCGGACACCATTATTACCATGCCAATGCCCATATTAAAGGTTCTGTACATTTCCGAGTCTTCTATATTGCCAAGCCGCTGTATGAGCGAGAATATGGGCAGCACAGGAAAGCTCTCTTTGTAGATCCTGACCCCGATTTTCTTCGGAAGCACCCTGGGAAGATTATCCCTGAAGCCGCCTCCGGTGATGTGCGCTAACCCGTGAATGTTATACTTTTTCAACAGGGCAAATACTGCCTTTGAATAGGATCTGTGGGGTTTTAGCAGTTCGGCTCCGAGCGTATTCTTAAGTTCAGGAATATATTTTGCGGGTTTCAGCTTTTTCTTTTCCAGCAGAAGTTTTCTCGCGAGAGTGTAGCCGTTAGTGTGAAGCCCGGTCGAGGGCAGGCCTATCAATTTGTCGCCCTCCTTTATTTTGCTTCCGTCCAGCATCTTATCTTTGTCAACTATTCCGACAATGAGTCCGACAAGATCAAGATCTTCGCCGGAATAGACATCGGGCATCTGGGCCGTCTCGCCTCCGACCAGCGCGCAGCCTTCGGCTTTGCAGGCCTTGACGAAGCCTTTCATAATGGAGGAAACTTTCTTGGGCTCGGTCTTCGCCATTCCCATGTAATCAAGAAAGAAGAGCGCCTTTGCGCCGTGGACCAGAATGTCATCAACACAGTGATTCACCAGATCGATGCCCACGGTATCAAACTTCTTCATAGCGACCGCGACTTTTAGCTTGGTACCGACGCCGTCCACCGAACTCACGAGGATGGGATTCTTATAGCCGGGAAACTTCCCCGAATACATACCTCCGAATTTGCCTATCTCGGACATCACGCCTTTGGTAAAAGTCTGCTTGACGAGTTTTTTAATTTGTTTTTTTGCTTCATCTGCGACATTGATGTCAACACCGGATTGAGCGTAGGTGAATTTTTTTCCCATAGAAATAGTGCTCCTTGTGAGTGTTCGTAACGTTCTTAACGTTCATAAAGTTTATAACGTAAAACTAAAACCTGCCTTTAAACTGATTATCGTTTATAACGTTTATATGGCTTGTAACGTTCATAATGTAATTATTATCGAGCCGGTTTAACATGGTTTGCTTTACGTTACAAACGTTAAGAACGTTATAAACGTCATAAACTTTTTCTTTTAGCATTTCTCTTCATTCTTCTCTTCCGAAATACACTTTTGTATATTCTCCGAGTCGACCGGATATTTCCCGTTAAAACAGGCCATGCAATATTCGTCCGGCTTGCCGCCGACCGCCCTCACCATACCCTCAGGGCTTAAATAGCCGAGCGTTTCCACGCCCATGAAGTCCCTTATCTGGTCAACCGTGTTCTTCGCCGCTATTAATTCTTTCCTGGTCGGGGTATCGACTCCGTAGAAACACGGATTTGTGATAGGCGGAGAACTTATCCGCCAATGTACTTCGTTCGCGCCGACGGTTCTAAGCATTTTGACCAATTTCTTCCCTGTCGTGCCGCGGACGATGGAATCATCTATAAGCACTAAGTTCTTATCTTTCAATATCTCTTTGACCGGGTTATATTTTATCTTCGCTCCGAAATCCCTGATGGTCTGGCTCGGTTCTATGAAGGTCCTGCCGATATAGTGATTCCGGATGATGCCCATCTCGTAAGGTATCTTTGACTCGCCTGAATAACCGGTCGCCGCTGAATTTGAGGAATCCGGCACCGGCACTACATAATCGGCTTTAACCGGGAACTCCTTCGCAAGCTGGGCCCCGAGCGCTTTTCTGGCTTTCTGAACGCTGTTGCCCCAAATATAGCTGTCGGGGCGCGCAAAATAAACGTATTCGAAAATACATTTCGCGGGTTGCTGAGGTTTAAAGGGTTTGTAAGACTTCAAGCCGTCCTTGTCTATAACAACTATTTCGCCCGGCTCAAGAGGCCTCACATATTCCGCGTCTATGATATCGAACGCGCAGGTCTCCGAGGCAAGCACCCACCCGTCGCCTTTCTTCCCGAGCGAGAGCGGCCTGATGTTATTCGGATCAACCGCGCCTATGAGCTTTTTCTTTGTAAGTATTACCAGCGAATAAGCGCCTTTAATCTGCGTAAGAGCGTCAACGATACAGTCTATAAGTTTATTCCCTTCAGAAGTTGCGATGAGATGAATAAGCACTTCCGTGTCAGTGGTGGAGGAAAAGATTGAACCGTAGGCTTCAAGGAAGTCTCTGACCTGTTTGGCATTGGTAAGATTGCCGTTGTGGGCCATAGCCATCGTGCCGTGGGAATAATCAACGACTATCGGCTGCGCGTTCTTAATGGTGGAGGACCCGGTGGTTGAGTATCTGGTGTGGCCTATAGCGGAACTTCCCTTGAGATACTCAAGATCCTGCGGGCTAAAAATATCGGCGACTAAGCCCATTGCCACGCGGCTGTACACCTGTCCCATATCTGAAGAGGCAATCCCCGCGCTTTCCTGCCCGCGGTGCTGCAGCGCATAGAGGCCAAGGTAGGCCAGCTTTGCAGCTTCAGGAACGCCGTATATTCCAAATACTCCGCACATGGGGTATTATACTATAGATTGCAACAGGGTTTCAAGTTGAAAGGTTGGAATACCGCTCCGCGGATTACTAATTGCTAATTAAAGACTCACGGGTTCTGGAACTCATGGCTCACAGGACTCTTCCATCCAGCGTCCAACCCTCCAACCTTCTAACCCTCTAACCATCCAACCGTCCTCACTACCTCAGCAGTCTTTTGTAATATTCTTCAATATCATCTTTGTCTTTTTCCGGAAGTTTTTCCTTCAGCGAGTCCATTATATCCTGCCTGAACTCTTTGGGCGGTTTGTAATCCTTTTCCTGCGGCACGCTGACCTTTCCTTCGCGCGTCCCCAGCACTCCGCTTTGGCCCTGCCCTGGCATTACCACCGAGATACCGCCCTCTCCGCCTTCCTCAGCCATCTTGTCTGCCTCATCAGAAAGCTTCTGAAGCGAGTCAAGCGCTTCCTGCTCTCCGGCTATGGCGCCTTTGAGAGTGCCGCCTCCGAGGTTATCTTCCGCTTCACCCATACCCTTCAGAGCCTCATCTGCTTTATCGGTAAGAGCATCCAGCTTCACGCCGCCTTTCTGCGCTTCGCCGAGCTTGTCGTTTAAGCTCTTCATCCTCGAGCGGTTCTTCCCCTGCCTCTCTTTTGTTCCACCCATACGCGCCAACTCTTCCGGAGTCATTTTCGTCTTTCCGGAAAGCAGGCTCAAGACTTCTTTCTCAATACTCTCTATCCCAAAATAACCGGCAGCGGTCTCACCGGCTTCTTTGAAACCCGCCTCCAGCCCTGCGAGGCCTGACTTCAACTTTTCCGCCCCCGCCTTATCTCCGGCCCTCTCCGCGGCAGCTGCAGCAGCCGCTGCTCTTCCGATTTCTGCCTGAAGTTTGCCGGCGCTCCCGCTGAAAACAACTGACATTTTATTAGAACCGGATGCGGCTCCAGCAATAAGCTCTTTTGCTTCTTTGAATTTTTTCCCCTCGAGCAGGAATTTTCCGTTATTGGCGCCCGCCTGCACTTCTCCCGCCTGAGGAATAAGCGCCGGCTGAGGGTTACGGTTTAAGGCAATACCCTGCAAGAGCGCCGCGCTCTTTTCCGCAGCCTTGGTCTGCAATTCCAGCGCCTTTTTGTAAAGCGCATCCTGAGACTTCAGGAATTCTGCCGTGCTCTTCTTTTCCGCATCGGCAGTCTCTTCATAGATACCCTGCTCTTCCTTGAGCATTTCTTTTGCTTCCCTGCCCGCGTCCATTCCGGCGGCCTTCTTTCCGTTTATCCCGTTCTTCATTGCCGACGCCATTTTCTTTATTAGTTCGTTTATCTTCGCGGAAAGTTCCTTCGCCAGCTTTTCTGCCGCATCATAGTCGCCTTTATTGAGCGCCTCTTGCAGCTGTTGCATGAGTTGCCCCATCTCGGAGAGTCCCAGGTCGGAGGCTTTGCCCTGAGGCATAGCGCCTGAGGGGAGCACCTGCGCCATATCCAGCAGGTTTCTTTGCATCGCGAGCATCTGCTTGAAGAGCAGATCCAGGTCTCCGCGAAGTTTGGCCAGGTCATAACTTCCATTCCTCTTGTACTTTTCAAGGCTCTTGAGCAGGTCTTCATTTCTGGAGTACAAATTATTTGTGCCGTCTAAAAGTTCCTTCTCTTTTTCAGGATCGTATTTTTTTGTCAGCGCCATATATTCCGCAAGCGGCGGGACCGACAATTTTTGTTTTTTGGAAAGTGAGCGCTTGGGGCCGGTTTCAGTGTCATTATCGGCTGCCTCTATCCAGTACTCTATGGTCTCTCCGAAGGAAAGAGAAAGCGCCGTAACATTCCAGAGGTATTCCGAAACCCTGCGCTGGACGGCAGGCGAATTATGTTCCAGCGGAACGCGGAAGTTCTTGCCGCCTTTCACAAAGACCAGCGCCGCTTCGCTTACGCCGAAATCATCGCCGTATTCGTAAACCAGCTTGAGTTCCGCCTTCGGCGCCACAAGCAGGTCCTGCGCGGGGAAAATCAGGTTTACTCTCGGGAATTCGTCGTCAATGGTCCGGATGGAATGCCACTCTTTTCCAAGAGAGGCGAGGCCGTTTTTGCCAAAGGCTTCAAGTTTGAAATTAAAATCTTCGGTGATCCGCAGCTTCACCTCGGGGTAAAGGCGCGCCCGGACGCTCATCGCGAGACTTCTTTCCTGCCTGCCTTTGTATTTAAGTACTGCTGCTCTCAGCGGGAGACTTGAAACGCCCGAGATAAGCGCGGTGGAACCCTTTAGAATTACAGCATTGCCGCCCTCGCTGATTTCCGTAGGTTTAAATTTTGTGTAGGACGGATAAAATACTTTCACCCTGACTTCGCCGAGTTCGGGAGCCAAAACCTTTTTTCCAGCTCCGCCCGGATAACTTATCTCTTCAAGCGGGAAGAATAAGCGCATAAGGGCGGCTCTGCTCCCGCCTTGAGGCAGGACCGCAAAACAGAAAATAAGAAAGAGCGCTAAAAAAAGCGCCAGAGCTTTTCCGTTCTCCTTGAAAGGGGAATCCGGAAGAAAACCGCCGCCCTCAAGCAACCTGTCGGTGCGCCGGATGTATTCTTCCGCGAGTTCCAAAGACATCCCGGAGGACGCCTCCTGCTTCAGCAATTCAGCGAACTGCACGGAATTAATAATGTTGTCTTTTAGTTTTGGGTGCGCCCGCTGCAAGGCAAGAGCCGCCGCGCCATCAGAGACTTGCCTTATTAATCTTCTGATAAGCAAGAGATACACCGCCGCCGCGAGCGCGCAGAAGAAGGCAACATTTAAGATATACCTTTGGCCGTAGCCGAATAGAAGCAGGGAGTCAAGAAACCAGAACGCGAAGAAATAAGTAATAAGGAAAGTTCCGGAAAGGGCAAGGCCTCTGACGATCAGGCCGGCCGCTATCCTGCTTTTAGCCCCGGCAAGCGCCGAGTTTATGTTCTTCCGGTTTTTTCCCATACCGCCTTATAGCATCCCTGAAGTCCGTCTTACATACCACTCCGCGCAAAGAGCCAGCGCCGCGAGCAGGAGCAGAAAGGGTGAATCCCACAAAGTCCGCCTGGTCCTTGAAATTACTTCCTCAGTTTCCGGCTCAATTTTTAACAGGAATGCCCTTTCGGAAGAACCATTCAGATACTCTCCGCCGCTTTTTCCCGCTATGGAGGAGAGCAGAGTTTCGTTAAGATACACGTCCCCGGCCTCGCTTAAGGAACCGGATATCTCGGCGGTGCAAACATCTTTACCCAGCTCCTTTCCCTGCTTGTAAACCGAGGCTTCGAAAGAATATCTCCCGGGAATTTCCCCCGGAACCAAACATTCGTAAATGCCGTTACCAGCAAGGAGGCAGTCCAGCCTGTACTTCTTGCCGTCCGGATCGCCCACAGACAAAATCACTGAGGCCGAGTTTTCATACCGGTAATGCTCGTCGAAAACCGAGACCGCAACTCTGACAGGTTCATTCCTGGCATAGGCCTTCTTATCGGTTGAGATGTTGACCTGCTTGATATCCGGCACACCTGAAAGCCAGTTAAAGAGCCCCTGCCAGTACTTCGCGTAAAGCCCGCTCGAAGCTTCAGCACCGGTCCCCATCGCCCATTTCCAGGTGGAGCTTGACAGGCAGGCCATTACCCGGCCCCTTCCTCTCTGCCAGGCCGCAAGCACGGGCGCGAACTCCCCGCTCTTTGACTTCAGGAACGGATGCCTTCCGAGCACCGCCGCTCCCGGCTTAGACGAAGCTGCAACGTTTATGTCATTGAGCTCAGCCATACCGCCCCAGAGCAACGCATCGCTCTCCGTTGAATAAGACAGGCTGTTTAAGGGATGAATTTCCGGCACCATCTTGTACGGCCTGGTGTCATAAACCTCGGAAGGGCCGTCCAGGGAAACCGGAAGCAGGTCTGCAAGCGGCGTCGTCGCGTAAAGCCCCCTTCCGAACGACTGGTCGCCGCCAATCATCAGCAGCGAGCCGCCCCGCTCCGTTACCAATCGCGCGATGCCCTGCAGCATATCAGCAGGCATGTACTGCGAGTAGGGGAAGTTTTCCATCACTACTATGTCAAATTGCGGAAGGTCCCTGGTAAAAAGTTCCGTGACCGGAAAAGGTATCAGCGTAAGCTGGTCCTCAGAGAACGCCATTACATTTGTGGTGCCGCGAAGAAGTATGAATGAAACCATTTCATAATTCGGGTTGGTCTTTAAGACCTGTCTTAAAAACCTGTATTCATAATTTGGATGGCCGGAGAAATAAAGAATCCTGACTTTCTCTTTGATGACGCGGGCTTCGCAAACAGCCGAATTATTGAAAAGGTCCTCTTCCCCCTTAAGCGGGGCTGCCTCAGCCCGGTACCTTACAACTCCGGTTTCTTTCGGCGTAAAATTGAATTTCACGGCAGTCTCGAGGCCGTCTTCTTTCAGAACTACTTCCTTTTGCCCGGCTTCTCTGCCGTCCGCTTTAAGCGTAACCCTGACAGTTTTGCCGGCAGCATTCGTCCCCGACAGGTTTACCGTGACCGTAGATTGCATACCGGTGAAACCCAGTTCTCCGGCTGTAATGGACTTCACCGCGACATCCGGGCCTTTTTTCTCCGGTCCGACGCCTATTGTATAAACCGGTATACCTGCAGCTTTCGCCGCTTCAGCCGGGTCAAGCAGTCCGTTATTATTGCCGTCCGATATTATAACTATCGCTTTTTTTGCGCCCGCCCTTTCCTTTTCCAGCTCATTCCTGACAGAATTCAGAGCCGCGGCTATATCCGTGGAACTTCCGCTGAAATTATCGCTCTTTAACAGGTCCTCAAGCGAGGTTTTCTGGGCTGTCCCGGAAAAAGCATACCAGGAAACATCAAACGTCTTTGCCAGCGCGGCGGCTTTCCCTTTTATTGCCGCTTTGAGCAAAACAGCTTTGTCTCCCGGTTTTTTTATACCCATGCTCTTTGAAACATCCGCTAACACCGCAACCGCCGTTCTTTTCTTGAAGCTTTGGGTGTGTTCAAGAGTGGGCTTAAATAGCGCGAAGGTCAGCAGCAACAGCGCGAAGAGCCGGAGCGGCACCAGCACGGCGCGCTTCCGGTCAGAACTGTAATAAATATAGACTGCTGAAAGCGCCGCGAGCAGCGCACCCGCAAGGGCTATGAAATCCGCTTCAAAGTTCATCTGCCCTGCCCTGGTATCTTCATGTTTAACGCTTTCATTTTCTGGCTTATATAATCAGTGTGAATGGCATCGAGTTTGTAAGTTCCGACCATTGCGTACATTATGATGTTGACGCTGAGTTTCTGAGCTTCCAGCCTTTGGGTTTCGCCGCCCGGTCTGCACTCCTTGAGCCAGTTGCCGAGTTTGTCTTTCTCCCAGACCCCGAACAGGTCATTTGCCGAGAAGATAACCGCCAGCTGCCCGCTTTTCTCCACGCCTTCAAGGTAAGGAACGGACTGCCTGGCGCCGCAAACTCCCGGCAGCAGGAAGAAAGAAATAAAAACGGCGTTTGAGTCCTTTATCCGCGACAAAGGATCGTTCGGAAAGATTTTCGCAAACTCGCGTTTAACCGACTTTGAGAACCCGGAATCTTTTAATCCGGTGCAATCGTCTATGACAATTATTCCGCCTGCGTCAAAATACCGTTTTAGGCGCTCTATTTGCGCGTGATTCCATTCAGCAAAGGCGGAATCGCCCGTCATAAAGATCACCGGATAGTTGAATAATTCCGGGCTGTCTGCAGTTAAAATGACAGGCTCCCGCACCGCCCTGACGTTTGAAATACCCACCAGGAAATCAGCGAGTTCGCCCCAGGCCAGATTCTGAGAATCCCAATTGCCGCCCTCGTACTTGAGCCTGGCAAAGTAAAGGTTATTTGAGAAAAGCAGAGAGACAAAGGAGAGCGCTATGAACGCAAGTATTATTTTTCTCATAGCTTCCTCCCGGCGGCGAAACTCTCAGCCGCGAGCAGAACTAAAGCCGCCAGCAACAGGAGGGACGAGAGCTCTTTGCCCCGGACAATCCTCTCAAGCTCAGCCGGCAAACCCGGACCGCATTTTATAAATTCAACGCGCTTGGCCTTAAGCGCCGCTTTCAGATCCTCAGACCAGAACCGGGACAGGGAGGATTCGCCGGAAGAAGCGTCAACATTCACCCCGAAATATTCGGTCAGTTTTGTTCCGCCCGCATCGACAAGAGAGAGTTTATAGAGGCCGGGCTCCGAGGTGTCCTTTACCAGCACTTTTCCCCCGGACACTTCTGCGCTCAAGGCCGTATTAGCCGGACCAAGAACCGTTGCGCTTTTGATTCTCCCGCCCGAAGCTTCTCTTGTATAGGTTTCTCCGCACTTTACGCCGTTTTTGTCAGAAACTTCCTCCACGCCGCAGAGATAATCCACCAGCGCTTTTGTGAACGGCAGATAAACCGGCTTTAAGGGAAAATCGCCGAGATCCCTGTCAGCCGGAACTGCGAACAGCAGCACCTTTCCCGCTCCCTGATAGGTTGCGCCTCCCTCTATAAGAAACGGAGTTGAATCCCTGAAGGCAAGCAGCACTTTTGCTCCGGCAGCCGGCGCCAGGTCAAAATTACCGTAGAACCCCGGTTTCATAAGCCCGAAAACGTCAAACCTCTTGAATAGCCCGCAATCCTGGAGGGCAGTCAGCGGATTTACCGCGTTCTCGCCGCGGGAGAGTTTTCTTATTGCCGCCGGGAAGATGCTCCTGCTTATAGAGGAATAGGCCTTGATATTAACGCGGTCTCCGGGAAAGAATACAAGACTCCCTCCGGACTGCATATAAGCGTCAAGCCGGCGCTCGGCTTCTGGGAGAATTTCTTCCACATTACACAGGAAGACTGCCTTGTAGCCGGAAAGGCCTAGAGTCAGCAGGCCTGCCGGAGAAACAATTGAAGGGACGACACCGCTGTCCTTCGAGACTTCGGGACTCAGCGCCGTTTTAAGGAAGAAGGTTTCGCTGTTAAACTGCGAAAGTTTAGGGTCGCCGTCAACCAGCAGGATGTTCACTTTACGCTTCACCTTGCCGGCGAAATAGTAACGGTCATCCGCCTTAAGACAGTCCCCGCAAGCAAGCTCAGCATAGCCCTGCAAACTTTTGTCTTCGGGCGCAGAAAAGAAAAGACTCTTTGAAGAAGTCCCAGAAGGAGGAATGTCCGCTTTGCCGAATACTTTCCGCTCTCCCCCAAAGTAAAGAGAAAGATCTGCGGCAGAGGCGCCCCTGCCGGAAAAATCTTTTAGAGTCGACGTGAAACCCGCCCTGCCGGGCAGGGAAGACGCCGGCTCAACGGCTGTTAGGCCGCAGTTGGGTCCGTCAATTCCGGCGGAAGCTATGATTACTTTGACGTCGGCGTCAAAATCTTTTATCTCGGCGGCAGAAGCAAGGTTCAAAGCGTGGGAGGCCGCATCCGTGAAAATGATTATCTGTTTATTTGCCGACCTGCTTTCCTTGAGCGCGGTGTAGGCGAAATTCAGCCCCGCTTTTAGCGAGGTTTTCAGGCCGGTGAGTTTTGAAGCCTTTATCCCGAGGGAAAGCTTCTCCCTGTCAAAATCAAGGCCGGCCCCCCCCTTCGCGTTCTCTGCGAAAGCGCAATAGGCCAGCCGGTCCTCGTCGCGAAAGACCTTAAGCGAAGCGAGGCACGATTCCTTCGCGGCGTCAAAAGCTGTCTTCCCGCCGTTTTCCGCTCCCATTGAATAGGAGCAATCAAGCAGCAATACCGCGGCCGCCGGTTCCTCTTTCTTTGAAGCGCCGTATTTAGGCGGGTTCAACACGGCGCGGGAGAAAGCCAGCACCAATAATATTATGGCAAGCACCCTAAGCAGGAGAAGCAGCAGCTGGAGGAGTTTGAGTTTTTTCTGAGTCCTTTTAACGGCGAGACGCAAAAAGCGCGTCTCGGGAAACTTCAGGACCTTGGCTTTCCTGATCGAGATAAGATGGATAAGCACCGGAATCACGGCAAGGAGCAATCCGGAGAGCATTAGCGGTGAAAGGAAGGAAAGATTCATTTAAGCATCTTCTCCCTCCGCGCGAGGTAAGCCCTAAGAGGCAGGCTAAAAGAAGCTGAATTGTCGAGGAGCCTGTAATCAATCCCGTTCTTAACGCACTCCTTCGCGAAATAACCAATGAACTCCTCCATTACGCGCCTGTACTCGTGTCTTATTAATTCCGGATTGGCGAGTATTACATCATCCTTGTCTTCAAGTCCTTCAAACAGGAAGGGCTCATCGAGTTCAAGCCCCAGCTCGGATCTGTCAAGCACCTGAAATACTATCAGGTCATTTCCTTTTGAAGCCAGATACTTAAGGTATTTCATTGCTTCCTCGGGACCCCCGGAGTCGTAAAGATCAGAGATAAGTATCACCAAACCCCGTCTTCTAAAGAGTTTCCCGGCTGCTTCAAGCGTCTTGAAAACCGCTGTTTTTCCGGAGGGCTCCTGCGCTTCTATCGCCTTAATTACCGCTGAGGCCTGGCCGTGAGCCGCGCGAGGCGGCAGGAGAGTAAGGACTCCTTCCGCAAAAGCGAGAAAACCCACGCGGTCATGCTGGAGCGACATCAGGTAAGCGAGGGAAGCGGCGATGTTTGCGGCATATTCGTTCTTTTTGATCAGGCCGGGAGAGGAATAATTCATTGAACCGGAGACATCCAGGAGAATATTCGCGGTGAGCGTGCTTTCTTCACGGTACTGGCGGATAAAAAGCTTGTCCTTGCTTCCGAGCACTTTCCAATCAAGTTTTCTGAGGTCATCCCCCGCTGCGTACTCCCTGTGCTCGGCAAAATCCAGACTCGCGCCTTTGAGCGGAGAAGCATGCAGCCCGGCGAGAAAACCGTCAACTATAGACCTGGCTTTGAGTTCAAGCCCTCGCAGGCTTGTGAGGTCGGCTGGTCTGATGCTCTGCATTTTATCCCGGCTTGACGGAAGTTAGAAGTTCGTCTATAACCCTGTCCGCGGAGACTCCGTCGGCTTCGGCTTTGAAAGACATTACAATTCTGTGACGGAGAACTATGTGCGCGACCGCGGCAACATCTTCAACTGAAGCGGCAAGCCGGCCGTGTAGCGCAGCCCTCGCCTTTGCCCCGACCACCAGCGCCTGAGAAGCCCTGGGACCGGCTCCCCACTCAACGAGTTCTTTTATAAGCAACGGCGCTGAAGGATCTCCCGGCCGTGTAGCGGAAACCAGGTTCACGGCAAAATCGACAAGATGATCAGAGGCCGGAACCCTGCGGACCAGGTCCTGCAGGCTTACTATCTCTGACGCGTTCAGGAGCGGTTTTAATTCCGGAATGAGCCCGCTCGTGGTTTTTCTGACTATCTCCGCCTCTTCTATTTTCGTAGGATAATCTATTTTAATATTGAAGAAAAACCTGTCAAGCTGGGCCTCAGGCAGAGGATAAGTCCCTTCGTGTTCTATAGGGTTTTGCGTCGCCAGGACAAAGAACGGGAGCGGGAGCGGATAGGTCTTTCCGGCCGCCGTAACTTTGTACTCCTGCATCGCCTGAAGCAGGGCCGACTGCGTCTTCGGGGGCGTACGGTTTATCTCATCGGCAAGTATGATGTTGGCAAAAACCGGACCTTCTATGAAACGAAATACTCTCTTTCCTGAATCCGACTCTTCAATTACTTCTGTTCCGGTTATGTCGGAAGGCATCAGATCAGGAGTAAATTGGATTCTTTTATAATCCAGCACCAATATTTTTGCGATGCTTTCTATAAGAAGCGTCTTTGCCAGCCCGGGTACGCCTACTATCAGCACGTGTCCCCGGGAAAAGAGAGCCGTAAGCACATCATCTATTACGCTCTCCTGCCCCACTATGACTTTTTTAAGCTGGGCGCCCATATCGGACCTGGCTTTTGCAAGCCGCTCTATCAACTCAAGGTCCTGTTTTGTATTAAGCTTCTTCTCAGGCATCAATACTCCTTTATTCCCAGCGCCATACGTTAAGAACATTATGAACTTTTATGGCTAATGTATTTTAGTATACCCCCACTTTAATGTCAATTTCCAAAAAAGAAAGAGGCGGGACATTGCTGTCCCGCCTCGCTTGTAGGCTTATTTTAGTCCTGAAGTCTATTAGACTTTGTGGACGTTGGTTGCCTGCTCACCCTTCTGGCCCATGGTGATGTCGAATTCGACTTCCTGGCCTTCAGCAAGGGACTTGAAACCGTCGCCCTGGATTGCGGAGAAATGTACGAATACATCCTTTCCGTTCTCCGGGGTGATGAACCCGTAGCCCTTCTGATCGTTGAACCATTTCACTTTACCTCTTGCCATTTCCTTTACTCCTTTGGTGCCTAAAATTCGACCGGGTGCTAAAAAAAAAGACCGCGAGGCAGAGTCTATCCCGCCGTACGGCCGAATCTTTACTCCCAATCGTTGATGGATAATAACAAATAAAGACAATAATGTCAAGTGTCTTTTTCTTTTACTGCTATTGCGCCTTAATTTATAATGTTTTCCCGTGCCTTTTCCCTAATGCAGGAGCTTTAATTATTGAACCCGGAGAGCAGGGCAGCTATTTTCTTATATTTGCCGCGGTAAAGGTCTTCGTAAGCCCGGTGTTTTTTCAGATTTGCAACTATGTATTCGTGTTTAAATGCGTCCATCAGCTTACCGGGCTCTGCTACCTCGCCTGAACCTGCCCCCGCAAGCAGAGCCGCGCCGAAACATACGGATTCACTTCTTCTTGGAAGCAATAGCTTTCGTCCGATAATGTCCGCTTTCTTTTCAAGCCAGAACTTGTTTCTTGTACCGCCGCCTATCAGGCTTATACTCTTTACAGGTATCCCGGTTGAACCTTCCATTGCCTCGACAAGCTGGCGAAACTCAAAAGAAAGCCCTTCATAGATAGCGCGCAGGATATCGGCCCTCGTAGTTCCGGCGGTCAAGCCCAGCAAAGCTCCTTTGGCGCTTGCATCCTTAAGCGGCGCACCGCGCCCCAGCCAATAGGGCAAGACCAGTACTTCCCCCTCTTCTTTGCCCGCGCGCTTGAGGTCTTCGCCAAGCCTGGCATACTTTGCTTCCGGTGAAAGAGAACTGCCGTAAAACTCGCTCATAAACCACTCTGTGAGCCCTCCGGAGCAGTAAATCCCTGCCATTATATAATAAAGCCCGTTAACCGCGTAGCAGCCCATCGAAAAACCGGACTCGTATAGCTGTTTCAGCCTTCGCGGCTCCTTAACAACCGACAGAAGAACTTCCGCTGTTCCCATTGAATCCAGGAGATCGCCGGGTTTCAAGATTCCGGCTCCGTAAGCCCCCACTATATGGTCATGACCGCCCAGACAGATCTTTGTGCCTTCTGCCAAACCGGACTCTGCGGAAGCTTTTTCATTTACCTCTCCGGCAACCGTACCGCTCACGCTTGCTTTCGGGAAGAAGTTTTCTTTGACTCCGAGAGCGTCAAGGATATCCGGAGCCCACTTCTTCCTTTTCATATCAAAAGCAGCCGTGCGGGTGGCTATGGAATAATCCGTCGCATATTCACCGGTGAATCTATTAATAAGGTAATCCGGCACACAGAGCCATTTAGAGGCCTTTTTGAAGACTGCTCTTTCGTGTTTCTTGAGCCAGAGTATTTTCGTGGCGGAGTAAATGTGGGTAAGATTAAGGCCGGTCGTCTTGAAAATCTCGAACCTGCCGAGCTTCTTCTCAAGGAACTCTTTTTCCGGAATACTGCGATTGTCATACCAGGGAATTATGGCTGTCAGCTCTTTCCCGCTGCCGTCCACAAGAAGCCCCGCCTCTGCCATTGAGGCGAACCCGACGCTCTTTATTTCCGACGGATCATTAATCTGCCTAGCAATTTGGCGCGTTAAACGACAAACTGAACTCCAGAGTTCACCGGGAGCGTAATAATGCCTGCCTCTCTTGTCAATTCTTGTTGCAGCCGGAAGCGACGCTGACGCCACCAGTTTTCCTCGGTAATTATAAAGGTTAGCCTTCCAGTTCGTCGTCCCTATGTCTATACCCAGTAGATACATTAGTCCCTGCTATTGTTTTACGTTATAAACGTTACAAACGTTAAGAACGTTATAAACTTTCATAACCAATTTATATTATTCTTATTCATCGTGTCACAGCTTTTGCATATCTTCGCATCAGAATAATCCCCGTTCTCCAGCTGCCTTATTCCCATTGCTCTTTTACGGGCAAGTATGTCTTTAACCGCTTCTTTTTTTATGTCTCCGATTACAACTCTGCCGTCATAATCACGGCAGCAGAGTATCGTCTTTCCATCCCAGGTAAAGTCTAAAGTGTCCCACATACCGCGGCAGGGCCACAAGCGTCCCTTGATGTCATATTTCCAGGGACTGTTCTGTTCCATACTGCCTGACCAGTTTTCAGGAATGGGTTTTAAGATAGCGTCAGCTTTTCCCTTCCAGAAGGCGTTGAATTTGGCAACTTCCGCTTTATTGCCCGCAAGCCGCACGCAAGAAAGCACTATTTTTGGCTTCGCCTCAGAATGCCCTTGAGCATCCGGCCCTCTGAGCCTCCGAGCCTCCAGCAATGCCAACACATTATCCATAGACTTCTCAAAAGGAAGCTTCATAACGCTCTCATAAATCTCTTTTGAAATACCGTTAAAACTGATTACTATCTCATCCAGATCTGAGGCCAGAAGTTTTGCGGTTTTTTCAGGTGTAAGCAAGGAAGCGTTTGAGAAGATCTTCACATAGAAAGGCCCTTTTGATTTCACATAGGCAATCCGCTCAAAAATATTTTTATCGGCAATTGGTTCTCCGAAGCCGGAAAGCACGAACTCGCGTATTTTCAATCCGCTGCCCGCGGCGCTGTCGACTATCCCGCGAAAAGTTTCTTCATTCATAGTCCCGGACGCGCGCTTCATCTTTGAATGCGGGCACATGAGACAGTCGGCGTTGCACGCATTGGTGGTCTCGATGTTAACAAAAACCCCGCCTTCCTCTATCTTCGCGATCTCCTTGTGTATACATCGCAAGTAGAATTTGCGGTAAACCGCGGTATTTACTAGATAACTGAACGGTCTGCGCGCTATCAACTTAGTCATCCACCACTCCAATTTAAGCCTTACGTTATTAACGTTAAAAACTTTATTCTGCTATGCCGGACGGAGTCCGGCAGGAAATATATCTTACTTTACAGAACAAGACACAGCGAAGCTGTGGCTTATAAACTTTTTTGTTTTTCGAGCACACTCACCAAATTCGCCCTCGAGAACCCGTCTTGCGAATATTTCTTTATTTCCTCTTTTACCAGTTTAAGCCCTGCCTTTTCCATTATTTTCCTGTAGCCTTCCATAACATGCGGCCCGAGCCAGTCTTTCGGGTGTGTAACTTCGTTGAACCCGTTCAACAAAATCAGGCGCCCTCCGGGTGAAAGCCACGAAACCCATCTTGAAAGTTCTGCTTCCATATGCTCCCACGAGTGTTCCTGCCCCAGATAGTAGGCCATATCAACCGCGACTATCAGGTCAAAGACCCTTGCCGGCATAAACTCAACAACATTGGCCGCTATGAATTCTACGTTGCCATACCCGCGCTTCTCTTTCGCTCTCTTTATGGCTGTCTCTGAGATATCAACTCCGGTAATCTTTCCGCAATAAGGGGAAAGCATCGCAGTCATCACCCCTTCCGCGCAGCCCAATTCAAGCGCATCCTTGTGAAGCTTGTTCCTAACGCAGTCCACTACCCAGCCGAACTTTACGGTCTCGTATTCACGCGTGAGAGCCTGATAGGGATCTTCTTTCTCGAAGAGTTCGTTGAAGTACTTTCTTCTGTGGCTGTAATGGCTCTTCAACCGGAGCCACAGGACAGTTTTCCTGATTAGGTTCATTTCAAACTCCTTTTTCCTTTTAAACGGCAGCATTATCAGAGCGCTTTTTCTATATCCTGGACTGAACCGATTAATTCTCTCGTATACTCGTTTACCGGATTCTTATAGATACTCTCATTATCAGCTAGTTCCACAACCTTTCCGTCTTTCATCACGGCCACGCGGTCGCTGATGTTCCTGACGACACGCAGGTCGTGGGATATAAAGAGGTAGGTCAGTCCAAATTCATCCTTCAGGTCTTTGAGCAGGTTGATAATCTGCGCCTGGACCGAAACATCCAGAGAGGAAACCGGCTCGTCGCAGACTATGAATTTTGGCTTTGAAATCAGCGCTCTTGCGATGCAGATCCTCTGCCTCTGCCCGCCGGAAAACTCGTGGGGATATTTCGAATAAGCGGCGGGGCTCAAACCGACCAGATCCAGCATTTTAACAGCCTTCTGCAAAGCATTCTCATCGCCGAGAATCTCAAGCGTCTCCGCCACCGCCGGCCCTATCTTTATACGCGGGTTAAGAGACGCAAACGGGTCCTGAAAGATTATTTGCATGTCGCGGCGCAGGGGCAAAAGTTCATTGAAGCCGAGGCCGGTTATTTTCTTGCCGGAAAAAAAGAGCTTGCCGCCGTCTTCTTTCTGCAGGCGGATGATTATCCTTCCGAGCGTGCTCTTCCCGCAGCCGGATTCACCCACCAACCCGAGTGTTTCCCCTGCATTTATGGAAAAGGAAACATCGTCAACCGCTTTAACGGTCTCATAGTCCCCAAACATCCCTTTTTGCTTTCGGAAATGCTTGACTATGTTCTGCAACCTTACAATCTCCATCTCTCTCCGTTTTACCTTTAATGCTTTACGTTATGCACGTTATGAACGTTATTCTGCTATGCCAGACGTAGTCTGGCATGAATTATATCCTACCTCACAAAACAGGACACACGAAGTGTGGCCTATAAACGTTAAGAACGTTACAAACTTTTATTTATATAACCAACATTTTACCATCCTTCCCTCCACCACGCTCTCTCCCGGCTCGGTCTTTTTACATATGTCCATCGCTTTCGGGCACCTCGGATGGAACCTGCAGCCGGCAGGCGGATCAAAGAGGTCCGGGACATTGCCGGGTATGGCGGGAAGCCTTTTCTCTATCCTTGAAAGCGAAGGAATGGACTTCAAAAGCCCTGCCGTATACGGGTGAAGCGGACTCTTAAAGAGCGCTTCCTTGCCGGAACTTTCAACTATCCTGCCGGAATACATTATATTCACGGAGTCGCAAATGCGGTGAATAATGGCGAGGTCGTGACTTATCATAATTACGCTTAGTTTTCTTTTGACGCGTATCTCGGCCAAGAGATCCAGGATCTGGGCCTGGACTGTCACATCAAGGGCCGTTGTCGGTTCATCGGCTATAAGCAGTTTAGGCCCGCTGATGAGTGCCATCGCTATCATAACTCTCTGCCGAAGTCCCCCGGAAAGCTCGTGAGGGTACGAACCTGCCACCCTCTCTGCCTCCTTTATGCCGGCATCGTAAAGCGCTTTCATTACCAGCGCCTGAAGCGCCTTCCCTTCAAGACCGAGATGCAGCCTCGCCGCTTCACCCACCTGAGCCTCCACACGGAAGACGGGATTCAACGCGGTGAAAGGTTCCTGAAAAATCATTGATATCTCTCCGCCGCGCACTTTAGTCATCTCCTTTTCGGAAAGGGAAAGCAGGTCTACTTGTTTTCCGCCGCGCTCGAAAAGTATTTCTCCGGAAATAATCCTTCCGGGGCTGGAAATGAGCCGCATTATAGAAAGCGCCGTAACGCTCTTGCCGCAGCCGGATTCCCCGACCAGTCCGACGCTCCCGGAACTTCCGATATCAAACGAGACGCCTTCAACAGCCCGCCCCTCATTCTTTCCCGCGAGGAAGTAAGTGTGGAGTTTCTTTAGGGAAAGCAGGGCGGTCTCCGTCATGCCCGCTCCTTTGAAGCGCTCAGTCTCGGGTCAAGAACATCTCTCAGGCCTTCTCCGAGGAGGTTATAGGATATTATGGTCGCGAAGATGGCAAGGCCGGGAAAAGCCGTTAGCCACCAGGCAGTTTCTATATAATCCTTCCCGGAGGTCAGGATGTTTCCCCAACTCGGGTCCGGCGGCTGAACACCAAGACCGAGAAAACTCAGTCCCGATTCAATTAGTATCGCGCCCGCCACTCCGAAAGTTACGGAGACAAAGACCGGGGCCATAGCGTTCGGAAGGATATGCCTGATAATTATCCTGGCGTGCGACGCTCCGGAGGCCCTTGCCGCAAGCACATATTCCCTGTTCTTGAGGCTCAAGACCTCTGCCCGCACCAGCCTGGCGAGGTCCGTCCAGGTGGTAAGGCCGATTATTACCATAACATTAAAGATGCTGGGGCCGAGAAAGACCACAAGCATAAGGATAAAAAAGAGAGCAGGAACCGAGAGTACTATATCCACCAGCCGCATAAAAACCTGGTCTACCCAGCCTCCAAAATATCCGGAAACGGCTCCCACGAGAATCCCGATAAGCGTTGAGATAGCCACAGCCGCCAGCCCCACCGAAAGCGAGATTCTTGAACCGTAGACCATTCTTGAGAAGACATCCCTTCCCAACTCGTCAGTTCCGAGCAGGTGAGCGCGCGAAGGCGGCTGGAGCTTCTCTGCCATGCTCTGCCCCGCCGGGTCATATGCGGTAAGCAGCGGAGCGGACAGCGCGACAACCGCAAGAGCGGCCACCAGCGCGCCTCCGATAAACGCCGGCTTGTTGGCTGAAAGCAGTTTTAAGTATTTAAAGAGGGTTTTCATATTTAATAGCGTATCCTCGGATCCGCGAAAGCGTAAGCGATATCAGCAAACAGATTCCCGAGCAGCGTCAGCAGGGCGCCGGCTATTACTACTCCCATTATCACCGGGTAATCAAAAGACATTGCCGACTCATAGGCCAATCTGCCCATGCCGGGCCACGCGAAAATAGTCTCAAAAATGAAACCACCGGATATAAGTCCGGGAATTGAAAGCCCGATTATCGTTATCACAGGCAGCAGGGCATTCCTGAGCGCGTGATTTAAAAGTACCTCCCGTTCCGGCAGGCCCTTCGCGCGCGCGGTTCGTATGTAATCCTGGCGAATTACCTCAAGCATGCCTGATCTCATATATCTTGACAGGCCGGCGATGCTTCCGAATATGCTGACAAAAAGCGGAAGTATCAGGTGCTGAATCCTGTCGTAAACCTGAAGTACCGGGGGCATGGATGCGGAATTCACCGAGGCCATCCCCGAGATAGGCAGCCACTGCAGCCAAACGCCGAAGAAAAGCATCAGGAGCAGGGCTAACCAGAACGAGGGAACGGAAAAACCGATAAAAGTTATGGAGGTGAATAACCTGTCGAAGACGGAATTCTGTTTTGCGGCGGAATACACGCCCAGCGGCACCGCAATCAAAAACAGCAGGAGCAGGGAGAGCAAATTCAGCTGCAGCGTTGCGGGAAGACGTTCAAGTATTTTTTCTGTTACCGGCCTGTTGTCATTGAAGGACTCACCGAAATCCAGCCGAGCGAGACGTGAAAGCCATTTCATATACTGCACCGGGAGCGGTTTGTCCAGGTCATAGAGGGTCTTCAGTTTTGCTATGGAATCAGGCGACATCTTGGCGTTCATCTGCGATTGAAGCACAGTCGGACCGCCGGGAGTAATATGAATAACAGCGAAGGTGATAAGGGAGATACCGAAGAGTATCGGAATGGAAAGCAGCAGTCTCTTAACGATATATCTCGCCATCAGTATTTAAAAACCTCCGGAGCGGTTTTATCAAGTTCAGTTTTCGAGAAAGCCCTCAGGTAGATATTAAGACCCAGGGAATGCACGCTGAGAGATTGCATATAACTGAAATCCATCGCTATGCAGTCCGTGAGATTGACTGTAAATTTCCCCCTCACTTCTTTGACATTTCTGTTAACCGTATCATATTTTAAAGTCAGGTCAAGTCTTAAGTCCTGTGTGGCATTAAAGGCCGCGTTTGCTGAAATATCGAAGAGCGATTGATAAACATAATTTGCATAATCAAACTGGGCAGCGTAACTTCCGCCGAGGCCGTAAGTAAACACCTGCCCCCGATTAAAACCGAACGCGATGTCTCCGAATAGCAGCCTGTCATCATAGAGCCTGTACTGGGTATTAATAGACGCGTCAGAAGATTCCGAGAGTTTCAGCCCCAGTTGCGCAGTTAAGGGGTCTATTCTGGCCTTTATAAGGTCATTCAAAAGCCCATTACCCAGAGGGGTAGGCTCAAGGGTATTTATGGCAGCCTGGTCGATATTCCGCCGCAGGTCATAGCCTGTTGTGAACGAAAGAGAAAAGCCCTGCGCAGCAAAACCTAAGCGGCCTGTGAGTTTGTTGAGATCGGTCCCGCCATTGATGTCGACTGCGGTAGTCCTCAGCCTCTGAGAAAAAGAGTGCGTAAGGTCCGTAGTCACATACTGATTAAAAGTATTATGTAAGGTCATGCTCTCTGAAACCGAGGCAGTCAGCCCCTGGTTGTCGGCGCCGGGGTCTGAAAGTTCCAGCCAACTGCCTGAAAAAGCAAGGCTCGTGCTCAGGGTGTTCCCCGGATAATACTGAAAAGAATAAAGCAGCGAAGGATTCAGCGTGAATTTCGTGTTGAAAAAATCATTATTTGTCACCAGCGTTGTTGCTACATTGGTAACACCGGTGATGCTCGTAGAGACGGCGGCCAGGGTCATAGAAGAAGGGACATAATACCTGGTCAGTTCCCCGTTTAGCGCGCCGTAAAAACCGGCAGAACCAAGCGAAAGCTGGTTAGATTGGAATTTAAACGAGGGCGCCGTTGCCGAAGTCATTTTGTATTCAAAAGCGCTGCTGTCCCAGTTATCCTGCCTTTGCAAAGCGAGTGTTCCGGTATATGAAGGGTCGGTCTTTGTGAAAGCAATATACGAGTTTATATAGCTTGCCATAACAGGATAGTACGAAGAGTAAAGGTCGTTAAGCACTGCCTGATCACTAAAATAGTCGAGTCTTGCCACAACATTTAGATCCTTGACGATGTCGCTGTGGTGCTCAAAATTAACGTTCCAGCGGGAATTAAGAGTGTCTGCTTCATTAATGTAATAAGAGTAAAGAGAACCTCCGCCGTTTAGCCCCACAAGGTTATAATTCTGCTTAAACCCGTAGCCGATTCCTTTCACCGACATCAGGTCGAGCAGCAGGCTTCCTGTGAGGTCATTTGTGAGCTCGTAATTATAAGCAATCTTTAGGAACGCGCCTTCGTAACTGGAATAGCCGGGGCGCAGACTTAAGGGACTGCTCCCATTCTTAAAATCCTTATAATAATACGGAAAATAGAATATGGGGATATCTCCGAGATAGACCACCGTATCCCAGCACTCTATCTTCTCGTCAACCAGCAGATGAATCCTTCCCGAAACCAGTTTATAATGAGGGTGCTCGTGGTCGTTGCAGGTAGTCGCTATGCTCTCTTCCATATTCGCGTTCTTTGGGTCAGGCCGCTCTATTCTTTTGCCCTTAAAGAACCACGGTTCTTTGTCATACTCAACATTATTCACGAACCCGAGTTTCTTTTTCAGGTTGTACTTGATGCTGTCGCCTTTTATTTTTCCGCTATTCTCTATGAGCAGAATATGTCCGGAGGCCTCCAGATCTTCGCTCTTGGTAGACAGCCTTATCTCGTCGCAGGTGAGGGTAATATCCTTATATAGCAACCTTACATTCCCTTTCGCGTAGATTGTTCCGTTTAGCTCATCGTACTCGATATGATCCCCGAAACAGTCTATCGGATCTTTTTTCTTTCCCGTGGCGGGGTCTATCACGGCTGATTCGGTCTTTACGGCAGGCGCGGCCGGATTAACGGCAGCTTCCGCGACGCCTAGCGGAAAAATAAAAAGGAGCAGGACCGTTGATATGATCCAGCTCCTTGTCTTTCTCACGAGTACCTCTCTTTCCACGAAAAACTTTTAAATATTCCGCTCTCCTGTTTCTTTTGACGGTCTCATCCGCGCAAATGCCCGTTCTAATCTGCGTAATCGCATTCCGTAATCAGCGTAATCTTTTACTTTAGATGGTGCCAGACAAGCGAGGCCGCGCCGAGTACCGCCGCGTCATCACCCAGCGTGCCAAGAACTATCTTCACTCTCTGCGAGAGGTATTTGAAAACACGCCTCTTCACTTCCGCCTTTATCGGATCAAGAATGAGCCGGCCGGCCCGTGAAACCCCGCCTCCTATTACTACCATACGCGGGCCAAGCGTGTTTATAATTGAGGAAAGCGCGGCTCCGGCATATTCCCCGGTTTCCTGCCAAATCTCTTTAGCGAGTTTGTCCCCCGAATTTGCCGCTTCCGAGAGCACCCGGGGCGATATCTTATCCAACCCGCCGGCTATTTTAACTATGGAGGTTTTACGCCCCTGCTTTATTTTTTCCAGCGTACGCTCTACTATGTAGGAGTTGCCCACATAGCGTTCCACGCACCCGTGATTTCCGCAGTTGCATTTCTTACCGTTGCGCTCTACTATAACATGCCCGAGCTCGCCTGCCGTCTGGAAGCTTCCGACATAGAGTTCATTATTCAGTATCAGGCCGCCGCCCATTCCGGTTCCGAGCGTAACGCAGACCATACAGTCGGCGCCTTTTCCGGCACCGAAGGTATGCTCGCCAAGCGCGTAAACATTCGCGTCATTGCCCACATAGACAGCCAGCTTGAATTTTTTTGAGATTATCCTTGCCAGGTGAACCTCGTTCCAGCCTTTTAAGTTAGGAGGATTCCTGACTATCCCTTTCCGGTGATCAACCAGACCGGGAGAACCGATTCCAATCCCGCGAAGTTCCTGCTTTTGCCGGCTATTGCAGCCTTCTATAACCTGACGCACAGCCTTTTCTATGTTGGTTATGACGGTTTCTCGCCCTTTAGCGGCTTCGGTTTTCAGTTTGCGATTAAAGAGCACCTTGCCATTTGACGAAACGAGGCCTGCGACGAGATTTGTTCCGCCGAGGTCAACCCCTATGGCATAACTTATTCTTTTCATCAAACCTTCCCTTCTAATTATCGGGCCCGCCTTTTGCAAGGCGGGCCCGGATTAACAGACTTAAACTATGCTCGCTTCTGTATCTTTATCAAAGAAATGAACTTTATCCATCTCAAATATCACTTCCGCTTTCTCGGCAATTGCGAATGTTTCGTGAGCGTCAACAGTCGCCTGGAAAGCAGACTGACCAGTCGCGAGGTAAACATATGCCTGCGCGCCGATCGGTTCTACCACATCAACTACCGCGCTGAGAGTCCAGTCCGGATTTTTGATGGAAGTGTTCTTTTTGTCTTTAATGTTCTCCGGCCTTACTCCAAGTGTAATATCCTTGCCCACATAGCCGGCAAGTTTGGCCTCCATCCTTTCTACAACCTTGACCTGGAAGGAACCTTCCTTAAAAAAGAGACCATTCCCGATTTTCTCAAGGCTTCCGTTGATGAAGTTCATCGGAGGCGTTCCGATAAAACCGGCAACGAACTTGTTCGCCGGATTATCATAAATATCTATCGGGTCGCCTACCTGCTGGATAAACCCGTCCTTCATGACCACGATACGGTCGCCCATGGTCATGGCTTCAACCTGGTCATGGGTAACATAAATCATTGTAGCCTGAAGGCGGTTATGAAGTTTAATAATCTCAGTCCTGGTCTGAACGCGAAGTTTCGCGTCAAGGTTGGAAAGCGGCTCGTCAAAGAGGAAGACCTTCGGTTTTCTGACTATTGCCCTGCCGAGCGCGACCCTCTGCCTCTGCCCGCCAGAAAGCTGTTTAGGTTTTCTGTGAAGCAGTTCCTGTATTCCGAGAATTTCCGCAGCTTCCTGAACCCTGCGTTTAATCTCGTCCTTCGGGTACTTTCTGATCTTAAGCCCGAAAGCCATGTTGTCGTGGACAGTCATGTGCGGATAGAGCGCGTAGTTCTGGAATACCATGGCGACATCCCTGTCCTTGGGAGCCATGTCATTGACGATTTTGTCGTCGATGAGCACCTTGCCTGAGGTTATTTCTTCAAGTCCCGCTATCATCCTCAGCGTTGTGGACTTTCCACAGCCTGAAGGGCCTACGAATACTACAAATTCCTTATCTTTCACTTCCAGGTTGAACTTTGCTACTGCCGGCTTGGGGTTGCCCACAAACCTTTTCTCAATGTCCTTCAATACGACTTTTGCCATTGCTGGCCTCCGTTGGTCTACCGGTACCGGGTCAGAAGGCCGCGGTCCAGTAAATATAAGCCTGCCTGATGGGGGTAAATGCTGCCGCCCGCCGAGCAGATCAATTGTGTTAATTATACTAAAACCAGCATCGGAAATCTATTACAAATACAGATTACACCGACAACCAAAGTGTTGTAATGAGCTATTTATTGACTGATTTTCGACTCTCTTTCAGTTTCCAGATACCTGCTCCTATTATCAGAATGGCTAGCCCGCCGTGTATTATGACAGGTCCAAGCAGGAACGGGAGATGGTTCACAAGAGTTTTGTAGACAAGTATTAGAGCCTTGCAAAGAGGCATAGTTGCGAAAGCGAAATAGAGCACGTATGTTTTTAACGGTTCACCCTTTAACTTAACTTTGGAACCGTAAAGGAGCATAATTGTCCCGGTCAAAAGGGATACAATCGAAAATATTTTTTCGCCTGCGCCCGGAATAACAAATAGTCCGATGCCTCCGGCGGCAATAACGAACGCTCCGCAAACACCTATAAATTTTCTGTTTGCCATTGTTTTTCCCCCGCTCATAGGTATTATTTCATCCCGCGGTCAATTGATTTGCTTTTGATTTTACGTTACAAACGTTACGAACGTTACGAACGTTAAGAACGTTAAGAACTTTTGAATTATTAATACTTGTGGTTTACACTTGTAAACCCCGTCGGTTTATTCCAGTCTTTCCCGCCTTTTGAGATGTAAGCTGCAATAGCATCCACGATATCGTTCGTTCCGTCCCTGTAAGGGCCGAAGGCCTTTTCCGCGAAATTATCGCTGAGAAGCAGGGCTGACTTCTCCGCTGAATCTGTTATCTTAATCTTTTTATTCATTACTTTCGCAACCCGCTCGACAATTTCCTTCACCGGTACCGCCGGGCCGGAAACATTTATCGGCCTTGGAGGATTTTCGCAAAGAGAAAGACATTTAAGAGCGGCATCGTTGGCGTCGCGTTGGGAAATAAGATTCACACAGGGAAAAGTTATCTTAAACTCGTCAGAAGCCATTACGGCTTTGCAGATATCCACCACCACTCCGTATTTGAAATGCTGCGCGTAGGCAAGCCTGTAGTAGCAGGATTTGGTTCCGTGCTTCTGGGCGATAATTTTAAAGGCCTGCTCCCTGCCAAGCAGCGTCCAGCCGTAAATCCCCTGCGGGTCAACTTTGGAATCCTCAGCCGGACCCTCAAGTCCTACAAGCGTGTGCGGGTAGAAGTTGCCTGAGGAAAACACCATGATACGTGAATTTCTGTATTTTGTTCCGCAAATATAAGGCATTATAATGTTCATTTGGTAGGCTTTAGTGTAGTCGCCGGAAGAGCCGAATTTGAAACCCGCCATAAAGAAGACATTCTCGGCTTCCGGCAGCGAAGCAACAAATTCCTCGTTGCTCAGGTCTCCTTTGAAAGTTTCGACACCCAGCGAATTCAGCTTCTTCTCGTTCTCGGGATTTGAAAAACCGGAAGCAACGCCAAGTCTCCTTTTGACACCCGCCGCCGTGTCAGCCCTAAGCAGCATCTCCGTCATTTCCATTCCCATCTTACCGGTTGCTCCGAGGGCAATGACGCTTCCCTTGAGTTTCTTTGAGAGCTCAATCAGTCCCGGCGTGGGCTCGGTCATAAAGTCTTCTATCTCGCCTTCTGTCTTCAGGTCCTTGATGTTTTTTTGCATACTAACTCCTCAAGCCGAGTTCTTTCCTGAGAGCCGGCAGCGCTTTTACCATTATTGCGTTGTCAGAAACAAGGCCTTTGAAACCGCCTTCATAGCGCGAATCTATAAGCTTGCGCTGCTCTCTGCTTCCCCTCTCAGAGAAACAGAGCGGGCTTTTCAAAAGCCCGAGTTTATAAAGCCTGTATTTCACTCCGAATATGGAATTACTGAAGTTATTCGGCGCAGCGTCAAAGAGGGCGTCATTGCAAAGAGTAACGGCGTCCGCAAGAGACCAGATATCTCCTTTTAAAACCCATTTCCCGCTATTTCTCCATTTAATTGCCGCGTTCATCCATTTTACGGCGCTAAACGTGTCGGTCGCGAAATGCCCCAGGAGGCCTCCGGAAAAGGAAATTTTTTTACCGCCGAAAGTGAAGGTACGCATCAAGTCTGCGATAATATGATCGTCGTTGCCGGTGCTCATCACAAGATCCTTCATACGGGGCGCTTTAGCAGCCGCCTCAAGACCCTGAAGCGTTCTGTACCTGTCAAAAGGAGCTAACTTAGCGCCGTAACCGAACTTAAAGAATTCTTTCCAGAACTCAGGGGTTATTTCCGCTCCTCCTGCTTTTGGCTGAAGGTAAAAGCCGTAAACCGGGATCAGTGCCGCTATTTTTTTGCAGTAATCAAGCCGCTGCTTCAGTTTCATCCCGTTAAAAGGACGCGGAGAAATCACAGCAATATCGTAGCCTTCTTCCGCGGCAATTTGAGCGTGTTTTATACCGTGCACCATGCACATCAAAAGCATTCCCGGTCCGCCGAAAAACAGGGTCAGCTCTTTCGTCAGCCTTAACCACTGCCGGTAAAGCTCAAGATGCTTTTTTTCCGGCAAGAAATCTTTCCCCGCGAACTCTCCGGTATGGGCTCCGGGAACAACCGCCTTCGCCCCTGCCCTTATGTAATAGAGAACAAGCAACCGCTGGGCATCTTCGTCAAAGTATTTCTTGTCCGGGCGCAAAGCAAGCGGGCTTGGCACCCACGCGCCTCCGGACTTCAGTTTTAAAAGAACTTCCGGTCTAAGTTTTTTCATACAAACCTTCCTTAACAAAAAAAGCAGAAACCCTGAGGTTTCTGCTTTAAAATTTCAGCCTATAAAATTTAAGATCAATTGTGTTCCGCCGGTTTAAAGTATTTTAGAACCTTCACCAGCGTCTCCTTCATATTCTTGCGCTGAACAACCATATCAACAAAACCCTGGCTCACCAGGAACTCAGCGCGCTGGAAGCCCTTGGGCAGTTTCTGTTTTATAGTCTGCTCGATAACACGGGGTCCGGCAAAACAGATAAGCGCGTTCGGCTCCGCTATTGTGATGTCTCCAAGCATTCCAAAGGAAGCTGTAACGCCTCCGCCGGTAGGATCAGTCAGAATGCAAATGTAAGGAAGCTTTGCCTTCGCAAGTTTTGCCAGAGCAGCCGAGGTCTTTGCCATCTGCATAAGGGAGAGTATGCCTTCCTGCATCCTGGCTCCGCCTCCGGAAGAAGACACTATGATAAGGGGGCACTTGCGCCCTATGGCGAGCTCAATAATTCTCGCTATTTTTTCGCCGACTACAGATCCCATCGAACCCATCATGAAAGAAGAATCCGTCAGGCCGATAGCAACCTGCATACCGCCAATCCTTCCCTCTCCGGTCACAACCGCGTCGTCAAGACCGCTCGTTTCCTGGTTCTTTTTGAGCTTTTCTTTGTATTCCGGGAAGGCGAGAACATCAAGCGCTACCAGCCGCCCGCAGTTCTCCGTGAAAGTGCCTTCATCCATTATGAGATTCACCCTCTCTTTTGAAGTCAGCCTGAAATGGTAGCCGCACTTTGGGCAGACCTTGAGGTTCTCTTCAAGCACCTTGGTGTAAAGCGCTTCCTTGCAGGCTTCGCACTTGGTCCAGAGACCGTTCGGAACCCCGACGCGCCTTTTCAAGGGTACTTCCACTTCATTGGGTTTTGTTTTTTTAAATAACGCCATCTTTCCTCCGTGAAAATGATTACACAGATTACAAAAAACGATTACGCAGATTAAACCCTAGATTTTCTTTTCTTTAATCTCTGCCAGGAGCATTTCCTTGAATTTTGCGTAATCCATAGGGCCGAGGTCTTCCGCACCCTTACGCCTAACGGCAACTTTATTCCCGGAGGCTTCCTGCTCGCCGATTATCAAGATATAAGGCACCTTTTCGAGCCTGGCATCTCTTATCTTTCCGCCTATCTTTTCGTTGCGCAGATCCAGCTCGCAGCGCACATCAGCGGCAATGAGGTCCGCGTGAATCTTTTTCGCGTATTCATCCTGGTTATTTGTGATGGTGAGTATCTTTGCCTGAACCGGCGAGAGCCAGGTCGGGAAAGCGCCTGCGTAATGCTCTATCAGGAACGCGATGGTGCGCTCATAACAGCCTATGGAAGCGCGGTGCACAACCATCGGCCGGACATCCTTGCCTTCATTGTCAGTATACGTCAGATCAAATCTTTCCGGCAGCGCGAAATCTATCTGTATGGTGAACATAGTTTCTTCTTTTCCCCAGACATTTTTCATCTGGAAATCAAGTTTCGGGCCGTAGAAAGCGGCTTCATCCTCCGCTTCCGTGTAGGTCAGCTGGTTCTTGTCTAATATTTTCTTCATCAAAGCCTGTGAATCTTCCCAGGCCTTCGGGTTATCAACATATTTTTCCTTCTTATTCGGATCCCACTTTGAGAACCTGTACCAATAATCCTTCAACCCCAGGGTCCTCATTACATACTGGACCAGATCAAGCACTTTCTCGAACTCTTCCGCTACCTGAGAAGGCATGCAGATTATGTGAGCGTCCGCAAGCGTGAACTGCCAGATGCGGATAAGTCCGTGCAGTTCGCCGGAGAGCTCTTTCCTGAAAAGCAGTGAAGTTTCCGCGTAGCGGATCGGCAATTCCTTGTAGCTGTGCTTATCGGCCTTATAAATCATGAACTGGTACGGACAGGTCATGGGCCTAAGCGCGACCTCTTCTTTCTCGTCTGTATTAAAAACAAACATCTTCTCCCTGTAATGATCCAGATGGCCGGAAATCTTGTACAAATCCGTCTTCGCCAGCACAGGAGTACTGGTATACTGATAGCCTCTCCGTATCTCTTCATCCTCTATCCAGCGTATTAAAACCCGCTTAAGGGTCGCTCCCTTGGGCGTAAAGAGAGGCAAGCCTTTGCCGATTGCGGGATTAGTGCAATAAAGTCCTAGTTCCTTCCCGAGTTTCGAGTGGTCTCTCTGCCTCGCTTCTTCCATCTGCTTGAGATACGCCTCAAGTTCTTCCTTGTTGGAAAAGGCTGTGCCGTAGATCCTCTGAAGCATCTTGTTTTTCTCGCTGCCGCGCCAGTAGGCTCCGGTAGCCGAGAGCAGTTTGAAGGCTTTTACTTCCTTTGTGTATCTTACGTGGGGCCCGCGACAGAGGTCCGTGAATTCTCCCTGCTCGTAGACAGAAATGATCTCGTTTTCCGGCAGCTCGCTGATAAGTTCAACCTTATAAATCTCGCCTTTGTCCCCAAAATACTTAAGGGCTTCTGCCCGGCTGAGCTCTTTTCTCTTTATAGGGAGATTCTCCTTAACAACCTTCTTCATCTCCGCTTCTATTTTGACCAGGTCTTCTTCGGTAAAAGAAGTGTCCCTGTCTATATCATAGTAAAAACCTTCGTCTGTTGACGGTCCTATAGCAAGCTTAACCTCAGGGTAGAGCCGCTTTACCGCCTGCGCGAGTACGTGGGACGCGCTATGCCTGATTACTTCAAGTTCGTTGACCATTTTTTCCCCTTTCCAAAGATAGACTGCTTTTTCAAGCAATTATTGATATTATCACGGCTTACCGGGGTAGTCAAGCGCCGGGAAAACTGCTAAAAAAAGAGCATTGAAGCAATTTCAGCCTTTCAACTTAAGCAATGTGCGCCTGTAATCCTCAAACTCGGCGCTGTCCACTGCTTGCCATTCCTGCTTAGTCATGTAGCGCATCTTCCCCAGAATTTTCGCGGCCACCGTTGTCTTTATCCCATCCTCTATAAGCCTGGTCCTGTAGAGCGCCTGCCTGAGGTTGTCTCCGGCCGTGAAAATGCCGTGGTTTTGGATTATGACCGCATTGTAACCGTCTTTTATATACTTCTGAAGTTTTTTTGCAAAAGAAGCGCCTGCGGACGGTGTATATTTCATGACAGGGACATCTGAACCTATAATTGCTATCATCTCAGGGTTGGAAGCCCTGAGCATCTTCCCGCCCATCCCCCAGGCCAGGACATATATAGGATGACAGTGCACTACCGCGCCTATTCCCTTTCCGGCCTGCATACACGCAAGATGCGCGAGTGTTTCACAGGAAGGCCTCCGCTTGCCGTCAACCAGCTCGCCGGTATTTATATTAACGCCTACATAATCCTTCGGATTACAGTCTTCGAAAGAAGCGCCCGAAGCCTTGATATAGACCGTCTTCCCGCACCGGACGCTTGTATTACCGCCCGGGCCTATCACATAACCAAGTTCGGCTATCTTCTTTCCGGCTTTGACAAGTTCTTTGAGGGCTTCCGCTTTAGTCATTGGGCCTCCGTTTATTTCCTTAGAGCAAATCCAGCACATCGAGCAAACTATTTGCATTCTTATCGGCAAGCGTGAGATCGTGATGTCCTGAATAAGGGCTTTGCACGGCGACACAGTAGCAACCTGCGCTCTTCGCCGATTTTATTCCGGAAGAGGAATCCTCAAGGACCAGGCACTCCGCCGGCTTTAGCTTAAGTTTTTCGGCGCATTTCAGGTAAATATCAGGCGCGGGTTTAGGCTCTGCCACATCCTCGGCATTAACGACCGCGTCAAAGTATTCGTAAGGCGTCTTATTTATCCCCAGCCCTTTAAGCACCATACCCGCCACGAGTTCAACTTCAACCCGCGGGCTCGAAGTGCCAATCGCTTTAGGCAAACCTTTGCTTTCTATCTTTGCAAGTATTTCTTTCATTCCTTTTGCAGGAATCAGTCCTGCCTGTTTTACGAGACCAAGATACTTGTCCCTCCGCCTGATAATCAGCTCCTCGAGTCTGCCTTTCACGCCGAAAGTCTGCATAACTTCACGCATATTGGCATCTATAGACATGCCCACAAACCTTCCCAGGGAGGCCTCAGGGAGCTTCACTCCGAAATCCGAGAGGAAGACATCCCAGGCGCGGATGTGGAGGGTTTCTGTATCGGTCATTAGCCCGTCCATATCGAATAATACGGCTTTAAATTTCATTCTTTTTCCCTTCGTTCCGGATTGTCTAAGCAACTTTACTATTGTATAATACAGAAGCTCTTTTATAAAGGAGAAAACACATGCTCGTTCTGGCAGGCCTTGCAGCCATTATGCTTGCAGTTCTCATACTTCCCTTCAGCGTCAAAAAAGTGGAAGAACAGCTGGAAGTTTTCCTCTTCATTATGGGCTGCGCTGCGGTAACCTTGACCTCGCAGTGGAACAGCGGGCTTATCAAAGAAGCTTTGCTTGCACCTCTGAAAATAACGGCAGCTGTGCTGGTCGCCGGACTGCTCTTCAATCTCCTCAAGAAACCAATCGCGAAACACCTAAACGCCTTCATCAGGCTCACGGGCATAAGAACCTTTATTTTCCTGCTTGTAGTCCTGCTCGGCCTGCTCTCCAGCGTAATCACGGCCATAATAGCGGCGCTTCTACTAGTTGAAATTATCGAACACCTGAAACTTGAGCGTAAGACCGAGATAAAGGTTGTGGTTATGGCCTGTTTTTCAATCGGAATGGGCGCAGCGCTAACTCCGCTCGGCGAGCCCCTCACAACCATAGCAATTGCCAAACTAAAAGACCTTACCCCGCCTGCTGATTTCTGGTTCTTTGTAAGGCATCTTGGCCTGCAGATAGTCCTTGGTGTAATGGGAATAGGTATCGCAACGCTCTTTATGACAGGCAGACTCAACAGGTCAGAGGACGGCCACAAAGAAGAAAACAGCGAGGCAACAAAGGATGTTATCATCCGGACCGCAAAGGTCTATCTTTTCGTAATGGCGTTGATCTTTCTCGGCACAGGATTCAAGCCCATAGTCGACGAATATGTCTCAAAAATCTCTTACCAGATCATCTACTGGTTGAACATGATTTCCGCGATTCTTGACAACGCCACTCTGGCCGCCGCGGAAATAGGACCTTCAATGTCAATTCTTCAGATTAAATCCGCCATACTGGGCCTTATAATAGCGGGCGGAATGCTTATTCCCGGAAATATCCCGAACATTATTTCAGCCGGAAAACTGAAGATAAAGAGCAAAGAGTGGGCAGTTATAGGCGTTCCTGTCGGGCTTGCGATAATGCTAATCTACTTTGTAATCATTGAACTATTCGGTTAGAGAGCGGGAACAACCTGTCACATTTTTAAAAGCAAGAACTATCGGCGGTTTTTGTACTCGGCACAAGTTTTGGCGTTGGGTCGCTGAGGATTTTTGCACGCTGACGGATAATCATACCTGCAGGAATCACAGAGGAAACCTCCGCTGTCCTTAATCATGAACTTCTTTACCGCCTGTATTATTTTGCGGATTAACTCCATCATAACTCCATTCAATAACTAGGGGAAGGGTGCCCCTCCCCAATATTGGTCTTAATCGTTTTCAAGCATCCGAGCCTCTGAACATCTGACCCTCATGTTCTAGAATATGAGGTAGCGCATCCCTATCCCGTAATAATTATTGCCTGCCCCTATTGTCAGTTTGGGATCTATCCCCGCGCCTCCGGGAACGCTTACATCGTTGAAATTATAGGTGAAAGACGGGATTGAATAGGCCTCAACAAGAACCGAGAACGCAGGAGTGAAACGCATTTCAAGGCCAATTCTGAAGGTCACGCCTCCGAAGGCCAGTGCTTGCCCGATCTGCTTTGTATAAACTACATCTCCGGAAGCGTAGGTACCCCCGGCAGTTTGTTTAAGGTTATAGGTGGCGTCGGCAAGCATGTAGTTGCCGTCAAGACCAGGCCCGGCGTAAAGCACCAGAAAGTCGCTCCCCATATCAAGGAGCGGCCCTAGGTGTATACGCACAAGCGCACAAAGATTAAGTTTTAGATCTGTGTAACTGCCTTTAGCCGTGAAAGTGTATGCGCTCGCGCCGTCGGCAATGCCGGTCTTCGTAAGATCATCAAACTGAGCGTAACCTCTGTAAAACACGCCGTCCAGCCCGAAACTGACTGCTTTCACATCAGGCATTCTCTGAACATAACTGAAAGAAAACGCAAAAAAGAAACCGTTATTTATATCCAACGGCTGAACCACTACCTGAGTTAGTGTGCCGGGCAGCATTATTGCGATGGGCATTGAAGCGCTAAAGAACCCTGAGCGCAGGCCAGGTCCGAAATATATTCTGGTAAGATCCTCTCCCTCAAACCTGTCAGACCAGAGCAGGGCGCCGGTCGCAACGTCTCTCAAGCTGAGGGTAATGACCATTACTTCACCGGAAATACTCACGTTGCCGAAAAGCACCGCGTCAGCGCTCAGCAGCTTGCCTATCTTCCTCGCCTCTGTCTCCTCGGTCAAACCCGAGAGGGAGAACTTCTGCTGGTCTAATAGATCCTTAAGGCTCTTCTTATCTATGACCTTGTACTTACCGGTCTTTGCCAGTACAGACGCAATCGCCTCTTCAGCAGTCTTGAGAGTTATCTCCTTGGAGTATTCGAACTGACTTATCATAACCGTCTTTATATCGGCTACTGTTATCCTCGAAACCGAACCGTAGAGGCGGGAGAGCGCGTCTTTTTGCATGGAGTTCTGGTCCGCCGCGAAAGCCGAAATTGCCATTGCAACAACGAGCAGCATCAGAGTCAGTGTTTTTTTCATTTTACTCTCCCCTGAAAACAATTCTCATATATACAAGTATACAATAAAAATAATTCTTCGTAAACCCGCTCTTTTCTTTTCTTCAAGCCGGATAGCACCCGGCCACTGAGGAGGGTATTTTATTTATTGGCGGTAATACTTTCACCGAAAAGCCCGCCCGGCTTTACTAGGAGAACAATTACGAGCACGCCGAACGCGAAAACATCCTTGTACTGGGCCGAGATATATCCTGCTCCCAGGCTTTCAAGTATGCCTATAAGCAGGCCTCCGGCCATTGCGCCCCGCACATTACCTATGCCGCCCAGCACCGCGGCGGTGAAACCCTTAAGACCCGCCATATAGCCCATCGTAAAGTTTATTATTCCGTAGTAAACCCCGACCATTATTCCCGCGGCGGCTGCCAAACCGGAACCGATGAAAAACGTTAGAGATATTATCCTGTTGACATCTATTCCCACAAGCCCTGCCATCTTTCTGTCTATCGCCACTGCGCGCATCGCTTTTCCTGTCTTTGTCTTATGAATGAAAAGATTAAGCGCAAGCATCAGCGCCAGAGAGAATAGGCAGATAAAAGCCTGGATATAGGTAATCTCGGCCCCAAACAGGGCAACCTCCCCTTTAGGGAATATGAAAGGAAAAGCCTTGTTGTCGGAACCTGCAACAAGCATTACGAGGTTCTGGAGGATTATCGAAACGCCAACAGCTGTTATTAGGGGCGCCAACCTGGGAGCATTGCGCAGCGGCCGGTAGGCAACTCTTTCTATCAGCATGCCCAAGAGCCCGCACGCGGGCATCGCGGCTATAAAGACGGCAAGAAAAGGTATTATTATCAGAAATCCAGGGAATGCCTGAAGATTAAAGAAAGAAAGGACCAGCAGTCCTGCGTAAGCGCCTGTCATATAAATATCGCCGTGCGCAAAATTGATAAGTTCCAGTATTCCATAGACCATGGTGTAACCCAGCGCTATGAGCGCGTAGACGGAACCCAGCGTTACTCCGTTTATGAGCTGCTGCATCAGCATAGGTTTGGTTTACCTTGAAAAAGAAAAGGGCCGGCTTTCGCCGGCCCCGGTTGCTTTACTTAAAGAGTGATCTGCCTTTATAAACCGCTTTCTTTCCCAACTTCTCTTCTATGCGAAGCAGCTGGTTGTATTTGCATATTCTGTCGGTCCTGCAGGCTGAACCGGTCTTTATCTGTCCCGCGTTGACCGCGACCGCGATGTCCGAGATAGTCGCGTCTTCGGTTTCACCTGACCTGTGCGATATAACGGTAGTGTAACCCGCCGCTTTCGCGAGGTTGATGGTTTCCATGGTCTCGGTAAGAGTTCCTATCTGGTTTACCTTCACCAGGATAGAGTTGCCCACGCCGAGGTCAATGCCTTTCTGCAGGAACTTCTTGTTGGTGACAAACAAGTCGTCGCCGACAAGCTGCAGTTTTTTGCCGAACGCTTCGGTTAACTTTTTCCAGCCCGCCCAATCGTTCTCGTGGAGCCCGTCTTCAAGCGACTTTATCGGATACTTGTTCAAAGCCTTTCCGTAGAAATCTATCATATCGTCAGTGCTGTTCACCTTTTTCTTTTCGGCTTTCATAAGGTAGCTGCCGTTCTCGTAGAAAGAGGAGGAAGCCGCGTCGACACAGAGCACAATATCCTTGCCCGGCTTGTATCCCGCGCTCTCTATCGCTTCGATGATAACTTCGAAGGCCTCGACATTTGACTTGAGGTTCGGAGCAAATCCGCCTTCATCGCCGATACCGGTATTCAATCCTTTGCCCTGCAGAATCTTTCGCAGAGCGTGGAAGGTCTCCACTCCCATACGCAAAGCTTCGCTGAACTTATTGCTGCCCACCGGCATGATCATGAATTCCTGTATGTCCACATTGTTGTCAGCGTGCTTTCCGCCGTTTATTATATTCATCATCGGCGCGGGGAGCACCCTCGCGTCCTTCCCGCCCAGGTATTCAAAGAGCGGTTTCTTCGCGGTCTCCGCGGCTGCCTTGGCAGCTGCAAGAGAAACGCCGAGTATGGCATTTGCGCCCATATTAGCTTTGGTCTCCGTCCCGTCGGCCTGTATCATTTTATAATCTATTTCTTTCTGTTTAAAGATGTCCATTCCCTTGACTACCCTTGCCAGTTTCTCGTTCACATTTGCGACTGCTTTCAGGGTACCTTTGCCGCCGTATCTTTTTTTGTCACCGTCGCGAAGCTCCAGCGCTTCATTCTCGCCGGTGGATGCGCCTGACGGAACCGCGGCGCGCCCGAGAACTCCGTTTGACAGAATTACATCTACTTCTACCGTAGGGTTGCCCCTTGAATCTATTATCTCCCTGCCTATCACTCTTGAAATTCTTGCAGACGCCATAATACCTCCGTAAATTGGCCTGACTTAGCGGCCATGAATTTGTGGTTTCGACTTATGAATTATATCATAATCAGCAACAAATCTCAAACCCAACAATCTGCCAATTCAGCGCACCTGTCACTTTTAATACGTCTAATTTCGTTTTCTGATCTGCGTAATCACACAAAAAAAAGCCCCGGAAACTTTCGCTCCCGGGGCTCTAATTCTTAAATACTTGTTGCCTTTAAGGAATCGTGATCTGAGCGTTATACTTGGAATCGGTCGAGATGGACTGCTCCATGCCTGACGGGTTAATCGCCGTCACAACATAGTAGTAAGTTCCATTCCGCCTCTTCTTCGTTGTGTCTA
>Ga0209083_1000573_pt1 | contig 52342 bp, 49 predicted proteins | sample AM7aDNAmetaG_FD_184132 | JGI IMG/M metagenome (GOLD analysis project Ga0209083, IMG submission 184132) | Freshwater microbial communities from Finland to study Microbial Dark Matter (Phase II) - AM7a DNA metaG (SPAdes) (version 3) | ecosystem: Environmental > Aquatic > Freshwater > Lake ...
ATTAAAACAAATCAAAGACAACCTGCCTGAATAATGAACAAGAACAATTTTTTTTACCTGCGGTCGAAAGGTTACCGACTCTTATCATTTCCTAATATGCACTGATAAAAGTTTCGGCAAATATTTTGTTGACAACCGTATGTTGTTTTGTTATTTGGCTCATGCCGTAAAGACTTATCGCTTTCCCGCGCGGGTGATGGGGTTCACCTTTAATCGCAACCATTGCTAATGACTCCTATTATTTTTTTATAGGAGTTATTTTATGGATAGTATTTATTTACTTGCTGCTTTTTGGTTCTTCGCCGCTGTTTTATCCACCATTCTTGCCAATCGCCTGAAAATCTCAATAGCCCTGATGGAAATCATCGTCGGCACTTTTATCGGATTTGCCGCTTTCCAACTCGGTTACTTTGAGAAACTTTCGCTCAATGCCGACTGGCTGAAATTTTTAACCGGTGTAGGCGCTGTCCTGTTGACGTTTCTCGCGGGAGCGGAGTTAAATCCCGATGCCATGAAGTCCAAGATCAAGGAAGTCTCTATTATTGGATTGATTGGATTTTCCGCGCCCTTTATCGGATGCTCATTGATTGCCTATTATCTTATCGGATGGAATCTTCAGGCCAGTCTTTTGTGCGGCATCGCACTTTCCACAACCTCCATGGCCGTGGTCTATGCGGTAATGCTGGAATATGGATTTAACAAAACCGAATTTGGCAAAGGTGTTTTGGGAGCCTGTTTTATCAATGATCTGGGAACGGTTATCGCATTGGGCTTGATATTCGCGCCTTTCACGTACAAAACATTAATATTTATTGCGGCCACAATTCTTTTGATTTGTACTTTAGTTCCGATGACGGATTTCATCATTCGCCGTTTTGCCTATAAAACTGCCGCAATCCGCGCAAAATGGGTACTTTTCATCCTGCTTGCCATGGGTGTGCTGGCGTTGTGGTCCGGTAGTGAACCGGTATTACCGGCCTATGTTCTGGGGATGGTTTTGGCAAAAACCATGGAAAAAGACGGTCATTTTGTTCGAAGATTAAGAACTTTGACTGTTGGCTTTTTAACACCATTATATTTTTTGAGAGCGGGCGCTCTTGTGTCCATAACGGCGCTTGTCACGGCGCCAGTTATCTTTCTTTTGCTTTTCGGCGGTAAAGTTATTACTAAGATATTCGGTCTCTATCCGGCCATTCATCGTTTCCGGGAGGATAAAAAAGAACAATGGTATTACACTCTGCTGATGTCCACAGGCCTGACATTTGGAACGATCTCAGCATTGTACGGATTAACTAACAATATCATCACGCAGGAACAGTATTCTTATATTGTCGGTGCTGTCATTGCCAGTGCTGTGATACCGACGCTCATTGCAAACAAATTTTTTCTGCCGAGTCATTTGCTCGAAGCACCTGTTTTGGATGATCAGGTTCCAGACCAAAAAGATATTATTAATAAACTGTAATTATAATTAATGCCGTACATCTTAGACATTGGTCATCTTTGAAGATTAGACGTGGCAATCCTCATTCCAATTCCAAACTCAAAGGTGTGTAGTTGTAGATGAAGTAATGATGAAATTCATTTCTATTTTTATGAATATTCATAATGTTTTTTATAACCTTCAAAATCTTTTTCAAAAGCAACATCATCATTATGAGATGGAGGAACATACAAAGACCACTTAATAGGATTGATATATTGATCTCTCCCTATTCCAAGCGTATATTCACCGTCTGAATTTTTTATTTTATGCCGCATATTATAAAGTCGTTTTTTAAAAAGCCACAATAAAGCTCTTATCAATTCCATTTTATCTTTTATTTTTTTATCAACATCACCCATCGGAGATAAAGACTTTGTAATATACCGCGTTAAATAACTTGCAAGGACAGCACCATTATCATGATGTCTTATAGGCTTACCAAATCGAATTCCTTGCGGCTGCGAATAAGGCCAGAACTTGCTTAAATCCTCAATTTTCGCCACCCATGAACCATAAAACAACAAATGAAAGTGAACCATCCCCTTTTCTGTAAATTCCATTACCCATGTAATAAAATTATTTGGCTCCCCATGCTTCTTTTTATGCATTCTTAATTTACGCAAGAAATCTGAAACAAAAAATCCGCCAACCACAGCGATATAAGCATCCGATCCAAGAATCCACCAATCAGGAACAATCTGCTCAACAATATCAGGATCAAAAGTAAGAATTAAATGTTTTATTTTTCTTAATCCCTTTACTTCATCCAAAGCACGCTGACCAACAATCCAACTATAATTATATTCGCTATTCCAACGAGACTTAGTCGGAAAGGTTTGTAACTCCCCCGCTCCATTGATCAAAACAGGCGACCTTGAACCATCAACCCGAATTACCATTTTCCTAAAATCATTAATAATAGCCTTTTGGTCAACTACACCAAATTTAATAGATTCTGACATTTTATGACTCTCTAACCAATTATTACCCCCAGTAGCAAGGCCATAAGGGCAATTTATTTTTTTCTTTGTTTTTTCGTCAAATTCGACACTAAACAGACCGCTACACTTTCGCCTTGCCCTGCTTACGCTAGGAGATTGCACGGCTCTCGTCTCGACAATCCTTGAGCCAGGAAAAGTATCTAAAACTAACTGGACTAAATCTGACATGAAATACCCCCTAATAATAGAAGTTCTCGAACAATCATCAATTCATCTGAAATGTCCGTCCTCCGCGACCGTCCGGCCATTTCAGATGAATAATTACTCGCCGGCTTTTTCTTTATTGCTCTCAACTCCTTTTTCATAAAATAATCCTATTTGTCGTTACCCTCGTCGTGCCATTCTTGAGGCAGAACCAACAAAAAAAGACGCAGAAGATCACAAAGTCGTATCTCGCTGCGGCTTAATAAGTTATTGACTAAATTGTTAAAATTTGATTTGTTTAAAAAGCAGGGGTGATTAGGCGGCAGCCTCATATCCGTAGTGTCCCCCGTTCGATCCGGGGCACCGCCACCATAATCTAGTCTCCCCGCCCATCCGGCGGGGAGACTTTTGTAATTAATTCAGGACCAGCATGGATTTTTCTCTATTTTCCCAAAAAGACATTTTTCCTCAATTTGTATCGAATAAATTAGCCTCGGTTGTAATTGATTATCAAGACAAGCATGAGTTGATTGCTAATAGTAAGAGTACCCCCGATCATCTTGCAGCCGGGGTGGTCCTGCTGATTAATTACAGATCCGATCGGAACAGTTCCGAATACTTTTTCCAGCTGATCAAACGTTCAAACACGGTCACACAAGCCGGAGACATCAGTTGCCCCGGCGGCATTGTCCATCAACGACTGGATAGAATATTAAGCCATTTAATAAAAACAGGAATCATTCCCAGCTTGCGCGACCATAATTTAAACTCCGCTCAATTTCAAAACAAAGAAACAGCTTATCTGATTCGACTTCTACTAACTACAGCGCTGCGGGAAGCATGGGAAGAAGTTGGCTTGAATCCTTTTAACGTCAAATTTTTAGGTGCGCTACCCTGTTACTCATTGAGCTTCCTTGCCCGAACAATTTTTCCTGTAGTATGCCTGACAACTAAACCATTTCAATATAAACTAAGTTCAGAAGTGGAAAAAATATTGGAAATCCCGGTTGGCTTTTTCTTTGATCAGTCCAATTATGCCTTGCTGGAAATTAAAACCGCCGCGACGAATAATCCTGAGCATCTGCTGTATCAGATGCCGTGCTTGGCTATTCCTGATGGTCTGGGAGGCGAGGATATTCTTTGGGGCGCCACTTTTAATATCATTACTAATTTTCTGCGTATCATTTCTGATGATACTCTACCCACTCCCTCATCTTCTCGAACAATCGATAAAGTGCTGACAAATAATTATATAACTGGAAAACCATGATTTCAAGAAAGGTGTAGTAAATGAAAACAACGAAAAAAGAAACTCACCCTGATCCCATTCGCCCTGACCTTGCCGAGGTGATATCCCGGCATTCTTTCGGCCTTGATAAAAATCGCCCCGAAGCGGTGGCGAAACGCCAGCAAAAAAACCGGCGCACGGCACGGACAAACGTTGAAGATCTCTGCGATGCCTGCAGCTTCATTGAATACGGCGCTCTGGCCATTGCCGCGCAACGCGGGAGGCGTACCGAAGGCGATCTCATCAGCAAGACTCCGACCGATGGCCTAATCGCCGGCATCGGATCAGTCAACGGCTCTTTTTTTGGAGACGACAAATCCCGCTGCATGGTCATGGCCTACGACTATACCGTTCTTGCCGGCACCCAAGGCTATTTTAATCATAAAAAGATGGATCGCATGCTGAAATTAGCACACGACCAGCGCCTGTCCCTGGTTTTCTTCGCGGAAGGCGGCGGCGGAAGGCCGGGGGATGTAGATGCTATCGGTGTCATGGTAGCCGGCCTGGATTTATCCACCTTTGGATCATTTGCCAAACTCAGCGGCAGAGTGCCGTTAGTCGGCATCGTATCAGGACCATGCTTCGCGGGTAATGCCGCATTGCTGGGCTGCTGCGATGTTATTATCGCGACAAAAAACTCCAACATCGGCATGGGCGGCCCAGTGATGATTGAAGGCGGCGGGCTTGGTGTTTTTCAGCCGGAGGAAGTCGGCCCGATGGAAGTGCAAACACAAAACGGCGTGGTCGATATTGAAGTGGCGGATGATAAAGAGGCGGTTTCTGTCGCCAAACAATATCTTTCCTATTTTCAGGGAACAACTCCTCAGTGGGATGCCGCCGATCAGCTTCGTCTGCGCGACCTGATTCCGGAAAACCGCAAACGGGTTTATGACGTGAGGACAGTAATTAAAGCTCTTGCCGATACGGACTCCTTTCTGGAACTTCGTCCCCAATTCGGCCTCTGCATGATTACCGGCTTTTTAAAAATCGAAGGCCGGCCTTTTGGTGTCATCGCCAACAACTGCATGCACATGGCCGGCGCGATTGAAGCGGATGGCGCGGACAAAGTAGCGCGCTTAATGCAGATCTGCAACGCGCATGGTTTGCCGATTCTGTCTTTGTGCGACACGCCGGGATTCATGGTCGGACCGGAGATTGAAAAACGCGCGCAGGTGCGCCACGTTTGCCGTATGTTTGTCATCGGCTCGCATTTATCAGTACCTTACTTTACCGTTATTTTACGCAGAGGGTATGGCCTCGGAGCCATGGCCATGGCCAAGGGAGGCTTCCATGAATCTTTTTTTACGGCGGCCTGGCCAACCGGAGAGTTCGGTGCCATGGGCCTCGAAGGCGCGGTGAAAGCCGGTTTTAAAAAGGAACTTGCCGCAATTGAAAACCCGCAGGAACGCGGAGTTCTCTACGAAAAACTGGTTGCCCAGTTGTATGAAAGAGGTAAAGCCATCAACATGGCCTCTTATCTTGAAATCGACGCGGTCATTGACCCGGCCGACACGCGCAAGTGGATCATGCAGGGGCTGAAATCCTCTCCCGCCCGGAAACTCCAGGATTCAAGCCACTCATTTGTTGATCCGTGGTAAAGCCTATTTAAGCTCAGAATTCCATTGACATACAACAAAGTCCTTCTTATACTCCTTTCCATCAGAAGCAATGGCTCATTTGATTTTTGTTAAACTGAATTTAGCCTAAAAAGCCGCCTGACGCTTGACCTGTATATGAGCTAAATTAATTTTTCCCAAGGAGACAGATAATTGATGAATCCCAATGTATTCAGGGAATACGATGTGAGAGGTGTTGTGGGCAAGGATTTAAATGAAGAATTTGTCTTTGGCCTTGGCCGGGCTGTCGGTACTTATGCTGCCAGGCACAAAATAAAGAAGATGACCATCGGACGGGATTGCCGTTTAAGCTCCGACGATTATCACCATTACTTAATTAAAGGGCTCAACAGCTCCGGTATTGAAACAATTGACATCGGTCTTTGCGCCACACCCATGCTTTACTTTTCCATACGCCACCTGAAGGTTGAAGGAGGCGTTATGATTACAGGCAGCCACAACCCTCCTGAATTCAACGGCTTTAAAATTTGTATCGGTAATGACACAATTTATGGCGAAAAAATTCAGGATTTAAGAAAAATTATGGAAAGTGGAAAATATTCAACAGGCAGCGCTTCATCATCGTTTCAAGATATTACTGCCGCTTATCAAAACTACCTTTTTGACAATGTCCAAATTAACCGGAAGATCAAAGTGGCAGTTGATGCAGGCAATGGCGTCGGCGGTAAATTCGGTCTGCCCATTTTACAGCGTTATGGTTGTGTAGTAATACCTTTATACTGTGAACCGGACGGGCACTTTCCCAATCATTTTCCTGATCCCACTGTGGAAGAAAATCTGACTGACCTGATCAAAATAGTCCACGAGCAAAAGGCGGATTTAGGAATAGCCTTTGACGGCGATGCTGATCGTCTGGGCGTTATCAGCGATAAAGGCGAAATAATCTGGGGTGATAAACTGCTCCTTCTTTTTGCCCGCGAAATCCTCAAAGAAAAGCCCAATGCCACTATTATCGGCGAAGTAAAGTGTTCGCAGACTTTATATGATGATATTAAAAAACATTCCGGCCGGGCGATCATGTGGAAAGCCGGACATTCGCTGATTAAGGCCAAGATGAAAGAGGAAAAGGCCGTATTGGGCGGAGAAATGAGCGGACATTTGTTTTTTGCCGATCGCTATTTCGGCTATGATGACGCCATCTACGCGGCAATTCGATTATTGGAAATTATCTCTCAAACGGGGGAAAAAATAAGTGAGCTGCTTGCGGATGTCCCGCAAACTTTCGCCACACCGGAAATCAGGATTGATTGTGCTGACGATAAAAAAGCACAAGTCGTGGAAAGAATAAAAAATCATTTCCAGAACAACCCCGGTTTAATAGAAATTGATGGCGTGCGCATTCCTTTTGCGGATGGATGGGCTCTTGTCCGATCATCTAATACTCAGCCAGTAATAGTTTTACGCTTTGAAGCTTCATCGGCGAGCAGTCTGCAAAAAATCCGTAATGAGGTGGAAAAACTGCTCATTATTTGAGTCCATCAGCTCAAAGCACATTTAATAATTTTAGTCAGTTGCATTTTTTATTGAATATTTTTTACTGTTGTGTCAGCTTCATATTAATGTTTTTTAAAATAAACTTTGGGATAAGGAGTGGTAATTATGAAAATCGCATATCGATTGTTTCTTGTTTTATTAATTAGCGCCTTTTTATTCAGTTGCAGCGAAAAGAAATCTGGGGTTGAGGGAAAGCTGCAAAACGGCCAAGGACAGCCAATCTCAGGTATTACAGTTACTTTCCAACAAGTCCAAACGTCTAAAGGTTATGAACAATTTGAAACAAAGACGCTCGCTGACGGATCTTTTCGCATTGACGGCGTTATGCCATTAGCTGAATACATTATCACGCCGGTATCCGACAATTGGAAAACAAAGGTAACCCAAAAGATTACAACTCTTGCGGCAGGAAAGACCCTGGTTTTAAGCAGCCCTATCGTCATTCGCTTTAATGCGCTGAAAGATGGAACCATTGTTGATACAAAAACCGGTTTGCAATGGTTAATATTGGGTATTCCTAACCTCAATTCCCGTAACGTATTAAACGCAGTTAAAAAAATAAAAGAAGGTGGCTTCACTGACTGGAGACTGCCGACCAAAACGGAAATTTCGGAAATTTCGGAAACACCTTCTGCCCCTTTAGCACCACCTGCTCCTCCAACACCTTCTGCCCCTGCAGCACAACCTACTACGGAAGCAACATCTGCTCCTGCAGTACAACCGGAATCAGCTTTGGTTCAAAAAACCTGTTGTGTTTGGGTAACTGAACTAAACTCAGAAAACATTGAATGGAAATTTTACATTGATGATGACACTGATATCTGGGCATCGAGCAAAGTACCCCCTGATGACAGGATCGTCATAGTCAGAAATTACACCCCCACGGCGCCAGCTACACCAACTCCTGCGGCTGCCATTCCTGCTTCAGGCACTACTGCGCCATCAGCTAATCTTGCTGCCGAAAAAAAACCGGTCCCGGAGCCCGCACCTCCCGTAATGGAGAAGAAAGATATTCCTGCTGTTAAAAACAAAGGCGGCAAACTGAGTGCTTCAAAAGAAGCGGATACTGCCAGGAAAACTCAAACTGCCAAACCTTCTGCTACTAAGGCTTCACCGGTTGCGGCAGCACCTGTCCAACAATCACCATCATCAAAAGCAAAGCTTCCTCCATCGAATAATACTACGGGCGATTCCATAACCATTCACTTCGCTATAAACAAATCAGATATTAGCCCGGAAGAATTATCTAAACTGAAATCCTTCTACGCCAAAACCAAAAATAAAAAAGGCACCATTCTCATTGAAGGTCATTCTGATTTTGGTGGAGATTCAAATGATAGATTTAAAACATCCGGAGACCGCGCTATCAGCGTCAAAACAATGCTATTTAAACTGGGATTGGACAAAAAAGCTATTGTAAAGATAACCGGTTTAAGTGACACAAAACCGATTGCCGATAACACCACTGAAGCGGGACGTAAACTTAACCGTCGCGCGACAGTAACTTTTATTCCAGAATAATAACAAGTTGCTTTCAAAAAAATAAAATATGAATTTTTGAAAGCTTACTTGGTATTATGCCCGGTAAATTAACCTTTTAATATTTGATAGCTACTTGGCATAACAATTTTAATTAATTTCTTATCTGAAAAGCCTCCCTAAATTCTTAGGGAGGCTTTTTATTTTTCATTAGAGCGGCACCTGCTTCTTTGAAGATGGTGGATAGTCCTTAATTAATATATTGACTTAAACGCCTTTGAGAGTAGAATAATGGTAAATGTAAAAACGAATAAATAGAAAATTCTTATAATTTTTAACTAACTTGTCATACAGGTGAGTTAATGTTTAAAGGAATTAATAATAGCTTAGTTGCTGGGATAGACAAACTCCAAACAGCGGCAGTAAATACCCCCCCCTCTCATCCGAACATTTTGTATTCACAAAGGAATATTGGTATGTCACATCGACGCTTCATTAGGTGATGAAAAGACGAATGATAATCTTAAATATCCAAGCGCAAACAGGCAGAGAGGGTACTGAATGAATCTCAATAAACCACTTCAAAACATTCTTTTTGGCTGGTCGCCTATTGTTGTAATTGCAGTCACAACAATAGCCTTCATCGCTATAAGTATCTATTGCCTTGCTTCCGGCGTGTTTATCATTTTCCAGAACCTATTTTACATTCCCATTATTATCGCCTGCGTGTATTACAGCAAGCGCGGATTCGCATTCTCTGTTTTCATCGCGTGCCTCTATTATTTTCTCATTATAGCTTTTACGCGTGAATCGTTGATTCTACTCGAGGCGTTTGTCAGGGGTTTAATCTTTGTCCTCGTTGCGGGCATAGTTACCTACCTGTCCTTGGCGCAAAAGCAGTCGGAAAAATTACTACGGCAACAACATGATCATCTTGAAGATTTGGTCCAGGAAAGAGCAGCGCAACTTGAAGAGGGGATCACCAAACACAAAATGCTGGTGGAAACCCAAAGGAAGAGCGAAACAATGTTTCGAACCCTATTCGAATCTGCCAACGATTCTATTTTCCTAATGGATAGGAATATCTTTATTGACTGTAACACAAAAACATTGCAGTTATTTAGTTGCACCAAAGAACAGATCATCGGGCAGCCTCCTTACCGGTTCTCCCCGGAAGTTCAGCCCGATGGAAAGAACTCCGTGGAAAAAGCAATGGAGAAGATCAACGCGGCGCTTAAAGGTCAGCCTCAGTTTTTTGAATGGAAACACAATCGTTACGATGGGACTCTTTTTGATGCAGAGGTCAGCCTGAATGCCTTCCCCTCCGGGAATAATAAGCGCTACATTCAGGCAATTGTTCGCGACATAACCGAGCGCAAGCAGGCTGAGGAGAAGTTGCGTCAAGCGGAAAATACTTACAGAAATATATTTCTTAATTCTCAAATCGGCCTGTTTAGAACGGACATAAATACAGGGTTATTGCTGGACGCGAATGATGCCGTTGCTGGCTTCGTTGGTTATCCGGACAGAGCTTCGTTATTGGCCAAACCTTTTAACATTGCTGAACGCTATATCGACCCTGATGACCGGCAGAAGATGATCTCCGTCTTGCAGGCTACGGGTAATTTTCAAAATATTGAAGTGCGTTTCAGAAGAAATGACGGTTCAATAATATGGATGCGTTTTTCCGGAAGGATTGTGAAGGAACAGGGATGGTTGGAAGGTGTCTCGGAAGATATTACCGAGAGAAAAAAAAGCGAGGAGGCGCTGCGGAAGAGTGAAGAAAGATATCATGAACTAAGTATCGTCGATGATCTAACCACGCTTTACAATTCACGGCATTTTTACGTTCAGCTTAAAATCGAATTAGAGCGGTCGAACCGTTATGAACAGCCTTTAACCCTCCTTGTGCTTGATCTCGACGATTTCAAGGCATTCAACGACGCTTATGGCCATATCGAGGGTGACCAGGCCTTACGGCGACTGGGCCATGTAATCAAAAGATGCCTGCGCGAGACGGATCACGCTTATCGTTATGGCGGCGAAGAATTCACCATCATCCTGCCCATGACAACAAGCGCGGCTGGTGCCGTTACGGCGGAAAGAATCCGGACGGAATTCAAGAAGGAAATTTTTTCTCCGGCTCTGGGTCAGCAAGCCCGCTTGACGATAAGCATCGGTCTTGCTCAGTACAAGCCAAAGGAAGACGGAAAGGCCTTTGTGCGACGAGTTGATAAGCTTATGTATCAGGGGAAAAAGAACGGAAAAGACAGGGTTTGCTCGGAGGCATAGATTTAACCATAGGTCGTCTGTAAATCCTCACATCAACTCCCTATCGAAAGCTAAGGAGAGAGCTTTACATAACTACATACAACTACCAATTTTGTCATTCCGTGCAAGTGAAGCGCGACTTTGAGCCTGCCCCGTGCTTGACACGGGGGAATCCAGTATTTAATACCTATGAAACATCAGGACAGCTTCCAAAATAGTTTAGATATCCCGGGAAACATTCTTGCTACCGCGTCTTTGATCACGCTGCGGCTTTATACAGACCACTTTCCCTGATGATTATTCAAAAGGTATTGCCGGTCCGGTGCTGGTCAATGCCCCGGTGGTCCCGATGGTATAGCCGGAAACAGTATTATCACCCACATTTGTCGTATAGGCAAATTTCCCTGATGGGTCAACCGTTACGGAGAAAGGATTTGTCCCCGCAGCCACTGCGGTGCCTGGGGTCAATGACCCGTCGCTCTCGATAGCATAGACTGAGATAGTATTGTAACCCACATTTGCCACATAGGCAAATTGCCCTGACGGGTCAACTGTAACGGAGTAAGGATTTGTTCCGGCAGCTACTGCGGTGCCTGGGGTCAATGACCCGTCGCTCCCGATGGTATAGACCGAGATGTTGTTGGAACCATAATTTGCCACATAGGCAAATGTTCCTAACGGGTCAACCGTTACGGAAAAAGGATTTGTCCCGGCAGCCACAGTGGCAACTGCGGTGTTTGGGTTCAATGACCCGTCGCTCCCGATGGTATAGACCGAGATGTTGTTGGAACTAAAATTTGCCACATAGGCAAAAAGCCCTGACGGGTCAATCGTTACGGAGTAAGGATTCGTTCCGGCAGCCACTAATGGGGTAACTGTGTGGGGGTTCAATGACCCGTCACTCCCGATGGTATAGACCGAGATGTTGTTGGAACCATAATTTGCCACATAGGCAAATGTTCCCAACGAGTCAATCGTGACGGAGTAAGGATTCGTTCCGGCAGCCACTAATGGGGTAACTGTGTGGGGGTTCAATGACCCGTCACTCCCGATGGTATAGACCGAGATGTTGTTGGAACCATAATTTGCCACATAGGCAAATTTCCCTGATGAGTTAACCACGACCGTGACGGCGAAAGGATTTGTTCCGGCAGCCACTAATGGGGTAACTGTGTGTGGGGTCAATGACCCGTCGCTCCCGATGGTATAGACCGAGATGTTGCTGGAACCATAATTTGCCACATAGGCAAATTGCCCTGACGGGTCAACCGTCACGGAGTAAGGATTTGTTCCCGCATCCACTGCCCCTGTGATGACTGCAGTCAATACCCCGGTGATTGAAGTTATCGCATAGGCTGATATAGTGTTGTCCACCGTATTTGCCACATAGGCAAATTTTCCTGACGGGTCAACTGTTACAGGATGTGGCACTGTCACACAGCTAACCACTATGTTGCTTATATTCGCGTGAGGACCGGAGCTGTAACCGTTGCTGACCGTGCATATCTGGGACATGGCACTGGGTTGTGTGACGACGATTACGTTGCAACCATCCCCGTTGACCACCTGCGAAGCAAATGTGAAAGTACCGTTGGCAGAGATACTCAGATTATCGCCGTTATTTTGGTTTTGTATCTCCAACCCACTGCCGGCCAAGCCAGTGACCGTGCCACCGATACTGTAATGGTTTTTTGTGCATCCACTAAAGCAGAATACAAGAATGGCCAATAAGCAAACAGTCCATAAACTTTTTGTCAAAATTCTCGATAAAACCCCAAGTTCATTTTTTTTGTCCATACACAGTGGCATCATTTTTCCTCCCCTGAATAAGTGTAATCTCTTTAACATAATTAAATTCGGACAGACGATCAGAACGCACGTTTCCTGCTGCCTTTACCACTTCCGTTGGATTTTTTTCTGGTTGCTGTTCCTTTTCGCGGTTACATCTACTTTATTATTTATAAAAGTGCAAACATAATTATTGGAGACATCGTTAATTTGCAAAACAAGTATCACCTGATATGATTAGGATAAACTGGTCGGGGCGGCAGGATTTGAACCTGCGACATCCTGCTCCCAAAGCAGGCGCGCTACCAAGCTGCGCTACGCCCCGTTATTTATCTTTTAATTTCTATTCAAATCTTTTTTCAGCTTAGCAAATGCCTGTCCGCGATGACTTATTTTATTTTTTATCGCGGGCGGTAATTGAGCGGCAGTAAGTTTCAGCTCCGGCACAAAAAAAATGGGATCATAACCGAATCCATTGTTTCCCCGCCTTTCATCGATAATCCGCCCATCCCATCTTCCTTCAAAAGAATCATAACTCCCATCTTTTTTATAAAGCACTAACGAACAAAAAAAAGACGCTGATCTCTTTTGCGGGGGGACATCTTTCAATTTAGCCAGCAGCTTATTATTGTTTTCCTCATCTGTAGCTTCATCTCCCGCGTATCTCGCGGAATAAATCCCGGGTTCGCCATTCAGGATATCAACCTTCAGGCCGGAATCGTCCGCCAGGACGGTTTCACCGGTAAATTCGGAGATAATTTTAGCTTTTTTTAAAGCATTCTCTAAAAAGCTCTTTCCATCTTCGCTAATTTCCGGCAGATGATTATAATGGTTTAATGAAATTAAATCTATATTCATTCCTTCGAGCATCTCTTTAATTTCTTTTATTTTTCCCTCATTTTTCGTGGCAAAAACTATTTTCATTACGAAAGATCACCCACAATCTCTCTTTGCCGGGCAATGATCTTTTGAATACCTCGCGCTGCCAGATCAGTCATTGCATTCATTTTTTCTTTACTAAAAGGGGCATGCTCCGCGGTACCTTGAACTTCAATAAAAAGGCCGGCGCCGGTCATAACAAAATTCATATCAACATCCGCGCGGGAATCCTCTTCATATTCCAGATCAAGAAGAACCTTACCATCAACCATTCCTACACTTATCGCGGATACAAAATCGCTTACTGGCATTTTCTGGACAAGACCATCTTGTTTCAGTTTTTTAAATAAATCCACAAGTGCCACAAAGGCGCCGGTAATTGACGCTGTTCTTGTGCCGCCATCAGCTTGAATTACATCACAATCGATGTATATTGTTTTTTCACCAAAAGCACTCAGATCTGTCACAGTCCTTAGAGATCTGCCAATCAGTCTCTGTATCTCATGCGTCCGGCCACCTAATTTCCCGCGTGTAGCTTCCCGCGCGCTCCTGGTTTGTGTGGACATTGGCAACATTGAATATTCGGCTGTTAGCCAGCCCTTTCCTGTGTTTCTTAAGAAAGGCGCGGTTCTATCATCTAGCGATGCCGCGCAAATTACTTTGGTATTGCCAAATTCGACCAAAACGGATCCGGCGACACCACGAAGATAATTATTGGTTATGCTGACAGGCCTTAATTCATCCCACTGCCTATCTGAATTTCTTTTAATCATTTATCACCTGTAAAACAATATGATGCTTTTAGCCAAAGCTTTGGCAATTTCCGTCTGAGTGCTTTCGGAAAGCAATTTTTTCTTTTCTTCCGGATTGGTGGCAAAACCAATTTCCACCACTAAAGCCGGAATAGCCATCCCCTCCATGATCGGAACATTGGCTTCTCTTAACCCCCTACCCTTGCGCGGAAACAAAGCATCCATGTTTTTTTGGATAAAATTTGCCAATCGCACAGAATCATTAAGGTACTTGTTTTTTTTATTCTTTGGACTGTTTTTCGCCGCCTTTTTATTTTCTTCCAGGTCTTTAAATCCGGGGTAATAAAGTTCGAACCCATTGGCTTCTTTCCCGAAACCGACGTTGATATGCAGGCTTAAAAACAGTTCCGGTTTTATCTTTAATATATTGGCTTTCCTCTCCTCGATAGTAACATTTGTATCGGAATTACGGGTTAAGACAACTTCAATATTATTTTCGGAGGCCAGTTCTCTCTGCATTGCCAGAGCTATAGCCAGCGTAATTTCCTTTTCGGAAGTCTTGTCTGTCAGTAGAACGCCGGCATCTTGTCCACCGTGCGCCGGATCAATAACAATAAGATGCTTCTTTTCTGACGCGCTGAGGTTGAAAGATAAGCAACTAACAAATATCAGCGATAGAAGACTCAATATTAAAGTTTTTTTGATTATACTCATCATTTTTTCACCTACTTTGAACAGTTTTTTATTGTTGAAACTCCAATTCTAAAAGCGCAGCGGAATTGGTAAGTTGAACAATCCCGCGAAGCGGAGGGTATAATACCTAGCAGCGTACTTTGGGGTTCATACCCATGATCCAATTTGCTTGGCAAAAGCTTCACTATTAGGGGAAATTATCCTAAGTTTGCGCTTGCTTATAGCAGAGTCACTTCTTTTGTCAACAGCCAAATGCATAAATTTACAAAATCTAAATTTTACGCACCCTTTCAACGGACTTAACAACTTTCAGCTGCCTAATAGCGGAGAATATTTTATTGAGTTGCTGCAAATCATTTACATCGATAACAAAATGACATGTAGCAATCATATCTGTAGTTGCTACCTGCGCATAACTGATATTAATATCGAATGATGAAATAATAGAACTAACTTCCGTCAGCACTCCCTTTCTATCGGCACACACAACCTTTATATTTACGGGATAAGCATGCTTTTCCTTTACGTTCCAATTAACCTCAACTATGCGTTCTGCATCCAGCCTTTTTATATGAGGACATTTTTGCGTATGAACCATCATGCCTCTCCCACGGGAAATGTAGCCTGATATTTCGTCTCCCGGGATAGGGTTACAGCACTTAGCAAACCTGACCATAACATCATCAATGCCGGTTAATGAAATCCCCAGAGATGGAGCAGCGGGGGCTTTTTTCTTGATTTTCTCTGCTATAGGCTCTGCTACTTTGGATGCGTCTTCTGCCAGAAAATAATTTACTACTTGCCTGGGTGAAATCTGGCCATAACCCACAAGCGAGATTAAATCATCGAGGGATGTTACTGAGTATTCCGTAAATGCTTTTTTAAGCTCGTCGGATTTAACATAATTGGCAAATTTTAAATTGTGCCGCTTAAATTCTTTTTCCAGTAAATCACGTCCCAGGGACAGGGAGCTTTTCTTTTCTTCCAGATTTATCCAATTCCTAATTTTAGAAATTGCTCTCGAAGTGACAACGTATTTTAACCAGTCTTTACTGGGTTGGTGTCCGGCTTTTGTTATAATTTCTACCCGATCACCATTATGCAACGCATACTTTAAGGGAACTATGTTTCTATTGACTTTTGCGCCTATACACTGATTACCTACATCGGTGTGAACGCTGTATGCAAAATCGATGGGGGTCGCCCCTTTAGGAAACGCCTTCACATCGCCATTGGGAGTAAAAACGTAAACCTCTTCCGGAAATAACGCCAATTTCAAATTGGACATGAATTCCTTCGGGTTTTTTATTTCCTGCTGGACTTCCAGCACTTCTCGAAGTTTTTTAATTTGGTTTTCTTCATTATTCTTGTAGGCACGCCCTTCCTTATATCGCCAATGAGCAGCAATGCCTTTTTCCGCCCATTCATGCATCATTTTTGTCCGAATTTGAATTTCCACTCTCTCCCCGTAAGGCCCTATCACTGCGGTATGCAACGATTGATAATTATTTGCCTTGGGCATGGCGATATAATCTTTAAACCGGCCGGGAACAGGCTTCCATAAAGCATGCACTATACTTAGCACTTCATAACAAATTTTTTCTTTGTCGGAATCTAGTATTACCCGAAATGCAATCAAGTCATAAACTTCGTCAAAATTAATGTGCTGCTCGTGCATCTTCTTATAAATCCCATAAAGATGCTTTGCCCTTCCTTCGACTTCTCCTTTAATGGACATTTTTTCCAACTCGGAGGCAATGATGTTTTTAACTTCCTCTGTATAACGATTCCGGGATTCATTTGTTTTATCGACACGCATCGATAGCTCTTTATACGCGTCAGGGGAAATATGCTGGAAAGCTAAATCTTCCAGTTCCATCTTCATCCAGTTAATCCCAAGTCTGTTGGCCAGCGGCGCGTATATATCAATTGTTTCTCTGGCAATATAAATTCTCCTGTCCGGTGGTTGATATTGAAGCGTCCTCATATTGTGAATGCGATCGGCAAGACGTACCACCAGAATTCGAATATCGGCAGACATGGCCAAAATCATTTTGCGGAAATTTTCCGCCTGCCTTTCTTCCTGAGAACCAAAAGAGATAAGACTGAGTTTTGTTAATCCGCCCACCAGAAAAGCTACATCCTTGCCAAATTCTTTTTCCAGTTGTTCGGTTGTGGTTAGGGTGTCTTCGACGGTATCGTGCAATAAGCCGCTGATTATGGTCGAGGCATCCATTTTAATATCAGCCAGAATTCCGGCGACTTCCATCGGGTGTGTAAGATAAGGCTCACCGGATAATCTTACCTGACCCTGATGCACTGTAGCCGAATAGATATAGGCTTTCTCGATCATCTCCAGTTCTTCAACCGGCAGGTAAGATTGAGTCTTATCGAGAATATCAGTGATGCGTAACATTAAAGTTCCCAACTGGTTTTGATTGCCTGTTACTTAACGGCAGTATTTAGTTCCTGATCGATCAATGCTTTTACTTCTGAAACTATCTTCTGCAAGGGATACAGCCTGTTTTCCCCGGTCTTCCTAATTTTCAGTTCAATGTTCCCTGCCACAAGATTCTTTTGTCCAACAGTAATTCGAATTGGAATTCCAATCAAATCGGCATCTTTAAATTTAACGCCGGCTCTCTCATCACGCTCATCCAGAATTACCTCTATGCCGCATTCAAGCATCGAGGCATAAATACTTTCCGCGGCTTTCATTACATCTGCTTCGTTGATATTTACCGGAGTAATAATTACCTGATATGGCGCCAGAGGCATGGGCCAGATGATCCCGTTTTCATCAAAATTCTGCTCAATGCAGGCGGCAACCGTACGGCCAATACCGATTCCGTAGCATCCCATAATCATGATCTTCTCCTGGCCATCTTTATCCAGAAAAACGGCTTTCATTGCTTTGCTATACTTTGTTCCCAGCTTGAAAACGTGGCCTACTTCAATACCACGTGCAAATTTAATTTCACCGCCGCAACGGGGACAAGAATCATTTTCTTCAACAACGCGCAAATCGGTGAAAGCTTCGACACTAAAATCTCTGCCAATGTTGACATTTTTAAAATGATAGCCTTCTTTATTGGCACCGGTTACAAAATTAATCATGTTCATTACGGAATAATCGGCAATCACTCGCGTTTTAATTTTAACGGCTCCGGCAAATCCACGTGGCGCTCCGGTTGCCTTCAAAATCATTTCGTCATCGGCAAGTTCCAGCTCCGCTACTCCCAGATAGTTTTTAACTTTAATTTCGTTGACATCCTGATCACCGCGGATAAGCACAGCACAAGCCTTCCCGTCAGCATTAAAAATCAGCGTCTTCACAATATCCTGCGGCTGGACTTTTAAAAACCGACTGACTTCTTCAATTGTCCGGGCATTCGGTGTATGAACAGATTCCAGCGGCAACCAGTCTTTTTCCGATATTTTTTTCTTTCCCGGCTCTCTAATTTCGGCTTTTTCCAAATTAGCGGCATAAACGCATTTATCGCAAAACACGATGGCATCTTCACCGGAATCGGCCATCACCATAAACTCGTGCGAATATTTCCCGCCAATGCTGCCAGAATCAGCTTCCACTGAACGGAATTTCAAACCACAGCGGTTGAAAATATTATTATAGGCAACAAACATTTTCTCATAACTTTTTTCCGCGCCCGCCTCATCAGCATCATAGCTATACGCGTCCTTCATCCCGAATTCGCGGCAACGCATCACACCGAAACGTGGACGTACTTCATCACGAAATTTAGTCTGAATCTGATAAAGGTTACGCGGTAATTGCCGGTAAGTTTTTATATCATTGCGGATTAAATCGGTGATTACTTCTTCATGAGTCGGCCCCAGACAGTATTCGCGTTCATGACGGTCACGAAACCTCAAAAGCTCCTTGCCATAGTGTATCCAACGGCCTGATTCCTGCCAGAGTTCTACCGGCTGGACCATCGGCAAATGAACTTCCTGCGCTCCCGCCTTATTCATCTCCTCGCGCACAATCTGCTCTACCTTGCGGATAACCCGATAACCCAAAGGAAGATACGAATATATGCCGCTGGTTAATTTCCTGATCATTCCAGCCCGAATCATCAACTGGTGGCTGGCAACCTCCGCATCGGAAGGAATCTCCCTTGCTGTGGGCAAGTGCATTTCCGAATAACGCATTAAACCTCCTTCTTTTCCTCATCCATTAATTTTATCTCTTCGAGTAATGCTGGAACAAACTCGTTTTCTTCAACCTTTTTATACTGCACCCCTTTTTTAAAAAGCATCCCGAATCCTCTACCGCCGGCAATACCTATATCCGCGTCCGCAGCCTCACCGGGTCCGTTGACCACGCAACCCATCAAAGCGACTTTTAAATATTTTTTCCTGCCGGCAAGCGCCTTTTCAACTTTTTGGGTTAGTCCTAAAAGATCAATTTCGCAACGTCCGCATGTCGGGCAGGAAACCAAATCCGTTCCAACCTGCCTTATTTTTAAGGCGCGTAAAATACTATAAGCAACGGGAATTTCTAATACGGGGCTGCCGGTAACTGAAACTCGAATTGTATCGCCAATGCCCTCAAGCAGAAGAGTTCCGATACCCAGAGCGGATTTAATTGAGGCATCGACTAATGTTCCCGCCTCGGTAACACCGAGATGCAGAGGATAATCAGTTTTTGCGGCAATAGCCCGGTAAGCTTCAATCATCGTGGTTACATCAGATGATTTTAAAGATAATTTAATCCGGCTAAACCCCATATCCTCAAAAATTTCAATATTGCGCATCGCGCTGATGCATAAGGCTTCGGCTGTAACCCCGCCGTGTTCCGCAACCAAATCTTTCTGCAAAGACCCTGAATTCACGCCGATACGGATTACGGTTTCACGTTCCTTGGCCACTTTAACAATTTCGCGTATTTTATCTTTGGCGATATTGCCGGGATTAATCCGAATTCCATCAACACCATTTTTTATGGCATCAATCGCCAATTGGTAATGAAAATGAATATCGGCAATCAGCGGAATGTGAATTCTCTTTTTAATTAATGGAATCGTCTCCACAGCTTCATTATCAGGCACGGCTATACGGATAACCTCACAACCAAGCTCTTCGAGCGTGTGGATTTGGGCAACAGTTGCCTCAACATCACGTGTATCCGTATTAGTCATTGACTGGACAACAACAGGCGCTCTCCCGCCTATTTGGACATTGCCAAGATTGATTTTTTTTGTTTTTCGTCTCTTTATTGAAGATAAATGCACCACAGCAACCAGCTTTCTAATCATTCATTTGTGAAACTCCAATTCCGAAAGCGCAGTAACCTAAAGGTCATCTGCGACGCAACGAAATTGGTAAGTTGTAATGAGACCCAAGCTTCAAAAACGTAGTGCACTGAAGCTTGTAGGTCGAATTATCCCACAAAGCGGAGGATATGATACTCACAGTTTGCTTTTGGGTATAATACCCATGATTTAGGATAATTTATAACACGCGAATTAATCTTCAGCAATGGGTAATTTGGCTGAAATATATTAAGATATTGCAGGATGAAGTTATTTTCCCTGCCAGCAATGCAGGCAGAGTCGATCTGCCGAAAGGCCGATTGCGGCGATCATATTGTCAATCGTCTGATATTTGAGTGATGTAAATAACTATTCCAACTTCGCTATTGCATTTTTAATTCTTTTCACACCTTCTTCGATATTTTTTAGCGAAGTAGCGTAGGATAAGCGGATATGATCATCGCTGCCAAATGCCACCCCCGGAACTGTGGCCACGTTTGCTTCATCAAGCAGATAATCAATTAACTCCGTTGAACCTGTGATTTTTTTGCCTTTGTAGGAGCGCCCATAAACACCGGACACATTAGGAAATACATAAAAAGCTCCTTCCGGTAACAAACATTTTACATTCGGAATGTCATTGAGAGCGGCAACTATAACATCTCTTCTTTTCTGGAATTCGCCAACCATCATCGCAACGACACTTTGATCACCGTTGAGCGCCTCCACCGATGCTTTTTGCGAAATGGAAGTCGGATTGGACGTATTTTGACTCTGAATCTTGTTTACGGCCGCAATTATTTCTTCAGGTCCCGCTGCATAGCCGATTCGCCAACCGGTCATGGCATAAGCTTTGGATACACCATTGACTACTATCGTCCTGTCTTTCAGTTTATTTTCCACAGAGGCGATATTGGCAAAAGGATATTTCGTATAAAGAATCTTCTCGTAAATATCGTCCGTTATAATCAATATATTTTCATCAAGAAGAACTGCGGCGAGAGCTTTTAATTCTTCCGATGAATACGCTGCTCCTGTCGGGTTGGAAGGCCCGTTAATAATAAGTGCCCTCGTATTTGGTGTTATTGCGGCCTTTAATTGCTGAGGGTTAATTTTAAATCCGTCTTTCTCCAACGTATTTAAAATTACCGGTGTTCCACCCGCCAGAACAACGATATCAGGATAGGATACCCAGTAAGGGGCGGGAATGATTACTTCATCTCCCTGTTCAAACAAGGCCTGCGCCAGATTATATAAAGAATGTTTGGCCCCGCAGGATACAACAATCTGAGAACGTTTATAGATAAGAGAATTATCTGTCTTTAATTTGTTTATAATCGCATCTTTTAGTTCATCAGTGCCGCCTACGGGCGTATATTTAGTAAACCCAGCTTCAATTGCTTTAATCGCGGCCTGCTTGATATTGGCCGGTGTATCAAAATCCGGTTCACCTGCGCCAAAACCAATTACATCTCTTCCTTCTGCTTTTAAGGCATTTGCTTTAGCAGTAATAGCTAACGTCTCTGATGGTTTAATTTTCGCTACTCTTGTCGCTAGTCTCACAATCACCTCTTGCCGTTATTGAATTTATCTATCAGCCCGCGGTGGACATTATCAGGAACCAAACCTTTTACTGATCCTCCCATGCTGGCAACTTCTTTGATCAATTTAGAACTTGAATAAAACCATTTGAATCCGCTCATAAGAAATACTGTTTCCACTTCCCTGGTTTGCCGCCTGTTCATCAGAGCCATTTGAAACTCGTATTCAAAATCAGACACGGCACGCATTCCACGCAATATCACGCTGGCGCCTGAAATTTTCAAATAATCCACAAGTAATCCGCTATGACTATCAACCTTGACTCCATCATTATCACTGAATATTTCACGAATAAATTGTTCTCTTTCTTCCACAGAAAAGAGATAAGATTTATTTGGATTATAAGCGACCAGAACAATGACTTCGTCAAATAATCTTATTCCTCTTTTGATAAGATCCACATGTCCATTTGTAATAGGATCAAAAGAGCCCGGATAAATTGCAATCCTGTTAGCAAATTTTTCTTGCGTCATTTCTGCTCCATCTTTAAAAAAGAAATGGCATTATCACCATATTTTCTTCGATCTATTTGATGCCAAACGGCTTCTCCACAGACACTTTCGGCTAAAATTGAGCCAAAATCTTCTCTGGTCGAATGTTGAATTACTATCAAAGCTTCCTCTTGGAAAACCGGATATTTCTTCAATAATTTCAACGTTTTCTCCACCAAGCCATTGTTGTATGGCGGATCGGCAAATACAATATCAAACTTACAATTTTTTTTAAAAAGATCGTTTAACCCAGACCTGACATCGGTGTTTATTATGCGGCATTTTTTTTCAAAACTACAGTTCTCAATATTCTTTCGCGCTACCGCAGCGAGAATTTTATCTTTTTCAATAAAATAAACTCCGCTTGCTCCGCGGCTTGCAGCCTCCAGGCCAACGCTACCGGAACCGGCAAAAAGATCGAGAAATAATTTACCCGAGAGATGACCTAATAAATTTAAAAGAGCTTCACGTAAAAAATCAGAAGTAGGCCTTTCTTTAGCTCCGGCAGGAAAATGTAGCAATCTTCCTTTAGCCATTCCCCCTGTTATGCGCATAATTTCCCGTAGTCAAATTAAAAGAAAGCACTGAATTATTAATCGCGTTCATGTTTGTTTATTTTTTTCTTTTGCCTTACTTGTTATTTTCTGGCCTAACTTTACTACCCACCAAATAGGACCGGAAATTGCGTATACCACCATAATCACAAAAGCCATAATCTCCGGCTTATAGTAGATGACTAACAAAATACCAACCACAATCAAGAAAATTCTGAAGGGCATGCGCGCGTGAAAGTTCATGCCCTTGAAGCTATAATATTTGATACTGCTGACCATCAGCAATGATAATAATATAACAACGCACGTTAAATAAGAATGATAATCTTTTCCTTCAATGCCAATGAAATCAAAAAATATAACTGTAGTAGCTATGACAGCAGCGGCGGCAGGAATTGCCAGACCATTAAATACTTTACTTTCAATTATACCGATCTGGATATTGTAACGGGCCAATCTAAGCGCGCCGCAAGCAATAAATAAAAATCCGGCCAGCCAACCCATTTTGCCGTCAGATGACATCACCCAAATATAAATCAATAAAGAAGGGGCTACACCAAAGGCTATTAAATCCGACAGGGAATCGTATTCCGCGCCAAATTTACTGGTTGTATTGGTAAATCGGGCAATACGGCCATCCAGTCCATCAAAAACAAGGGAAACTAAAATCGCGTAGGCAGCGTACATATATTTTCCTTGTATGGAAGCGATAATGGAATAGAAACCGGCGAACAAACTGGCCGTAGTAAAAAGGTTTGGTAATAAATAAATTCCTTTTTTGATTCGCATATTTTTTATTCGCGGCTCTTTATTCATGATAAATATCCTAATGGTGATTTACCGGCTCTGACCTTATCTCCGAGTTTAACTGAAATTTTTGAATCTTCAGGTAAATAGACATCCACGCGTGAACCAAAACGAATCAAACCAAATCTTTCACCTTTTTTAACCGATGTCCCGACATTGACCCAGCAAACAATCCTGCGAGCGATGAGGCCTGCAATCTGAACAGCCCAGATTTCCCTGCCATCTTCAGTACGAATCATCACTTCATTGCGTTCATTATCCAACGAAGCTTTATCCAGATTAGCGGGAAAAAATTTCCCTTCGTGGTAATTGATTTTCCCAATTTTTCCGGGATAAGGCGCCCTATTGACATGGACGCTGAAGACATTCATAAAAATACTTATTTTTTTAAATTTACCGGTGATATTTCCTGTCATATCGACATTCTCTATCTTGATTACTTTACCATCTGCAGAAGAAATCACCAGCTTCTCTTCTTCCTGAAAAGATCTCTCCGGATTACGGAAAAACCAAACAATAAAGAATGTTATGGCAGCCATTAAAATTATTAACCAGCAATTGCCAAAAAAAGAAATAAAAACAGTAATAACGAGAGAAAGGATGATAAAAGGATAACCTTCTTGAGCAATAATACTATCATGTTTCATAAATTATTTATCTTTCTTTATACTATGCTGAGTTAATCATTACACCAAGACGCCCTAGTAACAAATGAGTTTAAATTGATATATTAATTGGGTTCAGTTGTCAATTAATCTTTGATTTTTTAACTATAACCTTGACATCATCTATGAAAGAAGTATATTTTAAAAAAAAATGACTGAAGGAGTCAAAAATGCCCCCAAAAGTTAAAATTTTCACGTTAAGCACATGCAGTCATTGTAAGGCTACAAAGAAATTCCTGAATGATAATGGTATTACATTTGAGTTTGTAGATGTAGATCAGGTTCAAGGCACACAGAGAGAAATTATTTTAAAAGAAGTTGTTAAATACAATCCTCAACGTTCTTTCCCGACTATTATCATTGACGACAAAATTATTGTTGGCTTTAAAGAGAATGATATCCGGAAAGCTTTAGGTATCTAATGCAACCTGCCGAACTGTATGAAATGTTGAAAAAGATTCAAGAACCAAAGGGTTACTTCTTTAATAAAGATAAAGATTGGGTTCTGGCCATTCTGCAAGATCTGTTAGTTATTAAAGACCGATATGGTTATACTTCCTGCCCCTGTCGCCTGGCCACGGGCAATCGCGAAAATGATCAAGACATTATGTGCCCCTGTATTTACAGACCGCAAGACGTGAAAGAATACGGAAGTTGTTATTGCAATTTGTATGTATCCCGCGAATGGAATGAAGATAAGATTCCCCATAAATATGTGCCCGAAAGAAGACCTTCGGACAAAATTATTTTTTAATTATCCACAATTAAAGTTCAAATTATCATCAATTTTATTGACAAACAGACCAAAGAACAATAAGTTAAGACCTCACAAAATATTTAATTGAGGAGTTGTCTTCATGATCAATATTTATAAATGCAAGAAAAAGAGAGTTTTAATTGATGAAATATGCATTGACACGACTTGTGAATGGTGGCTGAAAAACGAAGCATTCTTGAACTGCACGTGGGTTGCCTGCAATTATGGACCATTTACACTGGAAGAAGTAGGTGACATGATGGGTGTTACCCGTGAAAGAATCCGCCAGATCGAAGCTAAAGCGCTAAAAAAACTCCAGCACAAAAAGAGAAGAGACCAGCTTAAGGATTTTGCAGCACCGGGAAATGACTGGGATAACTTATAGTTACAAACTTTGATGGTATTATTTTTGTTTTTTCTTGCGCAATTTTTCCGAAAATAACACTTCGTTCATATGAGCTTTGCACTCATCACTGGCAAAAAGCATAGATCCAATGGAAAACTCCAGATCAATTGCGGCCATTTTATCCATTCTCGGCACAATTGAACAAATATTTTTAAGTTTTTCCACTGCCTTTGCGGAACGTTTTGCCAACACCTCAGCCATATTTTCTGCTACCTGCATAAAATTTTCCGGCTGCGCGACTTTGTTGACTAAGCCTATTTTTAATGATTCGTTCGCCCCAATGGGTTCGCCAAGCATCACTATCTCTTTTGCTTTAGTTAAGCCGACAACCTGGCTTAAAGGATGAAAAAGCGGATTGAAGCCAAATTTCAGCTCTGGATGACAGAAGATTGCACTTTCGGAAGCCACGACAAGATCACAAATAGTAACTATATTGAAACCACCACCCAAAGCGATACCGCCTACCGCAGCAATAACAGGCTTATTACAGGAGTAAATTTTTTTAACATATTTCTTCATCGATTCAAAGTATTCTTCACCCTGAACATTCGGCAAACTGGATATTTCTTTTATATCCATGCCGGCGGAAAAAACATATTCTCCACCGGTAATGATTATTGATCTAACATCATTATCATTTTCCAAATCAACAAACGCAGAATAGAGTTCATTGTGCATTTCGTGGGAAATCGCATTCATTTCACGGGGACGGTTAAGTTTAACTATGGCGTACCCATTTTTCTTTTCAATTATTAATGTATTATAAGTCATTTTTATTATTTACTTTAATTCGCAGATCTTTACCTGTCTTGAAGAACGGCGTTTTCCTTTCTTCTAGTTTTACCTCTGAACCTGATTTTGGGTTCCGGCCTAAACGAGCTTTTCTTTCTCTAATCGTAAAGTTACCAAACCCTCTGATTTCAATACGTTCTCCGTTTTTCATCGCTTCAGTCATCGAATCAAATATGATATTTACCGCATAAGCAATATCTTTATTGGAATATATTTTAAACTTCTCTTGAACTTTCTTGATTAAATCGCTTTTGGTCATAATATTTTACAAGGCTACATCGCTGGACGATATAAGTAGCCAACCCCTCCCCAGCTCTCCGTCTTTTCCCTTAAGGAACGGCTTAATTGGTTTGCCGCGCTTTCGAACACATAATCCAAAATAGATGCACGTTTTTTCTGGGGATAAACCAAATCATATTTCCCATCTTTGCCCGCTAATTGGCTAGCCAATTTGGCTGCTGATCCCATATCACCAAGATAATCAACCAGGCCATATTCTTTGGCCTGACGACCGGTAAATACCCTCCCATCGGCAATTGCAACAACTTGCTGCCTGGGAATATTCCGATCGCGAACTATAACATCAACAAACTGATTATAAATATCATCAATCAAATCTTGAATAATTTTTCTTTCTTCAGGGGTCATATCCCTTAAAGGAGAACCGATATCTTTGTATTTGCCGCTTTTAACTACCGATGCTTTTAAGCCAATTTTTTTGAGGAGTTCTTCGAAATTGGCAAATTGCATAATCGCTGAAATACTTCCGGTAATTGTACCGGCATTGGCCACTATTTTATCGGCAGCGCAAGCAATCAGAAGTCCGCCTGAGGCTGCCACAGACCCCATAGATACGACTACTTTTTTCTTTTTCTTAAGCTCTATTACAGCATCATAAATTTCCTGTGAAGCCGCCACACCGCCCCCCGGAGAATCTATCCGCAATACTACCGCAACAATGGAATCATCACGACCAAAATCCCCCAATTGCTCCGTAATCTCCATAGAATCAGTAATTATACCATTGACGCTAACTACTCCAACTTTGTCATTTAAGGAAAAAGTTTTATTCTTAACGGTATGAGCACCGGCTTTGTAGAAAAAAAAATAAAAAACAAATCCCAAAGCAAAAAGCAAAAGCACGCCATAAATGACCGGATGTTTTCTCATACTTGTTATTCGTCCTTCTGCTGGCTGCCGATTTTCACTTCAGCCAGCGCCTGAGCGAGATTGGAGCCTAGATTTTCCTTATTGTTGATATACTGATTGGAAGCAGATGTTGATACCGGTGCCGTAGCAGGCGCTTCCATTTCCTTAATGCTCAGCCTTATTTTCTTGGATTTTGTATCAATACTTTTAACCACGGCTGATACAGTATCTCCCACTGCATATAGTTCCGCTGAAGTCTTTACACGTTTCTGACTAATTTCGGAAATATGAACCAAACCTTCAATCCCTTCTTCAATTTCCACAAATATTCCAAAATCGGTAAAGTTGGTAATTTTACCTGTTACAATACTACCTGGCGCATACTTCTGCGGTAAATCTTCCCAGGGATTTTTTTCGATCTGTTTTATGCCCAGAGAGAATTTTTCATTTTCTATATCAATATTCAAAACAACGGCTTCAACTTCCTGACCTTTCTTGAAATGTTCTGATGGATGAGCAACTCTGTGCTTCCAGGAAATGTCAGATACATGAACCAAACCGTCAATTCCCTCTTCTATTCCGATGAATACCCCAAAATTGGTAATATTTCTGACCGCGCCTTTAACAACCGTCCCTACCGGATACTTTTCTCTTAGTTTTTCCCATGGATTTGGTGACGTCTGTTTCAAACTTAAAGAAACTCGTTTGGCATCAGGACTTACTTCCAGAACGACAACATTGACTACTTCGCCCACATTTAATACTTTTGATGGGTGTTTAATTTCTCGAGTCCAATACATCTCTGAAATATGCACCAAACCTTCAACTCCTGGCTCTAATTCAACAAATACTCCATAATCCGTTAAGTTTACAACCTTGCCTTCAACAAGAGCACCAACAGGATACTTTTCTGAAATTTTCTCCCAGGGATTGTCGGTTAATTGTTTCAACCCCAGAGAAACTCTCTCCTTTTCCCGGTCAAAGGATATAACTTTAACATTAATTTTTTCGCCTTTATGGAATGTTTCTGCAGGCTTGGCAATTCTCCCCCAGGAAATGTCCGTAACATGAAGCAGTCCGTCAATTCCGCCTAAATCAATAAAAATGCCGTAATCGGTTATGTTCTTAATTACACCTTCAACAATGCTGCCTTCTTCTATATTTTTCAAGGTATCTTTCTTATCTGATTCCCTCTCCGTAGACACAATGGAACGACGTGATAAAACGACATTGTTGCGTTTACGATCATATTTTAAAACATTGAAATCCAGCTTTTGACCCACGAATTTATCTAAATCTTTAATCGGATGGGTATCAATCTGTGAACCGGGCAAGAAAGCGGTAACACCTATGTCAACAGAAAGGCCGCCTTTAACTTTTTCTATAACAGTGCCTTTCATGATGATATTATTTTCACACGCATTTTTAATTTCATCCCAAACTTTGAGCTTGGCTGCTTTGTCCCGCGATAAAACCAGGTTACCATCTGAATCTCTCTTATCAATGAAAACTTCTATATCATCACCAACAGAAATATTAATATTTCCATGGGCGTCTTGAAGTTCTTTTATTGGAATAAACCCTTCCGTTTTCCAGCCGACATCAACCATGACTGTGTCCGGTGTGATTTGCACCACCTTACCTTTAGCTATATCTCCATATTTCAATTGATCAAGGCTTTGCTCGTATAGCTCTGTGAAACTAAGATCAGCTTCTTTAGGCTGTGACGACTGAGTTGTTGCATCTTTTGCGGCGGAGTTTACATCAACCTCCTTTTCTTTTGTTAAGTTTGAGTTGTTATTGTTAACCATTTAACTATTACCCCCTTTTTATGAATCCCTTTAATGGCGAGTTTCTAACATACTGAAAATCAAATAGCAAGTTAATTCCCTTGCGTTTTTCCTAATGATTAGGCATATCCCCACCTTTTTTCCCGCTAATATATTTGATAATTTTTTCTACTACTCCTTTCACGGACAAACCAGTCGAATCAATGATTATGGCGTCAGCCGATGCTGTAAGTGGAGCAATTTTTCGTTTTGAATCCTGATAGTCTCTGGTCATCATATCTTTTTGTATGGCTTGATATTCAGCACCGGCACCCTTTGCCAGCAGTTCATTGTATCTTCTTATTATTCTTTCTTCAATATTCGCATCGAGGTAAAATTTGTAATCGGCGTGCGGAAAAACTATCGAGCCCATATCTCTGCCTTCCGCTACAATATCTCCCTGCAAACCTGCTTCCCTCTGCAAATTAAGTAAGTTCTCCCGAACAACAGCAAAAGCGGATATTTTGGACGCGGCTAACCCCACCTCTTCTGTACGAATTTTATTCCCAACATCTTCTCCATCGACCAAAACTACCATTTTCCCGTCAATATTTTTTAAAGATACTGTAGTGTTGAGACACAGTTTAGCTAACGCGGATGTATCTTCCAGAGATATTTTAGCTTTCAGCGCTTTATACGCCAATGCCCGGTAGAGAGCACCTGTGTTTAGATAGATATAACCTAATTTCTTCGCCAATGCTTTACTTACGGTGCTTTTACCGGCACCAGCCGGTCCGTCTATGGTTATGATCTTTTTCTTTTCCATACTGCTAATCATCTCTTCTCATCCGGCAATGGCAAAAGGACGACTTGCCATAAAATTATAAAGAATGTAAGATTGCCAAAATTTTCACCTAACGGAATAGCTGATTATGCGCAAACTAATTCAAAATCAATATATTTATTTTGCAACTTTATTTTTGCTCATCATTTTTCAAGCAAGTATTTGCTTTGCTGAATTTACCATTGATGATGAAAAAAAGCTGGGCAAGGAATTTTACGACAAACTGGAAAAAAATAACTTTCTCCTGGAAAATAAACGGCTTAATAACTATATAAATCAAATCGGCAATTTAATTCTCGCGCAAAGTAAAAAATCCCCCTTTGAGTTTCATTTTTCCATTGTGAACAGTAACGCAATAAACGCTTTTGCTACGCCCGGCGGTTATATATATATTAATAAAGGCTTAATTAATATTGCCGAAAACGAGGGTGAGTTAGCCGGGGTCATTGCCCACGAAATAGGCCATGCCCATGCCCGTCACGTTGCCAGCATTATCGAAAAATCACAAAAATTAAATATTGCCACATTAGCCGCAATTATTGCCGGAGCTTTCCTCGGAGGTGGTGGTGAAGCTACTGCGGCTATTGCCGCTTTTGCTGTTGCCGGTTCCAGCACCATGACTCTTAAATATATGCGTGAGCATGAAGAAGAAGCAGATCGATTGGCTATAACCTACCTTACTAGTGCTGGTTACTATCCGGGCGCGATGGTTGATTTTCTCAAGATAATGAAACAGCATGAATTCATCTCCAAAACTATGCCTTCCTATCTGATGACCCACCCCGGTACCGATCAACGCATTTTCTATTTGGATAGTCTTATTCTAACCAGTTATCGCCAGACAGGGGCAAAAAATATCGTCGGTAATTTAAAGAGAATGCAAACATTGATTTCATTGGATGAGGTTGACTTAGACGCGCGACAAAGACAACTCAAAGAAACCTTAAGTAAAAATCCCAGAAATGTTGATGTGCTCTACGCTCTGGCTCTAGCCGAAGATAAGCTTGGCCAAACAAGTTTGGCCCTAGAGCATTTTCAAAAAGCGCTGAGCTTATCACCTCAGGATGATGATATTTTAAAAAATATCGGTTTAATTTATTTGAAAATGGGTAAAGCAGATCTTGCGCTAACCTATCTTCAACGTGCTGCCGATTCAGATACTAATAACGATGAAATTATTTTGGCTTTGGGTAAAACTTATTTTGCCCAAAGCAATTTTCAAAAAGCTCTTGAGAGCTTTTTGAAATTGGAAAACACCCAACTTAATGATGTGGACATGAATTATCATATAGCAATGGCTTACGGCAAACTCAACAATAGAGGTGAATCCCACTATTATTTTGGTTTATATTTTAAGAAAGAGAAAAAGAAGGAAAGTGCTCTCTTCCATTTTAAAGAAGCCCTTAAATATTTTTCGTCTGGTTCGGAGCGCACCGAAGCCATTAATAAGGAAATTAATGAATTGGAAAACCCACCCGCCAAGCAACCAGTCAAAAAATAAAGGTCATCATTCTTTTATCATTGCGAAAAAGTAAACAATACATTATAAGGCTTTCAATTAAATTATTTTTGAAAGGAGTCTCAAAGTGAACATTTTAATTTTTGGCCCTAACGGCAGCGGCAAAGGAACCCAAGGCGCTGTAGTTCAAAAGAAATATGGCATACCCCATATTGAAACAGGTGTTATTTTCCGTCAGAATATTTCCAAGAAAACCCCGCTGGGAGAAAAAGCAAAAGCATTTATAGATCGCGGCGAACTTGTACCTGATGATACTACCATTCCCATGATTCTGGACCGTCTGAAGGAAGAAGATTGCAAAAAAGGCTGGCTGCTGGACGGTTTCCCCCGCAATCTGGCTCAGGCTGAAGCACTCTGGAAAGCTTTGGAAAAAGAAAAAATTAAATTAGACTACGTCATCGAAATCGATCTGGATCGTGAAACGGCAAAAAAACGAATTATGGGACGCCGCCTGTGCAAGACTGATAATAACCATCCCAACAATATCTATATCGATGCGATTAAGCCTCATGAACACGGCGGTAAGACGGTTTGCCGAGTATGCGCCTGTGATGATCTTTCAACACGCGCCGATGATCAGGACAGTGCGGCCATCGATAAACGCCATGGCATTTATTATGATACCAAAACCGGCACACTGGCAGCGGTTAATTATTTTAAAGAAAGAACAAAAATTGTTAATGTTGATGGTAGCGTTGGTGTAAAAGAAGTATCGGAAGCAATTTTAAAGAAACTTGCATAATTCGTCAGGAAAAATTTATGATATAAGCCCCCCGGATGTTATGGAGGGCTTTTTCATCTTAAAGACATATGGAAAATATTAGAAACTTTAGCATTATCGCACATATAGACCATGGCAAATCAACCCTTGCCGACCGGTTGATTCAATTCACAGGTGTCTGCAACGAAAGAAATTTTCAAGACCAGATTCTGGACAATATGGATATTGAAAGAGAGCGCGGCATTACCATAAAAAGTAATGCCATCTCCCTTCCCTACCATGCTCATGACGGTAAAGATTACATCCTGAACCTGATTGATACTCCGGGCCATGTTGATTTTTCTTATGAAGTATCCCGCTCGCTGGCATCGTGTGAAGGCGTTTTGCTCCTGGTAGATGCCGCCCAGGGCGTGCAGGCGCAAACACTGGCTAATCTTTATCTGGCGCTGGAACATAATCTGGAAATTATACCGATAATTAACAAAATCGATCTTCCTTCCGCCGACATTGACCGGGTGCTGGAGGAAATTGATTCAGAACTTGGCCTTGATCCGGATACCCACATAAAATGCTCGGCTAAGGAGGGTATCGGAATAGAAGAAATTCTGGAAGCAATTGTTCAGCGGATTCCGCCACCTAAGGGGAATGCAGAAAATCCACTGGCAGCTCTGATTTTTGATGCGCATTACGATTCTTTCCGCGGCACAATTATCCACTGTCGTGTTTTCGAAGGAGTAGTTAAAAGCGGCGATATAGTCAAATTTATGTTTAACGATACTACTTACAAAGTGGAAGAAGTCGGCCATTTTTTGCTTACCCGCGCCAAACGTGAGAAGTTATCCGCAGGAGATGTAGGTTACATTATCGCCGGAGTGAAAACCGTCGCCGATGTGCGCACGGGCGACACAATTACCCTGCAGGAAAATCCATGTAGTCAGCCCCTGCCGGGATTTAAGGAAGTTAAGCCTGTTGTCTTTGCTTCTATTTATCCCATTGCTTCTGATGATTATCAGGACCTGGCCGATTCCCTGGAGAAATATAAACTAAACGATGCCTCGTTTATTTACGAAAAAGATTCTTCCGCTGCGCTTGGTCAGGGGTTTCGCTGCGGCTTTCTTGGTCTTCTTCATCTTGATATTGTGCAGGAAAGATTGGAGAGAGAATATGATCTTTCGATTATCCTTTCGGTTCCCAGCGTTCGCTTCCGCTTCACGCTCAAAGACAACAAGGTTATTTATGTGGATAATCCCACGCACTATCCTGATCCGAGTGAAATTGCCAAAGGAGAAGAACCATATATCCGCGCGGCCATGATGCTTCCTGAACGCTATCTTGGCACGGTCATGAAGCTTTGTATGGAAAAGCGTGGTACCAATTCCACCATGAATTACACCGGACCGGGGCGCGTGGAGTTATCTTATGAGATGCCGCTAGCGGAAGTTATTTTTGATTTTTATGATCGTTTCAAATCTGTGACGCAAGGCTACGGATCCTTCGACTACGACATCATTGATTACCGCGAAAGCAGTCTGGTCTTGATGGATATTCTGGTGAATGGTGAAAAAGTTGACGCTCTTTCGCAAATTCTACACCGTGACCGGGCGCGCTCCCGCGGGTTGAACGCCTGCGAACGCCTCAAAGAAGAGATACCGCGCCAGATGTTCAAGATTGCCATTCAGGGAGCTATCGGTTCGGAAATCATCGCCCGCAGTACGATCAGCGCGTTTCGCAAAGATGTTACAGCAAAATGCTATGGCGGTGACATCAGCCGCAAAAGAAAATTGCTCGAAAAGCAAAAAGCCGGAAAAAAACGAATGAAGATGATCGGTTCGGTGAGCATTCCGCAAAGCGCGTTTTTGGCGGTACTGAAATCTGATACCGATTAGATATTCTATTCCCTCTTCAAGCGCTAGCTGCGTTGGCTGCGTCGTCGGCTTACTTAATGTATGTAAAATACGCCTCGTCGCCTTCTCCTTGCCGCCTTGCTATCATCTTGAATATGAAACATAATAATTTTTATTGCGAATTACAATTATGAAAAATGAACAAGCGGGGCTTTATATTCACATTCCTTTTTGCAAAAGCAAGTGTGGCTATTGCAGCTTTTATTCAATTAAGGCACTAAATCTTCTTCCGGACTTCATTGACGCGCTAAATAAAGAAATGAAGTTTTACAGTAAGCTTTTTAAATCTTTTGACACCGTTTATTTTGGCGGCGGCACACCTTCCCTTCTGACTCCTCAACAAATTAAAATAATTTTAAAAACTGTTAACAAATTTTACAGAATTGACCCTCATGCAGAAATTACCATAGAAGTAAATCCGGGGGATGTATCTTTAGAATATTTTAGATCTTTACGCTCATTGGGCATCAACCGGTTAAACATCGGCATGCAATCTTTCGACAATCAACTCTTAAAATATCTTGGCCGCAGACATTCTGCAAGCGACGCTTTGGCGTCAATGGAAGCCGCCCGGGAAGCAGGGTTTACCAATATCGGGATAGACCTCATTTATGGTCTGCAGCATCAGAATCTTCAATCATGGGATAAAACTCTACAAAAGGCTATATCCATCAAGCCCGAACATATTTCCTGTTACCAGTTGTCTCTTGCGCCCAAAACGCCTCTATATCAAACATATCAGGAGCAAAGCATTAAACTGCCGTCGAACGAGCAACAGGCAAAATATTTTTTTAGCACCTCTGAAATTTTGGAGAATGCCGGTTATCTCCACTACGAAGTTTCCAACTTTGCCCGTAAGGAAAGCTTAAAATCAAAACATAACATGAAATACTGGCAACATTTGCCTTATTTGGGATTAGGGCCTGCTGCCCATTCTTTTCTGGAAAAGAAGCGCTGGTGGAACAAATCCGCCGCCAAACGCTATATAAAAGATATTTTCCAAGAAAAAATACCTGTGGAAGATGCGGAAAACCTAACGCCTGCTCAATTGCAGCTGGAAATATTGTTCTTAGCTTTACGCACCCATACAGGCATTGATCTGAATCTCTATAAAACAAAATATGCCGTTGATTTGCTCGAGGATAAAAAATCCATCATCAGTTTTCTGATAAAAAATAATCTTGTGGAAATAAAAGATGGTTTTTTGCGTCCCACGCGGTCAGGCATGGCCGTGGCGGATAGTCTGGCGTTGATTTAGAATTGGAATAATAATACTTTATAAAATGTTTGATACTCTTGGACTTGTAATATTTTCAATTTTAGCGTATCTACCTCCATCGCGACAATATTATAAAAGGTGGGTAATTTGAAGCGTCTCTTCTTTCTTTTCATTCTACTTACGTCACTAATTGCGGTAAGCTGCATTCCCGCGGCAATCGGTGTGGTAGGCTGGTATAGTCTTACTGTCAAGGATGAAAAGCAGATACTTGCCGATAAATCTGAATGTGAAGAAAAGGCAATGAAGATTATCGAGGAGAAAAAAGCAGAAATTCAGGCCAGAGAAAATGACCAAACCAAGATATCGGCAATTGACCAGATATTTCAAAAAGAGTTTTCAGCCTGTATGAAGGCGAAAGCTTATTATAAAGCTGCTGCCGGTAATAGAACAAAAAACAATTGATGCCGTTTTAATTTCATCAGCTACAATCCTGTCTTATTAACGCACCAAAAAGTTCTTCCCACAAAATCACCACTGAAACTTACGTATAGTGTGCTATTCTCCATTGTATTTTCGGCAAAAGGAACACGCAGGCCGGAAATTTGTGTGTAATTATAAATCCAAATTTCTTGATTGTTTTCCATTTTGACCGTCCGGCCGGGCGCACCCAGGATTTTCAAAGTGTCTTCCTTAGTTGTCTTTCCTATTTCAATTTTAGCAGCAATACTGTCGTCTTTGGCTGTCTTTTGTCCCTGCCCCACGGCACAACCCCAGAGCATCAGGAAGAATAACAACAACAGAAAAATAAGTTTAATGTAGTTACGTCTGTTCATAATCATTTAGAAATTTCTACCACAGTCGGCAGCAAAATATAAGTTTTTTATTTAGCCGCTTGTTGTGGTGCCAGCTCGCGATTGGCATAATCTTTATAGATTTCGTCTTGAATAAACAACTCGAATAAATCAGCGTCAATATGTTGATCTTTAACCATAAACTCCATAATTTTCAAGGCTTCAGCAACATTTTTGCCTTTTTTATAAGGTCTGTCTTTGGCTGTGAGAGCCTCAAATATATCCGCAATGGCGATAATGCGTGATTGCAGGAAGAGTTGATCAGCCTTGAGCCCCAGCGGATAACCGGTACCGTCAATCTTTTCATGATGAGCGGCGGCATAATCGGCGATATGACGCATTTTTTTAGGAAAGGGAAGTCCAGATAGCATCTTATACGATAAAGCTGCGTGGTTATTGATTATGATTCTTTCTTCATCATTGAGCGTACCACGGCGCACACTTAAATTATAAATTTCATCTTCAGTCAAAAGCGGTAATGTTTGACCGTTGGCGCTCCACTTTCTTTTGCCAATATTTTTAATCCGTTCAATCATTTCATCTTGAATAAATTCGTCGCCACGATTAACTTGAACCAGGAAATGGTATTCTTCCTCCAGTTTTTTTATTTCCTTTTCCATTAGTTCCGGTGAATTAGCTGATTTATTGTTTTTAGTTTGCTGCACAGCCATTTGATATTCACGCTTGAGCAACTCAAAACGTGTTTTTATATCCGCTATACGGTCATAGACTTTTTCGAGTTTTGTAGATTTATCGACAACATGTTCCGGAGTGGTAATCTTGCCCACATCATGCAACCATGCAGCCATGCGCAACTCCCGCAATTGATCTTCGGAGAATATAACAGAAGCAAATGGTCCCTGCTTTTTTTCGTTTATTTTATTGGCTATAGTCATTGTTAATTGGGCAACACGGCGAACGTGGCCACCGGTATAAGGCGACTTTTCATCAATGGCTGTGGCAATTGTCTTAATAAATGATTCCAGTAGATTTTCCAAATCGTGAATCAGACGGTTATTGGTAAGCGCTACCGCAGCCTGTGAGGCTAAAGATAACGTCATTTCCTGAAATTCCAATGAAAAGTTTACAACAGTACCGGTTAACTGATCCTGCGCGTTTAAAAGCTGCAACACAGCTATAATATCGTTTTCATGGTTACGCATTGGAACAACCAACATTGATCGGGAACGATAGCCATTATCCTGATCATACTTTTTTGTTCCTTCAAAATTAAACCCATGAGCATCATAGACATCCGCAATGTTCACCGCTTCACCGGAAATAGCAACGTATGCAGAGACATTGGAGTAGTTAGGAGAGCCATCCTCTTTTTTTAATTTCACGGCAGGCCAGGTTATTTTTCCGCCGGCGCCACCCATGCGTACATTCAGCGATTCATTTTTGATAATGGCAAAATGAAGTTCGGACTCATCGTCGGACATGATATAGAGAGTGCCGCCATCAGCATTTGTAAATTTGAGTGCCTCATCCAGAATCATTTCCAGAAGGCGTTCAATATTTTTTTCGCCGGATAGAGCTACACCAATTTTGGTCAAATTTTGGATATGATCATAGATGGCAGGAGTACCACTTTTATTTTTTTTATTTTGGGTCATGGCAAATAATCTCAATCTAATTAAAAATTATCTGACTTTAACAATTGGCATTTCTTTTTCCAGGCGTTTGCTTATTTTTTCCAATTCATCAACGGAAAACGGTTTTGCCGTCAGATACTTTTTGTCCAATGTTTTTGTCGGCACAAATTTCTGCAGAGCATAGCGCTTAGCACCGGATATCAGCTGGGCTATTTTTAGAATATCACTCTCCGTTATCAGGGATTGTACCACAGTTGTGCGGAATTCGTGCGGAATTTTTGCCTGTAAAATAATATTGATGCTTTCTTTGATCAAGTCTGTTTTGAGCGGCACTCGGGCAATTTTCTCATATTTCTCCAGTGGCGCCTTAATATCCATGGCGATGAAATCGAGCAGTTTTTCACTAAGAAGATTTTGGATAACTTCAGGCTTGGAGCCGTTGGAATCAAGCTTTACGGCAAAACCCATTTTTTTAATCCGCCTGATGAAAGGCATTAAATCATTTTGAACAGTGGGTTCACCACCGGTAATTGTGACTGCGTCTATTTTCCCTATGCGCGTTTTAAGGAATTCCAGGACATCTTTTTCCTGCAGACAGTGACCGAATAATTTGGAATCGACCAATTCAGGATTATGACAATATGGACATTTAAAATTGCATCCCTGTAAAAAAATAATACTGCTGATCTCACCCGGATAATCAATAAGTGATACTTTTTGTAAACCGCCGATCTTCATTTTTACGTCTCTATATAAATCAGATCTTAAGAGTTAAAGTTCCGCCGAATTGGCGGTGATTTCCGGCATTTTTCTTTATAGTTTATGCGTTACTGAAATCTGAAAACCTTTCGCGAATCAAATTCTTCCTGTTTACCTTTGTTCCATTGCTTGACCGGCCGCAAATAACCAACAACACGTGAATAAACCTCACAGGCCATAGCACAGGTTGGGCAATTCTCTACCTCGCCTTTGATGTATCCGTGGGATGGACACACGCTAAAAGTAGGTGTAAACGTGATATAAGGCATATGATAATTTGAACATATTTTTCGAACCAGGGATTTTACCGCCATGGGATCATCCACCCGTTCACCGGCATAGGTATGAAAAACTGTGCCGCCTGTATATCGAGTTTGAATTTCATCCTGCAAATCCAATGCCTCAAAAACATCATCGGTATAATTAACCGGTAGCTGTGTCGAGTTTGTATAAAACGGTTCCGCGTTTTTCGATTTCCCATCGCTGGCACAAATAATATCGGCATATTTTTCTTTATCTATTTTGGCTAAACGATACGAAGTTCCTTCCGCCGGCGTTGATTCCAGATTATAGTTATTACCTGTTTCCTTTTGAAACTCGATTAGTTTATTTCTCATAAAATCAAGAACGTTTTTTGTAAAAACCTGACCCTCAGGCGAAGCAATGCCTTTGCTCAATAAATTCAAGCAAGCTTCGTTCATTCCGACGAGCCCGATGGTGGCAAAATGATTCTTCCAGTACTCGTTAAATCTTTCTTTCACCTGGCGCAAATAATACTTAGTGTAAGGATAAAGATTGCCTTCGGTAAACTTCTCCAAAACTTTTCTTTTTGTTTCCAGACTTTCTTTTGCCAAGACCATCAGTTTTTCCAGCTGCTGCAAGAAATCCCTTTTGGATTTGGCCAAATAACCAACGCGCGGCATATTGATCGTAATCACACCTATGGAGCCGGTAAGAGGGTTGGAGCCGAAAAGACCTCCACCCCTCATCGCCAATTCCCGATTATCAATTCGTAACCGGCAGCACATACTGCGGGCATCTTCCGGACTCATATCAGAATTGATAAAATTAGAAAAGTAAGGCACGCCGTATTTTGCCGTCATTTCCCATAAATCCTGCATATTGGGATTATCCCAGTCAAAATCTTTAGTGATGCTGTATGTAGGGATAGGAAATGTAAAAACTCTTCCTTTGGCATCACCTTCCGCCATCACCTGTAAAAATGCCTTATTGAAGAGATCCAATTCCTCCTGGAATTCTTTATACGTTTCTTTTTGGGGTTTTCCGCCGATAATTACATTCTGATCGGCATAATACTTGGGAACCGTGACATCCAGAGTCACATTGGTAAAAGGCGTCTGGAAACCGACGCGTGTCGGCACATTAATATTAAAAATAAATTCCTGCAGCGCCTGTTTGATCTCTTTAATAGTCAAACCATCGTAACGGATAAAGGGTGCCAGCAGTGTATCAAAATTGGAGAAAGCCTGCGCTCCGGCTGCTTCTCCCTGCAAGGTATAGAAGAAATTAACCACCTGACCTAAAGCACTACGTAAATGCTTGGCCGGCTTGCTTTCCACCTTGCCGGATACGCCTTGGAATCCTTGCAAAAGCAAATCATACAAATCCCATCCTACACAATAAACGGAAAGCAAACTCAAATCATGAATATGGAAATCACCTTCTGTGTGGGCTTTACGAATTTCCGGCGAATAAATTTCATTGAGCCAGTACACTTTACTAACTTCAGAAGATATGTAATTATTCAAACCCTGTAATGAATAATCCATATTACTGTTTTCATTTATTTTCCAATCAGCTTTATTCAAATACTGATCAACCAGATCAACCTCCATCTTATTGACAATGTCCCTAAGGCGGGAATGTTGATCACGGTAGATTATGTAGGACTTAGCTGTTTTCCGGTAAGTGGTTTGCAGAAGAACTTCTTCGACAATATCCTGAATTTCCTCGACGGATAAAACTTTTCCGTCAAAAAGCTTTTCCGCAAGATTTAAAACCTTTATTGTTAGCTTGCGAGCTTCTATATGATCAAACTCTCCAGTAGCAGCACCGGCTTTGGCAATAGCATTGGTGATTTTTTCCGCTTTGAATTTTACAAGACGGGTGTCTCTCTTTCTAATTTTTGTGTTCATATGCACCCTCCCGGCTTTATAAAACAAAATTTATTATTGCCCAATAATACACAACATATTGCGGTTTTGATGAACAGTACCACTACATATAGTCATACGCAAGCAAAATGTTTATTTTCTTAAATATTTTTCAATGATATTCTTGATTTTTAATCAAGGGCAGTCTAATAAATATCAAATACACTTTATTGAGATAATTTCCTTTGAAAATAGATAAAGCAAAAGCCTCGAAAATAAAAGGTTTTTTGGATGAAGATGAAGCTGATCGACTCTTTAGCCTAGCGCTGAGTGCAAGCAAGATTGGTCCCTGTCTGGAAATCGGCAGTTATTGCGGCAAATCGGCAATATATCTGGGTACTGCCTGCAAGGGAAACAATTCCTTTTTATTTTCTCTTGATCACCATACAGGCTCTGAAGAACAGCAACCGGGTCAGGAATATTTCGATCCTGATTTACTGGATAAAGAAACGGGAAAAATCGACACGCTACGCTTATTTCGCAAAACAATCGAAGATTTCGATCTGGAAAATGCAGTGATTCCTGTCATCGGCCGCTCAGAAATAGTTGGACGCTTTTGGCAAACGCCACTTAGCCTGATTTTCATCGACGGCAGTCATTCCTATGAATCAGTCCTTAACGATTATAAAATCTGGTCAAAACATTTAATTGTCGGCGGTTATCTTTTGTTCCATGATATTTTCCCCGATCCGGCAAAGGGCGGTCAGGCGCCTTATCTTGTTTACCGGAAAGCGGTAGGTTCAGATCGTTACGAGGAAATGCCTTTATTTAAATCTCTGGGAATATTAAAACGCAAAAAATAGGAAATATCAGGACCACGCCCAGCTACAGCCTTTTTTTGTAGTTTCAAACTTTAGATAACCGCGGTTGTCAAAATCCTTCAGAGTGTTTTCCACAAGACTTGCTTCAGCATTTGTGCAGGCAGTAATTCTGCGCCCCAGTTCTTTTAGCGCTCTGTCTTTAGAGCCTTCAAATAAATCCTGCTCGATAAAGCCATATTTCTCGATCAGGTCATCTTTGAGAATTTTAAAAGTTAAATTCATCCGCCAGTGGCCTTCAACCTGCAAATCTTCCAAAGGAGTATTAGCCCCGCTTTTATAATCGCGTAACTGCCTTTGCCAGGCATCTTCTATTTCATTATCAAAACGGGCGACAAATTCGCGTATATCCTGAGGCTGTAATGCCGAAGTCCGGACAATAGCATCATTGGCATCATATTTATCCCAACTGTTTGTTAATATTTCCAAATCATATTTGTGAATTTTTTCGCGTACTGTTGTTCCCGGAAAAGGCGCCAGATAATGATAGCCGTAAACAATATCCAGACTTTTAGCCAGTTCTTCAGTTTGCGCCAGAGTTTCTTTTGTCTCTCCCGGCAGCCCCACCATGAACGATGCATGAGCAAGCATACCCGCCTGCTTACACATTTTTACTGCACTATGAACCTGTTCCAGTTTTACCCCTTTTTTAATTCTCTTGAGCATTTCCGGGTTGCCTGATTCCAATCCAAAGCTGACACTGTCACAGCCGGCAGCGACCATTGCCTCCAGCATTTCCCGATCCACCGTATCCACACGGGCAAAGGCGCTCCAGGTAAACTTTAAATTACGTTCCTTTATTCCATTGCATATTTCTTTTACGCGTTGTCCATCGGAAGCAAAAAGATCATCGGCAATATTGATGCGTTCAAAACCAAGACCGACTATTTGTTCCATTTCATCCAGAACATTTTTTGTTTTACGGCGGCGGATTTTCGAGCCGACCATCTTCCGCCCCAGACAAAAAATACATGAGTGGGGACAGCCACGACCGGTAATCATGCTGACAGGAAACCCAAGGGCACGATAGCGTGATACAGGCAGCAAATGACGTGCGGGCATTGTTATGCAATCCAAATCCATAATGAAGTCTCTTTTGCCGTTACTGATGATTTCATCACCCTGCCTATAAGATATACCGTGGATGTTGCGCCATTTATTTTTCTGCTTTATCAGCGGAGCAAATTCAACAATTGTATCATCCGCTTCGCCAACAAAGATCAAATCTATTTCCGGGTAATTGCGTAGAGTTTCTTCCGCTGTAAAGGATACATGAGGGCCGCCCATCATGGTGATAATTTCCGGGTTAATACTTCTGACATCACGCATAATCTTCTGTGCTTCATAAAAATTCAACGTAACACAGCCCGCGCCCACAGCTTCCGGCTGAAAATCGGCCAATTGCGCGGAGAGTTTTTCTCTGGAATAGTGCGAGACAATGTAATCAAAAATACGCACCTCACAGCCTGCCGCTTCAAATGCCGCGGCAACATAAGCGATTCCTAACGGTGGTGATGGAATTTCTTCTAAAGGATAAGGTGCAGCAATAATGGCAACACGCAATGTTCAGTCTCCTTGGCGGGGGAAAAGCATTGATCTAAACCAACCGGCCAGGGTGTTTCCGGCCATATTTTCCCTATCAATTATTTCAAAATCCTTGGCCAGCTTGGCAGGGTCAGACAACCATTGCGTTCTGGTCTTTAAAGGTTTATCCGGATCCAGATATTTTACTACAGAGGCGGGATTTCCCACAGCAATGGCATTAGCAGGCACATCTTTCAATACTATAGAACCGGCGCCGATTACAGCATTGTCGCCGATGGTCACACCTTTGTTGATAATGGCGCTGTCGCCGATCCAGACATTGTTGCCTATTTGCACTGCTTCGGTATTGCCGACAGGCAAGCTCCGGTCATATAAATCATGCCAGTCGGAATCTGTAATGCAGGCATCCTGGGCTATCATACAGCCATCACCAATCGTTACCGCCGTTGCCGACATAATTCTGGTGCCGGGGCAAAGCAGGCTGCACCGGCCTATTTCGATTTTTCCCGAATCCTTATCTTTTGACCAGATCGTTAACCTGACTTTCTTATCAGAAGTGGCTATGACCGTTGTGTAATCACCCAAAGAGATAGGCCCGCCGAATATTTCCACCTGCCATGGTTTCATAAAATGCATGCCACGACCATAATATTTGCATTGCGGGGCCAAATAATAATGCGCATACCACTTCTGGAATTTGTTATACAGGTGTTTGATGTAATACGGGCGGTGATCTCTTCTCATAATATCTTATATCAATTATTGATGTTTCGTTTTATGTTTTTCCGCCCAGAATTGATGATTAAATAGCTTTGCAGCGGGTGTTACAGAGTTTATTGCATCCCAGGCCATCAGAACTGCCGCAGCCGTCCAGCCTGTTTTTTCTTCCGGCCAGATCACACCGTTAGGGAATGTTACACCCATCCAGTAAGAACCGTCGGCAAATCTTTTATCGCCAAGCCAGCTGAATACCGCTTTAGCTCTGGAATAATCTTCAATTGAAGCAAGCGTTAAAATCAGTTCAGATGTTTCCGCCATTGTCACCCAGGGACGATCGCTGACACAGCGCACCCCCCAATCGGGAACAACAAATTTATCCCAGAGATGGTCGATGCGTTTTTTTGCTTCCTCGCCGTTTACGGCGCCGCATAAAATCGGATAATACCAATCCATGGAATAACGGGATTTAATCATATTGAAAAGATCAGGCCGGTTTTTTATCGCCTCTCCAAGGGATTCTTTTGCTTTAAGCCAACTCGGCCTTTTTTTGCCCAGAATCCTGGCGATTTCGAGCGCGCATTTAATGCTCATGTAAATGGAGCTGCAACCAGTCAATAGGGACATTTTATCAATGACGCCCGCCGAATTTCTTGCCCAGTAAATTTCACCATCCGGAGCCTGCATATTGATCGCGTATTGGATACCCTTAGAAACGCTGCTCCACATATCCTTCAGAAACTCAATATTCTTTGTAATAAGATAATGTTGAAACACACCAACGGCGATATAGGCCGAAAAGTTTGTTTCTTTGGTGGAATTTACAATCTGCCCGTCTTGAATTTCCGACCACCAGCTGCCGTCGGCAAGCTGAGTAGCAACCAGCCACTTATAAGCGCGCTCGGCTTCAGCGTAAAATCCGGCGATGCTCAGGCCCATCGCGCTTTCGATATGATCCCAGGGATCAGTCTTGCCACCGATAGACCAGGGGATTTCGCCGTTTTCTTTTTGCATGGATAATATAAAATCAGCGATTTTTTCCACACAAATCGGTTTAACTTCCTCGCTGAAAGACAGGTTTAGATCCATTTAATCAACCTTTTTTAAGATAGAACACAATACTCTTCCCGATAATCGGGTTTAATAATTCCTCTACAAACCTCACCAACTGAGGCTTACACATTATGTCCCATTCCAAAAACTTTTTATAATATCTAATGAACACATTCTTTTCGTTTTTTAAACCAACCATGCACTTCAGCCACCAATAAGGGGCGTGGAGAGCGTGCTTGTAATTAATTTTCCAGCATTTTGTGCCTTGATTGGCCAGCATATTTTGCAACTTTTTCTTTTTATAAATGCGGATGTGCCCGCCATCTTCGCTAGAATAAGCGGGGGAAATCAGCCAGCATATTCTTTCAGAAAAATATCGCGGCACGCTGACCACAAGATCGCCCTGTGGCTTAAGAATGCGCACCAATTCTTTAAGGGCGTTTTCATGTTCCGGAATATGTTCTAATACTTCTGAACAAATAACACAATCAAAAGAAGCGGAAGCAAAAGGCAGATTTTTAATGTCGGCACGAGAAACCAGATAATTATCAGATAAGGCGTCCGGCATGCTTTTTAAGCCCGTCAGTGCATCACTTAAATCAGAGTCATTTCTGTCTATACCGATGATGTTCAAATTCGGCAATTTTGCCAGCGCCCGCAAATGCCTGCCGTTACCGCAACCGGCGTCCAGAACAAGGCTACCCGGTTTTAATTTCAGATCATGAAAATCTACGGTGACCATCAATTGCCTCCCTGTAAACTTCAGTCACTTCCTGTGCTGCTTTAGGCCAGCTGAAAACTGAATTGACTCTTTCTAAGCCGGCCTTTGCGTATTTTACCCTCTCATCAGGGTTATTCAATAAATGCGTTATGGCCTTGGTTAAGGCGGATGAATCGGCAGGCGGCACAATCATCCCCGCTTTGCCCACAACTTCCGGCAGCGCGCCGCCGCTTGTCGTAATCAGTGGAACTCCACAGGCCATTGCCTCCGCAGCCGGTATGCCAAAACCTTCATACAAAGACGGAACAACAGCAACCGTAGCCTTGGCGTAGTAATCGGCAAATTCTTCATTGGCAATGCGCCCGGTAAAGTTGACAATGTCACTAACGCCCAGTTTGGCGACAAGTTTTTCAATGATGCCGTTTTTCTTAGGCTCTCCAATTACCGTTAACTTTACAGGCTGCTTTTGGCGAATCGCTGCTACCGCTTCTAAAAGAAAATTGAGTCCTTTGAGCGGCGTGTCCGCGCTGTTGGTAACGATAATTGAATTCTCCGGCCTCGGGCCATTTTGCACCGGATAAAAAAACTCGTTGTTGATGCCGTTATGAACCACACGGAATATATTTTCATCCAGTGAAAACTCTTTGGCGATATCTTTTTTGGTAAATTCGGATACGGTCACGATATGGGAAAACTTGCGCGCCACTTTCATTTGCATGCGAATAAATGAGTACCATCGGAAAACACGGTATTTCTGCAACAATGTTTTGGCCACTTTATAATCTTCCTGCTGATCCACCGTGATGGGGTGATGAATCGTAACAATCGTCGGCATGACCTTTTGGGCCAGCCTGCCGATGCCGTAGGAAAGACATTGATTATCATGAACAATGTCGTAATTTTTTCTGTGTTTCTTCAGGTATGAATAAACCCTCTCGCCAAAAGTAAAAGGCTCCGGGAAGCTGCCGGTGCAGACATTCAAAAATTCATACATATTGATCGGACTGGCTAAATCACTATATTTTTTTGGGCGGAAAAGATGTTCGGGATTGTAGAGATCAAGACTGGGTAGTTTATGTAATTTTACCTTGGGGTCAAGATTCGGGTAAGGTGGCCCTGATATGACATCCACGCTATGGCCGATATCAACCAAAGCCTTGCTGAGATGTTTAATGTAAACACCCTGCCCTCCGCATGTGGGATTGCCTCTATAGGTCAGCAGGCATATTTTTAGCGGCTTTGAATTTGAACTTTTCTTCACACACAGACCTTCTGCACTAACTTCTGCGAATTTTCAAACATCGCGGCAATTTGCTCATCAGTCAAACCAGCGCCTCGGGCAATACTTGTCGCCATTTTGAGGCCCACAAAATCACTTGGGGCATGCGCGTCGTTATTGAGAACAAGCTGCGCTTTGTATTTCCCAGCTATCCGGGCGACATATCCATTACTGAAGGCATGCCCCCTGCGGGTAGTAATCTCCAGATAAACCCCTTTTTCGGCAGCAAGCTGCGCTTCTTCTTCGGTTATAAGACCGGGATGGGCAAGAATATCAACTGAGGCATTGATCGCGGCCAGATTCGTACCCGGCGGCACCGGCTCAACCAGCGTTTCTCCATGAACTATGACAATCTTTGCCCCCAGTTTTCGGGCATCTTTTGCCAGCGACGATATATCACTGGAATCAACATGCGTTAACTCCACACCGGGCAGAGCCCGTATTCTTCCTTTTTCCGATATCTTCAGACAAACCTTAACAATCCGGGGCAAGATGAAATCAAAATTGGAATGATCGGCATGATCGGTAATGGCAATCGTCTTATATCCGGCGGCATAGGCGCGCTGCGCCAACTCCGTAGGAATTAGGTCGCCATCACTGAAAATAGAATGTGTATGTAGATCAATCACTTGAAACATCCATATTAAAAATATTTGGATTTAAGAAACAGTCTTTTAGCAAATTTATAACCGCTAGTCAATAAGGATATGGCTGCTGTGAAATCAGAGGTTTATCTTGAGTACAGAATGACCATCACCGGGAAATCGGATTTCTACCATTTGTCATTCCGGGAAAGTGCAATGCGAACCGGAATCAAAAAAACAAACTGTAGAAAATAGCCAATGGAGGGGGGAGAACCATCATTTAAACGGCCTGACCCTATTGCCTTCCATGCTTCACTTCCTCTTTATCTTATTCGTCGTCATATTTGCCTTGCGGGCAGACACAAATGCAAATGCCGCAGAGGCTGATTTTTTTGTCTAGTCTTGTGAGCGATAGCTTTCGGCACATATCGCGGCATTTGAAGGCGTCATAATACTCATCGCGGTCAACATGAATATTCCATAACTTACCAGTTGCCGCCTGACTTGGGCATGCCTCTACGCAGATATTGCACTTGCCACAACGGCTTTCCGTTATCGGGATACCTAAATTCTCAAAGCGGTGATTGGTGAGGACTGTCGCCAGACGAATACGCGGGCCGAATTTTTCCGATACCAGCAAATCCATTTTGCCTATCCAGCCCAACCCCGCGCGGGTTGCCGCCATTTTATGCGAAAAGTTCATCCTCAGAGTCTTGGCATATCCCTCAGGGATGTCGCTTTCCTGCGTGGTTGCTTTGATTTGAACACAGACAATACCATTTTGCAGCAGATACCTCGATATTTGCGCCGTGATTAAATTGAGCTCGTCGTTGGTGGCTTGATATAATTCAAAGTAAGGCATTGTCGGGCCGTCTTCAATCTCGTTGATAATTGAATAATCCAGCTTTTTCCCGATCACAACGGCATAGCGGTAGGGATAATGGTCTCTGATCAGATCACCCATATCGGCAAACCCGATTACGTATTTTTCTGAATTCGGCAGAATATTGATGATTTCGTTTTGCATAGGCTAGTTAATTTTACAATGACGTTACTTTATGAATTTGTTACTACGGCGACAAAATATATAAGCGGTTTCATTTCCGCTTTTACCATGCACAGTAAATTCAGCATCTTCTAAATAATTCTAATAGCCAGGACTGGTAAGGGGTTGCGTTGTTTTTCAATGGCAATTGTCAAGGTAAAAGATTTGACCCCAATTCACGTTCAACTCAAAAATGGCCATGTGTTTCCAAGGCAGCAATAAGCGCTCCGTTTGCGTTTGTGAAGTTGCCAAGTTGGCCGCGAATGCCGTATGCCCACTTGACCCCGTGAAATAGGTTATTGCGTAACCGGAAGACAACAATGAGAAGAACAGCAACGCAGTCTATTTGGTTTGTATTCTCTCCCTTGAGTACCGCACTCACTAACGCCGGGCTGTCATTTCGCCGCAGATGCAACCCGTTAAAGTTATCAGTAGCTTTATCGTGATTAAAATAACGGTCGCGGAAGTAGGCAAGACTCGGCGCAAAAGGCGTAATGTTTAAACAACCATCACTTTCCCATTTGCGTACAAGCTTAATAATTCTATCTGCAGATGCTTTGGTATCGAGCGCTTCAGCTTCAAAGAAGCTCCATAGCAAGGAGAAATGCATGATTGCTTCACGCTCATCGTCAGAAAGATCATTAAACCCAGCTGCTTTTTTGCACAACCAGTCGATTGGATTCATTTCATATAACAATGTTTTTCGATCATTATGAAAATCTAAACACTACATTTTTGCTGTACAACGCATTAGAAATCACTTGTAAACTATATATACTTGAACTTTTCAAATCAGCGGCATTGTCCCTTGCCCTTAGCCGAGCTTATTGTTGCTTATTGATTTATATTACCACTCCATCCCCTGTGATTTTAAAAAACCTTGTGCGCCTTTATGCCCTAATCTGGCGGCAATTTTAATATTTTCAAGAAAAAGTTTATCATTTCCAAGTTTGCCATAAGCCTTCCCTCTGCTATTGTATGCATCTGCATCCAGTGGATTTAACTCTATTGCCTTGTTGAAATCCTTAATCGCCCGCTGATGATTGCCAAGCTTGTAATAAACAAGCCCTCTGTTTCTGTATGCATCTGCATACTGCGGGTTCAGCTCTATAGCCTTGTTGAAATCCTTAATCGCCTGCTGATAATTGCCAATCACGCAATAAGCAGCCCCTCTGTTATTATATGCCACTGCATCCTGCGGATTCAGCTTTATCGCTTTGTTGTAATCCTTAACTGCCTGCTGAGTATTTCCAAGATCGCAATAAGAAAGCCCTCTATTAACATACGCCTCTGCATTCTGCGGATTCAGCTCAATTGCCTTGTTGCAATCCTCAATCGCCTGCTGATAATTGCCAATCGCGTAATAAGCAATCCCCCTGTTATAATATGCCTCTGCATTCTGCGGATTTAGTTCTATCGCCTTGTTGTAATCCTTAATCGCCTGCTGAGTATTGCCAAGCTTGCGATAAACAATCCCTCTGTTATAGTATACTTTTGCATACTGCGGGTTCAGCTCTATAACCTTGTTGAAATCCTCAATCGCCTGCTGAGTATTGCCAATCGCGTAAGAAGCAATCCCTCTGTTATTGTATGCCTCTGCATCCTGCGGATTCAGTTCTATTGCTTTGTTGTAGTCATTTATCGCCTGCTGAGTATTGCCAAGCTTGCGATAAACAACCCCTCTGTTATAGTATGCATGTGCAGCCTGCGGTTCCAGTTCTATTGCCTTACTATATGCTTTTACTGCGTCGGTGTAGTTGCCCGATTCATCTAATTTATAGCCTTTTTCAAACCACTCAGCAGCATTTAAATTATCGATATTTTGTTTATATGCTTGTGCTATTTCTTGTTTTGCATCACCCTTTGCTGTCTTTAACTCTTTAGTTAGCCGCTCGTTTTCTTTTAAAAGGTCTTCCGATTTTTTTCTTAATTCCTCTAATTCTTTTACCTTCTCACGGTCTTTACGAAGGCTATCAATGGATTTTATCACGTCCTGCGGGTTTGCTGTTATTTTCGCTTTCAGCCAATATACTTTACCATCCCATGTGTCTTCTATAACCTCAGTGCTTACTAATCCCGCAGTCAGGGTGGTGATCTGGTCTTTTGTAATTTGAAAGTTTATTACCGCTGTTTGGCTTTCCAGATATGTACCCAATTCTTCCAGAAGAAGCCTTTTCACTTCCCTGAGGGAGATGATCCTGCTGGAATTTCTGCTGTCCTCGTCACCTGCATGGTGGGTGTATTCTTTAATAAAGATTTTTGTTTCTGCACTGACGGTAGTGGTAAGGAAAATGAAAGATAGAATTAATACTAAAACAAAACAGGATATATTTTTAATTATTGAGCGGATAATCATTTAGCAAACCTCCGTGGCAGTCAAAAAGGCGGCAAGGATATTCCTCATCAAATTCCTCCGGCGATTTTCTTTAAAAGCAAAAACGTTGCCGAAACGCGACAGATATTTTTTTCTTTATCATCCATTACCAGGCAATCACCAATAATCAGGCTTTGCCCTTTCTTGAAAACGGTGGCAGTGGCGATAAGCTCCCCGCTGCTTACTCCCGCCAGAAAATTGCTCTTGAGTTCCACTGTGGTCAAACCTTCATCCGGCCCCAGTTTTGTCATCATTGCGTGAGCAATCGCCTCGTCAGCCAGCGCCACAATAAGCCCGCCCTGCATCTTTTTTGCCCCCTGCATATATTCCTGCCGCACGGGCATCTTAAACCGGGCATAGCCATCTTTCAGATCAATCAGTATTATCCCGAAATAATCCAGATAGGGATTCAAACCTTTTTCCCCATCTTGAATTTTTTTAAGGTAAAGATTGTAATTAAAAATAGCCGGCCTCCTTTATCGTGCAAACTGTATTAAGGGGCAACATTGTAGGCTGCCGGATCAAACGGTGACCCAGGCACAAAGATACGTGTGGCCAGTTCCCGATCCAGCATCAAAATGCCTTCTTTGGAGTTTTCTACCATGGCCAGTTCCCGGGAAACTTTTTCCGCATTTTTTTCTTCTTCAATCTGCTCTTTTAAAAACCAGGAAAGCATCGGCTCTGAGCTATAGTCGTTTTCTTCACGGGAAATCTTGGTTAAATTATTGATCTTGCCGGTAATGAACTTTTCATGTTCATAGGCATCCTGCCAGGCTTCCAGCGGTTTCTTCCACGTTGTTTTGATCTGCTTTAAATCCAGAAGCGTTACCTGGCCGCCTCTGTCAAGGATGTGATCAAAAAATTTCATGGCATGGATCATTTCTTCATGTGCCTGACATCGCATCCAGTGCGCCATGCCGTCGAGGTTCTGCGCATGGAAATAGGCAACCATCGATAAATAGATGTAGAACGATTCCATTTCATGCTTGATCTGCTCATTCATCGCGTTTCTAATTTTATCTCCAATCATATTAGTAACCTTCCTTTCTGATTAGTTATACCAATTCGCTTTCCTTGGCTAACTTTGTTGGCAGCGTCGTCGGCTTTCTCAGCGTATTTATAATACGCCTCCGGTACCTCCTCCTTGCCGCCTCGTTATCCTTTGAAATCGAAATGGTATTTAAAATGTTGCTATATTAATTTATAATCTAATTTGTAAAATAAGCCAATAGTTTTTACGGACATGTGAATTTACAGGAGCCCTGATTGTCTTCATTTTTCTTGACAGGCGCTTGTTTTGTTGCTAAAGACACGCCGGTTTTAGGGTCAATGGCGTAAGCAGAATTAATCGCTATTATTCATATACTTGCTGCTGCGTCTTCCAAAAGGAAATTTAAGTAAAGGGGGTCGTTCAAATGCTTTGTCAAACTGTTAAAGTGG
>Ga0209083_1000574_pt1 | contig 52234 bp, 41 predicted proteins | sample AM7aDNAmetaG_FD_184132 | JGI IMG/M metagenome (GOLD analysis project Ga0209083, IMG submission 184132) | Freshwater microbial communities from Finland to study Microbial Dark Matter (Phase II) - AM7a DNA metaG (SPAdes) (version 3) | ecosystem: Environmental > Aquatic > Freshwater > Lake ...
CATATTCTGCTTGTTTCCGCATTAGAAATTCCCCGATATGGATGGCTATTCCTTCAAGCTGTTCGATTATTTCGACTGTAAAACGCCCCACCCTCCTGTCACAAAACTGGATCAGGCCAATATTCCTGTCGTTGTTGCGGATTGGGACGAGTGCTATAGATGCATAGCCTTCTTGGACACAGAGGTTGCGGGGATGAAACCTTGGGTCGTCATTTGGCAAAAGATCAAGGAACACAGATGAATCGTTGGTCCAAATGCTCCCTTTTGCCGTAAACAGGGGATCTGACGGATCGGTTTTCCCAGAAATAACTAAGCCACAGGTACATTCGAGGTTGATGCTCCCATCTTTTGCCCTGCATAGACCACCAACGCTGGAACGTTGGCGGAGAGAGTTTTCGGTTATTAAAAAGTCGGGCGAAAACCCATTTTGGACCAAATAGGGGAAATCGTCACCTTCCTGAAAACGGATGCCTACCGCATCGAACCCGATTTTCGTTATTAGGATGTCGGTGACGGATTGCAGGGAGTCCAGCATAATTCCCTGGCCGGTTTGAATGTTCAGGATTTCCTGTTGAATTCCCCGATAGGTCTCTGCCATCTTTCGCCGCGTAATGTCCTGAGCAACAATGAACCTGTATTTCTTATCCTGCACAAAAATAATTTCTGACGACATCAGGACATGTTTGATATCGCCGTTCTTTGCTTTTAAAATGGCCTCAACGTTGGCTACATTGCCATTACCGTCTGCATTTAAAAAGGCTTCGTGTCTTGCTTCATTGCTTAGGATTCCTAAATCGGTTGCTGTTTTACCGATTGCTTCATTGTTTGTGAACCCAAGCAACTTATGAAATGCTTCGTTGACTTCAATGTATGTGTTGTCGTCCAAATCGGTTAAACCACAGGCAGAAGGGTTGATATGGAATAACTTGGAAAATTTTTCTTCCGATAAGGCAATTTTAGAGATGTCCTTTGTGACACCAAATAGGGCGGGTTTACCATCCCAAATCCCACGCGAAACCCTTGTTTCGACCGGAATTTGAACGCCCGATTTAGTGACAATGGGAACAGGGCAAAAATCGGTCAGTCCCGCCAACATTTCGCCTGTAATCCTACCTGCTTCTTCACGCCGTCCGGGAGGATGGACCATGAGTATCGATTCCCCAAGAAGTTCTTCACGCGTATATCCAAGCCGGTTGATGACAGTTGCATTTGTATGGAGGATATTTCCCTTGACATCCAAAACAAAAAGGAAATCGTCGATGGTATTGAAAAAAGTTTCATAGTTCTGTCGGGTCTGGGCCAACAAACCTTCTGACAACTTTCGCTTTGAAATATCGTGATAATTTAACAATACCCCATTGATAACCGGGTCGCTCACCAGATTTGTGGCTGTTAGTTCAATTGGTTTATAACTGCCATCTTTACATTTGTACCTGTATTCTACTGTCGTGACTGAAAGGTCCTTTTCAAGGAGGTCAAAGAATTCTGTTTGGATCCGTTGCAAGTCGTCGGGATGGACTGTCAGCCAGCCATCGGTTCCGATCAGGTCTTGAGGTTGCCAACCAAACCATTTCTCCATATTCGGACTTTTGTATTTCATGCGGCCATCTGCGCCCATGATACCGATTACATCCGAAATATTGGCGATCATCGAACTGTGTTTGGCTTCAGAGAATCGTAATGCGTTCTCTGTCAGCTTACGTTCGGTGATGTCCCAGTTGGTTCCAATCATGCGCATTGCTTTTCCTGAACCATCGCGTTGAACAATTGCACGCGCCCTGATATGTCGGATCGTTTTATCTGGCCAAATCACCCGAAACTCGATATCATATTCTTTTTCGCCGCATAGAGCCATTTTGAATTCTGCATCGCTCCTTATCCTATCATCGGGATGAAGGCCAGCCCACCATGTTTCGTAGGCTCCTACAAAATTCTTTTTGTCAACACCATATAAATCAAGCATCTGATTGTCCCACACCAGAACATTTTTTTCAATGTCGTAGTCCCACAAACCGACACCTCCGGCAAGGGTGGCCAATGCCAATTGGGCAGATGTCCGCTCCAAATCCTTTTTTGCAGCCAAACTTTTTGTGATATCCACAATATTAACCAGACATTGTTCCCTGTTCTCGATAGCAATTCCCGTAAGTCGCACAAATACTGTAAGTTTGCCTTCCAATTCCAGTGTCACCTCGCAGGTTTCGTTTATTTTTGAACCGAACAAATTATCGAGAAAGCGGTAGTAAATTGGTTTTGTATCGTAAGAAACAAACTGGCCAAACTTCCTATGTGTTAAAAGAGAGCGCTCCTTATCTACCATCCTGGCCGCACTGAAGTTGATATCAAGAATTGAATCTTCTTTAGAAAGTGTAAAATATCCGGTGGGGGCAAAATCGTACAATTCGATGTATTTTTCTTTTATATCGACTGCTTGTTTTCTTGCCGTTTCTACCTCCTCTTTTGCAAGAACAAGCTCTTCGTTCTGCATTTCCAGTTCAATCTGGTGTACCCCAAGTTCATGGATTAACTTCTGAAGGTCTGATATAGTGGGGTCGACGAGGAGAGGATTTATTTTTTCGCCCCAAATGTCCTCTGCTTTTTGCCGAAGGTTTTTTTTATGTTCCAATTTATCATTCATTTACATTATCATAATATTGAGATAGATTTCTAAAAGTCCTACTCAGAACGGTAAAATTCCTATCTTAGTTCATGTGGTAATCTCTTTTGATACCCAAAACACGACTGGCAAGCCGTTCCAGATGCCAGCAGTAACTCTTGTTTCAACAGGAACTTCAATTCCTTGTTTGGTAAAAAAAGGGAAAGGAGTTGTCATCGTAATTCCACTAAGCATCTTCCCCAAAATCAGGGAAGATTCGTCACAATTTTCCTGTGGATTAAGGATATTGATCGATTTGCCTGTTAGTTCCTTTGTTGGAAAACCAAGTCGGTCAACTACTGTAGTGTTCGTTTGTAAAATATTTCCGGAGGCGTCCAAAATAAAGTACAGGTCGTTGGAGGAATTAAAAAAGGTTTCGTAATTCATGCGGGTCTGTTTCAGGAGTTGTTCGACTTGTTTGTGCTCAGTAATATCTACCACATTTACAAGGCATTGTTCTTTGTTGTCGATCACAATACCTGAAAGCTGAATATACATTGGTGACCTGTTATCCAATAAAAGTGTCACATCGCAACTTTGGGTGATATTGGAATCAAATGTATTGATTATAAAATTGTTATAGATTTTTTTGGTATCGTTGGAGACAAAAAAACCAAACGAGCTGTTTTTTAATAGGGATCGTTTTTTATTGATCATTCTTGCAGCCCTGAAATTGATATCAAGGATAATCCCATCTTTTGAAAGTGTAAAATACCCTGAAGGAGCAAAGTCGTATAATTCTGTGTATTTTTCAATCGCGATTTCAGCCTGTTTCACGGCGGCATAAGCCACCTCTTTTGACTTGACAAGTTCATCATTCTGCATTTCGAGCTCGATCTGATGCACCCTAAGTTCAAGTACAACTCTTTGCCAATCAGCTTCAGAAGGATTAATGGGTATTGAGATTAAATTGGATTTTAATGAATCTTCGACTAAGAGACGTAAATCAACTGCGGTTTCCTTGTTGCCTTCAATTATTGACATTTTTATAATATATATTATGGTTAATCTTATAATTTGAATATTCATCTGGAATTTACCATCCCTACCTGCATAATTTATGTTGGTTGATGCTTTTCCAAATAATCGAATAAAGGTAGCTGAATAAAACCTGAAACCTAATTATTATGTGAAAAGAGATTCTATATTTGTTTAAACATTTTTATTTGCCTGGATAATGAAAAATAATGGATACAATTCCTCGAGGAGATATTTTTTGAAAACAGCAGGAAGTGCGGTTGTTGCGGTTACCGGATTCCAAACGATTTCAAATGGTGCTTCGAGGCTTCCGCTTGCTGATAAACCCATTGGAGACCTATTTAACGGTAAACCATCGGATCTGCATACCCGGATTGAACGTGTGAAATTGGCCACACTTGGGATGCAACGTTACGATTGGGAGCAAGGAACTGTTGCACAGGCCTTTCTGGAAATGGGTGAAACCGACATGACGATTTCTTTTGCCAGGGGTGCTATCCTTAGGCAGGTCAACGGCCGATTTTCCGTAATTAAAAATAATGGCCCGATCACAGATTGTGCAAGTATAGGAGAGGTGGTTCTGGAAGCCTGGAAAAAAACTGGTGATCCGATCTTTAAAAATGGAGCTGAGGCAATGTTGGAGGTCTTCAAATTATCGGATCACAAAACCCCTGAAGGAATAATTTACCACTCACAGGAACCGGCCAAATGGATCATGTCGGATGCCAATTACATGTTGCCCCCATTTCTGGCAGCTTCAGGTGAGTTCAAAGAGGCGATCAAGCAAATCGAAGGTTTTCGACAGTATTTGTACCATCCTGAATATCTATTGTATTCACACATATGGGACGATGAGAAGAAAAGGTTTAAAAGGGAGGATTTCTGGGGTGTCGGCAACGGATGGTCAGCAGCGGGAATTACCCGGGTTATTAAGTTGCTGCCGGATAGTATGATGACTGAGAAAAAGAGATTAATCGGCTATGTAAAGGAACTCGTGGACAGTTGTTTGAAATACCTGAGACCTGATGGATTGTTTCATGATGTAATCAATAAACCAGATTCATTTGTGGAAGTCAACCTTAGCCAGATGATCACTTATACAATTTTCCGTGGAGTAAAGGCAGGCTATCTTGATTCAGCTTATCTTAGGCAAGCTGAATTGATGCGAAAAGCCGCAAATAGCAAAGTTGATGTTTTGGGATATGTTCATGACGTATGTGGATTGCCCAATTTCGACAGACCTTATTTTGCCCCTGAAGGACAAGCTTTCTATTTGTTGATGGAAACTGCTGCAAAAGATTTAGCCCATAAGTAGGCGATAAACCCATATCTTTACAATAAAACAACTTAATTATGACATCAATTCAAATCCGCAACATCATTTTTGACCTCGGCGGTGTAATCCTGAACATTGACCCTCAACTAACTGTCGAAGCGTTCCGCAACATGGGATGGAAAGATTTTTTCGAAGAAAAAAATCAACCCCTAAACAAAGACCTTTTTTACAATCTCGAAATGGGACAAGCGTCTCCTGAAGCTTTCCGTGAAATTGTAAGAATGAACATGAATTCTTATGTTTCAGATATAGAGATAGATATGGCATGGTCAGCCATGTTGCTCGATATTCCTTCTGAAAGGGTCAGGTATCTTGAGGGATTAAAGAAAGACTATAATCTCTATTTATTGAGCAACACCAATGAAATCCATCGCAGGGTTTTCCACCAGAAATTTGAGGAAAGCCACGGTTACTCCCTGTTCGCATTATTTGAACGAAACTTCTATTCGCATGAGATGGGTTTAAGAAAACCAAATCCGCAGATTTTCACCAATGCATTGGAGGAGGCAGGTCTTGTACCAAGTGAAACCCTTTTTGTCGATGATATGAAAGACAATACCGATGCAGCACAGACCACCGGAATGAGGGTGCTGCATATCGAACCCGGAACCCTGCTCGAAAGGTTGCCGGAATACCTGAAAAGCTTGGGGCATGGCGCATAGGGGATGGGGCGCGTAGGGGCGCACCCTTGTGGTCGCCCAATGTAAAATGTAAAATGAAACCGGAAAGTCGAGAACTGTCAGCCGCTAGTCGCCAACCGCCAGCCGCTAATTATTGAAAGCTGATATTTATTAGCAAAATTGATTGGCCTGACCACTACTTTTGTAACCGAAATATTCATAAATTATCGTGCCATGTCCAAAGGTTTTTTTAATGTCCCTATTCCCACCAATGAACCGGTAAAGAGTTATGCACCAGGTTCTCCCGAAAGAAAAATTTTAAAAGTAGCCCTTACCGAATTGCGTTCAAAAGTTGTTGAGCTACCAATGATCATCGGGGGGAAAGAGGTTTTAAGTTCCAGAAAAATGGAAATCCGTCCCCCTCATGATTTGAAACATCTGTTGGGTTTTTTTTATCAGGGCAATGAATCGCATGTTAATCAGGCTATTGAGGCTGCTTTGTATGCCAGGTCCGCATGGGCAGATTTGGGTTGGCAGCACCGTGCTGCAATATTTCTAAAAGCTGCAGATTTGCTGGCAGGACCGTACAGGGCTAAAATCAATGCTGCCACAATGTTGGGACAATCGAAGAATGCCTATCAGGCTGAAATTGATGCGGCATGTGAACTGGCCGATTTCTATCGGTACGGGGTTCAGTGTATGACACAAATTTACGCCATGCAACCTGGTTCAAATCCAGGCATGTGGAATTATAACGAATTTCGTCCGCTTGAAGGATTTGTATTTGCCTTGACTCCCTTTAATTTTACCTCAATTGCGGGTAACCTTCCGGTAGCCCCTGTTATGATGGGAAACGTATGTGTTTGGAAACCAGCTAAAACAGCAGTCTATTCCGCTGCAGTAATCATGGAAATCCTTAAGGAGGCAGGTCTTCCTGATGGCGTAATTAATCTTGTTTACGTGTCGGGACCGGCAGCAGGCAAAGTCATTTTTAGTCATCCCGATTTTGCTGGTATCCATTTTACAGGTTCAACCGGTGTATTTCAGGACATCTGGAAAACCATTGGGGAGAATATTTTCAGATATAAGTCATACCCAAGGATTGTTGGGGAAACAGGTGGCAAAGATTTTATTTTTGCCGATCCTACTGCTGATACGCAGGCTCTTGCAACTGCAATTGTCCGGGGCTCCTTTGAATACCAGGGACAGAAATGTTCTGCCGCTTCCCGAGTTTACATTCCCGCTTCTATCTGGGAGAAAACATGGGCCGCCACAGTTTCACAACTTCGGCAATTAAAAATGGGGCCACCTGAAGATTTTACCAATTTCATCAATGCTGTAATTGATGAGGCATCGTTCGATAAGCTGAAAGGTTTTATCGATTGCGCTGCTTCAGATGAAGACGCACAGGTTATTTATGGCGGGAAATGTGATAAAACCCTTGGCTACTTTATTGAGCCCACAGTAATCCTGGCAAAAAAGGCTGATTACATCACGATGAAAGAGGAACTTTTTGGTCCCGTTGTTACTATTTATGTTTACGATGACAGCCAAATAGATGAAACACTGACACTTGTTGATACAACCTCTGCTTATGCCCTTACAGGTGCAATTTTTTCTCAGGACAGGTATTCAATCGAGCGGTTGACCAAAAGGCTGACCAATGCTGCTGGTAATTTTTATATCAATGATAAGCCTACAGGCGCTGTGGTAGGACAACAGCCTTTTGGGGGTGCAAGGGGTTCGGGGACAAATGATAAAGCAGGATCAGTTTTCAATCTGTTGCGTTGGGTTTCGATCCGGACAATCAAGGAGACCTTTGTTCCTGCCAGAGATTTTATGTACCCTAATTTTATGTCTGATAATCAGTAGATTAGGCCATTGAATTGGAACAGATCTATGTATTGAAAAATATATTTCAAGTGGTTGTTAATTAAACACATATGGAAAGTCCGGATACTACCGAATTACTTTTGGATACAAGGCGATGAAAATTTTTCATTACACATAAATTGAAAAGAGGAACACAGCAAAGTTCCTCTTTTTATTTTGATAAGGATTTTCTAAGTTTGCAATTGTAATTTATAGTAGATATGAAACCATTTATACCAAAGGCATTTTTTAAAACGATTACAAACAAGTACCTATTTTTCTTTTTGATTTTTTGCGTTTGGATGATTTTTCTCAACGAAAACAACATTTTATTTCTGCGACAAAATATCAATAAACTCAAGAAATATAAGGTTGAGGCAACTTTTTACAACGAAAAGATCAAAGCAGACAGTGCCCGCCTGAAAGAGTTGCAAACCAGTGCCAAGAATCTTGAAAAATTTGCAAGGGAGCAGTTTTTAATGAAGAAAAAGAACGAAGATATTTTTCTTGTGATCGAAAAAGATTAAGGTCTAAATTATGAACAGATGAAAGTCGATTACGATTTCTTTAAGATAGACAGTAAACTTGCGCCACAGAAAGGTCGGATCATCATTTCGGAACCCTTTTTGCAAGGCAACTATTTTAGCCGCTCCACAGTCCTCTTGGCCGATTATTCAGCAAACGGAGCTGTCGGATTTATATTGAATAAGCCATTTAAGGCAGGGATCAAGGATTTATTTGCGAATTTTCCTGATTATAATTATGACGTTCTTGTTGGCGGACCAGTGAATACAGACAACCTTTATTATATCCATACGCTCGGAAATCACATTCAGGGAAGCATTAAAGTGAAAGACGATCTTTATTGGGGAGGCGATTTTGAACAACTAAAATCAATTATTGACCTTGGGGGCGTGAGCCCAAATCAGGTCAAATTTTTCCTTGGCTATTCGGGTTGGAGTCCAGGTCAACTTGATACTGAGATTGCAGAAAATTCATGGTTAGTTGCAGAGTCTGATATACAAATGATTATGAATAGCAATAAAGATTTATGGCTCGAAAGTGTTAAACAAGCTGGTGGCCCTTATAAGACCTGGAAGAATTTCCCCAAAGACCCGAAATTAAATTAAAACTTAAAATTCCATGTAATAGAAGGGATTGCGGTGAATAGATAGAGTTTAACGGCTTCTGTTTTTGGTGAATTTTCGTCAACTGTCCTGAAAGAAATGGAATATGCATTTTTGCGGCTATAAGCATTAAAGATTCCAAAGTTGAGTTCTGACCTGAATTTTCTGTTTTGCCTTAACAAAAGGGTAGCCCCAAGGTCCAAACGGTGGTATGCTGGCATCCTGTAGCCATTCCGGCTTGTATAATAATTCACGATATTTCCATCAATTTCGTATTTCCCACTTGGAAAGGTGATCGCATTTCCGGTGTAATAAACCCATGTTGCCGAAAATGACAGTTTCCTGGTTGCCTGCAAGTTGGTCACGATTGAAATGTCATGTGTCCTGTCCTGACGGGCGGGATACCAGCTTCCGTTATTGATTGTCTCAAATTTTTTCTCAGTCCGTGATAGGGTATAGGCAATCCATCCGGTCAGTGCGCCTTCACTTTTTTTGCATAAAATTTCAAGTCCATACGAACGTCCGATGCCATAAATCAACTCGGCTTCGGCATTTTCGTTGAGGAAAACATCTGCATTGTCGCGATAATCGATCTGATGGTCCATCTTTTTGTAATATCCTTCGACCGACACATTGATTCCCGAGGAACTGTAATCCCTGAAAAACCCAATAGACCATTGTGAAATAAATTGCGGTTTGATGTTGTTGGAGCAGGGAAGCCAGTAATCGACCGGTGTCCCTGCCGATGAATTCGAAAGGAGGTGGATGTATTGGCTCATACGGTTAAATCCAATTTTGATGGATGAATGCTCGGATACAATCCAGGTCATGTTCAGTCGTGGCTCAAATCCTGAATAAGTGCGGTAAAGGGTTCCCTGGTCATATTTTTTTGAAGATGTGATGATCCCGGATGAGTTGTATTCATTTTCGGAACCAGGTCCTATGCGCGTAAATGTCGAAACCCTAATCCCATAACCAAAATCAAATTTATCGGAAAGTTGTTGTTCTAAGAAGGCATACAGGGCATTTTCCCACCCTTTTTTTTCCTCAATTTTAAAACTGCCCAGGCTTTTAGAACCCGACTCCACTTCACCGGGTTTAAATTGGTGTACCACAGAATTAAATCCAAAAATGAGGTTATAATGATTTGAAACCGATAAGGAGTAATCCTGCTTAAGCGAGACATCTTTGATTCCTGCTTTAAGCGAAAACTTTCCGTCAATGTCCCCTTCTGTTTTGTAATTGTAATCGTTCAATACGATTGTGGTATTGGTAAAAAGAGAGGGTGAAAACTGATGGTTCCACCTTAGCGAGCCTGCTTTATTTCCCCAGTTAAATCCGAAATCCTTTGCAAGGAGGACATCACGGCCAAAATATCCCGATAGGAAAAAACGGTTATTGTCGTTTACGATCACATTTGTTTTTAAATTTAAATCATAGAAATAGAGCTTGTTGTCTTTTACTTTTTCATCTTTTGAGAGCGGAAGGAACAAGTCGGCATAAGTCCTTCTACCGGAAATCATAAATGAGGCTTTATCTTTAGCAATCGGCCCTTCTGCCATCAATCTTGATGAAATGAGCCCAATTCCTCCGGCGAAATTGTAATCTTTCATATTTCCCTCCCGCATCCTGATATCCATGACCGATGAAGCCCGGCCACCATATCGGGCAGGAACCCCGCCTTTGTACAACTTCACTTCGCGGATTGCGTCGGAATTAAAAACCGAAAAGAATCCCAAAAGGTGCGATGGATTGAATACCGGGGCATCGTCAAGCAAGATAAGGTTCTGGTCAGGATTTCCTCCCCTGACATAAAATCCTGAATTTCCTTCGCCAACCGGTGAAACACCTGGCATTAATTGGATCGATTTAAGAATGTCCTGCTCGCCGAAAAAAACTGGTATGCCGGCCAGTTCATTAACATTTAGTTTTACAGTCCCAATTTCATTCTTTCGCACATTGTCTTCCTTCGGTTGTCCGACAATCGTAATTTCTTCAATATCTGTCTCTTTTGGGGATAGGGAGAAATTTTGCTGCAAGTTTTCGTTCATTACCAACTCTTTTTTTAAAGTCTGGTAACCAACATAGGAGAAAACAAAAGTATATTTCGCGCTTGGCAGTGTGATCGAGAAAAACCCATAGGAATTAGTGCTTACACCTATTTTCAGGTCTTCGGAATAGACAGAAGCAGCAGTCAATGCCTCTCCCGAAGTTTCATCACGCAGGTATCCACTCAATGTAACGCGCTGTTGAGCAAGGCTTACCGATGGACAAACCATCAACGCGCAAAGTTCAAAGCCCAATAAAGTGATCAGTTGTTTGAAAAATCGGGGCATTAATAAATTTGTAAATTTCCTTTACTTCAATAAACCGGGATTATAATCAGGCAAATTTAGTTTTTTTATTAAATTTGACAGTAATTTATACTTTATACCATGCGTTTAAAAATATCCTCGTTATTACTGATTGTGCTTTTTTTCTCAGTATCGCTAATCGGCCAGCCTTTAAAACCAAAGGAGTTGACTGCCAATCAAATCATTGAGATGATTAAGGCTAAAGTTACCTGTCCCTGGGCGACCGAAACTGTCGATACCTTTAAAGCTGGAAACCCGCAGGATGTTGTTACCGGAATTGCGGTTTGCATGTTTGCAGATATGAAGGTGCTGAAAATGGCCGTAGCCGAAAAATGCAACCTGATCATTGCCCATGAACCGACGTTTTACAGCCACCTCGATGGTACCAAAACTTTGGAAAACGACCCAGTTTTTCAAGATAAGATCAAATACATCAACGACCACAAACTGATAGTCTGGCGGTTCCACGATCATATCCACCGCACAAAACCCGACGGGATTTATATGGGAATGATCGAAAAACTGGGATGGGCTAAAAATCAGACAGATAGTTCGATGATCCGTTTCAGGTTTGATAAAGTAAAACTGTCAGAATTCATCCGTCAGTTAAAAACCAAATTTCCGGATAGTGCCTTCAGGGTAGTTGGAAATCCGGAGATGGATGTCATCAATGTGGCTTTGGCAGTTGGAGCACCTGGCTCCTCCTCCCATATGAAATTGCTGCAGGAAAAAAGCATCGATTTGCTCATAGCTGGGGAAGCTCCCGAATGGGAAACTTATCAGTACGTTAACGATGCATCGTTGCAAGGGAAAAATAAAGCAGTGATCTTTATTGGTCATACAAATTCTGAAGAAGCCGGAATGGACTACTGTTCCCGTTGGTTGAAAGGATTTATTCCTCAAAATATTAAAATACAATACATTAAAAACGGATCGAGCTTTAAGACATATTGAAATCCCTATTTCCTTGGATCGTACGATTGTGGCAACCAGACCCGGAACCACGATTGTTCGTCGAGCGTATTCCCCGCCGATGCAAAATCGCAGAAGGTTATTTCCTGTGGTTTGGTACCTCCCTCCTGGTGTGATTCAAGGATAAATGAACTTTTGAATTTCATCCATATTCCACCCTGATTGATCGCAACCTGCTCAAGGTTAATATTGCCCTCTTTATTGATAATCGGATAGAGCGTTTCATCAACATTGGGAGTTCCAAGCCTTGCATCGCGGCAAAGGACAATAGGGCCACGTACGATGGCTATATATTCAGGACGTTCGCCGATACGTACAATGCGGCCACGCATATCGGTTGTTAAGCTGATCGCATCTCCTGATTTCCAGGTCTTTGAAATTTCAGCATAACTGCCGGGTGTCACATTGGCAACTGCCTCACCATTAACGGATAACTGGTTTTGCTTGCTCCATTCTGGAATACGGATCCGAACTTTTATCTTTTCCTCTTTCGTGAGCAACACCTTAACTGTAATGTTTCCAGAAACCGGATAGTTGGTTTGTTGGACTACTTCTACGGATTTTCCACCTGGTAATTGTAGTTTATAGCTTCCTTCTGCAAAAAAGTTGATGCTGATCCCATCTTTATCAGCCATCACTGCTGTTAAAGGTAATGTGAACAACCCTCTTGGACCACTTGCAGTACAACAATTGAGCCCCATTCCGCATTGTTCACTGCCTTGAAGCCTTTTCCCTGCCAACGGGGAATATTTCGCCCAATCGGCCCCATCCTGGAACATCGCACCCAACAACGCATTGTACCAGGTTTGCTCAATGGCATCTGCATATTTTGATTCACCGGTCAACCGTAGAAGTTGCTGACTTAATTTGATCCAGGTTGCAGTCACACAGGTTTCCTGATAATGATCGATGTGCATCGTTTGCAGATGCTTGCCACCAAACCAACATTCCACGCTACTTCCTGAACCAGTAATGTTGATCTCGGTATCAAAAATACTTTGCCAGGTAGCTTCAACGGCTTTCAGGTATTCAGGTTTTCCTGTCAACCGGTAAAGTTCAAGCAAACCTTCGTAACATGACATCATCTCATATGCCTTCTGCCCCTGTTCAGGTCCAAACCAGTTTTTGGGTTTTGGAAACCGTTCCGAAACATTGATCCCTGATTTGGATATCAATTGAGGACCATCGGAAGTTTCCCACTGACGCACGATCTCACTTGCAAAATCAAGGTAGCGCTGATCTCCTGTACGGGAATAAAGTTGACAAATAGGTTCAAGTACTGAGGAAGCAGCCATTCCGTGGTGGTTTCCCTTTTTCACGATCAAGGACTTACTTTCCGAGAGTTCCTTTATCAGGTGATCGGCAAGCTTTCGTACAGCAAGGATCGATTTTTTATCATTTGTCAGGTCATAATAAGCCAGCAGCCCCAACATGCAATATTTGCGGCCCCAAATATCCCACTGATCAAGATGCTTATTATCAGCGTAGTTCCCAATATATCCATCGGGAGTCTGAGTGGATAAAAGCCCTGAAACCGCCTGGTCAAGGATCGATTTTAATTTTGGTTCGGGACGGTACTTGTAGGCCAGGATCGCAGAAGTAAACCATTTGCCCCAAAATTCGCTCTGCCAACAACGGTCTTCTGTCCGGTTACGAAAAGGTTCGATGAGCCGGTTTACATCCTGTACAAGAATCCGGTTTTGGTAAGAGGCATCCAATTTGTCACCCACATAACCGCCTATTACAGCAGATGTGGCCGGAATAAGATAATCGTCAACAACTGGTTTAACAGCGTTTTGGCCAAATATTTGATTTGCAATTAATTGCAACAATAAGCAAAACGAAAGCAGGATGGTTTTTTTCATAATATTTAATTAATAAGCCAATGTTTGAAATAATAAACCGGATAACTAAGATATTAAATTCCGATGCTCATGACCGAATAGGCACGTTTCTGTCCTTGGTTATAGATGAATGAATAGCTGACGGGAAATGAAATTTTGTCCGTAGCCTTGATTCTTTTTTCAAAAGTTACCCCGACATTGATAAATGAAAAACCAGTGGTGGAATAGGTATAACTTTCGTGTGTTGTGAACCCGATTGTTGGAGTTATCGTAATTTCTTTAACTGCAAATGGATAAACGGCCTCAACATAAGTCGAGAAATTGTTCGCGTCCTTTAAAACTGCCTGTCCTGTTGAATTATAAAAATTAATTTTTTTATCGGCACCCCAGATGATAGTACCAAAAGTAAGAGATAGCGGTATTTTTTCGCTTACCGTATATTTAATGGACAATTCATCAATATGGGTGGTATTCTGATTGTTGAAATTGAAATAGTCTTTCCCCTGACCCGTATCAAAATCGTACAATGTGAACACAAAATTCTTAGGGGCAAATGATATATAAATATCAGGTTCATAATATGTTCCACTGTAATTTGTAGTGGCCCACATTCCCAGGGTCCATCCTTTATATCCGATGTATGCTTCACCCACGATATTGGGATCTTTGGTCATTTCAATGCCCCTGAACATATACTTGCTTACAATTTTAAAACTTGCGTTTGCCGAAAATTTACTCTCATCGTTTTGGGAATAAAGAGCAAAACCGATGGTCAGGAACAATACAAAAGTTAAAATTACCGATTTCATGAATTTTGAATCTGTTATTTTTTTGCGACTATTGCACCTCAATAATTTTGATCAACAGTTTAAGAACACTATCGTTATCGTCAACCTGCTTGGCAATTTTTTTAGCTTCATCTGTATTTCCGGAATAATAAGCTTTACACCATTGCACTATTCTTGAGGCGCTATTCTTTTCAAACATCTCCTTAACAATCAGGTCTGCCTTGGTTTGGTTGCCATTTTTCCTGAATAACAATGCACTTAAAAAAGTATGGACATCGGACGGATGTTCCAGTTTATCGAAAGCAAGTGTGATGTTTTTTTCCATCATTTCGGACGATTTTTTATCCTTTAATTTTGTATAGGCCTGATATGCAATATAATCCTCTAGGCTTTCATCCACCTGATAGGGTTTCCCAACTCCCAGATTAAATGGCCATTGCCTTGCCATTCCTATGGTTTCGAGGGTTTTCCGATAATTTTTTGTTTTCAATTCATCCAATGCTTTCCCAATATTGGCATACCGCCAGATTGTTCTTCCTTCAGTCGCCCCTTCATTGGGCAGGACAGCAATTTTTTGGAGTAGGGAAACGCACTGTAAATAGTTGCCGTTTCTTTGCAGCATCTTGGCATAATGTAACCCGAGATAATAATTTTGAGGATTTTTCGCATAAAAATCTTTTGCCAGTTCCTCTGCTTTCAGGTTATTTCCCTGTTCAAAGAAAAACCTTGACGCAAACAATCCAGCCCGCCAATCGCTTCCGGCAAGATTCAATGCTTTTTCCACATCGGCCAGTGCCTCTGAACTTCCTTTTGTCCAAAGTTCGGCCCTTGCAATGTAGAACGGAAAGAATGATGGGGTATCTTTGCAATCTTTCCAGAGCTTAGTCCCTTTTTCCCGGGCCCCGGCATTTAAATAGATCAAACCAGTATAATACTTGATTTTCCAGTCGTTCGAGATTTTTTGTGCCCATTCGAGTGGCTTTAGTGTTTCGGTCCTGAACGGTAATGCAAACAATGGATCTGTATTTATTGCCTTCGTCAACAGTGAATTGGCCAGTTGCTGATTTCCATTCAGATGGTTCAGGTAAGCTTCCCAAATCAAAACAACTGGTTTATTTTCAGGAGCAAGACCCAAAATTTTCAAGGCTTCTGAAATTTGCCCTTTGCCATAGTACCAAAGTGCATATTCAAGATAGGTCTCCTGTGGCAATTCATTTGTAACACAATTTAGGGCTTTGGCCTTATTTTCAGGTGAAGAATCGGATAAATATTTTTCAAACCTGATAAAATGGTTCAAAGGATCTTTTGATTCCATTTTGGTCAGCTCGACTGCAGACTCTTTCAAATTTCCCAGCTTTCTTAGACTGACCGCTTTCAATTGATTGGCTTCTGAACTTAACTGATTGTAATCCAAAGATTTATTCGCATAAATCAGCGATTGGTGATAATCACCTTTTGCGAGAAAAATAGAAGAAAGAGCACAGTAGGCAGCTGCACGCTGTGAAACTGAGGATGCTGCCAATGAATATCCATCAATAGCCGAGATGGTATCTCCCAAAGCAAGCGCAGCATTCCCATAATTCATGTTGGCATCGGCATCATAGGTATCTACTGAAAGTGCTTTTAAAGCATATTCCAATGCTTCCTTAAAATCAGTTTTCCGATAAGCAAGGGTAGAGATTCCATTTAAGGCTTGAACGAAATTGGGTTCAATGGAAATCGATTTGTGATAATCCTCATATGCAGTTTTATACAATCGCTGTCTTTCCTGCTCTTTTCCCTTTAAGGCCCAACCATATGCAGTTTCCCAGTTAAAACCCTTTGCTGGTTCTATTGGGCGCTTAAGCTGGCCTTTTGCAGGATCGTTTTCATACAACAATCTGTTATTTATCCAAACTGACAAATTGTTGGCGGAATTTTGAACTTCAAATGATTCTGCAACAACCTGCATTGGCACAGTAACAATTTTTTTTGAAAAAATGACCTGTTGGCCGTTTCTGACTTCCAGATTTCCTTCAATCTTTTCGTTTGGACAAAACCATAAATTTAGGGCCTTCCCTTTTTGTTCAAGGTTAATGGATCCGGCTGGTGTTGCAAATTTCAAGCCCTGAGTTTTCTTTACAGGAAACCAGTATTCAGTCCATTCATCGGTGGAAACGGGGGCAAATCCCCTGTTTTTAAAAGGGGTATTGCTGCTTTGATCTGCAGCCTGGTTAAATAAACGTCCCGACTGGATTTCGGTATATTGCCCGTCCTTGTCGGTAAGAAGCTTTTCCCAGATCATCCCTTCATCCGAAAGTCCCCAGATCCAAACCTTTTTCCCCGGTTTGTCATCGTACGATGCATAATGGACAAAACCAAAATCGTCGTCATGCCAATAGGCGCCATAGAATCCTGTTTCCCCTCCAAAAACATGGTAAGACTTGTAGCTGCCAAAATTATTTTTCTCATACCACGAGATTTGTCTCCCTTGCTTATCTACCGGCCATGGAGAAGGAACGCCGTCATGTCCAAGGTGGGTATTTCCAGGGAAGACGTATTCAAGGTTCCCTGCAGTTTTAATGCCAAGGTTCATCCAGTGGTAATACGATTGTTCAAGATTGGTAGGATTGTCCCATACTGAGCGGGTTGTGAAATAAGCCTTGTCTTTGGGCAGGTTGATCTCTACGCTCCATCGTGTACGGGATGGTAGGTCGATGGCTCCAACGAAACAGCTTACGCTCCCATCTTCATTTTTTCGGATCATATAATCGACAGGTGAAGAGGTGGTTGGGGCATGGCCAATCACTCCAAAGTTCAACTCGATGCCTCCCGAAGTCCATGGCCCACGCATAGCAACATCCCGGAATTTCACCACATGGTTGAAATAGACAAATTCTTTGCCAGTCGCTTTTTCAATAGCGCCCCAAATTTTCCCCCCGATTTCGGGTGCAACCCAGAGTTTAATGTAATCGTTTTCCATCACGACCATTTTCCAATTATGCATTATTCCTTTGTCAGAATAACCCTCAAAACGGAAATAGGGATAAAACTTGCTGGGGCTTGGCACCGGATCGGGATCAGAAAAAGCATAGGTTAGCAACGGAACCTGTGTTTCTGTGATTTTTGCAGTTTGTGCCAATGAACAGTTAGAAATAAATATTCCCACCATCAGCCAAAGGACCCTTCTTTTCATTTTCTGTGATTGTAAGTTTATTTTTCAAAGATATAATAAAACAATAGAAACAAAAAAAGGGGCACATCAACTGCACCCCTTTTTCAAATCCTTTTTCAAAAATCAATTGTAAGCAAAAACGATTGTATAAGAACCTGCATATTGGCCAGCGGCCTGATTGCTGTTCATGTTTGTTGTCCCGTTCAGCTGGATGGTCTGAGATCCGTTTGCCTGAGCGACTGATGTGTTTGTATCGTTGTTAACTGTTGGCTCGATTGAGAAACCATTTCCTGATGCATCTGAAACATTGGCTGTTTTTACAACTACGTTGCAGGTAATGTCTTTGCCTGAAAAAACGGTGATTGCTCCAAGTTTTAAAGTTTCGGAATCTTTTGAAAGGTCAAATGAAGAGATTGTTGAAGCAGATGCGCTTACAGCCTCGATTACTTCAGCGGTGGCATGACCAATGGCTACTGTCTGACCAAACACTGATGTGGTGAAGGTAAGAAGCATCCCGATCATTATTGCTGCTAAAGTTTTCATTGTGTCTGTTTTTATCTTTTGTACGATGTAAAGGTAATACAATAATCTTACACATGCAAGCAAAACGTAAAATAAATATTTACAAAAGTAAATATATTTTAATTTGTCTCGGTTGGTGTTTTAACTAAATAGAGTTGTGCAAGTAATACATTGAAATATAATGGTATAAAACTATTTTGCTCAGAGGGGAATAAAAATTATCAGGAATTGACTAAGAAGACATTATTTTAGCAACTAAGACTTAAATAATAGATAATCAATATAATAACAGGAACATGAATTAATTTTGTTGATTGAAAACCACTTATCCAAAGAAGATAAATATTTTACAGTTGGATTTTTTAACTCAAAAAAAATCTTTTCAGATGCACTTCTCACCTAAAATTAAGTGGAATTGAAAAAGTGGTGAGGCTTTGAATGATGGCAGAAAAGATCAATTTTGACGTTCCATATTCTTTTAGATTCATTGGGGATGTAAGGTGAAATTGAAGATTGGGTTCAATTTTCTTAATAGTCCACTTTTTGTCTCATTTCTTTTTTCCCTCCAATCACGAAACATTTTTAGTTTTGCGTCCTGAATTGTAACTCAATGTATAGAAATTAACGAAAATAACGGTCAAGGTAAAACTAAGTGGTTCTGTTTTGCTTGCCATCAAAAATTCAACATAAGAACCCATCATCTAAAATCCGATAAAAAAATGAAAAGTCATCTGAGAATTTTGTTAGTTGCAATGTTTGTTTTAGTGATCTGCCAAACCAATGGTTGGGCACAGGATGCCAAAGTTAAGTCCGCCAAGGGAAATACTACGGTTGCCAAGGGAAAAGACACAGTTGAAAAAGGGAAAGCAGCTGCTGAAAAGGGGAAAGCAACAGCAGAGAAGGGAAAAGCAACAGCCAACAAGGCGAAAGGTATTTTGAACACTGCGAAATTTATGGTTACCAATCCAAAATTGTTTTTAAAAAATCCTAAAGCTGCTGCTGAGATTGCGAAGGGTACTGTGAACGAAGCGAAAAATACTGTTTCGGATGCGAAGAGTACAGCGAAGGATGCAAAGAGTACTGTTAAGGACGCGAAAAATACCGCTAAGGGGGCTAAAAGTACCGTGAAAGGGTCAAAAAGTGAACCTGTCCTTGACGAATCGCATTGGTAATCTTTACTGGATTATTTGAATTCCAGGAAACCATTTATTGTTGAATTATTGTTCTGTATATTTGCCATCAAAATAAACTACTTCGAATGAACGACTTTGATGTCAGGGCGAAAACATGGGACGAGAACCCGATCCATATGGAGAGATCCTATGCAATTGCTACTAAAATGGGGACAATGATTCCAATTCACAATGGAATGAAGGCACTCGAATTCGGTGCAGGAACAGGAATTCTAAGTTTCCTGCTCCGGGATAAATTGGGAACCATTGTAATGATGGACAATTCAGCTGGCATGGTAGAGGTGATGAAGGAAAAAGTCGTTTTTGAGAAAGCCGTGAACTTTGTTCCTTTGTGCTATAACCTTGAGAACGAAATGTACAATGATTTTTTTGACCTGATTTTTAACCAGATGGTTTTACACCATATAGCCGATGTACCCTCCCTTTTCGAAAAGTTTTACCAAATGATTTTACCAGGAGGGTTTCTGGCCATTGCCGATCTTTACACAGAAGACGGGACTTTTCATGGCCCTGGTTTCGATGTCCACAATGGGTTTGATCCGGAAAAACTTAAGGTGATGCTTCTCGAAGTAGGTTTTAAATCTGTTGATTATGAGGAATGCTACTTGGTGAACAAGATAATTGCTGAAGGTTTAAATAGATCCTTCCCAATCTTTCTGTTGGTGGCATCAAAATGAAAGTAGTCGTACTGATCGACAATAATCCCGATCCCTCAGGGAAATTCATAACGGAACATGGGGTCAGTATCTACTTTGAAGCAGATGGGTTAAAATGGTTATTTGACGTGGGTGCATCGCCCGCCTTTGCAATCAACGCCCGGAAAATGGGGATCGATATCCGGAAAGTTGATTACCTGATACTTTCACATGCTCATCGGGACCATACCGGTGGACTGGAATATTTTCTCCGTAAAAATGAGAAGGCCAGGGTTTTGATGGCATCTTTGGAAAGCGGTGAGTTGTTTATTTCATATCGGAAACAGATCCATCACAATATCACAATTGACCATTCAGTAATCAAGGATTTTATAGGACGGTTTTGCTTTGTCAATAGAGACCTCCAATTATCGGCAAATGTTAGCTTGATCCGAACTATTCCTGTGATAGATGCTTTTCCAAAAGCCAATTGCTTGCTATTCAAGTCTGATGAGCTTGGGGAACATCCTGACGATTTCAACCATGAAGTTGCATTAAGGATCAATACACCAAATGGGGCCATCGTATTTTCAGGATGCTCCCATCATGGATTGCTGAACATCCTCAGGGCCGCTGCCCAAGATTCGAAAGATGAAAAAGTTGTTGCACTAATCGGTGGTACACATCTGCTTGACAGTGATGATTTTACTCAGTTTGAAACTGCAGATGAAATTTTCGGTATTGTGGACAATATTTCACTTCGCTATCCCGATATTCAGATCATTACCGGGCATTGCACTGGTTCAACAGCGCAACAGATATTCAAAGAATCAATTAATGACCGGTTTCAACTTTTCCACAGTGGTTCTACTTATAATTTTGGTTAATCTATATTGATTCTTTATTCAATCAATAGTGGAAACATTATCTTTGTTATTCTGATCTTTAATTTATGGTAAAGTCGTTGATCATTGTCGGATTTGGTGGGTTCATCGGAACAGTTGCCCGCTTTTTGATCTCCCGCTATTTTCAGGTAAGCTTTTCTTCCCTTTTCCCATGGGGAACTTTTTTCGTCAATATCCTGGGTTGTTTATTGATCGGAATGATTTATGGCATATCCGAAAAGGGTGATTTCCTGAGTCCTGAAGCCCGTTTATTTTTAACCGTAGGGATTTGCGGGGGATTTACCACTTTCTCCACTTTCTCGAACGATGCTTTTTTGTTGTTAAAACAACAGGAATGGATCCGTTTTGCTTTTTATACTTCATTGAGTTTTTTTCTTGGACTTTTGGCTGTATATGCTGGCCGGATAATCACTAAACTTTTTTAAGATGGAAAACAATACACAGGCAGGAATATTGCGCATCTATATCAGTTCGACGGACCAGTTTCGGCAAACACCTCTCTATGAATTTATTGTATTGCTGGCAAAGAAAGAAAAAATTGCTGGTGCCACAGTTTTAAAAGGGATGCTGGGATATGGGGCGAGTTCCGTAATCCATTCCTACAAATTTTGGGAAGTCAGCGATAAAGTGCCCACCGTCATTGAATTGATCGACGAAGAAAACAAATTGCTTTCATTCTACGAAAGAATCCGGCCCCAACTTGAAGCCATGAAATACGGTTGTCTGGCGACATTTGACAAAACGACGGTTTTGCTCTATAAATCAGGGGAAAAGCGCATGTTTGATATTTAAATACTTGACTAATAGGTTCTCTATATATTTCAAATTAAAAATTAGTGGATATGAGTTTTACACATGAAGTTGAAGGGATGATTTGCGTTGCACAAGGGGCAAATCATGGACCGGCTCCGATTCCCGAGGAAGGGCGTTGGGTAAAAGCCAAAGAGGTAAAAGACATTTCGGGGCTGACACATGGTGTGGGTTGGTGCGCACCTCAGCAGGGTGCATGTAAACTCACCCTGAACGTAAAAGAAGGAATTATTCAGGAAGCCCTCATCGAAACGATTGGATGCACTGGAATGACCCATTCGGCCGCGATGGCTTCTGAAATCCTTCCAGGGAAAACGATCCTGGAAGCTTTGAATACCGACCTTGTATGCGATGCTATCAACACAGCTATGCGTGAGCTATTTCTCCAAATTGTTTATGGGCGTACACAAACGGCATTTTCAGAAGGTGGTCTTCCGATTGGTGCCGGTCTTGAAGATTTGGGAAAAGGGCTGCGTGGTGTAACTGGGACTTTGTATGGAACAGTAGCAAAAGGTCCCCGTTATCTCGAAATGGCCGAAGGTTATATTACCAGAATAGGCCTGGATGCCGGGAATGAAATCATAGGTTACGAATTTGTCAGCCTTGGTAGAATGATGGACATGATCAAAACCGGCATGGACGCCAACGAAGCCTTGAAAAAGGCATCCGGTAAATATGGTCGGATCGACGAAGCAGTTAAAATTATTGACCCACGTAAAGAATAGGAGAAAAAGATATGCCATTATTTGAAAGTTACGACAGAAGGATCAACAAGATCAATGAAGTGTTGAATTCATATGGAATTTCTTCCATTGAAGAAGCCAGAAAAATTTGCGACGACAAAGGTGTTGATGTTTACAAGATTGTGAAGGACATCCAGCCCATCGCATTTGAAAATGCCATGTGGGCTTATATCGTAGGTGCTGCCATAGCAATTAAACAAGGACAAACCAATGCTGCCGAAATTGCCGCAACATTGGGTATTGGCCTTCAGGCTTTTTGTATTCCGGGATCTGTTGCCGATGACCGCAAGGTGGGGATTGGGCATGGAAATCTTGCAGCCATGTTGTTGCGCGAAGAGACGAAATGCTTTGCATTTCTCGCCGGACATGAATCTTTTGCTGCTGCAGAAGGCGCCATTGGTATCGCCAAATCGGCAAACCGTGTCCGGAAAGAACCTTTACGTGTGATTCTGAACGGTTTAGGGAAGGACGCAGCAAAAATCATATCCCGTATCAATGGGTTTACCTACGTACAAACTGAATTCGATTATTATACGAGCGAATTAAAGGAAGTGGCACGTATAGCTTATTCTACTGGCGATAAGGCAAAAGTAAATTGTTATGGTGCCGACGATGTACGGGAAGGTGTGGCTATCCTGCATAGTGAAGGAGTGGATGTCTCCATTACGGGTAACTCCACAAACCCGACCCGCTTCCAGCATCCGGTGGCAGGAACTTACAAAAAAGAGTGCATTGAACAAGGAAAGAAATACTTCTCGGTCGCTTCGGGAGGCGGAACAGGGCGTACATTACATCCTGACAACATGGCTGCCGGTCCTGCTTCGTACGGTATGACCGACACAATGGGACGTATGCATTCAGACGCCCAGTTTGCAGGTTCGTCATCTGTTCCTGCCCATGTCGAGATGATGGGCCTTATCGGGATGGGAAATAATCCAATGGTTGGTGCATCAGTGGCCGTTGCAGTTGCGGTATCACAGGCCTAAAAACCCTTTTTAATTATAATAGAACCGGACTTTTTAAGTCCGGTTCCATTATTTTAATTAAACATAATCATCCGTAGTAAATTAGACCTGAAGGAGGAATAAAATAACACAAGACCCACCATTGTTTTGTATTTATTTGTTTTATAGATTTATCCCAATAAAAAAACTAGTCTGTTAAATATATTATAATGAATAAACCTTTCATTTTGATGTCAATTCTTGTTGTGACCTGTCTGGGTGCCCTGGAATCCTGTTTTGATTCTCCAAAACCAATTGTTCAAAATCCTAGATGGACTGAAGAACACGCTAAGGACTGGGGTAAAAAAACCGGTTGGCTACGTGGATCCAACTTTAATCCAAGTACAGCAATCAACCAGTTGGAGACATGGCAGGCAGAATCGTTTGATACAGTAACTATTGATCGTGAATTGGGCTGGGCTGAAGGTTTAGGTCTTAATGTTATGCGTGTTTACCTTCATCACCTGGCTTGGGAAGTAGATCAGGCTGGGTTCAAAAAAAGGTTAAATACTTATTTGACGATTTCAAGCAACCACGGAATCAAAACAGCCTTTGTCTTTTTTGATGACTGTTGGAATCCCTCCTATAAGGCTGGTAAACAGCCTGATCCAAAACCTGGTGTCCACAATTCAGGTTGGGTACGCGATCCAGGAGATTTGTTATTTAAAGATACGACCCTTATTATCACTTTAGAAGGATATGTGAAAGACGTACTCAGCACATTCAAAGACGATCAACGTATTGCATTTTGGGATTTGTACAATGAACCGGGCAACTCAGGATATGGAGAGAAATCATTACCTTTATTAAAAAAAGTATTTGAATGGGGTCGGGAAATTGATCTGTCTCAACCGTTATCTTCAGCCGTATGGAGCATCAACTTAAAAGAGCTCAATAAATTCCAGATTGAAAATTCGGACATCATAACGTATCACAACTATGAGAATCCAGAAAAGCATAAAGCAGCCATTGACACGCTTAAAAAATACAATCGTCCCCTTATTTGCTCTGAATATATGGCCCGGCGGAACAATAGCCTTTTTACCAATATCATGCCTTTATTGAAATTAAATAACATAGGAGCGATCAACTGGGGTCTGGTTTCAGGTAAATCGAATACGAAATATGCATGGGATGAGCCGATGCCGGATGGTTCAGAGCCGAAACTCTGGTTTCACGAAATATTCCGGACTGATGGTACTCCCTACAAGCAGGAAGAGGTTGAACTCATCAAAATTTTGACATCAGACGTAAAATAATTAGAGATGGCAAGATATTTTCTATAATTTAGCTTTTTTTAACTAAATTAATTTGGTGAACAGCACATTCAAGGTTACATTTGTATTACATTTTTTCATAAGTTTAGGTTTAGGTTAGGTTTAGGTTAGGTTTAGGTTAGGTTTAGGTTAGGTTTAGCAAAAGGATAGGGCCGCCCGGCTCTATCCTTTTCAATTTAATAGGTGTCACTTACTACAATTTTACTTTTACCAAATTACTAGGAAAGATGGATTTCTTTTCAAATAATTGAAGCAGAATCACACAGATAATTATTAAAAATATTAGGGACAATCCTCGACAGATCCCTAGTAATCCTTATTTTTGTATATATACTTTACGGATTATCATGTACATTCTGATTTGACTGATTAATTTCGGATTTCAATTATTTTTGAGAAAGCTCCAATTCTGAAACTTTAATTTGAAAAAAATGATGAATGAAAGTATTAGTGAGAATTTCACCAATGGATTTCTTGATAACCTGTTGAATTGTAACCGTTCTGCCTGTTCGGACATTGCACACAGTTATCTATCATCAAATCATTCCGTTATTCAGCTTTACGAGGATGTTTTTAAAGTGGCGCTTTATGAAGTGGGAAAGTTATGGGAGACCAATAAAATTAGTGTCGCAACCGAGCATATAGCGACTGCCATTACGGAAAGTATCCTGAATGAGCTGTTTGAGCAGATAATTTCAAATAAAAGATGCTATAGAAAAGTTGTTGTAGCCTGTGTCGAAAAAGAACAGCACCAGGTGGGAATTAAAATGGTAGCTGATGTCTTTGAGATGAACGGGTGGGAAACTTTTTTCCTGGGAACTGGGATTCCCAACAATGAATTGATCAGGTACCTCCACGAAATAAAACCAGATTTAATCGCTATTTCCTTAAGTGTTTATTTTAATTTTACCAACCTGCTAAAAATGCTCGATATTTTACAAAAGGAATTTCCCGGTTTACAGATTGTCATTGGTGGACAGGCATTTAATCATGTTTCAGCAGATATGACAGATCGTATGGGCAACGTAATCGTGCTAACAGACCTTTACATTCTTGATAAATTCATTCAAACATACAATAAATAAGCTTAAAATATTTTACAATGGAACGGAACGATTTAATCAATTCTGCCGGACAACTTAAGCAGGTAAGTGAGAAAAGTGCTGCAGAATACAGCACTAAAACAGGTCTATTGGTTGAACTGATGAATAATAGAATGGAAGACAGGCCTGATATATTGGATCTTGTTGGTGTTAACAATGTCAGCATGATGAAAGATAATCATGCCAATCATGCCCGGTTTATGGAATCCATTTTCCATCAGCGGTCGCCCGAAGTTTTAACCGATACGGTCCTTTGGGTTTTCAGGGCTTACCGTTCGCGTAATTTCAGTTCAACCTATTGGGCCGCCCAACTGAATACATGGATTGAAATATTAAAACAGGAGCTTTCGCCCGACTGTTACCTGGAGATTTATCCATATTATTGTTGGATGCAGATCAATATACCGACATTCAATAAATTGGCCGAAGAAAATCTTGAAATCAGGTATTCAGTACATTGATAAAATAGTGGCGGAAATTTATCGATAGCTTAATTAATACGGTATTTTTGCTGTTACTGTTAACGTAGGGGATATGGTTTATACCGGCAAAAACAAATACATTTCAGAATGGAGCAATTTGATTTTCGAATTGATATCGAAGGGGCATTCGGTTGGGATTGGCGTTTTTGATATTGAAGGCCGATTATTGGATGCCAATCGGGCGATGTGTTATTTTCTGGATGTCGATGAAAATCTTAAAAATGCAAAAAATAGTTTTGTAAATCCGGTATTCCACTCTTTTAAGAATGGAAGCGTTGACGGATTAATTTTTGATGGACTAATGACAATTGGCAATTCTGGCGATATTAGCTATGTACTTAATTCAAAGGTATTTAGAAAACAAGGTCAGTTTATGGTTTTTGCTGAAGCCGATGTTCCTTATTTATTCAAACAGAATGATCAGCTTAGCCTTCTGAATCAGCAGGTCAATAATTTGCAGAGGCAACTGATCAAGGAGAAAAAAACGTTGCAATTTACTTTGGCGGAATTGAAGGAGACCCAGCATATGCTGATCCATTCCGAAAAGATGAACGCAATAGGCCGGCTTGTTGCCGGAGTAGCCCACGAAATCAATAATCCGATTGCATTTGTTTACAGCAACCTCTTTTCGATTGAAAAATATGTGGAAGAGGTTATACAATCCTATCGGGAGGTCGAGGAATTGATCAGCAAGGAGGGTTTACCCGAATTGAACAGGCAGGCTGCAGGTATTCATAAAAAAAATGATCTTGATTTTTTGTCTCTGGATCTTGCCGATATGGTGAAAGAATCAAAAATTGGGATTGAGCGGGTAAAAACTATTGTCGAGGACCTTCGGTTGTTTTCAAGACTGGATGGTTCAGCAGTAAAAACAATCGATCTTATTGAGAACATTAAATCGACCATTTCAATTTTACGATCCGAACTGACCAGTAAAAACATAAACCTGGAGTTTTTGGCCCCCGACAGACTTCTGGTCGGTTGTTATCCCGGTCAGCTCAATCAGGCGATTTTAAACGTTCTGATCAACGCCATATATGCCGTTGATTCTGGTGGCAAAATCATTTTGTCCATTGAGCTAAAAGAACCCAATGTTGTACTATCGGTAAAAGACAACGGCTGTGGTATTCCTCATGAGATCCGTGATAAGATTTTTGATCCTTTTTTTACGACAAAACCAGTTGGGAGCGGGACTGGATTGGGCTTAAGCATTACCTATAAGATAATTACCGATTTGCATAAAGGTTCGATCGAGGTGGAATCTGAACCAGGAGAAGGGACAAGTTTTAAACTGATAATACCAAAAAATTTAAGCATATGAGTAATGATGATTTTATGGTAAAAAATTACAACCTGTTGATTATTGATGACGAAGTTGAGATTACAAAGGCTTTGGTCAGGCAATTCAGGAGAAAATACAATGTATTTTCAGCTATTGGTCCATCTGAAGGGTTTAACATTATGGAGAAGGAAAACATTCAGGTTGTCTTGTCGGACCAGCGCATGCCTGGAATGACCGGTATCGACTTCTTCAAGAAAATTAAAGATAAATATCCTGATGCTTTGAAACTTATTTTGACCGGTTATACCGATTTTGAAGCGGTTATTGGTGCAATCAATGAGGGCCAAATCTTCCGTTACGTAAAGAAGCCATGGGACCAGGATGAATTGGACGCAATTGTGAAAGAGGCGTTTGAAAAATATGAACTGATCACCAACAATCGTCGATTGATGCAAAAACTTCAGGATGCCAACCAAAGCCTTGAAGAAAAAGTTAAAATACGCACACTTGAGCTTGTCAAGCTGAACGAACAACTGTCCGAATTAAATAAGGAAAAAAACAGGTATATCGGAATGGTAGCCCACGATCTTCGCAATCCTATAGGCGTGGCAGAGTCTTTTTCAGATATTCTTATCGAAGATTATGAGGATATTCCAAAGGAGCGGAAACTAGAATTTTTGCACCATATTAATAAAAGTTGCAAATTTTCCCTTGACCTGATCCATGATTTTCTTGATATATCAAAAATTGAGTCTGGCATCTTCGACCTTAATGTTTCCGAACAGGAGTACATCTCATTTATCAGGACCAATATCATCCAGAATGAGTTGCTTGCAAAAAACAAATCACAGATAATCCTGATCAATACAAGCCAAAACGCAATTTGGATAAATTTCGATCCAAATAAAATACAGCAGGTTATCAATAACCTTTTGGGCAATGCGATCAAATACTCGCAACCAAACACTAGAATCATAATTGATATATCTGTTGCAGAGGATGAAATTATCACCCGCATTATTGATGAGGGACAAGGAATACCGGAGCATGAACATTCAAAACTTTTCAGACCATTTCAGACCACTTCTGCAAAGCCGACAGCCAATGAAAAATCGACGGGACTTGGCCTTGCCATTGTGAAAAAAATCGTCGAAGCGCATCATGGCGTTTTAAGGATGGAGAGTATAATGGGTAAAGGATCTACATTCATTTTCACTATACCATTAAAAAATTAACAATGAGGAGATTAATTGTTTTTTCAGGCCTATTGCTGGTTAATGTTGTTATCGTATTCGCACAAATTGGAACAACTGCCCGTAATGGTTTGCTTTGTACACCGGTTCCTTCGAAGGAGGCAGTTGCTTTGTACAAGTATCTTTTAGATTTAAAGGGTAAAAAGATCCTTTCAGGCCAGCAAGACTCGCCCTGGGGAATTGATGAATTCAGTTATCTGAAAACGGTAACAGGAAAGCAACCGGCCATCAAAGGGATGGATTTTATCAAACAGAATGATAATGCGAATGAAGTACAAAAGGCAATCGACTGGTGGAAAGCAGGGGGAATCCCAACAATTATGTGGCATTGGGGAGCCCCGGGGAAGGGAGAAGGTTACGAATCAAGTAAAAAAGCAATTGATATTGACAGTTGTTTTATTGAAGGTTCTGTTCAGTACAAAGCTTTTTGGTCTGAACTGAAGATTAAGGGTGATTTGCTTGAGCATCTAAGGAATGCCAACGTACCTATACTGTGGCGGCCCTTTCATGAATTGAACGGCAACTGGTTTTGGTGGGGCAAACAGGGACCGGAAAAGTTTAAAAGGTTGTGGATTACTATGTTTGATTACTTAGTGAAAGAACGAAAACTAAATAACCTGATCTGGGTACTATGCTATACCGGCCAGCCAAACCCTGACTGGTATCCCGGTGACCAATATGTGGATATTGCAGGTGCCGATACTTATGAGAAGGGTGATGGTCCACAACCGGAGATGTTCAACAAAGTTAAATCGATCATTGGTGACAAATTTCCTATAGCTTACCACGAATGTGGAATACCACCTGACCCTGACAAATGTATTAGTGAGGGGATTATTTGGTCCTGGTGGATGGAATGGCATACCTCCTGGCTGGAAAAGGTTGACAAGACCTACCTCAAAAAGGTGTATGATCATGAATTGGTGATCACTCTCGATGAAGTACCAAATATCATGGCTAAATATGGTCTTAAATAATTTCATTTATTAAATAATTTCACTTCTAAATCAATTACAATGAACAAAAAAAAGACGGTATTCCTGATCTTTTTAACAATGCTAATGCTGGTTCCAGGAACCGTACAATTCGCTTCAGCCCAAAAAAATGACAACTCCCTTGCAGCAAAAGGCAAATCTATTTCGCTGAAAAGCCTAAAACAAGCTGATATTGGCAAAACGACAAAAACTGGATCAGCCGAAATTACAGGTAACGAATTAAAAATCATTGCCGGAGGTGCTGATGTTTGGGGAAAACACGATGAGTTCCATTTTGGCTACAAGAAACTCATAGGCGATTTCGACATCAGTGTTCAGATTTTGGGACTGAGTGCCGCACATACTTATACCAAAGCCGGGATTATGGCACGTGAAGATCTGAGTGATGATAGCCCACACGTTTACTATCAGGTATTTCCAGACAATAGGGCAAGGAATAAAAACAATGGTGGGTGCGAGTTCCAGTACCGGATGGTGAAGACAGGCGACATGAAGGCAATTTATCCCGCGGATGCCGTTGAAAAGGTTGAATGTAAGGTCAATTTTCCCAACACATACATAAGGATGAAACGCCAGGGTGACATTTTTGATTCATTTTTTAGCAACGACAACAAAACATGGGTCCATTATTCCTCTTTTACATTAAAAATGGCCAATGAACTGTTTGTCGGTTTGGCTGTAACTTCTCATCAATCAAATGATTATACTACTGCCAGATTTGCATCGCTACAACTTTGGAAATAATAGTCCAAAATTTTCAATTTTTTTACAATTCTTTAACTTTAAAAATTTGGAAGAGTGTTTTAAGGCGGTTACATTTGTACTACATTTTTTTCATAAGTTTAGGTTTAGTTAGGTTAGTTAGTTTGGTTAGTTTTAGTAAAAGGATGAAGCCGCCCGGTTTCATCCTTTTCAATTTTTAGAATTTTAGTTTTACAGTTTCGATCGCATAATGCCCAACCTTAAAACCTAGGGTAGTACCGACTCCGGGAATTGTTTTACCCTCTTCTTCGATCATATTGGTTTTCTCTGCCGTCTGAAAGGGCCTAAATATCGAAATTTTTGCCTCTGCGTCTTTCCCTTCCACATCATAAAAGCGCACAACAACCTGGTCGTCATCATCGCCTTTTTTTACGGTACTGATCATCAGGTTATTGTTTCCGATCGATATAAAGCTTTGTGATTCAGGCATCCTAGGGTTGACTTGTTTTGAACTGACTGTGATTGCTTTCAATGGCTGGTTCGATTGAGTACCCATTCGGTAACCGTTTTTCCAATCACCTGAATGTGAGTAAATTGAAAAATTATAGGTGTGGTCACCCGGTTGGAGGTAATAGTTCCCTTCGCCATGGCAGCTCTTACGGCTGGCAAGCAGGATTGGCTGAAGGATTGTATTTCCGGCATGGTTGGTTGTTGGATCGATATAATCGAATACCGCCACATCTGAACTGATCGTAATCCCCGTTTTGCCATCAGAAGCCGAAAACCAATCCTGAACCTCACGTGGATGGACAAGGGCGCATGGTGTATCGTAAATCTGTGATTGCTTAGAAAAGCCGGCAGCACCGGCAATCTCGTCTTTCCCAACCCGAACCACGCCCATCGGAACTTCATAGGCTACTTCCGATTTGACCTGATTAACAGGAAATGCCAACCTAAACTCGCGGTAACGCGTGCCGTCAAACCCCTTCAGGTCAACATGGATATCAATCCGCTTGATGGTTTTGTACAGAATAACCTGTTGCTCAACCGTTACATGGTTGATCTCCTTGACAAACTGGTAAACATCGCGGATGGGGCCGCTGGAAATAAGGCTCCAAGGCTGATTATAGGAACTGAGTTTTTCAAATCCTTCCATTGTTGGCAGTTGTACATCGGTAAATTCGCCAGCCCCATTGCCGACCGATTGCATTGTAAACAATTCAGCACCCAGAAATTTATCCGTTTTCAGTATGTTCACAGATAACTCTTTATCGTATAATGATTTAATGCCACCATTTGCGAACTCAACTTTATAGAATTGATTTTCACAAACTGTGTTATTTGCCAGGTTGCTAAGTGGAATTTTTGTTGGCTGACCTTTTTCGAGGTAATAGGTCTTGTAACCTACCGAAGGCACTTTTTGTGCCACAAACAGAAAGGTGAGCACTTCATCTTTCTTTCCCGAAACCTGATGCTCATCGATCAGCTGGTAAGGGATTTCGACCCCCTTTTCGTCCACCAACCTGAACGAATTGAGTTCATTGCCCTCAACATCAAGTGTAAATTTAACGATATCGGTCCGTTCCCACGACAAGGAATTAAATACGACAATAGGAATTGCGGGCTTGGTAAAATGGATCCGCGAAGCAATATGGTTCATAGAAGTGCTGACAATTTCGGAGGCAATCGAATGGGCTTTCTCAAAGGATGTACGGAAAGCCCTATCGGTGAGATCGCCATGCTTGCCACCCCATCCATGGTCCGGATAAATCGCACTTTCCCATGCAGTGGTAAAAGCTGTCTGGGGATAATTCTTGAACGATCCTGCCTGAAGTGCATCAAAAGTGGCGAATTTTTCGGCATCTATCAATAAACGGGATCCTTCCCTCGATGCCTTGAGTGCCCTTTGGTGTGATGGGCCATGGATATACAACCACACATCGGGACGTTCGCCCATAATTTTGTCAAAATTCGGATTCTCTTTGGTGACTGCTTCCATAAATTCTGTTCCTGTTGAATACTTGATTTTTGGACGGTTTAAAGCTGCGGATTTGGAATTCCAGTCGTTAAAAAAGGCATCGTAATCGGGCGGTGTGGCAAAGTCGTGAGAGTATAGAAACGGAAATTCAGGTGTTATTTTCCACTTCTTGAAATAGCTGTTCCAGTCAATCAACATCGTTGAAAACGCTGTGGTAAGCGAATCGATGTTGGTTTCAGCACGACGCACCGGAATTCCTACTTCATCATATTGACCAGGAGTATAGCATGTTATATAACTGCCATCTGGACTATACCAATTGTAGATGCCGGGTTGGTGACGGCTGAACTGCATATAAGGAATACCTGATTTAGCAAGGATCTGTGCCATTTGCAACGACCTTCCGGGGACATCCTCATTCCAATAGGTTTTGAAATCGCATCCGGGCAACGTCTTTTTGAGCCATTTGCGACCAAGATAAGCCTGACGGATCAAGGATTCCCCGCTGTACATCGACTCGTAGGGTTGTTTATAGGTGGCTCCCCATTCAAGCCGTCCCTCTTTGGTGTATTTAAGGATTTCTTCAATCGATCCTGGATGGCGTTGCAGGTATTCGCGGAGGCTCAACCCATCTTCGACAGAAAATTTGAATTGGGCATTCTTTTTAAGCCGTTCCAGTGCAGGGGTGATCATTTTCAGGTCGCGAAATTCGATACATTTGCCAATGCTGTCCATCCAGGCAATATCCTGATGCGAGGAGGGGATTACACTGATGGTTCCACCTTTAAAATAGGAATAATCACCACCCTTTACCGAACCCTTCGGTTGCCCTATAACAGGGAAAGCAGTTCCAATCATCAAACAAGCTGAGATTATAATGTGCCACTTCCGGCCAAAAGCATTGCATGTTTTCATTTGAAATATTTTAACATTTATAGGTTTGAATGACAGTTACGAAAGTAATGAATTTGGCAAAACAGTTTGTCGAATTCCTTGCACGAAATTAAGTTCAATTTAAAAATGAGATTGAAGCGGTAATGGCTTTTATTTCCTATTTTTGTTTAACAGGAATCGTTAAAATTGTTCACCAGTTAACATCCTGCAAACACAAATAACTGATCGGATGAATATTTCCCAACAAACAACCTTAAAAATAGGATAAAATAATGTTAACTGCCAAAACGAACTTTCGCTGGGCCATCGTGGCTATGCTTTTTCTGTCAACAACAATCAACTATTTTGACCGTGTTATTATTGGGATTCTTGCCCCGAACCTTGGTGCCGCGTTTGGTTGGAACGAACAGGAGTATGGTTACATTGTTTTTGCCTTTCAGCTCACCTATGCAATCGGCACTTTTTTCATGGGCTATGTCATCGACAAACTTGGCACCCGTTGGGGTATGACACTTGCTGTCGTACTTTGGGGGCTGGCCAGTACATGTCATTCGTTGGCCCGGAGCTGGGTCGGTTTTGCATTTGCACGGATGGGGTTGGGAATCGGGCAGGCTGCGAATTATCCGGTAAGCATCAAAATCGTAGCAGAGTGGTTCCCACCAAAAGAAAGGGCGTTTGCAACCGGATTGTTCAACGGTGGTTCCAATATCGGACAAGTCGTTGCCCCATTGGTCATTCCCATTATTTTGATGTTATTCTTTTCGTGGCAGTATGTCTTTATCTTTTCCGGTATATTGAGTTTCCTGTGGCTGATCCTCTGGTTGATTGTTTTCAGGACCCCAGACAAAAGCCGTTTTGTGAACCAAGGCGAATTGGATTACATCAGGGAGGGGTCTATTTATTCGGAAAAGGTGGTCATTCCATGGAAAAAACTTGTTTGTTACAGGCAAACCTGGGCTGTGGCACTTGGAAAAATGTTTGCAGACCCTGTTTGGTATTTCTACCTTTTCTGGGGAGCGAAATTTCTGAATGCCAAATTTGGGATCAACCTGGCAGGATTGGCAATGCCTTTGGTAACTATTTATATGATAGCCTATTGCGGTGGACTTGCAGGTGGAGCCATGTCATCATGGTTGTTGAGGATCGGAAAAACTGCCAATTTTGCGCGAAAAATTACCTTATTGACCAGTGCAATCCTTGTCTTGCCGGTTATGATGGTCCCTTTCCTGGATTCCCTTTTCTGGTGCGTGGCGTTGATTGCCCTGGCTGCGGCTGCCCATAACTCATGGTCGGCAAATATTTTCACCGTGGCTTCCGACCTTTTCCCCGGTTCGGCAGTTGGTTCCGTGATTGGGTTTGCCACAACAGTCAGCGGGATCGTTGGCATGTTGACTTCATTGCTCATCGGGTATGTCCTGAACAAATCGGGGGTTGACGGATATGTCTTCCCATTTGTGATCGCTTCGTTTGGGTACCTGTTTGGTGTTGTATCTGTTCACCTTATGGCACCAACAATGAAACCAGTATCGATACATTAAGAAATAAGATATTTGAAATGCCCTATTCATCATGATTAAAAATTATCCTATGAAGAAAAGTCTGGTTTCCTTCTTTATTGTAATGGTTACAATAGGAATTTATTCAAATGGTTACGCGCAAAAAGCCAAATCAAAACCCGTGTTTGCCGATACGATCCATGTGATTGGCCATGCCCATATGGACATGAATTGGCTTTGGACTTATTCTGAAACGATGCAGATGTGCAACGACAACCTAAGGCAAACCGTCGCCTTTATGGACGAGTTCCCCGATTTCACGATGCTTCAAAGTCAGGCTTCGGTCTATAATTTTGTCGAGATGGTTGACCCTCCTTTACTTGAGCAGGTGAAAAAATATGTCACGTCAGGAAGGCTTGAGCTGGCAGGTGGTATGTGGACCGAAGGGGATATGAACCTTTCATCGGGCGAGGCGATCACTCGCTCTTTTTTGTTGGGACAGCGATATTTCCAAAGCCGGTTTGGCAAAATGGCCAACATTGGGTGGCTTCCCGACAACTTTGGGCATATTTCGCAAATGCCACAGATCCTGAAACTTGCTGGTTGTGACTATTATTATTTCCACCGGACAAAACCTTATGTAGGTACATTTTGGTGGGTCGCCCCCGATTCTTCTAAGGTATTATGTTATGCCAATGATACTTACAATGGTGAGATCACCCAAAATTTAAAAGATGAAATTAAAACATTTTCCCCCGACAAGCACAGAATCTTGCAGATAACGGGTGTTGGAGACCATGGCGGAGGTCCCACACGTGCCAACATCGACATGGTCCACCAATTGGACAAAACACCTGGCTACCCTGCTGTTAAATTCACAACTGCCGGTGAGTTTTTCAAAAAATCGTCAAAGGAGATGGAAGGGCGTCCGACTCACAGGGGCGAGATGCAATTTATTTTTGAAGGGTGTTATACCAACGTTGCAGGGATCAAGGAAGGAAACCGGAACAGTGAAAACGCACTTTTTGCGGGCGAATTTTTTAATACCCTTTGTTGGTTGGGTGGCGGCAAATATCCAGCTGAAGAATTTCAGGAATTGTGGAAAACACTCACGTTTAATCAGTTCCATGATATTCTTCCAGGATCGGCTATCAATGAAGCCAACAAGGAGGCCATTAGCCGTTACAGTGAGGTATTGCGGAAAACAACCGAACTGCGCAACAAGGGGTTCCGCAAGATGGCCGACGAAGTGAATTTTCAAAAAAATCTGGGACAACCCATTGTTGCCTATAACCTTCAACCCTTTGGCAGGAAAAACCTTGTCGAAGCCAATGTTTATTCGCATCAGGAACCGGTCACTGCAAAACTGTCAAGCTGGGGCAATCCGTACGATTCAAAGAAAATCAAGCCACTCGATAAAGGTCAGGGGGCCGTTCCAACTGTGTTGTTGAGGGATGCCTCCGGGAAAAGCTATCCGGCACAGATCATCTGGGGAAAATCCACCCCTCCGGGTTATACCTCAAAAGTCCAGTTTGTTGTTGACAATATGCCTGCGGGTGGTTACAAGACTTTTTATGTGGATGTTACAAAACCGGGTGAGGTAAATGGTGCGATCTCCTTCAAAGAAAATACTTTCGAGACTGATTTCTTTATTGTCAAATTTGATTTGAAAACGGGCAACATCATTAGCCTGTATGACAAGCGTACTTCGAAAGAGTTTGTAAAACCGAATGGGCAGTTGAATCAGCTAAGGATGTACCTTGAGGATAAAAAGGGTGGGATGAAGTCATGGGTCATCAACAAAATCATTAAAGAAGAGGCAGTTACCAATGTTGAAAGTGTAAAGGTTGTGGAGATTGGTCCAGTAAGGGCTTGTGTTGAGACTGTGATGACCTGGGGGAAATCTCGGTTCATCGAACGGACTTACATCTATCAGTCTTACCCACGTATCGACTACGATATGGAAGTCCATTGGTTGGAAACGGGGAGCGATTCGACAGATTCCCCGATGTTGAGGGCGGTGTTCCCATTGGCCATGGACCATACAAAATTTTATAGCCAGGTTCCGTTTAACGTTGTTGAAAGGCCGGTTGACGGAATGATGAATGGGAAAGAAGCCCCTTCATACCTGAAACATACCGATGCTTATGGGGTTAAAGCAGATATTGTTACTGGCCAGGAAGTCCCGGCTCAGAAATGGGTGGATGTAACCGATGGAAAGGAGGGGATTGCCCTTTTGAACAAGACCAAATATGGCCATTCGTATGCAAGTGGTAATCTGAGGATTACGTTGATGCGCTCGGCAGGCGATCCCGACCTCTATCCAAACCTAGGCAAATTCAACATCAGCTATGCCCTTTATCCGCATACCGGCGACTGGAAAAATGGCGTTTGGGCAGAGGGTGACGAGTTCAATGTACCGGTTTATGCTGCCGAACCACCATCTTTGGCATTGGTCAAGGCTCATGCCACACGTCCAGAAGAGGCTTCGTTTTTCTCTGTCGATGCTCCCGGGGTTGTCCTTTCGGGAATGAAACAATCGGAAGATGGCGGTGAATTGATCATCCGTCTTGCCGAAGTTTTTGGAAAAGAGACCACCGTCAATCTTTCCACACCTGCCGAAATCAGTGCTGCTCGTAGGTTGAACCTGGTCGAATTGCCGTTGGCCAATGTAAATCAACCGATTGTGAAGGGTACCTCCGTTCAGGTTAAAATCAGGGCAAACGAGATTGTGACGTTGGGGATTACGCCTGTGAGGTGATGATGTTTGTCAACTTAGAAAAGGCTTTGTGTTCATATCTAATTAGTATTCATTTAATTATCGTTTTATGACAGTGCCGTTGGCACAGAATATCGGTAGAATTTATATGCGCCGTAGATATTCCGTCCCGTACGGGACGGAACCTTTTATTTCAATCATTTTTCTACCCGTATCCTATCCATATCAGGATTGAATTGCTTGTAAAATATTGTTATGTAACAATATAACAAACACATCTATGTTCAGGACCATTTTTTTATTTTTTTTTATTTCAATAATCCCGCCCCAAGGTTTTACCCAGGGAATGAATTTTGAATACAAAAAACTCCCGAAAGAGAGCGGTTTCAAAATGGAAGGTTACTGGGTTTGGGGAGGATCGATGATCAAAGTTGGGAATATTTACCACCTTTTTGCATCACGATGGAAAAAAACAGGTCCTTTCCCTGAAGGTTACCGCCAAAACTCCGAAATCGTGCGGGCAACTTCCAGAACACCGTTGGGGCCATTTAAATTTGAGGAGGTTGTGATTGGCGAAAGGGACAGTTCCTTCTGGGATTCCAATATGGCACACAACCCCACGATCCATAAAATTGGCGATGAATATGTGCTGTTTTACATCGGGAGCGATTTCACCACTACTGACGACAACCCAAAATCATTGCTAAGAAGGGTGGGTTATGCTTCCTCAAAAAAGATCGAAGGGCCATGGAAACGGACCGATCAACCGTTAATCAACACTGAATCAAATAATCCGGCAATTCTGGTCGATGGGAATCAGGTCAGATTGCTTTACCGCGATGCCGGATTAAAGATCTTCATTGCAACGTCCAAAAATTACAAAGGGCCTTATAAAATAGCCAACGAAAATGTGTGGCCCGAATGTAAGCTCGAAGATTTTTACATGTTCAAGGCGGATCATCAGTATCATATTGTATGTGAGGACAATGTGGGTGGGGTTAGTGGCCACGAACGGTGGGGAGTACACCTTTTTTCTACCGATGGCATAACCAACTGGTTAAAGTATGATCCTGTTGTTGTTTACGACCACGACCTGATCTATGAAGACAATACGGTTATGCACCTTGTCAGACGTGAACGGCCCCAATTGCTGATCACCGACGGAAAGATCACCCATCTGATCAATGGTGTTTACGATGGGCAAAATTCCTGGTGCCAACCGGTAGAACTTAAAAATCCCATAAAAGTCGAGGTCATTTCATCTCCTTTGTAAACAGATCCAACAGATTCCCCACGTTTGCAACATAGATCCCCCACGTTTGCAACGTGGGGTTTATGGATTGTCGTTTGCAACGACGTGAACGATATTTTGGATTCCAGCCATTTTGTAAACAGGGGTTAATGGTCCGTCGTTTGTAACAACATTCAATTCAAAATAAAGTAAATCTGGCTTATAATTAGATTAATTCTTCTTTTCAGTAATCTTTCTTTTTCGGATTGGAATCTTTCACCTATCTTCGGCAGACCAATAATCAGCTTTAAACAAACTTATGGAAAGCAATTTCAGGTTCCTGTCGAAAGAATTTCCAATCCTGGCCAACCTCGGGATGCTGGCCGAAAGGTACATTCACGACGACCCCAACACCTCCCTGTTCAAGATGAGGCTGTTTGGCGAAAAGATTGTGGAAACGATCTTCGAAATCCATCAGCTCGACTTCCCTTATGAAAATACAGCCTTAAGACGGTTGAATGTTTTACAGGATGAAGCCATCCTCGAAGAGAATATCCTGGGCTTGTTGCACACGGTCAGGAAGTCGGGGAACCAGGCTGTCCATAATGGCAAACAGTCCGATGAGCAGGCCATGGGGTTGCTGTTCAGCGTATTCAAAATTGCCAAATGGTTTTATGAAAGCTATTCAAATTTAAATGAGGATATTGGTCTGATTAAGTTTCACAAACCCCCAAAAGTCGATCCTGATAAGGATTATAAAAATCTTGAACAGGAATACCTGTTACTGGAAAAGAAGTTTGCTGATCTCATAAAGGAACGGGAAATTGGAAACCTGAACCTGACGAAATCTACGGAAATCAAACACCGTTCAAAAAAAGCTGCCCAGAATGTTGAAATGTCGGAATCTGAAACCAGGCTTCTGATCGATGCCCAGCTGAGGGCTGCCGGTTGGGAGGTCGATACGATCATCCTGAATTTCAAAATGTTAGGTGTACTTCCTGAAAAGGGGAAAAACAGGGCAATCGCTGAATGGAAATGTGGCAGCAAATGGGCCGATTATGCCTTGTTTATCGGCACCGAACTTTTTGGTCTCGTTGAGGCTAAGCGTTATGCCCTCGACATCTCTACCGACCTGACCCAATCGAAACGGTATTCCGAATTGGCCGAAGAAAAACTTCCTGTCCAACTATTGGGCAAATGGGAAAGTTACAAAGTCCCATTCCTGTTCTCGACAAATGGCCGCCCCTATTTGCAGCAATTGGCAACCAAGAGTGGCGTCTGGTTTATCGATGTGAGAAAACCGGGGAACCATTCGAGATCGTTAAACGGTTGGCTTTCGCCTGAAGGGTTGAAAAAGCTTTGGGAGCAGGACATTGATGAGGCCAATCACACGTTGAAAAACAGCAAACCCAATTTTCTCCAGGATAAAAACGGCCTCTCTCTAAGGGATTACCAGATGGAAGCGATCGGCAGGGTTGAGCAAACCATCATGGATCATCCGCAGGTTAAACGGATTTTGCTGGCCATGGCTACTGGAACCGGCAAAACAAGGGCCATTATTGGTTTGGCATACAGGCTGATCCAATCGAACCGTTTCCGAAGGATCCTATTTATGGTCGATCGGCGGTTGCTTGCCAACCAGGCATTGGACCATTTTAAGGATGACAAAATTGAGGACCTGCATACGTTCAAGGATATTTACCAGATTCAGGGATTAAAAGAGCTGATCCCTGAGCTCGATACCCGTTTGCACTTTGCTACTGTGCAGAGCATGGTGAAACGGTTGTTCTATATCGAAGGTGATCCCATCCCCATCGACACCTACGACTGCATTATCGTTGATGAAGCCCATCGCGGATATCTGCTTGACAAAGAGATGGATGATGAAGAACTGGGTTTTAAGGACCAGCAGGACTATGTCAGCAAATACAGGCGCGTGATCGACTATTTCGACGCAACCGCCATCGGGATGACAGCGACCCCTGCATTGCACACCACGGAAATATTTGGGTCGCCCATCTACAACTATTCCTACCGGGAAGCGGTGATCGATGGTTTCTTGATCGACCATGAGCCGCCCTACCTGATCAAAACAAAACTTGGTGAGGAAGGGATCGTCTGGGAAATCGGGGAGAAGCCAAAGGTTTACGACAAGGAGAACAACCAGATCATTGAATTGGCTGAATTGGAGGATGAATTGGCCATCAACATCGAAGGGTTCAACCGGATGGTGATCACCGAATCGTTCAACAGGACCGCATTGAGTCAGTTGGTGCAGTTGATCGATCCCGAGGGGGAGGAGAAGACCCTGATTTTTGCGGCCAATGACGACCATGCCGATCTTGTGGTAAAGATTCTGAAGGAAGAATTTGAAAAAATAGGTTGTGACCTCAACGACAATGCGGTACAGAAAATAACCGGAAAGTCGTACGATCCTGTAGAACTGGTCAGAAGATACAAAAATGAAAAGTTCCCGTCCATCGCCGTAACCGTTGACCTGCTCACAACCGGTATTGATGTGCCCGCCATTTGCAACATCGTGTTCCTGAGAAGGGTCAAATCGAGGATTTTGTATGAGCAGATGCTAGGCCGTGCCACCCGCCGCTGCGATGAGATCGGCAAAGAGGTTTTCCGTATTTTTGATGCGGTTCGGATCTATGAAGCACTCCAGGATTACACGCAAATGAAGCCGGTGACTGTTGATCCCAAAGCATCGTTTATCGACCTGGCTGAAGAGTTGGGACTGATCGTCAGTAACAAAAGGGCAGCGAGGCAGGTAGACCAGTTGATTGCCAAATTTCAGCATAAGCGGCAATATATTGTAGATGAAGAGGTTGAAAAATTTGAATACGTGACAAATGGACATAATCCAGCAAGTTTTGTGACCTTCCTGAACGATTCTAAAAACAACGGTTCATTGGACCAGATCAGCCGGATGACCGGGGTTTGGCGGTTTTTGGATGGGTTAAAAGCTGCACCATCTATGCCGTTGGTATCTGAACATGGCGATGAAAGCCGGGGAATAGAACGCGGTTATGGGAACAGTCAAAAACCGGAAGACTACATCCTGAGTTTCCAACAGTTTGTAAAAGAGAACATTAATAAAATGGCGGCTCTTCAGGTCATTTGTACACGTCCACAGGAACTTGACAGGAAATCGCTCAAAGAACTCAGGTTGGAACTCGATAGGCTAGGGTTCAATTCCAGGACTTTGAACACCGCATGGAAGGCGACCCGGAATGTGGAAATCGCAGCCGACATTATCTCTTTTATCCGGACAATGGCTTTGGGCGATGTTTTGGTTAGCCATGAGGATCGGATCAGGCGGGCAGTCGAAAAGCTAAGGGCGATGAAGAGCTGGAACAAGATCCAGCAAAAATGGATCGACCGGTTCGAGAATCAATTGTTGTCCGAAAACATCCTCCAACACGACGACCTAAACCTTGCCCCATTTAACGAGAACGGTGGCTTCAACCGCCTGAACAAAGTCTTTGAAGATCAGTTGGATCAGTTGATCAAACAATTAAATGAAAATTTATACCAGACGGCGTAAATGGTTTTTTTGTTAGCATTTTACCCTAAATCTCGGTTTAAATCTTGAGGATTTTTTCTGCAATCCCAAATAGTTAGTATAACTATTTCATTCAGAGTTATTTCATAAATAATTAGATAATCTTTTAAAACTTTTGTCCTGACATTTTGCATATCAGTAAGTTGTCCAACAAAGGGATGTTTGCTGATTAAGTTCAAAGACTCCTTGATTAATATCTGTAGCTTTTTACTGTAAATATTGGATAAGTTCCGGTCGTTCCAATAGGTAAAAATCTTAATTCTATCTTGGTGGGCTCTTTCGGTCCAAATTATTTTCCTAACCATTCATCGATTTTTTTATCCGCAGCCTCTCCCGTTAAAAATTGTCCGTTCTTAAACTGTGCCTGAGATTCTTCTACGGCCCTTTTTTGATCGTTGGATAGTAAGTAAATGCCCGTTTCAATTTCTTCATTTGCGATCATAAGATACATTTCCTCCAAGATCTCGTTATTCTCTGATTCATTGATTTTTCGAATCAGTTTTTTTCTTAATTCTGTTACCGTCATGACAATATTCTTTTTCACAAAATTACACAAAATGCTACAGATTGCACTACTGCCTTTTAATAGATTTGCCATCCCCGTCCGAAGAGAACTTTGATCTTTTCCTGGCTTTCGATCGCGGACGAATTTTCTGTGTTCTTTTGTTACCATGGGTAGCATGGTCACAAAAGCCTCTGTGCTTTGAATGAGTATTTGTTGGGGACCATGCAACCCGGGGTTATTATAGGGCTTCTCCTACGGAGAATTGATGGTGGAAGAATTTTGTAACGATTCCCAATTTTGTCTGTCTGCGGAAATCCAAACGGACTTTGTGCACTATCAGATACTCCGTTGGAGTTAATCTATTGTATATTAAACGATTAAGTCTGTATTGAGCGGCGCAATCAGAATGTTGTTGGGAATGAGAACGATCAATGCGTCGCAAAGAAAAGGCAGAACGATGATCAAAGAAATACTATTTTAAATTCAGGTATTCAGCTATCGAATCGCAGGGCAATTTACTTCCTTTAAGTTTGACATTGTAAATAAAAAAGTCACATGCGGCTTCATCCAGCTTGTTTGTGTGGTAAGCTTCTGCAAGAAAGTCCATTGTTGTAAGGTAATCAATGTTATTTTCTTCACAATATAACCTGATGTCTTTGAGGTTGCTACTCCCAATAACGTCGTGATGAAACCGGCAATTGGGGAAAATTTGTGGCAAAATACCCAATTGACCTCCTTTACTAAAGTGGATGATTACATCGGCATCAAGAATAATTTTTTTTGCTGGATCAATGTTCATCATCGGTTGAAATTTCATTCACATCGATACCGATCGACATCATTAGCTCCAGATAATGGCTTTCCGAAATCTGATCCTTTTCAAAAAGTTTAGTGGCAAGTGAACCAAATGTACCCAGAATTGCCTTTTCGGTGGTAGGTTCATACAAATCAATCGAATAGCCATGTTGACGCGCAATTGTCTTTACAGATTTTTGATATTTTTCATCAAAACCCTTGGTTGTCAATCCCATTTTTTCCAATTGATTCAATAGAGCTGAACGCGAGGAACCATAAGTTTGTTCCAACTTTAGGATGGTTGCCAATTGAATCTTATCCTTTTCCATTTCGCCTTCCGGAATCAATTGCAAAAGCCCCTCCTGAGGTAAAAGCAATTGTGCCGCAAAATTGTCGGCAATCCGCTCGCCAGGTTTATTTTTGGGAAACAGTCCGGTATGGCATTTATGAGGTTCAAAAGATTTATCAAAATATAGATGGTACAATTCATGTGCAATTGTAAAATTCTGCCTTCCAAGAGAATGATCACAATTTACCATCATAAACCGATTGTTGTCTATTTTGATCGAAATTCCCGAAAAATCTTCACTTAATGGTTTAAATATTGCGAGGATATCCAATCGGTGTAAAAGACTGATTAGATTGATCGGTTCCGTTACGTTGTATCCATAACGGTTCCTGAAATCCATGGTATCAATTCTGGTCTTATAATCCATTGGTTTCCAAATTTTTCATTTTTAGGAAATTTTTCACCACCCTTTTGAAAAAGACAATTTGGTCCCGATCTGAAGGGGTCAATTCATTGGCCCGGAATGCAAGGGCCAGGTCGGGTTTTATTTCCGTTGGATCTTCTTCAAGAAATGATTCCAAATCTATATTCAGGTAGTCAGCAATCTTTCCCAAATGTAATAGCGAAACCTCCCGCTTCTCATTCTCATAATAAGATAGGACTTCCCGCTTAATCCCTACGTAATCAGCTATTTCTTCCTGACTTATGCCAGACTTTTCCCTAAATAATTTAATGTTTCTTCCGATATTTGCGGACATGGCTGGATTGATATTTGTTACAAAATTACACAATTAATAAATATTAACCATATATTTGTAACATTATTTTGAAATGAAGCACCATCAATCCGGAACGCTGAATTGGGTTCAACCTATCCATCAAGATATTGGGGTTCCTGATAATATCTTTATTTGCCAAGAAGGGCTTTTCATTTCCGTCCGAAGGGAGCTTTTATTTTTCCGGACCTCCGATCGCGGACGGGTTTGCTGTGCTGTTTCGTTACCCTGGGTGGCGTGGTCCAGAAAACATAGGCGCATTTTTGGGTTTTAAGCTCGAGACCACTTACCCAGGGCTATTGTTATGTATCCCTTTCAGGGAATTTGACCAACTTAGGATATTGAATTGCCTTCAAAATTTTGAAATCGAATTGATCTGTACAAACCATCGTTGCAAACGACTAGCCATTTCCCCCTCTCCGATAAATCCCCGAAAACCGGGGCAGGCAGGAACAAGCTGTTACAAACCAAGGGGATTATTCCGGGAGACGGGAGCGTTCGGGTCTGGCGATTTCCAATCGCCATTTGTCGCCTTTTTTGCCGCGATTGGAAATCGCGGGACCCGAACGCTCACTGGATTAACTTGCTGCTATTTTAAATAGCTGTTAACCTTCCTGTAGCGGAATGTGGTCAACGGGGAGCTAGTGATAGTCTGACTTGAAGTCAGGCTATCACTAAATCGGGGCAAGCTATCACTTAAAACAAACAACCTGACGGCACTCTCACGCTCTGGACCTGTCATTGCGCGGCGTGCGGCACAATCTAAATTTAAAGGATAAACATTTGCACGCCAAAGCAATCCCAAAATAATGAGCACCTTGCCAGAAAACAATGTTTTGGACTGTGCTTCGAACATGGGATTGCTTCACCCTGCATCATAATCCTACTAACAATTTGATATTCAGAAGCAGGGTTCGCAATGACAGTTTCAGGAGGGAGATCGTCCTAACAAATAAAGAGCTAACCATTCATTAATCTCACAATAATTGTTCCTCCTCTGGTTTAAAATCGCCACTTTTGCCAAACTGATTAATAAGCATAAAACTAGATAGATGAGTGCAGAAGAAATAGCCGCCAAACTCTGGGGATTGTGTAACCTGCTCCGCGACGACGGGGTGACTTACCACCAATACCTCAACGAGTTGACCTACATCCTTTTCCTGAAACTGAGCGAAGTAAAAGGTTTTGAAAACGAGCTGCCCGAAGAATACCGCTGGCAGAAGTTGAAAAGCATCAAGGACAACAAAGATTTGTTCGATACCTACCGCGAACTGCTTGCGACCATCAGCACGAAAAGCGACAACCCCAATATCAAAGAGATCTTTACAAATGCCTCTTCGACTTTGCGCAAGCCTGTGAACCTTAAATCGTTGGTGACGAGCATCGACCTGCTCGATTGGTACGACGAGCACGACCGCGATGTGATGGGCGATATTTACGAAGACCTGCTCGAACGCAACGCCGGCGAGAAGAAAAGTGGTGCAGGTCAATATTTTACGCCACGCCCCTTAATTAATGTGATGGTCGATCTGGTGGTCCCAAAATTGGGGGAACGGTGGAACGATCCTGCCTGTGGCACTTTCGGTTTCCCGATCTCGATCAACCAATACCTGATCAACCGGCACGATTACATTTACAAGGACGAGAAGACCCGCGTTTTCCAGCAGACCACAGCCTTGAGTGGTGTTGAACTGGTTCAGGATGCGCACCGCCTTGCCCTGATGAACGCCAAACTGCACGGCCTCGACAGCACCATTTATCTCAACGACACGCTAAGCGATTTTGGGAAAAGCCTCAAAGGATACGACGGCGTATTGGCCAATCCACCTTTCGGGACCAAACAGGGGGGCGAACGCCCAAGCCGCGACGATTTTACTTACCCCACCGCCAACAAGCAACTTAACTTTTTGCAGCACATTTACCGCTCGCTGCACAAAAAGGGTGGGGCAAGGGCGGCTGTGGTATTGCCTGATAATGTGTTGTTTGAAGATGGGGATGGTGCCAAAATCCGCCGCGACCTGATGGACAAATGCCGCCTCCATACGATCCTGCGGTTGCCAACCGGGATATTCTATGCCCAGGGGGTAAAGACCAATGTGCTCTTTTTTGAACGTGGCACTACCGAAACGGGCAACACCGAAAAGGTGTGGGTTTACGATATGCGCACCAACACCCCAAATTATGGGAAACGCACCCCTTTTACTTTGGCGGCTTTTGATGGTTTTATCAAAGCCTATACCGGAGGCCTGACCACCGAAAATGTTGGCCTAGAATACGATGGGAAGGTTGACGACAAAAAACGCGCAACGGTAACCGACGAACGGTGGCAGTGCCTCACACGCGAGCAGATTGCCAAAAAGAACGACTCTCTCGATCTTGGCCTGATTGCCGACAGTTCGCTCAGCAATGGCGATGACCTCGACGATCCGATCGACATTGCCAAAGAAGCCGTTTTGGAGCTGAAAAATATCATGGGCGAACTGGATGCAATTATCAAGGAGTTGTCAATCTAAAAACATGACACTCTAAAAACCTGACAGCGTCCGAAGGTCCTGTCAGCGTTTTTAGATTGGAAGCACGATCAACATTTTATCGTTATTTTGACGCTGACAGGTTTTCAACGCTGTCAGGTCGAAAATAACGATAAAAGATCCTCCCTTGCGGAGCAGGTTCGGTGAAAGGTGCGTTCTACCGTGAGTGAACCTTGAGCGAAGTCGAAAGGGAAACCCACGAATTGGCAAGGAGCGGTGGCCGCAGCCCCGAAGGGGTTGAACAAACCAATTGACCGTACAAAAGGATGATAATGCAATTAATTGAAATATAGGCATATACAAAATAGTTAAATGGAGAAGGAATTACCAAAAGGGTGGGGTTTAAGTCAACTTAAGGATGTTGGTGATGTTGTGACAGGGAATACTCCTCCCAAGAAGAATATTGAACATTTTGGAGGCAATATTCCTTGGATTAAACCGGGTGATTTACTGGATAGGAAAATCATTAAATTTGAAGAGACATTAACAGAATCAGGTGCATCAATAGCAAGACTTCTTCCACAAAATTCTGTAATGGTTTCTTGCATAGGTAATTTAGGGAAAATTGGAATACTTGATAGACCTGCAACAACAAATCAGCAAATCAATAGTGTGGTATTCAATAGTTCTATAGTAAACCCGGTTTTTGGTTTTTACTATGCTCTTACTTTAAAAGAATGGCTCTATGAAAATTCTTCAGCAACAACAGTCTCGATAATAAATAAAGGCCGGTTTGAAAAAGCCCCAATACCCGTTCCCCCACTTCCCGAGCAGCAGCGCATTGTGGACAAGCTCGATTCGTTGTTTGGGCACCTCGATGCGCTGAAAACCCGCCTCGAACGTATCCCGCAGTTAATCAAAGAGTTCCGCCAAAAAGTATTGACCCAGGCCGTAACCGGCAAACTGACAGAGGAGTGGAGGGAAGGGAGAGAGTTGGGGGAATGGCAAGATATTGAGTTAAAATCTGTCTGCAAATCAATAACGGATGGTGATCATCAAGCACCTCCGCAGGTTAAAGAAGGAATCCCATTTCTAGTAATTTCCAATGTCAGTAAAGGTTTTTTTGATTTTGAAAGTATTACAAGGTTTGTTCCAAGAAGCTATTTTGAATCGTTAAAAGATACAAGAATTCCAAAGAAAGGGGATGTGCTTTATACAGTTACTGGTTCATTTGGTATTCCAATTTTGGTTGATTTTGAAGGAGAATTCTGTTTTCAAAGACATATTGCAATTCTAAAACCGGACAATTCTAAAATTATTTCTTCCTTTTTGCAGATTGTATTAAGCTCAACAAAAATCATGGAACAAGCAAGGGATGTAGCAACAGGAACTGCGCAATTAACTGTATCACTTAGCGGTGTCAGAAATTTTATTGCTAGTATTCCTCCATTGGTTGAGCAGCAAGAAATCGTCCGCCGTGTCGAGACCCTTTTTGCCAAAGCCGACCAGATTGAGGCGGGCTACCAAAAGTTAAAGGCAAAGGTGGACCAATTGCCACAAGCCCTGCTGGCCAAAGCCTTCCGTGGCGAACTGGTGCCGCAGCTCCCCACCGACCTGCCCGCCGGTAGCAATGGCGAATTTTTCGCGTATGTGCTTTACTGCTCTGACGGTTCTCTGTATAAAGGTTTTACCAACAACCTTAAACGCAGATACGAGGAACATAAAACCGGAAAGGGGGCAGAACATACAAGCAAGTATAAGCCTTTATACGTTTACCATTACGAGGTCTTCAAATCGGAAGCAGAAGCGGTAAAACGCGAAAAATTTTTCAAATCGGGAAAAGGTCGTGAATGGTTAAAACAAATGGGAAAAGAAAACCGGCTAAGGCAGGCGGGTGGGGATGCAAGGGAGTTGCTGGAGGAGATCAAAAAAGCAAAAGCGGTAAAAATAAAATAAGGGAGAAGGGAAAACGAAGAATGGAGAAGGGGGGAATGAAAAATGAAAAGCCTAGATAGTGATAGTCTGACTTGAAGACTGGGTATCCTTAAACCACTATCGCTATAAGTCAGGCTATCACTAAACCCGAAGCCACTAAAATATAGTTTATTACTTTATAAACCATTACCCGGTTAGGACAAACACCCTTTAGGATGAAGTGTCCCGGTGACTACACACTGTAACAACCGTCACCCGGACACTAAAACAAACTTCGCAACTTTTTGTGTTTGTGCAATTAAGATTAATTATTTAATTTTGTGTTGTTTACAAAAGAATACAGTGTTAAAAGCTTAAATTTTCTCTGAAACAATAACAATATGGATTGTGTAATTTGTAAGAACGGAACTACCCGCAAAGGGAAAGCAACTGTTACTTTGGAACGTGGAGGATCGGTGACAGTAATCAAAGCAGTACCCGCACAAGTTTGTGAGAATTGTGGAGAATATTATCTTGATGCTGAAATGACTGAAGAGGTTCTGAAAAGGGCCGAGCAGGCTGTCGATAGAGGCATTGAATTTCAGGTAATTAATATGGATAAGGTGGCCTAAAACTAAACGCAAAGGTGGACCAATTGCCGCAAGCCCTGCTGGCCAAAGCCTTCCGTGGCGAATTGGTGCCGCAGCTCCCCACCGATGGTGATGCCAGGGAGTTGCTGGAGCAGATAAAACGGGCAAAAGAAGGATTGGAGAAAGGTGGGAAGGGGGAAAAGATGAAGGTAGAGGATGAGTTAAGGATGGTGGCAGAAGATGGAGCGAGGTATGGAAAGAAGCAACTATAAATCCAATGAGTGATTATAAATTAACACATTACATAAAACAAACAAATCAAGAAAATGAAGATCAATTTATTACTCCTGAATTTCTGTCTATTGGCAGTGTTGTTTATTACCGATGCCTCGGCGCAGCAAAAGAAACCACGTATAGGAATTGCCGGAATACAGATTGAAAACAGCGTTTTTATGCCCAACCGACAGGCTATAACAGGGAAGCCTTCTTTGCCAGCCTATCTTAGTAAGGATTCCGTTATGGGTCAGTCTGCAATCTGGCTTCCTTCTTTAATTGGTGGAGGCAGCGGACGAGGGCCGATAACCAGAGAATCATTTGAAGCTTTTGTTAACAGTGCGCTTGAGATTATCCGGAGTAACATGCCATACGATGCATTTTGGTTTTACAATCATGGGGCTTGTAGTGTTGAGGGTGTTGATGATCCGGAGGGGGAATTAATGGAGAGAGTAAGGGCTGTAATAGGTAACGACGCCCTTGTTACAACAACGATGGACCTCCACGGAAACGTCTCCTGGCGTGTGGCTCTCTACTCTGACCTTATTACCACCTATCGTAAAGCTCCTCATGATGATGCGGTTGAATCACATCGTCGTGGCGTGGTTAATCTGCTTGAGCGATTATCGTCCGGAAAGGGACGTCCGGCTTATAAAGCCTGGGTGGCAGTCCCTGTACTTCTCTCCGGAGAGTGGACAAGTACGCGGGTTGAACCTGCCAAATCACTCTACGCAATGGTTCCTGAAGTGGAGTCGTTGCCTGGTGTTGTTGATGCTGGTATTTGGATAGGCTATGTATGGGGAGACGAGAGACGTAATCAGGGTGTGGTTATGGTAGTAGGTGATGATGAAGGTCAGGTGGAAAGCGGTGCAAAAAAGCTTGCTCAGAGATTCTGGGATGTGCGCCGGCAATTCAGTTTAGAAGCGCCAGGGTATCCCCTCGAAAAATGCCTTGATCTGGCTGTTGCCAGTAATAAAAGACCTTTCTTAATCAGCGATATGGGCGACAATCCTGGTGGTGGTGGTTCAGGCGAGGTGACCTGGACTTTGGCAAGAGTATTGAAGCGGCCGGAATTTAAGACTCCAAAAGGGAAAAGCCTGCTTTATTGCTCTATTCCGGGAAGCGAAATGGTGGAAGCCGCCCGAAAAGCCGGTATTGGTGGTCAGGCAGAGGCCTTTGTAGGGGCAATGACAGATAATTCATATGAACCTCCTGTTCGTTTATCAGGTACAGTAATCTATGTCAGTCCTGTTCAGGCGAATGACCAGCAATCAGAAAGTAAATCACCCCCGAACCGGAGGCGTCCTGACATAGCAATTATTAAAACGGGAAGCATATTTGTGGTTGTGGGGACATCTTCACCCACACCAAACTTAGCAGGTACAGGAATTGATCCTAAGAAAATGGATATTATAATGGTAAAGCAGGGTTATCTTGTGAGTCAGTGGTATGATATGCAGGCCGATTGGGTTATGGCTCAGACACGGGGAAGTGTTGATCAGGATTTTAAAAGTCTCCCTTATAAACGTGTTGTAAGGCCTATCTTTCCACTGGATCCTGACATGCCGGATCCGGAACTGAATGTAATTATTGTACCATCTGCAAAACAGATGTACGGCAGATAAAAAGTATTCAAAAGTTAAAGGCAAAGGTTGGCACAAAGTCGTGATCGTCTGCGTCAGGCGGCTGGGTTCTGGCGGCTGGCCTGGATACTGCTAACCAGATATTTGGAAGTCCAAATAATTAATTAGCACGTGCAGCTAAGCCAGAAGCAAGTTGCCAGAAGCCAGTTGCGGATGTTCCGGCGTTTCGGCTTCGCTCAATGACCTTTGACAACACAAAATTGGAAAACGTATTTGAATGAAATAAAAATCAAATAAAACTGTAATAGCATGAAAACCAGACTACTTTTTGTTTTATTAATGATTTCTGGATTTACGGCATTTACGCAGGAAGTACCTATAATTCATAAGGATGGTAAGGGGGAATGGAAGGAATATCAAAGTCCAGTAGATTTTAGTAATAAAAAAATTGATTCAACAGCAAATTTCAAATCTGCCCATTTCGATTCATCAGCTGTTTTTTATAGAGCTCAATTTCGTTATAGAGCTAATTTTTCTGGAGC
>Ga0209083_1000575_pt1 | contig 52158 bp, 46 predicted proteins | sample AM7aDNAmetaG_FD_184132 | JGI IMG/M metagenome (GOLD analysis project Ga0209083, IMG submission 184132) | Freshwater microbial communities from Finland to study Microbial Dark Matter (Phase II) - AM7a DNA metaG (SPAdes) (version 3) | ecosystem: Environmental > Aquatic > Freshwater > Lake ...
TACGACAATAAATTTTAAATAAATAATGCCTCAAAGATCTATTAATCAGTTTTTGATTATTTTTGGGAATGTTGGAAAAAGCTATCCCGAAAGGGATTTAGTTCAACATCATCTATCCGCAAATTCGGCAGCGGTGGTTTTCGGTGTGTATCTTTCCGCTCAAGCTGCTTTTCGGCTTGACAGGAAATCGCCCCTAGTCCGCTCCAACTTGTAGCTTCCTATGTTGTCGTCAGTTGAAGGAAACAGAAACGACAGACAAAAATTGAAAAGTAAAAGATAGTTCAGACAATGGATAATTTTGAAGAGTACATACGACAGGGTGAGCCAAACAAAGCAGAAAAAGCAAAAGATTGGAAAACTGCTATTGGCCTGCAAAAAGTGGACGGGCTAAAACCGTCTGACTATCTCATTGAAACTGCCAGACAAAACATTGAAGGCGACATTACCATTGAAGAGGTCAAACAGCGAATAGACAGTTATTACAAACAGCACCCAATAAAAAATGACGAAAACCGCACCGAAGAAGCCGACAAAGTTTCTGCCCGTATTACAGAAATTTTGAGCGAAAAAACATTCACCTTTTCGCCAGCCGAATATCTTACTATTCATCGAAGGTTGTTTCAGGGAATTTACAGTCACGCAGGAAAAATCCGCAATTACAACATCACAAAACAAGAATGGGTTTTAAATGGCGAAACGGTTTTGTATGCCAGTGCCGAAAGTTTGAAAGCCACTTTAGAGTATGATTTTCAGCAAGAAAAGACATTTAGTTACAGAGGTTTAAGCCAGCAAGAGATTATTGAACATATTACACGGTTTATTTCCTACTTGTGGCAAATTCACATTTTTGGAGAAGGAAACACAAGGACAACGGCAATTTTTTTAATAAAATATCTTCGCAAACTTGGTTATAAAGAGGTAAATAATGATTCGTTTGCAGAACATTCGTGGTATTTCCGCAATGCACTTGTGCGAGCCAATTACGAAGATTTGTCAAAAGGCGTTCACAAAACCGATAAATATCTTACCAGTTTTCTTTTAAACCTACTCCAGCAAGAAAATCATTTGCTAAAAAACCGTGAAATGCATGTTCATTATGTTTCTCCAGTAAATGACACTGTAAATGACACTGTAAAAATGCAAAATGACACTGTAAATGGCACTGTAAATGACAATGTATTTTATTTGATAAAGCAAAATAATAAAATAACTGCTGTCGAAATTGGTGAACGATTGAATATAAGTTTAAGGACTGCAAAACGGAAGATAAAAGAACTTAAAGAGAAGGGAACAATAGAACGTATAGGAAGCGACAAGACAGGCTATTGGAAAATTATTGAGTACAAGATATAAATTGTCATACCTTTGGAAAGCTAATTTTAAAGTGACAGTATAGGTAACATTCAAATGATGAGTAAACTAAAAATATCCATCCGTTTTTTTGACGACCGCGAAGTGCGGGCAGTTTGGGACGAGCAAAACGCCAAATGGTGGTTTAGTGTTTTGGATATTGTTGCCGTATTGACCGACCAGGACGACTACACCAAAACCCGCAACTATTGGAAATATTTGAAAGCCAAATTAAAAAAAGAGAACAGTCAAGTGGTTAGTGCTACTACCCAGTTGAAATTTCTTGCTCCTGACGGCAAAAAGCGTTTAGCAGATATGCTTGATTACAATGGTATTGTAAAATTGGGCAAAGAGTTTCCGGGCAAAAAGGCAAACCGATTTATCGATTGGTTTACCTTCAGCGATGAAAGCATCGACGGTAAAAGCAAAACAAAAGCCTATGTCTTGTTTGAAAGTTCTTTTATCAACAGCTTAGAAGTCGGTACAACCAAAGGTTTGCAACAAATTCACGCCTATTTATTTGGCGGATTGTATGATTTCGCGGGACAAATCAGACAAAAAAATATTTCAAAAGGTGGTTTTCAATTTGCCGTATCGCGCTTTTTGGGCGGCACATTAATGCAAATAGAAGCAATGCCCGAAACTACATTTGATGAAATCGTAAACAAATATGTTGAAATGAACATTGCACACCCTTTTATGGAAGGCAATGGCAGAAGTGCCCGGATATGGTTGGACTTGATCTTAAAAAAACGCCTCAAAAAATGTGTAGATTGGAGTAAAATAGGCAAACAAGATTACATGCACGCAATGATGTTAAGTCCAATCAATAATAGTTTTCTAAATTCACTTTTGGAAAAATCGCTTACGACCAAAATAGCCGACCGCGAAATGTTTATGAAAGGGATTGATTATTCCTATTACTATGAAGAAAATGACTAATGAAACGAGCCATGGTGTCGCTTCCTGCGTGTGTGCAACCATAAAAACATTGCCGAAAAGTTTCCCTATAAGGATATAATGATTATCTTTGTAAAAACTAAAATATGAATTTCAGATTTGATGTTGAACTATTGGACGGAATCACTGAGTTTTTAGATTCATTAGATGAAAAAACTCGTGAAAAAGTCTTTTACAACATATGGAAATCTCGTATGGTTAATGATTCTGAATTATTTAAGAAATTGTCAGATGAGATTTGGGAGTTCAGGACTTTATACAAAGGGCATCATATAAGACTTCTTTCGTTTTGGGATAAGAATTCAACGATTCCCAAAATTGTAGTTTGTACCCATGGGTTTGTAAAGAAAGATTGGAAAGTACCCAAACATGAAATTGAAAAGGCAAGGAATATCATGAAAATTTATTACAGTGCAAAATAGGTAAGTTATGAAAAAACATACATTAGAAGAATTAACAGACAAGTACATTGGCAAAGTTGGTACTGCCAATAGGGAGCGATTTGATTTTGAACTACGAGCTGACGTGATAGGCGAGATAATTAAGAAAGCAAGAATCGAGCAAAACATGACTCAAGAGCAGCTCGGGCTTCTTCTTGGAGTTCAAAAGGCACAAATATCTAAAATTGAGAACAATACAAAGGATGTGAGATTTTCGACGATTTTAAGAGTATTTGATGCCCTCAAAGCACATGTGAATTTATCCGTTGAATTACAAAGCCATCAACTAATTAAAATAGCATAAAATTTACGGTTGCTAATTGTTGGTTGAAACTGAAACAAATTATCGTTTCGATTTATGGACAAATTCAGAAAAGTAAAAAATACAATAAGTGCCATTATCCCGGTAACAGATGCCGAATTAGCTCTGTTTTGTGAATCTATAGAACTGAAAGCGCTGAAAAAGAATGAGTTCTTCCTGACTGAAGGGCAGATTTGCAACTTTGTAGGTTTTGTTAATCATGGAACCCTTATTTACTACAAAACATTGGAAAATGGAACCGAAGTAACGACAGATTTTGCTTTTGATCAGGATTGGATCACCAATAATCTGAGTCGGTTAAACAATTCACCCTCAAAGATTAACATTAAAGCCATCGAAAAGACGGAGCTTTTGGTTGTGAAACAGGATATTTTAATGGATTTATACATCAGGATACCCAAAATTGAACGGCTTGGGAGATTGCTGATGGAACAGGCTTATCTAAGAATTGTTCAGCAAAATATGGATTTACAGGTACTTGCGGCAAAAGAGCGGTATGGAAACTTATTGAACAAATACCCCGAAATCTTTCAGCGTGTCCCACTTTATCACATCGCCAACTATTTGGGCATCGCCCCAAAATCGTTAAGTCGTATTCGGAAGGATTTTTTTGAATAACCAAATTTGGTAACAAATGTGGAGAAGTTTAACCATCGCCGCAATCGATCTTTGCATCATTAATTTTAAAACAGTTTGATGTGAAAAAACAAATTTTATTTCTGCTTTTAGTTGCATTTTTAGGTTCAACAGTTGTTGCGCAGACCGGTCCTGACAAGGGAACTTTCCTTAAACCAAATCCCCGTAATTACGAAGTGAAACAAGCTTTTGAGGTTGAAAGCCTTGTCCCGATGTTTTTGTCAGGCGGTTATCATTTTGGTTTGGGTTACCGTTACAACAAATTCAGGGTAAGGGTAAGTGTGATCAACGGAGGAAATTATGATGCGGAACCGGCAGGTTTGGTCAACGCTTCCCCAGATTTTAAGAGGTATTATAAAACATCACCCGGATTATTCCTAGGTTACAACATCTGGCGAAACCTTGAGCTTTATACTTATATCGAATCGCATACATTTGGTATTGAACAGGTTGCGACTGGTGTTGAAAAGAACATCCACAGTACCGATTTTGGGGGTGGTATCAGTTATCAGTTTTTTCTGGGCCGTCACTTTTATATCCAACCCGGCCTCCATATTTACCTTCGTACCGACAAAAGTGTTCATTTTAACGGCACCATTTACAATATCCCAAATACCGATTTTGCCCCTGTGTTAAGGTTGGGCTACAGGTTATGGAGCAAAGTGTTATTTTAAACTGATTAGATGATGTTTCGCCAATCGCTTTCGAAAGTATTTAATGCAAAAGTTAAAGAGGAGCTAATCCTTCAACAACCGACACCGGAAGAACTTCTTACGGAGTCGGATATTGAACACTTGCCATTGCCGGTTCGGAAATACCTGATTTACACAAATGCCGTTGGTAAAAGCAAGATCCAGAATATGCGTATTGAATTCGATGCCAAAATGATACGAAAGAAGGGTGCTGCTCCAATGTTGGCCAAATCGGTGCAATACAATTTCTTCGGGAGCTTTAGCCGTCTCTTTCTGATGAAGGCAAATATGATGCTCGTTCCGTTTCAGGCTTTGCATATTTACGCCAACCAACAGGCCACCTTCTTAGTCAGGGTCGCAAACCTGTTCAATGTTGTGGATATCAAAGGGGAGGAACTGACAACAGCTGAGACCGTAACCCTATTGAACGATATGTGCCTGTTTGCACCGGGGAATTTGCAGGATAAACGCCTTTCCTGGAAAGAAATTGATCCCCTTTCCTGTCAGGTAACCCTTGAAAATGGACCCTACAAAGTATCGGCGATCCTTTATTTTAATGAGAAAGGGGAATTGATTAATTTTGTTTCGGATGACCGTTCCGCTTTAAAGGATGATGATATGTTGAGGAAAGCAAGATGGTCAACCCCGGTCGGGGATTACCGGAATTTTGATGGCAGAAAAATCCCTACTTATGGGGAAACCATCTGGAATTACCCTGAAGGAGATTTTACTTACGGAATCTTTAATTTGGCGGGAATATCTTATAATGTATCTGAATAACAATTAATTATAGATATTTATTGAATATTATTAGTGATGATTGCCTATCAGAAAGTCATAGTGTATTATTTTTCAGGAACAGGCAATTCCAGAAATGTAGCTGCATGGGTTTCAAAGATTGCAAATGAAAAAGGCATTGAATGTCAATTGGTTAATATTTCATTGATAACCCAATTTCCGATAGGGCCTCCTGATGCCAATGCTTTGGTCGTTTTTGTCTCGCCGATTCATGGGTTCAACTATCCACCTGTTATGCTTAGCTTTCTTACCCATTTCCCCAAAGGGAGTAACGATGTTATCCTGATGAACACCCGTGCAGGGATGTTGATTGGCAAATGGATCACGCCTGGATTGACAGGAATCGCTTTTTACTTGGCAGCGCTATTCCTTAAATTGAAAGGATATTCAATCAATGGGATGTTGCCGGTGGACCTCCCTTCCAACTGGATCTCCGTTCATCCGGGATTGAATCAAAAGACTGTCCTCTACCTACACCTGAAAATGAAAATAAAGGTCTCAAAATATGCGGGTAAAGTATTGACGGGACAGAAAAGCTATCCTGCGTTATGGGAAATCGTTCAGGATATTGCGATTGCCCCGGTTGCGCTTGGTTACTATTTTTTGGCCCGATTTATCCTTGCCAAAACCTATTATGCGTCTTCGGCCTGTGATAATTGCGGAGTATGCATCAAAAATTGCCCTGTAAAAGCGATCGAAATGGTTGGTGACCGCCCTTTCTGGAAACTCACCTGTGAGAGTTGCATGCGCTGCATGGGCTCCTGTCCTAAAAAAGCCATCGAAACGGCACATGGTTTTATTGTTCTCTTAACCGTTTTATTTCAATGGGGATTAGTCGGAACTGTGAACCATTTTTTCCCGGTCCTGATTGCAACTATAAATCCGTTTCTTTATGAATGGATTCTTCAGTCTGTGCTTTTCCTTGGCTTTCTGATGATCTGTTACAGAATCATGCATTTCCTTTTGAAGTACAATTGGTTCAACAAATTGATGGTCTATACGTCGCTTACCTATTATAAATTCTGGGGAAGAAGATATAAGGCGATCAAGGGTTTTTAATTGATTGAAATGTATCCTTTTATTTCTATTTTCGTATCCATTGATACATCAACAACAAATAGAAAATACATCCATGACGGCAGACGAAATTTTGAAGGAACTTGAAAGATTCGGGGATCCCCAGACGAAAAAAACGCTCCAGAGGCATGGGGCGAAGGAGCCATTTTTTGGTGTGAAGGTAGCCGACCTGAAAACAATACTCAAAAAGACAAAGAAAAATCACGAATTATCTCTGGCACTTTACGATACGGGCAATTCAGATGCTATGTACCTTGCCGCAATGATGGCTGACGAAACCAAAATAACAGCCGAACAATTGGACCATTGGGCTGAGAAAGCTTATTGGTACTATTTAAGTGCCCATGCTGTTCCAGGAGTTGCAGCAGAAACGGCTTATGGATTTGATTTGGGCCTGAAGTGGATCCAATCCGATCAGGAGAACATTGCAACTGTTGGGTGGGCCACTTTGGCGAGTTATGCAGGTGTAAATAAAGATGAAGATTTGAACATCGAGGCTTATCGTCAGCTACTTGACAAAGTTGCCGAAGAAATACATCACTCAAAAAACAGGGTGCGACTTACCATGAACCTATTTGTCATTTCGATAGGTACTTACATCAAAGAGCTGACCGACAAGTCAATTGCCATTGCAAATCAGATTGGTAAGGTCACCGCCGATATGAACGGTACTGCATGTAAAGTCCCTTTGGCAACTGAGTATATCGGTAAAGCCATTGACAATGGGCAGCTAGGCAAAAAACGCAAAACCGCAAGGTGCTGACAAACAAGTTTGAATCCACTCCTAAAAGCTAAAAACAAAAAATGCCACTAAGACTCTAAGTCACTAAGGTTTCACAAAGACTTAAATTTCAGCAATATATCCTTAGTGAATCCTTAGTGTCCTAGTGTCTTCGTGGCAGAAGAGGTCTTTTCGGAGTGGTGTCAAGTTTATAGTAGTTATCTGGTTAAGAAGTTGTTGAGAAAATCCAGATAAAAGTGGGTGGTTAAATGGGAGATTTTTATTAGGTTTACACAAACAAATTCTATAAACACATGAAAAAAGTATTATTTCTAACTGGTGATTTTACAGAGGACTATGAAACGATGGTCCCTTTTCAGATGCTCGAAATGGTTGGTTATGAAGTCCATGCAGTTTGTCCGGGCAAAAAAACCGGTGACACGGTAAAAACAGCGATCCATGATTTTGAAGGTGACCAGACCTACTCCGAAAAACCGGGGCATAACTTTGCCCTGAATTACAGTTTTAAAGATGTTGTTGCCAGCGATTACAGTGGATTGGTGATTGCCGGGGGAAGGGCGCCTGAATACTTAAGGTTGAACGAAGATTTATTGGAGATGGTACGGCATTTCTTTGCCGCTGACAAGCCGGTTGCTGCCATTTGTCATGGGATACAGATACTGACTGCCGCCGGAGTTGTTAAAGGAAGAAAATTAACTGCCTATCCTGCAGTTGGTCCAGAAGTGACTTTGGCAGGTGCTGAATTTCAGTCGATTCCTGTCAATGCGGCCTATGTCGATGGCAATCTGGTCACATCGCCTGCATGGCCTGCACATCCTGCGTTTATCAGGGAGTTCCTAAAAATCATGGGTGCGAAAATCGAATTGTAATTGAATGTTTATCAAAGGTTTAAACGATTGTATAGAGTTCATTGCAGGAGACAATACCATCCTTCGTGAACTCCTGCATCCCGACAAAGCCGAACTGCAATTGCGTTACAGTCTGGCCCATGCTAAAGTGAAACCGGGCCTTACCTCTTTTTCGCATCAGTTGAGGACATCGGAAGTTTATTATATTCTTGAAGGGGAGGGGCTGATGTTTATTGGTGACGAGTCGAAAATGGTCTATCCCGGTCAGGCAGTTTATATTCCGCCAAATCAAACCCAATGCATCAGAAATACCGGAGAAGTCGATCTGGTATTCCTCTGCATTGTTGACCCTGCGTGGCGGGTTGAAGACGAGGTGGTGCTATAAGAAAAAAAATGGTGTCTTTATAGGTTCTTTTTACCGCAAAGTTCGCAAAGGTTTCGCAAAGATCGCAAAGTTATATATCTGTAATATTGTCTTTTGCGAACTTTGCGATTTTCTTTGCGATCCTTGCGGTAATTATTTTTCACTTTTTGGATAGGCTCTTTTTTATTTATACAAAGCAAATTATAGTGAACCAATGAACGAGTTGCAAAAATTGATCAATGAAATAGGACAGTGGTCTGAATCAACATTTTCCCATCAGAACAGCATCAGCAAATTGCACCACCTGCAAAAGGAAGTTGCAGAACTGATTCACGCAATTGAGCAAGCACCATCTGAATCTGTAAAAAATAATGATGTGAACCATGAGTTTGCCGATTGCTTTATCCTGCTGCTCGATGCTGCGAGAAAAGAGGGGCTTTCGGCCACTAACATTCTAAACGCTATCGTTGAAAAAATGGAAATCAACAAATCGCGGAAATGGGGCAAACCTGACGAAAACGGAGTAATGGAACATATTCGGGACAATTATGAGGGAAACACAGGCTTAAGTTAATGATGGTGATAGTCTCACTTCAAGTGAGGCTATCACTAAATTTGCCGACTAGCGAGCCAGTACCAGCTCTGCCTCCCTTCCGAAAGCCAATTGCTCAATGAGTTGAAAATGAATTGCAGAAGGAAGAGCCTAAGCAATTAACGATTTCAGATTTCCAAGTGCCTCAGGAACAAATTGGTGGACGTTCCCCACAATCGAACAGCTTTCTAGTTCTGCACAATCTGCACAGGTTTCATAACCTTTTGAATGGACGCAGTTCCGAATCTCGCACTGACTGCAATGGGCAAATTTGACCCCGGCTTCACGGCATCCAGTGCAATTGATCATTTCGGGTACAATGTCAGGACTGAATTGCACTTTCCATTTCTCTGCCGTCTGAGCGCGCAACACGTCATCATCAGCTAACGTGGCAATCCTTGCATCACAGGTAACACAATCGAGACCACAACAAGAAATAAGCTTTTCCATCATTTTTTAATTTTTGAAATATTTTCTTTAACTCTGAATTCCACAATTCTTCCTATTAGGTCAAACGGAATAGGCTTGTCAAGTGGGAACTGAACGGAACCTTTTCCCTGTTTGTAATTTGAAAGTTCGTTTGAAAATTCAACATGTCCCCTAGGGGTCGCATAAAAACCAATATGCTTGTTAAAACCTGCGAAATAAACCAATGGTTTGCCATTTGTTTTGTATGCAGGCATTCCATAAGCGATACTTTCAACGGCATCAGGGGCTTTTTCAGTAATGGTTATTCGTACTTTCTCCAGGAGGATCTGAATATTTTCTGGAAAAGTTTTGATGTACTTATCAACAGATTTATAATCAGTATTCATAAATTTGAAGTTGTTTCACTGTGTAAAAATAAAAAAATCTGATTATTGATTGACTATCAATAATCAGATTTTTTTCAGTGGAGCTGCGGGGAGTCGAACCCCGGTCCAAACGAGGAAGCAATACGCTTTCTACATGTTTATCCAAGACTTGGTTTTCGTGTGAAGAATGGATCAAGGCCACCGATCTTCACCTTATCCCCTTTGTTTCGCCGGCCAACCAGGGCCTCCGACCGACTATCTCCGATATTACTGCACTTCCTGATCGGGCCGCTTCGGAACAACAGCACCCGGGAAATGTCCCACTCCAGCATCTAATGCCGGATTAGCGTAATCTACTTGATTCGATTAAGCGGCAAGAGCAAAATTATTTTCGCCAATTAATTGTTCGGATATTGAGATTTACGGGCCAACGTCCAATGCCCGACATGCTTACGCACCTCTTCTGCCCGCTGTCAATACCGGTCAGCCCCATAATAGGTGTGCGGTGCAAAAATACGCAAATTCCAATGACAATTTTCGTGCTAAGATATTTTGATGAAATATATTTTGAAGGTGATTGAATAGCATCTGGCAATTGGCATCTTGTGGCTGGCATTGTTCACCAACAATTGTGAATGCGCCGAATTAGCATTTCTATTTATTTCAATTCATTTCCATTTATTCCTACTTAAAACATCCTCATCGGAAACTCAAACCATCTTCAAATCCTTTATCGTCCTTAACGGATCATTCGACCCAAAAACAAAACTCCCGGCTACTAACACATCTGCCCCTGATTCAAAAAGCAATTTACCGGTTTCAAAATTGACCCCACCATCAATCTCTATTAGGGTATTTGCTTGTTTTTCAATAATTAAACGTTTTAACCTCATCACTTTTTGATAGGTGTTCAGGATGAATTTCTGGCCACCGAACCCCGGGTTGACCGACATTAGCAGAACAAGGTCCAGGTCGTTGATGATATCTTCCAATAAAAGAACAGGCGTATGCGGATTCAGGCAAACCCCGGCTTTCATCCCTTCCTGGTGAATTGCCCCGATTGTCCGGTGAAGATGGGTACAAGCTTCGTAATGGACCGTAAGGATATCTGCCCCCGAATCCCTGAACGGTTTGATAAAATGGTCAGGATTGACGATCATCAGATGGACATCGAGCGGTTTGGTCGCTACCTTTTTAACATGCTGTATCACAGGCAATCCAAACGATATATTTGGGACAAAAACGCCATCCATCACATCGAAATGGATCCAGTCGGCTTCACTCAGGTTGATCATCTCGATATCCCTTCCCAGGTTGTTGAAGTTGGCAGACAATATGGAGGGTGAAATCAAACGGCTCATATGCTTTGTTTTAACTTGTAAGTAAATGGATCGTCAAAATTAACCAATTCCGGGTAATGTCAAAAAGTCATGAGCGAAATGAGTTGAGTGATTACCCTAAGGAATGTGGCTGGCGACTGGCAACTTGCGGCTGGCAACATTCAAATTAGAATTGGAATTCTAAATGCAAATGAATCAAGTTATTAGTAACTGGCTGCTGGCTGGTTTCAAAGTTAATAATGAAACCTTCCGAAATAAAGGCATAAATAAAATGGGCATATTTTTTCGTTTTACCGTTTATCCAATTCTTCCCTGGCCACAACTCCCACCCTTGTTGCCCAGGTTTCGTATTCTGCGATCATTTGTTTTTTCAAATCGGGTTGAGCCGTACTTTGGTCGTTCAACTCTGATCGGTCATTTTTTAAATTGTAGAGCTCCCAGGCTTTGAATCTTTTTGCTTTGGTGTCGTATTGGGAAACCAATTTCCAGTCGCCTTTGCGCATGGCACGGTTCCCTTCGTGTTCCCAAAAAAGTGGTTTCGTCCTCTGTTTTGCGTTTCCTGTTAAAGCCTCTTTCAGACTGATTCCTTCCATGGGGATAATTTTATTCCCCTTGAAATTTTCGGGATAGGTTCCACCGGCAAAATCGAGAAGTGTTGGCATCAGGTCAATGATATGGCCTGCTGTTTCTGTAACAATCGCCCCACTTTTGATCTTTTTGGGATAATAGGCAATAAACGGGGAGGAGATTCCACCTTCATGGACCCAGTGCTTGTGCATCCTGAATGGGGTATTGCTCACATTTGCCCACGGAAACTCATATGAATCAAACGATTCACGGGTTCCGGTTTCGCCGGTGGTGCGGATGTAGGTTCCCTGATTCTTTACAATTTCGTGACATCCTCCGTTATCGGCCAGAAAGAAAATCAATGTATTTTCAAGTTCACCTTTCTTTTCAAGGCTTACCAATACCCGGCCGATGTTCTGGTCCATCCGGTCGATCATTGCGGCATAAACGGCCATTCGCAAGTCCCACATCGTTTTTTCTACACCGGACAGGGTTTCCCAGGCAGGTACATTTTCGTCGCGTGGAGATAAGTTCGTTGAGGGATCGATCAACCCAAGTTTCGCCATATTTTCAAATCGCTCTTTGCGGAGGATGTCCCAACCTTTCAAATATTTGCCTTTGTATTTTGCAATATCCTCTGGAAGAGCATGTAAAGGCCAGTGCGGTGAAGTGAAAGCGAGGTACATAAAGAAGGGTTCCTTTTTGGTTGCCTCTTCATCCAAAAATTTCAGGGCGTAGTCCGCAATCGCATTGGTCATGTAAAAACCATCTTTGGGTGGGAAATAGGCCGAGTCGTTGAGCATCATCCGGGGTGCTGCCTGGTTCTGCCGGTAGGGGATCAACTCATAATAGCTGCTGGCTCCGTCGATCAATCCAAAATACCGGTCGAACCCACGTTGACGGGGAAGTGCTTCAGCCTGACTTCCCACATGCCATTTGCCCGACATGTAAGTGTTGTACCCATTTGATTTTAAGGCTTCTGCCAACGTGACACATTGTTTGTTCAAAAAACCCTGATAGGCGGGTGTGCCCAGGTTGTTGACCATATCGCCAACTCCGGCCTGGTGCTGGTAAAGACCTGTCAGCAGCGAAGCCCTTGTAGGACAACATCTTGAGGCATTGTAAAACTGTTGGAAACGCACCCCTTGTTTGGCAAGTTTGTCGAGATTGGGAGTTTTGATTTCCGATCCATAACATCCAATGTCGGAAAAGCCCATATCGTCGGCAAGGATGACAAGTATATTGGGGCGTACTTCTGCTTTTATCGAAGAAAGACTTGTTAATCCGATCAATCCTAAAGGTATCGTTTTTAAGTTTGCGAGTTTCATTTTTTCCAATATTTGATATACAATTGAAATATAGGGATATAAATTGAAATAAGATTGAAATAAGATGAAATATGTTTGAAATACTCAATTGAAATAAATTGAAATATTTTGAAATATGATAGAAATATTACTGCAAAAAGCAGCAGAGCTGCGAAATATTTGTAGCAATGGATCATCCTAAAACCGGAAGGTGCAGTGCACCGGAATATGATATAAACACACCATATCGTCGGTACGCTGTACCTTTTGCTGCCCAGGACGTTTTTTTGCTACAAATATTGTCGGTGCACTGCACCTTTTGCTGTAATAAACATTCATCTGCTACAAATATTAACGGTACGCTGTACCTTTAGATGATCAGGATCTCCTGTTCCAAGCCTTTTCTGTATTTCTCGATTAACCTGATTAAAATCAATACATTGTCTTCATTTACTGAGTTTAAATCAAATTGGATTACCTGCTTGTTGTAATTGTCACGGTTGCCACAGGTAGAAAGCAATTTTTCAATGTCAGGAGGTAAAAAGAAACTTGCTTTTTCTTTCAGATGTGTCCTGAACTCGTTCCAATAAATGTTCAAACCGGCAAAGTCAAAGTCGCCAAAATGAAGATACGGATTGGGGATTGATTTTAGCCACACAATCAGATCCTTATGTTGTTCCTGAGGATACCTCGAAACGAACAATGGCTTCAGTTTCCCAAACCATTTCTTCTGTTTTTCGACGTACCTGAAGTTTTCGGAATTTTCAACCCCAACAATGGTAATGTCAGGTGATGGGACAAAATTTTCATAATCATAAATAAACGTAAAAGTGCCTTCATTTGGCCGAATCGTTTTCTTTTGATTGTTCAGGAAGCAATCCACAGGTTGATAGCAATTTACAAGAAATCCCTTGAAAGTCCGGGTTTGTTTCAACTTTGAATTGGAAGCAATCTCAATCGCTCCGGCACGGCTCAGTTCCTCATTCCGGCAACCTTCAATATAAGCAGTCAAACTTTCGATACCAAAATGGTTCCTAAGATAGGGCATCAAAGAATTGTTGTTCGGAAGATAAACCAGTTTTCTTGTACGCCCCAGAGTTTGAACGTTCAGTATCCCATTGTCGATCATTGAGTTAATGACATCATGTTTTATTTGGCTGAATGGGATTTTTTCACCTTCCAGCATTGATACCAACTTTTCTGCTATTGCAATAGGCAGCTTCATTCGGCAATGTATTGGGTCATGATCCTGTTAACGCGGGTGATCGACTTCTCGTCTTTCTTCAATTTGTATATGTGTTTGAATGCCAGCGCATCGTTCTCGATCGGCGAGCTGTTGATCAGGAAGATGTTGCGGTCGTTGGCAAATTTCAGGATTCCCCTTACATTGTTTGGGTGCAGCTTTCCGATCTCGTCCATCATGCAATGCAACCTGAAATCCTTGAACCGTTTGGACGCCCCTTCCTTGAATACGTTTAAAAGCATAATGTTCACCATCGCCTTCACCAGCACATCGGTTCCATCGGACCCAACGTTTGAAAGTTTTTCCACCCAGCCAGTATCGTTCTGGTTTTCTTCGATCCGGAAACTCAATTCGAACGAATCGGAAAGGGAAATTGTATCTTTTTTAATATCAGATATTTCCTTAATAAACTGCTTCAACAGGTCAACGGCTTCCTTGTTCTTTTTGTCTTGGTTATCAGAAGAAAAAAGGTTTGTAACGCCAATATTAAACGCATTTTCATCGTTGTAAGCCTTGATTTTCACGAGCAAAAGCACCACACTGTTCTTGCTGTCGGCGATCCTTAGCTCAATTTTCTTGATCACGCCCGCAAAATTCCGCCTGACAAAATCGTCATTGATCTTGTTCACAACATTTTGGATTCTTCCCGATTCGGAAACTAGGTCTGTAGTTTCTTTTCCGATTGTCGTAATGATCAGGGAAAACCGCTCATTGACCTCTTTTTCAATGCGTTCCATTTTGTTCTCTTCAACAAAATCGGAAAGCATTTCGGCAAAATCCAAAAATGACTTTGTGTCGGTGAGCTGCTTTTTGAACTTAAAGATGTTGTCGTCGCTAAATTTTCCAAGGAAATCGGTGATCGTTTTCCTGATTTCATCCAAACGGTTGTTCAACTTGTCGTAATGGATCTCTTTGATCTCATCGATCAGGTTTTTCACGCGTTTTTCGGTCTTGTGCTCTTCCAACGGATTTGTAACAAACTCCTCAATGGTGTGGTAACATTCCGAGCCACAAAAGTTATCAAAGGCAACATTATCTTCTTTGATCTTGTTTAGGGATTCTGTCAATGACTTGATAACATCTTGAATTAATGCAAGTTCACTATTAATTGTTTCCTTTTGCTGTTCAAATTTCCGTTCTTCCGCTTCGAGCAATTTTTCGTGTTGAAGTTTTTCTGCTTTGAATTCATCAGTTTTGTCGAATAGTTCACGCTTGTCTTTGTTGTATTCCGAAACAATGTCACGATGTTCTTCAATATAGTCAAATTCCCTTTGGACAGTTTCCAAATTCGTTTCGATGGCCGTTAAACGGGTTGTATCAATCCCTTTACGGGAAAGCTCAAGTTCCTTTTGAGCCGAAATCTCACCCTTTCTTTTCAAGTTGGCATTTTTCTCCACGACTATTTCAGCTTCGATTTGAATCAGTTCCTGATTGACCTTATCTTGCTGGAAATCAATTTTTTTGTCCCTTTCACGCTCTTTTGCCCTGATGAGTTTGACCAACTCATCCTCAATCCTTGCCACCTCGTCTTTTGATTTGAGTTCTGCTTCCGTTGCTTTTTCAATGGCAGAATCAAGGAACTCAATTGCATCCTTCTTTTCGGATACTGCCTTCCGGGTGAGATCGTTGAGTTTTACGTTGGTTTCCTTTGCTTTGGCATTGTTTTGTTCCACCAAATATTCATTCCCTTTGATGAGGTCTTTTTTCTCGCGGATCTTTGGCTGGTACTTCTTTTTAAGGTTCTCTTTTTCTTTTTCGGCTTTTTCGGTCAGGTCCGAAATCGCCTTCCTTGCAGCTTCGACCTGTTCTGTCAAAGCCAATTTTTCGTTGATATAGTCTGTTACGGTCTTGACAGTTTTGTGGATTTCGTTGAGGTTCAATTCAATGCCGTAAAAATTGTTTGATTTGGCTGTTAAAATTGGTGACAACGAGGAATTGAACAGGACATTCTTTTCGTCAATTACCTTGCCGATACTTGCTTCCCAACCTTTGTAATTTTCAGATAACCAGCTATACAACGAACTTTTGCTGTTTCTCAGGTACTGATCGATCTCGTCAATTTTGAATTGTATCAATTCGATTTGCCCATTGATTTTTTCAATTTCCCTTTCGGAAGATTTTTTGATATCCTTCTCTTCAAGTTCCCAATTCTTCTGAATCGTTCCAATCTGATGTGCAGAACCCTCATTATCAAGGATTAATTTCTGATTGGACGATGTGATACTTCTCAAAAGGGTTTCCAACGACTTGATTTCCTCTTCAAAAAAGCGCTTGTGCTTTAATCCCTCCTTTTGAAGCTTCAGGTTGTGGGTTGCCTGCTTCTTGTTTTCCCAGACTTCGCGGGATTCATCAAGACCCTTCTTGTGTTCGATCCTGAGCGCAGCAATTGTTTTTTCGTAAACCTTTTTCGTTTCGTCTTTAAACGCAAGCAAAGCAGAGTTGACTGCCAGCTTTTCGGCACTTTTCATGTTCAAAAAATCGTTCCATTGATTTTCGAGATTGTCGAGCATGACCTGAAATTTGTAAGCCAGCTCTTTGAATTGTACCGAAAAGAGTTCCTTTTCTTCCGTCAGGTTCTTCAACTCCTTATCAACCAGATGTTTTTTTGAAACGCGGGAGATAATCTGTTCGATGCCAATCTGGTTATATTCCTCCTGTTTTACCTTTGCCTTGTCGAGTTCACTTTTTAGGACGATAATCTGGCCTTGTATTTTCTCTTTTTTGTTTTGGAACCTTTTGGTCAGATCTGTCTGCCTTTCAATGGAATGATTTTTTTTGAAAGTGGCTTTTTCAAATTTATCTAGTAAGATGGGTTCCTGGACCTGTATTTCGCGACAAGCATAGGCCAATTCCTTTGCCAGTTTAATTTTTTCCCTTTCGAGGTGGCGGACCGCGATATGAAGTTTGGCGATCGCATTGGCTTGTGCTGTAGTCCCTGGCCGTTTGAACTTTTGGATATCGGCCAATTGGGTCTCAAAATCTTTTAAGTGGTGGGTGTATTTGTTCAGGTCAATCTGCACATCGTTTTCCAGCGACATGATAATGGTCTGCTTGATAAACTCCGCCTCCATCTTGGAATTGAGGAACACATTCTGGATCGTTTTTGGAATGTTTTGATAATCTTTACTTTCAAGCAGGGCATATTTCCTGAACTCGCTTTTCCGGTTTTCGTGGTTGCCGTAAAGGATATCGCGGTATTCGTTGTGGATGTCAATCTTGCGCTTGGTATAGTAGATCTGGTCCGCGTCCAATTGTCTGGCAATACTTTCCCAATTGTCGGGAGCGATGCCATTGTCGCTCACGAAATATTTCTGGTTGTACGCCCCATCGAAAAACCTGAAGTGGACTTTGTGCTGCGACTTAAAGGAAACGACACAAAATTTCTCCTCGTCCCTGACCACTTCATAAATGATATAGGAATTCGGATGGGCAAAGTAGTAATCAGTATAGGTCTTCTTCTCGATCGGAATCCCAAGTTTCAAGGTGTCGCCATTGTAAAAGAAAAGGATAGCCCTGAGTATGGTGCTTTTACCAACACCTTGTGTACCAATAAAATGAACATTCCCGTCGAGGTTGATCTCAGCATATTTGATATGGGCACTGTTGATAAATACGATTCTATTCAGGTATCTCATTTTGAATGTTTTCGGGGATGTTGATATTTGTTACCAATTCTTCGAGGTACTTGAAGGATGCCAGTACCTTGTAGGTTTTCAGGATTTCGTTTTCCATCTCTGCAAAGCCATCCTTGATCAGCGAATCAATGGCCTTGTTCCCAATTTCAGGATAAGAAGTCTTATCATCCAGTTTCAGTATATTCCTAATTCCATCGGCCTTGTTCTTCAAAACCGCATCGACACTTATTTTGACGGCGATTTCGGAGGGAGTGACGCGGTATCCCGAAGCAAAAGAGTTGTCGAACGACTTAAAGAAATCGATAAGGTCGATCCATCGGAATGCCGTTTCAAGTTTACGTTCCAAATCGGCTTTCGATTCTGTACGCGAGAAGTAATAAAACTCGTCGCCTTTTTCAAGGATGAAATTGATCGCCTTGAAATATTCGGCCAAAGTTTCGAAATTGTTTTTGTCGTCGATCACATCGAAGAGTTTCCGGATATCGCCATCGGAGCTGTTGGAGCAGATAAATTGTCCTTTGCTTAGGATATCAAATATTTCGCCTGTCTGTTTGGGTACGCTCATTGTAATGGGTTATTTGGGATAAACGACTGCATATTCAATGTCATTGTGCCTGTTGAACTTCTCTGTCACATCAAAATCTTCCTCGAACATTGAAATCATCTGGCAAAAAACGGTAACCCGTTCATCAAAATGGACTTCACGAAGAAATTTGTAATTCATAAGAAAGTCGAACAAGTGGTTGCCACCAGCGGTAAAGCTATTTTTTACTTCATGGATGTTGATAAAGACCTCTTTTTCTGTTTCAGGCTTCAAGTAATCTTCCGAAATGACTTCGGCCATCTGAACCGAGGGTCGTACTCCTGTTTTTATTCTCCTGCTCAACTTTCTGACAACTTCATAGCCCGCATCGGTTTGGAGAAAATTGACCGAAATTTTGAGAGGGTAGGAGGGTTTGGATTCAAAAACCGTGGCTTTGTTGTTGTTGATCAACTCCACAAGGTTTGTTTTCGCTTTGATTTCGTATTGGTCACGTAGGTATTTGACCAACCTGAGCTTTTCGATGAATTTGCTCTGGTACTTGATCTGGTTGATGTATTCGATGATCTGCTTTCGGGTTTCGATCAGGTTCTGCCGCGATTCGGTCAGTTCCAATCGAAGTTGAATGGTAATCGTCCTTAACTCCTCGTCGGTAGCCGTTTTGAAGAAGGTGAGTTCGTCTTCCGTAATCAGCTTTTCGGTTTGTTCAATCAATTGCTGGATAGCCACCAATTTTTGTTTGTGGATCTCCAGTTTGGAAAGTTTGATCTTATAATTGGGTTCTGTCTTAAACGTATTTTCGATATTTCTGGTTAGGTCAAGGATATTGCGGACAGTGATCCTTCCAATTTTTCGCAACGACGATTTGACGGCTTTGAGGTATTTGTAACGTTCGCCATCGCTGTTTGCCTGAAGGTAGTAAAGCATGTATTCGTCCTTCACCTGCCTGATGTTCTCGTTGATGTAGGACGTGTTGATCTCCTCGTTCACTTCCAGAATCTGTTCAAAGAATTGCAGGAACTGGTCGTCCAATTCGAGAAAATTTCCATTCTGACGGATAATATCCTTATTGATAAGAAGTTGAATGATATCGTCATTACCATCCAGGACATCAAGCGCATACTCATACTTATACGAAAGCGATTTCCGTTTCTCGAAGAGCTCAGCCAGCAACTTATGTCCCCGGTTAAGGGTGTTGAGTAATTCGCGTATGGAGTTAAAATGGTTCATCAAATCATGAATTAATCTCTATCCCAGTCCTTTTGATCTCACAAACAAAAGGATTATTTGAATTGAAGTCTTTTTTTGAAAAGGGATGAGGCTCAATCCGTGAATCAACCTGAGCGGCAAGCAACATCAACTGAACTTGTAAATCGAATTTGTCGAAATCGTCTAGTTTATCGAATATCAACGCAATATCGATATCGCTATCTTTTCCAGCATTATTTTTTGCATACGATCCAAACAGGATTACCTTTCCTATACCTTTGTGGTTTCTTTTTATCAAGGAAAGATATTGGTTTATTGAGAGATTAATTTCTTTATCCATAGTCGGTTAGATTTTAATTCGTTAATCCATATTGATGTGTATTCTAAGGTACATCTTTTCTGAAAGCTCAATTTGTAGTCATCATATCTTGCATTAATGTTGAATGCGGTGACTGTTACAAAAAATATTTTATTTTCTTCGGACATTTCAATTTCTGATAATTCAGCAAGTCGGAGAAGGTTATGGATAAAAGGAGGAAAATTCTGTTTAAATTTTACATAATAGGCCTTTAAAAGCTTCTCAATCATTAAATGACCAACAAACAACGACCAGTTAAACCGCTTGGTGTCGAACAAAACCAACATTGTCTCAAAATCTTCATCTGAGCTTTCAATCCAATATTTAGTTAATTTAACAATGTCAATCTCTGATTTTTCCATAGATACAAAATTAAGGAAAATTTCTATCCTGCAATCTATTGTTAAGGCAGTTTAAAACTACGATGGTTAAGGGATTTCGTTCAATAGATCTTCGGAATCAGCCTTTTTGTCCGCTTCTGATAATCAAGGTATTTTTGCCCCAATTGCTCGGTCATGAACCGTTCCTCAACCCTTATCCTGTAAATGAATCCTAGAAAACACGGAATAAACATACCTATTACCGATAACCAATTCGACATTGAAACTGCAACTCCGGTAAAAATAATCAATTGCCCAAGGTATCCGGGGTGCCTGATGTATTTATAGAATCCGGTTTCAATCAGTTCGTGTCCCTCAATCTTTGTGACGGTATAGGTAAAATGTTGTTTAAGGGTCAAAATGGATATGATTCTTATGATCATTCCGGCGATTACCATGAACGCACCTATCGAAAAAAAAGTATTCCAATAATAAATTCGCCCCAATCTTGTCATGCCAAACCGGAAAGCAAGGAAATACCCTATCGCAATAAAGAGGAAAAGTATCCAGATACTTGCCTTGTCACCTTTTTTTACGATGTCCTTTGTCCGCTTTGACCGTTGCATCACACCCATAAAGATCTCAAAAATGGCATACAAATAGGAGAAAGCAATGATTATTATTAATTTAATGTCCATGATTATTATTGTATTAACTATGTGAATCTAATTAAATATAGTTTTGTCTTCGTAAAGTTGTCATCCCTTGTCTCTGATCAAGTATCGTGAACTTATTTTGTTTTAATCCAGGTTCCGGACAACCCATTCCTTCTACCTTCACAGGAATCTTCTACAGGTGTAAAGATAAGCTTATCTTTTTGAATATTGAAAGTATAGATGCCACTGTTGTTGCAGGCTGCTCCACCAATGTCCCGGAATGTGATCCGGTCGTCCTGAGTTTGATAATAACCCCAAACATCAATTTCAGTATCACCAAAAATATCTGTTTGTACCTTATTTTTAGGCATAAATGTCCGTGTTACTGTTCGGCCATTCACCTGCTTTTGCCATACTCCAATAATAGGACTTTCGGAGTTTCGAATCATTTTGATAGTTTCATTCATTTTTGAGCCCCAACCTTTCATCGATGCAATTTCAAGAAAAGGGGCTTCACCAATGAAGGGCTTTTTGAGAATTTCGGATAGATACACTTGTTTCAACAATTCATAGCAAAGTTTATCAATATTCTTATTGTCAGGATGATAACAAGATAAATTAGATAAGATAATAACGGCACATTTCGAGTTGGTATCCATAAACAAAGAGGAACTGTACCCATCCATTCCTCCACTGTGATGAAACCATTGACAGGTGCTACTCCCAAATTTATGGATATGCCACCCTAAAGCCAAATCATCGGCATCGTCACCGATAAAGGTTGTTTGTCGTTGAAAAGATAGGATCGTATCGGTTGAAAAATTGGCAATGACATATTTTGACATATCACTTACACATGAAAGAACCCCACCTGAGGCTTTCAAAATATTCGGTTGCCTGTTGGGTATAACTTTACCAGTTGAGTCCCGACCTGCAACGACCTTATTTACAACTTTCTTAATACCAGAGGTGGTAGAGTTCATGTTGTACTTTGAGAATATCTTTTCCTGCAACAAGCTCTCATACGACTTTTCGGTCATTAACTCCAACATGTAACCGAGCAATCCTGCTCCAAGGTTGGAATACAGATACTTTTCACCCGGAACAGAATTTAGCTTTAACTGATTTTGTAAATATTCTTTAAGCAAAACAGCATTGTAGGTATCAACATAATTGTCAGGCATTCTGGGCAGTCCTGAGGTATGATTTGCCAGGGTTTTGAATGTGATATAATTGCGATTATTTTCGTAAGGATTTAATTGATAGGGCAATATACTAGCTATTGGTTCGTTGATATCCAGTGCATGGTTATAGGCTAAATCAGCGAGTAGATTGGATGTAAATAATTTGGTAATCGAACCAATTTCAAAGACTGAATCTTTGTTGTCAATGTAAGTGAAGGCGTCTTTTTTCTTTATTATTCCGATAAAGGAGACCTTATTTTCATACAGAAAAGCGATCGATAATTGAGTTCCGACAGGAAAATCAGCGACATACTTTGTAGCCAATTCAATCTGTGATGGTGACAATGAATCCTTTGCAGCAATATTATTTTGATCCTGCGAACCAATGCCCACAACACCAAGTAAAATAAGCAGAATGGAAATAACTGACATTTTATCTGATCTGAAAAGCCTTCGATTCAAATTTAGTGGGTGTTCCCTGGACCTTGTACCATGAACTGTTGTCGTTCATTGGAATATACCGTCTTTCATCAGTCCGGTAATACCAATCCTTATCCACCTGATAATAAACCTGCATCCCGTTAGCCTCAATGATATTCCTGATTTCATTGTCATGGTAATTGTTCTCGTCCTTGTCGGTCAAAGCCTGTCTTCCCATTTGGGAATAGAGATTGCTTAATTCAAACAATAGGCTATTCAGTTCTTTATCTATGATCTGGACATTCAGGCCAATTTCCCTTGCTTCTTTTGCAAGGATCGGATAACTATGGGACGGATAATTGGAGTTTAATTTCCGGCTAATCTCGCCTGCCTTCTCTTTGTCCTCCATATGATAGGACAGAATATCGGAACAGAGTTTCATGGAAAGGGAGCTTGCCCTATCCAAAGCACCAAATACAAGTGGGTGAATGTATTGGTACAAACTTGAATATGGATTGGCATCGTTGTTCGATTCTTTCCACAGTTTAATGACCCTTGTGAGTTCATCCTGGCTTACACTGACCAGACTGTTGTTTTTATCTACCGGTGATAAATCATGCGTCAGCGATGTATCGACAGCCGATAAAAACGACAAAGGTCCCATCTGGATTTCGTCTGCACCGAGTGCCAAGATCGTCGCTGCAGATGTACACTCTCCCTGGATAATAACGACCAACCTTTTTGTGTGTTCCCTTAAAAGATTGATTATCCGAAGAGACGCTTTTCCATCACCACCATCCGATTTCACATAAAAGTAAATCTCGTCCTGGAGTTTCCAATCCTTGATTATTTCGTAAAAAGAACTGACATCGTTCTGACAAATCGAACCATTTACAGAATTCCAATAACACAAAACCTTGATCTTTTGAAGATCTTCGATCTTTTTTATCACAGTTTGTGTCTCACCAAACAACACAGGCGGCTTTACGACTTCAGGTTTACTTTTGGTCATTTATGGAATTATTGGATTCTTCTTTTTTTATCGGGTTGATCATCTCCATCAGTTTTAGTCCCAGCAACCCTTCAATGGCAGTGCCGTTGGAATTGGTCCCACCGATCAATACATCCGGGATCAATTTTACATTTCCTTTGGACAACTCTTCTGTAATCTTGTAACGAGTGAAATTCTCACCACCCAATGCCTTAACTGCCAATTCATAAGCCTCGGCAGTCGATTTGCCTATCGCGAGAATTTTTCCGGCTTCTGCACCCCCTGTCAAGGAGATCTGTTCAGCTTGGGCTGCAGCTTTTAACCTTATTGCATCGGAGTCAGCCTGAGCCCTTGCCCTGGTGGATTCCGCTTCGGCATGTGCCCTTGTCTTGATCACTTCGGCTTCTGCACCTACGGCAACCTTTACACTTGTTGCATCCCCTTCTGCTTTCTTGACTGTTGCATTGGCAGTACGTTCCGAAATTTCAACACCTTGCTGCGCCTTTACAATATCTTTTTGCATATCGGCAATGGCTGTCTCTTTCTCCATACCCTGCCTTGTTTCCTGCGCCTTTTTCTGTGTTTCGTAGGTTATCTTTTGTTCCTCGGCTATCTTTCTGTCTGTTAATGTTTTCATTAATGTTTCAGGAGGCACGATGTCCCCAATCAAAGTATCGACAGCATTTACGTTGTACTCGTCCAACACCTTCTTAATGTGTGACTTTGCAGAATCCTGCCTCTCTTTTCGTGTACTCAGAAAGGCGATCACATCACTGTCCTGTGCCGAATTCCTGAAATAGTTGCCGATGGTCGGCTCCAGCACCTGAGAAACCAAATTGACCATATTCCCAAAACGGGCAATGACCTTGGGCGCTTCGGTTGATGGGACATGGATAATTTGCGCCACATCGAGGTTAAATGGGAAACCATCTTTTGACCGGACCGTAATTGTCGAAAGGTTCTTGTCGAGGTTGTGCGCTTCGCTGCGTGCTGTCGCCCAATTGAGGACAAGATTGGTCGTTGGCACAAGTTCCACTTTCATGATGTACTTATTGATCGGATATTTCCCGGGTCCAAGTGGTTCAAGCCAAACACCCTTGCACCCTTTCTCAACAATATTACCATGTTTGAAATCGTTCCCTGTCAGGTCTTTACCTTCCTGTCCGATGTAGGAGATCACTACCCCAACATAGCCAATCGGAATTTCAGTCATGGGAATTTCTTCGATCTGGACAGCCCATGGATTCAGGTTGTACGAACCTGCCAGGATCACCTGTGGTTGCAAACCCCTGTTCCCGCCATTCTTAATAAAACCATCAAAGTTTTGAAAATTGTTGTGCCCATCAACGAGCTTTCCTGCAATTTGTGACGCCTCAATCGGTAAACCATCCAAAGTGGTCACAATTCCCACCATGCTTTCCTGTATCCGTATCATTTCGGTAATGGAGATCTGAAAAAGCATTGTATTAATACGGTACGATCCTGCTGTAATATAGGATGTTTGCCTTCCGCGCTGGCCACCATTGACAAGAAATTTTTCAGCATCCTGATAGCTATCGGAGTCAACCTGCTGAGCAAGGATATTCCCGGTAGGTATTGCAGCACCATCCTTTGCCAGGATAAGCCCTATCTTACCTTCAGGGATCACAATAAAAGATTGCATCGAAATGCTGTACTGCCAGAACCATTTGCCAAAATAGATACCTGGAGCCAACGCTTTGGCCTGAAAACCAGCTTCCCCTTTTGTCGCAATGATCCTTCCATCGGGTAATTCCTTGTTCGACCCGAGCAATACAAATTTTTTGGTTACAAGTCCGATTTTGTCTTCCGGTACGAGTACCATCCCAAAAATAAACCTGAAGATGTATTTGTATAGGGCTATACAAATGACAATGATCAGCAGCCACCAGAATTTAAAGAAAAGGGGTTCCATGTTATTAGGTATTAAAATTACAAAAAAAATTATTTATATAATTGAAATTCAATATATTACTAAGCAATATAAATTTAACCTATTCTCGTTTTGTATTTTTCAAGTTCTTCCATTGTCACCTCATCGGGAGGTACAAGCCGGTAGTGTTTCTCAGAAGTAATAGCAATCCCTTCTTCTGTTAGTTCAAATTCAAAAAGCGAAATGGATTTGTTTGGCATAAATTGGGCGGCAATGGGTTTGCAAATAAGGTTAGGGAATTTGGACCTACCTACTGCAAAATCCTGTTCGATTTGAACCACACCCATTTTATCGCTACCACCTTTTGCCTGCACAGGTAGTATATAATGGACACCCCTGCGATCAATCCCGATGTAGATCTCGTCAGTTTCGACCTGGCCCATATCAGGTACGGTAGTACGAAGGTGATTTTGAAGTGAGTAACAGGTCAGTCCCGTAAAAATATCTATAAGCCTGTTGTATCTTACTTTGGCCAAAAGGGCCTGTTCATCATTCATGGCATATTTACTAATAATTCCGGGTGTTGCATCGGGAATTTTGGTTTCCGCAAGGTATTCTGACGGTTTAAAGAATGTTTCCTTGGTCAGGACAATTTTATACAGAGCCCTTCCTACCGAACGGATAATCCATTCATAACCTTCAGGAGAATTATTGGTTATGCTAATTGGTAATGATGCCCGATATCGAAATGAATAAAGGATATCTCCAAGGTTTTTAGGAAGTTCAATATTCAATAATGAAGCTGATGCAATGATTTCATCTCTTGTAAATAGGATTTCGGTTTTGCCTTTCTGATAGGACTTAAGAAAAATGGCTTCAATAATTTGGGAATACCGGTTCAGTTTTGACATATTATTGGTTTTAAAATTATCCTCTCCAACGTAGGATTACAACCTCTTCGTTCAAATCAGTTTTTGTGGCTGTCGAGAACCTTGTCCTAAATAAGTCGATCCGCACAAGCTCATATCCCAGGGATTGGGCTATTTCAGCGATCAGATGACCAGTTCGGATCATTACCCTTAGGTAAGAGGCTTGATCACCAACAACATATGCCAGATAGGCATTGGGTTTTAATACAGATTGGAGCTCTATCAGGTGCTTCGCAATACCACCGAAATATAGCCTTGTTACTTTGTGGTATAATTTTTCAAAGCCTGACGTTTTGCCAAGTTCGATCCTTCTGTTTTCAATTTCTTCTGCAATCCTTTGTATTTCAGGGAACATCTTCACGTAGTTGTCATCATTGTCGCCCTTATAGACGCCCCGTGTATTCGATCTCAAAAGTGTTTTTTTGAATTTCCTTAGTTCTTCGTTGCTATTTATAAAACCGAGCAAAACCGATTCGAGCCTAGTTGTCCTGGTGTAGTCTTTTTCATTCGGATATGGAGGAGAAGTGATGACCGCCGAAATTTTGTATCCTTTTAACAACTCCTTTAAATTCCTTGAATCGCTAAGTAACGCGTTAGCAGGAACATCGGCGATTTCAAGATCCGATTGTGCCAAATCATTTACAATTTTCAAAATCTGATTTAACCAGGGAGCAACTACTTCTGCATCCTTTTTAAGCTTTCCAACACCGACTTCGGGACCAAACCTAAGATTGCTAAACTGAAAGACAGCAGAATTAGCAAAGGCAAGGGAAAGATATTTGTAAAATGGGGTTGGTTTATATTCGTTTATTATATTCAATAAAATCAGACATTTATGTAAAGGCAAAGGGCTTAAGGAATCTTTTAGGATTAGTTTTTCCTGCTCCTTGGTTAATTGTCGAAAAGATAAAAAATTCAAATTCTTTAAAGAAGGCGAATCAGAGATACCCTGTTTTTCCATCTCCTTGTTCGCTTTGATGCTGACTTCTTTCGCAGTTTTCAATAATCCGATAGGGTCAATATGCCAGTCTATTTTTACTGAACTGGCAAAATGTGCGAATGGATTTGCCTCAATGCCAATAGATGGAATACCCTGTAATTTCGCTTCAACCAATGTCGTACCAGTGCCACAAAATGGATCTAATACGATGTCGTTTTTTGTCAAACCAAACTCGCTCAAGTATTGCCGGACAAGATGTGGCGGATAAGAAAGAACAAACCTATACCAATCATGAAATTCCCTGTCAGAATGGTTAAGCTTATTCTTTTCGAGGTTTTTGAGTTCGTACTCTGCGAATAATGTCTGCATTGAATTTTTTTTATTCTTGCAAATTTAACAATTCTATTTATTTGCGACAGGTTTTGCCTCTTTCTTAAACCACCTCCTCGTTGCCTCGGAAATGATCAGCAAAACGCAAACCAATATCAGGCTGGTCAACAGCGTGTTAATTGTTCCCTGGACCTGGGTTTTTGCAACCGACATCATCGGGATGTAAATGTTGAACATGTTCATCACACCTCCAGTAATGGTGGTAACACCGACAAAAACCATCGGGATAATGGTGATCCAGATATATTTACGTTTCCCATTGTTGATCAGGAACGATGTGCCGATTGCAAGTGCCAATGTTGCGAGAAGTTGATTGGCAACCCCAAACATTGGCCAGATGGTGGATACACTTCCTGTATAAATAAAATAACCCCAGGCAAAAACGACCATAAAGCTTGTGATCAGGTTGCCGATAATCCAGTTCGTGCGTGCAAACGGTGCATAAATCTTGCCCATGGCTTCCTGCAGGATAAAACGGGCAATACGTGTCCCGGCATCGATTGTGGTGAGGATAAACAAAGCTTCGAACATGATCGCGAAGTGGTACCAATACGACATCAGTCCGGCCAGGCCAGGGATGGAAGAAAACACCTGTGCCATTCCAACCGCAAGTGAAACGGCACCTCCGGGACGTCCGGCAATGACTTCCCCCACTTCGGATGACAACTGGATAAGGTTTGAATCCGTAAATCCCAAAGCTTTGAGCTGAGGAAGGATTTGTGCAAATTTCTCGGGTGAAACATTGATCTGGAAATAGTCGAGCGGGAAAAGAGAAGTAGCTGCAATCAAAGCCAAAATACTGACCATCGTTTCAGCCAACATCCCACCTACAGCAATGGCTTTGATATGGCTCTCCTTCATGATCATCTTGGGTGTTGTTCCCGAACTAACCAGAGCATGAAAACCTGAAATGGCACCACAGGCGATTGTGATAAACAGGTAGGGGAAAAGGGTCCCGGGAATAATTGGTCCACCACCATGAATATAAGGCATGATGGATGGCATTTTAATTTCAGGGTTCACATAGATAATCCCTACAGCCAACATCCCGATAACGGAAAGTTTCATAATTGAACTCAAATAGTCACGTGGCGAAAGCAATAACCAGACGGGCAAAACCGAGGCAAAGAAGCCATAAGCTGCCAGCATGATTGTTAAGGTTTTACGGTCGAATGTAAACCATGATTGAAAGGGTGAGCCAGGAATATATTTGCCATAGATCACAGCAAGCGATAGTAGGATAACTCCAATAACAGTAGCTTCAACAGTTCTGCCTTTCCTGAACTTAAACATCCACAAACCCATAAAAATGGCAATCGGTATTGTGGCGGCAATTGTAAATGTTCCCCACGAACTTTCCGCAAGTGCATTGACAACTACAACACCCAAACCAGCCAATGCGATGACTACTATAATTAGTACTGCTATTGTTGTGATTGTTCCGCTGAACGAGCTGATTTCCATTTTGGCAATTTCTGCAAGAGATTTCCCATCGTGCCTGACCGAAGCCGTCAAAATAACCACATCATGAACCGCACCTGCCATAACCGCACCAACGAGCATCCAGATAAATCCTGGCATAAAACCGAACTGTGCTGCCAATACCGGACCAACCAAAGGACCAGCACCTGCGATTGCAGCGAAATGATGCCCGAATACCACCCATTTTGGCATAGGATAATAGTTGTGTTTATCGAACAACCTTATTGAAGGGGCTTCTTTTAAGTCGTTAAGGGTTAATACCTTAGCACAAATAAAACTGTAATAAAACCGATAGGCAAGCATTAAAACAGCCAGGGCACCAATTACGAAGGGCATTGCATTCATAGAAAGTTCTTTGAGGTTAAATATCGGATTGTTTGTTTATGACAATCAAAACACAAATCTAATTATATTTTTTGCTTTAAATAAAATGAGGGACATGTGCCCCCCATTTTTATTCTCAGAATAATTCCATCAAATTGTTGGTAACTTCCATGGATCGCGATAGCTCGGGATCAGGTATTTATTAGCATCTACGTCGTTTGTGAACTTCGCCCCATCCCAAACAAGTTTTTTACCCGAACGGTAAGCGATATTTCCAAGCTGCGAGAATTTGGCAATGTGTGCACCAATTTCGACACTTGCATTTGTATTTGGATTCCGGGTTTTCACACATTCAAGGAAGTTCTTCACATGGTTCTTCAAACCTTCACCAGTTCCTTTTACTAGTGCAACTGCTTCCATCCGTTTCTTACCATTGACAACTTCAGGGATGACTTCCCAACCTGAACGGTCAACAACCAAAGTCCCGTTTTCTCCCACGAAACCTAATCCATGGTTACGGCCATAAGCACCATCGTTGATCCCGGTCGCATGGTCCCACATCACATTGAAACCTTCAAATTCATAAATGGTCTGCAAGCTGTCGGGGGTTTCACAGGCATCAGTCGGATACCCATACTTTCCACCCATTGCCATAATCGACTTGGGAGTTGTAACATCCATCCCATAAAGTGCATAATCGAGTAGGTGGACGCCCCAGTCGGTCATTAAGCCACCCGCATAATCCCAGAACCAGCGGAAAGTGAAATGGAACCGGTTCCTGTTGAACGGCCGTTTTGTCGCTGGCCCCAGCCACATGTCGTAATCGACTCCTGCCGGTACCGGTTCATCGGCCAAAACCGGAATCGAAGGGCACCATCCCTGATAGGAGAAGACCCTTACCAATCGGATTTTGCCTAGCTTGCCGGAACGGATAAAATCAACAGCGCTAAGCCAATGCGGATCGCTACGTTGCCATTGACCGACCTGCACAACCCTCTTGTATTTTTGGGCAGCTTTCACCATCAGGTTGCACTCTTCGATGCTGTTGCCCAACGGTTTCTCGCAATAGACATCTTTTCCTGCCGCACAAGCAGCGGTCATGATCAGGCAGTGCCAATGATCTGGGGTCCCTACAATGACTACATCAATATCTTTATTTTCAATCAGTTTACGCCAGTCTTTGTATAAATTGGCAGGTTTTTTCCCACGGATTTTTTCCACATCGGCAGCCCGCTTGTTGAGTACCCCTTCATCGATGTCACACAATGCAATACACTCTACCTGAGGATTTTCCAAAAATGCTGTCAAATCGGAAAAGCCCATGCCATTGCAACCGACCAAACCAACATTAACTTTTTCATTGGCTGAACAGGAGGCCATTGCTTCTGTGAAAGAGGATGCCATACCTATTCCTGCAACTGTTGCCCCGCTTGTTTTCAAAAACGTTCTTCGTGATGTCATTCGCTGAATTATTAAATTAAATAGCTGCTAAAAATAGGTACATTTATTCAAAACACCCCCTATTTTCAAAAACAATTATTGAACAATTTCTAAGATTGAATGGATTGCCAGATTTGGAACCGTAACTTTAGAAGTTCCATTTTGAAAATCAATTTTCAGCTCCCGGCCTTCAGGTTGTATTACAATCTTGGATGGCTTTTTCGGGGTTTTAATATTGACAGATAGGTCTTTAAGTGATGGGATTTCATCGTATCCGATTGCAGATTGGTTGGTATGCTCGCCCGCTACATTGATCAAATTGATGTATATTTTGCTATTTTGTTGATTGATAGCCACATGTACCAAATGGGATCCTGAAACATTGATTAAAGGATTGGGAAATAGCTCGTTGATGCGATTACTTATAAAGTCCCTTAAAACCGGTGACTTATAATCAAGGTAGGAAGAACCTGCATTAAAATAGATTGCCGCAATTGAACCTTTTCCGAATTGATTGACCGATGAGGAAATCTTTGTGCTTTTGTCGATGAGATCGCTACTATTGTAAAAGTTGGAAGTCACTTTTGCTTGCGAATTCAATCCAACATTCAATAAGGTAGAGCGGAGGCCTCCGATTCTTTGATTTGAAGCAATAAAAGCTGTTCCTTCATCAATATTATCCAATGTTTTGATCCCCAATTCCTTTTGAAAAAGTTTTGCACTTTCGGTGCCGATTATTAGAAGGTGGCCACCTTTGTTTACATAGTTTCTCAATTCTTCTATAAATGAAGTTTCAAGATCAATACATTCCGGGATTACGATAAGTGGATATTGGTCCATCTTGCCTTTGAGGTGGTGCTCCATTAAAATTTCGACCGGATACTGACCATCAAGGATCAAGTTCATAGCCCCTTGAAGCGTGTTGGTCGAATTTGAAAATGGGCGGGTTGCGTGCTTTTGGTAAGATGCTGTTGGATAGAGCAATGCAATTTGGGGTATCGCTTTGGCTTTGTGACAAAACTGTTGCCTCTCGCGACAGAATTTCCCAATTTCTGAAAGGGATGTTGCAAGCCAGGGTTTTAACGATAGGTCGCGGTTCTGTTGATAGTAAAACTGAACCCCGCCACCCATTGCCATGATCTCGGCAGCCTCCTGTTCCAATTGAACCGACGATTTGATGCTCATGGGCATCTTCCCACCGTTCCAAGAGAACCCCCATGCCATTAAATCCCAGGGTTTTCCCTGTGGGGCAAGGCAACGCGCTTCGAAGGCCGAACGGTAAACCCCATTTTGCGGGGTCACATCGCCTGAAAGATAATCGACATCAACGGTTACTTTTTCGGGCATCAGAGATGAGTAGGCCCAGTTGCTCGTAATCTGAAACTTTGGGTTGTATTGATGAATTGCGGTAATGTATTTTTGGAGATGTTCGCGGAACAACTTGCGCGTATATTCCATAAATTCAGGGTAGTACTTGTCTGTGGATTTTCGCGGGATTTCGGTAATTCCTGTCTCTTTTGTAAATCGGGCCAAAGAAGCTTCCCCATAATCGGGTTCCACAGCCCAGCACTCGCCATCAATCCAGGCACCATCAACGCCATAATCGCTGAGTTCCTTTAATTGTGGAATCATGTAAGTATCGAGGTATGGGCTGAAAAATGAGGTTTTCTCAGTGCTCCGCTCCCCATTGGCCTTTACCGTTGACCAGTCGGGATGTTCTTTCACAACTTTCCCGTCCCAAACTCCGGAGAAGTGCATAAACAAAGCCACCTTGTTCTTTTCAGTGACTTCACGAAAGAGCTTTAACGGATCCTTCTCAAACCCCTTTACATGAAATCCGACTTTTGTTGGATAGCTTGATATCCCGGGATGCCCCTTGCAATCGATCTGGATAAAATCGGGCTTTACCTTGGTAAGGAAGGTATCGACCATTTCAGGGGTCAGGGTTTTACCGGCGTTTGTAATGTCCTCACTGGCATGTAGATCGAAATGGACACCGAAAAAACAATCGGCCCGTTTGAGTTTTTCCTTCTGTTTTTGGGCCTGTGAAAAGGTGGAAAAATTGGCAAATCCAAGAAGGAAGAGAATGATTGTTAGTTTTTTCATGAGAAAGTTATTTTGAGTTTTTACATGATCAAAATGGACTATTTATTTTTTTTTAAATCAATCACATTAAATTCATAGATTGAAGGCAACGAATTGGCTTTAAGTACCTTCAAACGGATTTTTGAAGTTTGGTAATATACCGGGAAACGGATCACTTTGCAATCGCCCATCGATTGTTCATCATGGAAAATTGTGAGCCAATCATTGTTTTGCCAAATATCAATGTTATAGGCTTCGATGCGGTTAAAACGGTAATTGGTGAAAAAGTCCTTATCATTGTCTGATTTTTTGGTATCCTGGTATTCAAAAATCGAAATTTTATTGAACTTTTCAGTTGGGTTCAATGTGATGGTCAATTCGGCCAGGGTGTCTTTGGCAGCCCATCGTGTTTGCATTCCACCATCGACAGCAAATTGCGCCCCATATTTTGAAACGTCGCCGTCATACACAGAATTGGATGCAGCACCTTGTCCCAAGGAAATTATCCTTCCATTTTTAGGAAGTGGTTTTCCTGCTTTAATGTTTAACCTTTTTCCAAGTGCGATGGCAGCATTGGCTTCGTGTTCATAAAGCTTTCCAGACCTTGCAGGGGGAATATCGAGGACCAAAGAGTTATTGTTGGCCGTACACCAGTAAAACAACTCTTCCAGTTCGTCAAGGTCACGCACCTGCCCTGGTGTCGATTTCTGAAACCATGTCCATTGCTTGCTGATACAGATGGTGTGTTCAAATGGCATATAATAGGATTTACCCTCGTGCAGATACTGCTTTTTATCAGACAGATGGGCAATCTTGGGATCCCATAGCCTGAAATCGCCTGGGAAATACTGAAAGAAGTATTTATTGTCAACGATCATGTCATCAGGAATAACGAAATTACGTTTCCCCTCCTCATAAACAATGGTATGGTTCACACCGACAGCACATTGAGGTTGGAGTTTCTTTACGAGTGCGTAAAGTTGATCAATACCCCAATCACCGGGCTTCTTTTTCCAGCCACCATCAAACCATAACTCGCAAATCTCCCCATAATTGGTAAAAAGTTCCGTGAGCTGGTTGAGCATGTATTGTGTATAGACTTGTGGATCAGGATTATTGTGGGATGGTTCGTGCCTGTCCCAAAGGGAATAATAAACGGCAAATTTCAATCCATATTTTTTACATGCTTTTGAAACCTCGGCTACCACATCGGTTTTTACAGGTGAAGAGGCGACATCATAATCGGTAAACTTGCTGTCCCACAGGCAGAAACCATCATGATGTTTGGTTGTCAGCAATACGTAGCGAAAACCCGCTTCCCTCGCTATACGAACCCATTGGTCACAATCGAGTGAAACCGGATTGTATTTTTCTACCGGGATTGTTCCGTCCGACCATTCGACATCGGCGAAGGTGTTGATCCCAAAATGGATAAACATCCCATAACCGCGATCAATCAGAAGTTGTTGAGTTTTATTGGGTTGGGTGGAAGGTGCAATTACCTGTGAATACAAGCTTTGGAGACTTAGGAAGAGAAACAGAATCAATAATGTCTTTCGCATAAATTTGTGTTTGGTATTTTGATAAGTATGCAAATATAGAAAAATCAATTTGGGATAATGGTTCTTAATGGGATTAAATTAAAGAAAACGGAACGAATATGACAATTTTTTGTAACTTGCATCCAAATCGGAAAGCAAAACAAGAATGGACGAATTAATTGACTTTCTAAATGGTACAGATGCTATTGAAGTTAAATGGAGAGATGCTACAACGGATGGTGACCATATTACAAAAGAACATACCCGGGTTAAAGTAATTCATGAAAAGGGTTACAAACCTATTCGTGTTATGTTCTATTATCCTCAAAGACAACAGGCTATTCGTATTCAAGAAACCCTGAAAACACTTTATAAAGGTGTTGAAGGTGAATATTATGGTGGCGATCAGTCTTGGGGATACCTAAAAGCCTATACAGGAGTTGATTTAAAAGCTATATTGACAGAAATTGCAAATGAAAGAACTCCTGACCATGGAAATTAATAAAATAATTCACGGTGATTGTGTTGAGAAACTCAAAGAAATTGAATCCAATACAATTGACATGATCTACTTTGACCCTCCATTTTTCACCCAACGGAAACATTCGCTCTCAAATAAAGATAATTCCAAAACTTATGAATTTGATGATAAGTATAATTCACTTGATGATTATTTATACCTGATCAAAAGTGTCTTAGAACAATCAAAAAGAGTCTTAAGAAATACAGGTAGCGTTTTTTTACATTGTGATAAAACAGCTTCCCATTACATTCGGGTGGTTCTGGATAAAATCTATGGGAAAGAGAATTTCCAAAGTGAGATAATTTGGTCGTATAAACGTTGGTCGAATGCTAAAAAAGGACTTCTTAATTCTCATCAGGTTATTTTATTTTATTCCAAAACACTGGATTTTAAGTTTAACACGATTTATACTGACTATTCTGCAACCACCAATCTTGACCAAATATTACAAGAAAGAGAAAGAGGCGCGAATGGGAAATCGGTTTATAAACGAGATGAAAATGGCGATGCTGTTTTAGGACGGGAGAAAAAGGGTGTGCCTCTTTCAGATGTTTGGGAAATTCCGTATTTAAATCCAAAAGCCAAAGAAAGGGTTGGTTATCCGACACAAAAGCCTGTTTTATTATTAAATCAGATTATTAGTATTGCCACAGACGAAGGCGATTTAGTTTTAGACCCATTTTGCGGAAGTGGAACAACTTGTATATCAGCAAAGTCATTAAAAAGGAATTACATTGGAATTGATGTTTCTATAGATGCCGTTGAATTGGCAAAATCAAGGTTGGAAGAAATGATAATTTCAGAATCCAATTTATTAATTAAAGGAACAAATGAGTATCTTGAAAAAACGGCAAAAGAACTCGCCATTCTACAAAACATCAATGCTTTCCCAGTTCAAAGAAATTCCGGAATTGATGGCTTTTTGAAAGACCATATTGATGGAATGCCAGTCCCAATTAAAATTCAATCCGAATATGAATCGGTAGAAGATGCCATCGAAAAGTTGGAAAGAGCCTCATATGGAAAAAATTACAAAACAAAGATTCTTATTCAAACAAAAGATACTGGTATTAGTAGGCTTTTCGGAATGGAAACGGATGTTATTATAATAAAATCTCTTGAATTGCAAACGAAAGAGATCACGAGCAAAATCAGTGAATCCCAACTGAGGTATCCAATAGTATCAGAGCCTTGATGCTCTGTTTAATTTGCGAACACTTTCAGCAGAAAAACCATCAACAAATTCAATGGGATTTTTCCTTAAATCCTCAATTATATGGCTGATCCTTTTTCGATAAACATAATCCTCCAATGCTATGATCATCCCTTCTGTCCGGTTTTTCCCACCAGAAAGTTCCATGACACTTTTTATTAGATCATCCTTAATATTGACCGTAATTCTCATCTCTTTAAATAACGTAACATTTAATTTCTTAGTCGGGTATCAAAATTAATACAATTTATAAGGATTTTAAAAGGAATCTCCTGGCTGTAAATAAAATCAGAACGAAAATCAGTATCAAACTGTAAATAGTTGTTATTGTGCTTTTTAGGATTGAAAACAGATTGGTAACAATTGACAGGATCACCGGATTGCCAGGATAGGTATTCAGCATCGTGATAATTCCTATGTTCTCGCAGTAGTCAAAAAGTCCGGCGAAAAGAGGTAAGTAACAGATATAGAATAATATACTGTCAATCTTTCCCAGTTTTTGAAAGAAATATCCAAAAATCAGGCAGAAGGTGATTGCATTTATCCCCGGAAAAACCATATCCAACGGAAGCTGATAGAACAAGTAAAAATTTCTGCCATCCGGTCCCAAAGCATTCAAAAGCGAGTTGACATAGGTTGGGTTGTATCCGGTTGGCATCATGTCGAGTATTTTCAAGCCGCCCGCAAATCCCGTCAATTTTGGAATGGTAACGGTAAGCATTGTCATGTAGATCATTCCGGTGACCAAAAAGAAGAGTAAAATCCTCTTCCCATTCAGGTTGTTGATAATGTTTTGTTTCATAATGACATATATAATGCGGCTGGCAACTGGCAACTAGCGGCTGGCTTTCCTTCTGATGAAATAGGTCTCATTCAAATCAGGAATTTCGAGTTGTTTCCTTCCATAAATGAAGAAATTCGTGTTTACACCCATAAATCCCCTAACAGGGGGCCTTTCTGTATCTGCTTGAAATTCAAGACTCCCCTTTAGAGCCTGTCCCAGCCTGCCCCGACTCTCGGGGACAAGTCGGGAGGTTGGGGGTTTTGAAGTATGACATTTAATAGTTTTCTTTACTTAGCCCGATACAGATTTTAATTTTGTATGCAAAATCTGAATTTCTGGATAGCCAGAAGCCAGCCGCCAGTTGCCAAAAGCGTTTTTGAAAATGGATTATATTCTAAGGATTTACCACATAGAACGCCAGACTACTTCAATCCCATCCCTAATTTTTCAGCTTCCATTAACCAATTTTCCCTCATTTTATCAGTGGATGACCTGATTGGCGAGAAAACAGATATCTTAACTGGTTTTACGCCACAAAATCCCAGGATACAATTTTTCATCGAATTGTGCCCCGGCTTTCCAAATCCCAGATTATAGTACCACGGTGGCGTATCCATTGTAACAATCAATCGTGCCGTTTTACCGGTTAACAATTTGTCCCAGAAAGGATTGTTTGTGTGATATTTGAAGGCAAATCCGGGAATCAATACCCTGTCGAAAAACCCCTTCAGCAATGCGGGATAGGTGCCCCACCAATTGGGATAGACAAAGACAAGGTGGTCCGCAGCAGTTATATCCTTCTGGACCTGAACCAGATCGGGTTCCAATTCCGTTTGGGCCTTATACCCGATGTGCAAAATTGGGTCGTATTTCAATTCGCACAAATTGACCAATTTACATTCTGCTCCTGCAGAATGTGCGCCTTTTTGATAACTTTTTGCCAACTCTGAACAAAAACTTCCCATTTCGGGATGACCGTTGATAATTAGGATCTTTTTCATGATTATTATTTAATTGATATTTAAGTATTTATAATTTTATTGATGCTTTTTGAAATAAATAGAAATAGTTTGAAATGAATACATGAAACGAAATAGTTGAAATAAATTGAAATATTTGGTTTTGTGTTAAAATTGAATTCTGATTTTCGATATTGACTTTAGCTTATAAAATGTTATTTAATGTTTCACCGCATAAGGGGTATCCCTACACATCCCCGTTCATCCAGGATTTGAATGCTGTGGTCTTGGCACGGCTGATAATGATCTCTACTTTTGGATCGGTTTTGATCTCTACCTTTAGTTTGAAATTGAAGTAGTTATGCACCTTTTTGATTGCATCGATCGAAAGGATGTACTGCCGGTTGGCTCTGAAAAAAAGTTTCGGATCCAATTTCCCAAACAATTCCTCGATAGAGTAATCCACAAAATATCGATGATTGTCATGGGTAACAAGGATAACTTCTTTATCTTCAGCATAGAAACATGATATTTCGGAGACTTTTACCGGCACCATCAGGTCGCCTTTACTGATCAGGAAGCGGTCTTTGTAAACTTTCTGTTCAGGAATCAATCCCTTAATCATTTCATATAACCGAACATTAGGATTTTCGGACTTGTAATACTCCTTCAATTTATTGAACTTTTCCAACGACACACTTAGCTTTTCCCTTTTGATCGGCTTTAAAAGGTAGTCTATGCTGTTCAGTTCAAAGGCTTGCAAAGCAAACTCGTCATAGGCAGTCGTGAAAATAACGGGTATCGAGATCCGAATACGTTCAAATATGGAGAAGCTTTTGCCATCGGCCAACTGGATATCCAGAAAGATCAGGTCGTAATCCGTAACGGAACTCAAGTGGTCAATGGTTGCCGTCACCGAATCGAGTGGCCCGTTTATAATCGCACCAGGAATCATTTCTGTTACCATTTGCATCAGTCGTTTAGCTGCAAACTCCTCATCTTCGACAATCAATATTTTCATGGTTATAAATTTTCAGAAGTTTGATAATCAATTAGATTTGTTTTTCAAATAGGGGCAACATCACAACAAATTTGCCATCACCCTTTTTCACCAGAATTTCTTTACCTGTGAGGTATAAATAGCGGCTGCGGATATTTTCAAGCCCAACTCCCGTTGAAGGTTCTTTGTCGATTTTTGATTTCAGGTTATTTTCAACAACCAGATATTTATCAGGAGAGACATAAACTTTCGCCAAAAGTGGGTGTTCCTTTGATACAACATTGTGTTTCAATGTGTTTTCGAGCAGCATCTGAAGTGCAAGGGGTGGGATTGCATAATGGTAGAACTGCTCCGGCACATCAATTTCAACCTTTAGCTTATCACCAAAACGGTTCTGCTGGATATAGACATACTCACGGGCAATGGACAGTTCATCACGTAACAATACAGCCTCCTTATCTCGGGATTGCAACATATAGCGCATGATTTCCGAGATGCTTTCAACATAACGCGAAGCAACAGGGTTTTCATCGACAAGCATCAACAAGGTATTCAGGCTGTTGAAGAGAAAATGTGGATTTACCTGATTTCTAAGCGTTTCGTACCTTGCTTCAAGGTTGGCTTTTTCCAATGCCTGGGTACGCAACAGGTTCTCTTTCCATTCAATAAAAAAGGCCACCGATGCATAGATCGAGCTGATCATAAAGGTAATGATCAACGAAATCACAAACATGGAAGTCTTTTGCGTATGCGATAGTGTAATATTCAGGAAATTCTTGATTGCATAGAGTTCTGCCAGTTCAACCAATGACACAAAGACAATCAGTACTATTACTTGATATACAAGTAGTTTAATGGTATCTTTAAAAATTGAGTAACGCTCAATCAGATACTGAATGATCAACATACTTCCGTTCCACAGCAATGCTGTACGGACAAATGAAACCAAAAAGGCTTTTAGAAAGTCGGTCTCATTGCCTGGTGCACCGAAATCAAGAAAAGGTGAGATGGCTGAGATAATCGTTATGATCGTAAACCTGATGATAAACTCGCGTGTCCGCCCTGTCGGGTTCATCATCATAGCAAAACTATTTGAAAATTCCTGTTGTTTCATTTTGTAATAATTTAATTTATTCGGATTCCTGTAGAGACGGACAGCCGTCCGTCTCTACCTGCCGGACGGCCGTCCGTCTCTACCTGCCGTCCGTCTCTACAAAAATAAACGGATACTAAAAATGTAACCTGTATTGCATCATCGGGAAAAACCCAAGTTGGTTGATATTCCTTACCTCGTTTTTCGATGGACTGTACAATTGGGTAAATATGTTCTTGTGGTCCGTAAAGTTCTCGACGTAGAATATCCATTCCTGTGAAATCTTTTTTGAATTCTTCCTGTAACCAACCTTGAAATCCGCTTTCAGGAATGGATCGAACTGTTCGCTGTAAGCTTTTGATTCATTGTATTTTGTAGTCATTGCTGCTCTTGAGGCAACCAAGTCAACCGGAGTAAACCGTTTTCCACCGGCATAAGTGACCTTAAAATCGAAGTTGAGTGCCGAATTGTTTTTCAATGGAATTTCCTTTCCCAACAAGAAGTTGACCACATAGTTGCCATTGAACGCCGTATTCCTTTCGATCCCATCGCTGCCCTTATATTTCGACTCGAACAGGGAAACTGTGGCAAGATAATAAATGTTTTTGCTGAAAAAACGTTCCATTGTAAGTTCAAGCCCATAATTTGTCCCTCTTCCTTTGTTGACAAGGCTATCCTCATCCGTGACTCCCCAATTGGCACCAGTATTCAACATGCTGAACGATGAAGCTTTTGTTGCAACCGGAACATTGTACAAATTCTGGTAATATACCTCAGCTTTGAACCGTTTATTTTCAGAGACTGCAAGGTTATAACCTAAAACAAACTGGTTCGATTTGGTAAATCCAAGATCTTTATTGGTTTCGATCAATGACCCATTGGCCAGCCTAGTTCCCAGAAAATAGGTTGACAAAGTTTGCGTTCGGCTATGTAATCCATAGCCAAAGCTCAATTTCTGTTTTTCAGCGACCTGCCAGTTAAAGCCGAGCCTGGGCTCAAGACTTGTCGAACCATTCAAATCAAAGTAGCTCAAATGGATACCAGGTACAAAACTGATCTTGTCATTAAACTTGTAGGTAGCCTGAATGTAAGGTTGATACAAAGTTACACCTTTCGCGAGGCTTTTCCCGTCGTCGATCCTAGCCACCATCGCCTGATCCTTTCTTTCGTAGGTTTTGGTTAGCAGGTTGAAGCCCATGCGATCAACAGAAAAGCCGGTCATGGTTGACAAATGGGGACTGTATTTTGTGTGCAGGAATCCATTTACTGAAGTCCTGAATTCGGCATAATTATGGTCTATGGAAGGATGTATTGCACCCTGGTTATCAAGGGTATCGATGGTAGTTCCACCATTCTGGTAAACTCCTGATAAGGTAAGTTTCATGTAACTCTTCTCTTTCATAAAATGTGTATAGGTAAGACCCATAGATGCCATTTTTGAACGGTTCCTCAAATCCTGGCCTTCATTGGTGTACATGTCCTGCTGGTTGCCACTTTTACTGTCAAGCATGGCAATTTCGCTGTTGCCCGCAAGTCCGAATGCTGTGATTCCCCCATTTTTCAAGGGGAAATTGAGTTTGAATGTAAAGTCCTGATATTTAGGTACACCAGTCGTTCCAACATTAATAAAACCATCCATGAGTTGAAGTGTGGAATAGCGGAAATTTGCAAGGTAGGATGATTTGTGGTTTTTGCTGAAAGGTCCTTCGGCACCAGCCTCAAATCCATTAAACCCTACCTGAAAGAGATTTTCATGTTTTTGGTTGTTCCCGTTGCGCATTTTGAGGTCGAAAACGCCACTCATTGCATTTCCATATTCTGCAGGGAAGGCACCCGTAAAAAAGTCACTGTTCTTTAAGAGGTTATTATTCAGCATCCCAACCGGTCCGCCTGTTGTGCCTCCTTCTGCAAAGTGGTTCGGGTTTGGAATATCCACCCCTTCGAGTTTCCACAACAAACCTGATGGTGAATTGCCCCGGATGACGATGTCGTTGCGTTGGTCGTTGGCTGAAGAAACACCCGCATAGTTCATGGCCATCCTGGCAACATCGCCACGACTACCTGCATATTTTTCGGTTTCCTCAACTGTGAAGGATCGGGCACTGACAACTGCCATACGGTTGATGGTTTCATCCTTCCGGGAAGCAGCCTTTACCTCAATTTCGGCACCGACAATTACACTTTCTTCCAGTTCAACATCGAGGATCGCTTCTTTGACCGAGTTCAGGATGATATCCTGAAAAAGGGCTTGCTTATATCCAATATAGGTTATCTTGACACCTTGTCTGCCAAGTGCAACCTTCTCAAGACGAAAGTTCCCATCTTTGTCGGTCATTGTTCCTTTTATCGGATCGGAATTTAATAAAACAACAGTTGCGCCTACCAAAGGCATTTTGGTTTCTTTGTCGGTTACCTGTCCGCGTATGGTTTGTAATGGCTGAGCCCAAAGACTCGCAGTGGTCAATAATAGGATTGTGGAGATCAGTAAATGCTTCATGACTTTTAAATTTTATCGTTGATGAAGCAAAAATGGCATGTCAACGGCAAAACAAGATGACCTTTCCGATGAAATGGGCAAAAATAAGGATGAACAGTCAAAAGGATCAACTAAAACCTAAACCCTTCGCTACTGTAATTGGGAGATTCACTGGTTATTGTAATGTCATGCGGATGGCTCTCCACAATTCCGGCATTGGTGATCCTGACAAATTTGGCTTCATGCAGTTTTTCGATTGTATGTGCCCCACAATATCCCATGCCAGCCCTAAGTCCACCAACCAATTGATAGATAACCTCATATAAAGTTCCTTTGTAGGGTACCCTTCCAACAATCCCTTCCGGGACCAATTTCTTGATGTCCTCCTCGATATCTTGAAAATAACGGTCCTTGGAACCTTGTTGCATCGCCTCAACAGAACCCATTCCCCGGTAGGATTTGAATTTACGTCCCTGGAAAATGATGGTTTCGCCAGGGGATTCTTCAACTCCTGCAAATAGCGATCCTGCCATAACGCTCTGGGCTCCGGCAGCCAAAGCTTTGACAATGTCTCCCGAATAACGCAGCCCACCATCGGCAATAATTGGAACTCCACTGTTTCTGAGAGCTTTTGAAACATTGTAAATGGCCGATAGTTGCGGGATTCCGACTCCTGCAATGATCCTGGTGGTGCAAATCGACCCTGGTCCGATCCCGACTTTAACCGCATCGGCACCTGCAAATACAAGTTCAGATGCCGCTTCGGCAGTGGCGATATTCCCTACGATCATATCCTTATCGGGATATTTGTTCTTTGCTTTCTGAAGCAATTCGAGTACGGCCTTGGTATGTCCGTGAGCAGTATCAATAATGATGGCATCCACCTGTGCCTCAATTAATGCGTCAATGCGGTCCAGGGTATCATTAGAGATACCAACTGCTGCAGCGACCCTCAACCGCCCTTTGTCGTCCTTGCAGGCCAATGGTTTATCTTTTGCCCGGGTAATATCCTTATATGTGATCAGCCCAACCAGCTTGTTGTTTTTATCAACAACGGGAAGTTTTTCTATTTTGTAGTTTTTGAAAATGTCGGTGGCTTTGTCGAGGTTCGTACTGACATCGGTGGTAATGAGGTTTTTAGATGTCATAACTTCAGAAATGGGCCGGTTGTGGTTTTTCTCAAACCGTAGATCGCGGTTGGTAACAATGCCTACAAGGTATTTCCCTTCGTCAATAACGGGTATTCCGCCAATTTTAAAAGTTTCCATCAGCTTCAAAGCGTCACCAACAACTTTTTCTTTCGAGATGGTTATCGGGTTGATAATCATGCCATTTTCAGCCCTTTTTACGATAGTCACCTGCCGCACCTGTTCTTCAATCGTCATGTTTTTATGGATCACCCCAATACCTCCTTCACGGGCCATTGCAATGGCCAGCTTCGATTCGGTGACCGTATCCATTGCCGCTGAAACGATGGGCGTATTCAACCTGATGTTCCGCGAAAACATGGATGACAAATTAACTTCGCGTGGAAGCACATCGGAATAAGCGGGAACCAACAACACATCATCGAAGGTAAGACCTTCGAGTACAACTTTATCGGATATAAATGACATGGCGCAGTATTTTTGAGTGTGACTTTGTTGAACAAAAATACTAAATTGAATTGAAAACGGGGCTATTACTTAATTTGAAAATTTGAGGATTTGGAAATTTGGGAATTCTAAGTGGGGTTGATTTGTATTGATCTATGTTATAAAAGATTAATGTTTCAGTGGCTCAATCAAATACACTGAAGGTGTTAAACTATTGTAGGTTATAAGATTACATTGAAAAGTGAGGCGCAATCAGCAAGATATTAAGAGAGACAATGTTCTATCTGCCGCAAAGTAAAAGGTAATGAAAGGTGACAATTCCAAATCTGCACCAAAACAAAACAGCTCGGGATTGGTTGAAGGACCATTCCCGAGCTGTTTTGCAAATTATTTCAATCTATTTCTACTATTTCAATTTATTTCAATTTATTTCAACATATTTCAACATATTTCAACATATTTCAACATATTTCAACATATTTCTATGTATTTCAATTATTTAACAGTTTATTGCTCAAAGCTTGTAACGTTGCTTTTTTATCGTTTGTGCTTACCAAAACCGAAATATTGTTCCGGCTTCCACCGTACGAAATCATCCTGATCGGGATATCTTCGAGTGCAGAGAATACTTTTGCCGCAAATCCCTTCTCTTCAGCAATCATTTTACCCACGATGCAAACGATCGTCTGGTCACGGTCAACTTTAACTTTGCCATACTCCTTAAGCTCGGCAACGATCTCATCAAGGTGCTTTGGATCATCAATTGTCAGTGATACAGCTACTTCAGAAGTAGTGATCATATCAATGGAGGTCTTAAAGAATTCGAAGATTTCAAATATATTTTTGATAAACCCATAGGCATTCAACATCCGGCCAGATCTGATCTTAATCGCAGTAATCCCATCCTTGGCTGCAACTGCTTTTATTCCGGTTGTCTTGCTATCGGCTGTGATCAGGGTTCCTGGATCAGGGGGATTCATTGTGTTTTTTAACCTGACTGGGATATTGTTTGTCATCGCAGGTAGAACCGTCTGTGGATGAAGGATCTTCGCCCCGAAATAAGCCAGCTCGGCAGCCTCTCCGAATGAAAGTACATCGACCTTTTTCGTATTTTCGACAAAACGAGGGTCGTTATCGTGAAAACCGTCAATGTCTGTCCAGATCTGAACCTCTTCACTTTGAATTGCAGCACCTATGAGGGTAGCCGTATAATCAGACCCACCCCTTTGAAGGTTATCGATCTCATCATCTTCATTACGGCAGATAAAGCCCTGTGTGATATAATAATCGGCTTTTGGATGGCTTTTCAGTATTGCATTTAATTTGTCCTTGATATAAAAGCTATCGGGTTGCTTGTCGCCGTCGATTTTCATAAAATCAAGGGCAGGGAGCAACAATGCATTATGCCCCGTTTCCTGCATCAGAAAGGTAAAAAGTGCAGTGGATATTAATTCTCCCTGTGCAAGCAAGGCACGTCCGCCCTCCTCAGGAAAAATTCCCGAAGTGTAGGATTTGATCACAGTGAAACGCTCCTCAATAAACCGTTTCCCTTTTTCCTTCATCTTATCTGTCGTATAAAGATCAAGAACAACGGTATAATATTTTTTTTCCAGCGAACTGATTATGCTTATGGCTGATTCTTTGTTCTTTTTTGATAAATAATCCGAAATTTCGACCAGACTATTGGTTGTCCCCGACATTGCAGATAACACCACCACCTTTTGGTTTCCATCAGCAATAAGGTTCATCACCGTCCTCATGTTTTCAACCGATCCGACAGACGTTCCTCCAAATTTGAAAACTTTCATATGATACAACTATTAATTAATTTGTTGTGAAAATGCACTTTTCTCTTTAATTCATTGCAAAAATAGAAATAATTTCATCCTTACTGTCGTTTTCATAAATGGCGACCTTTTTTTTTGCCCGCAAATTGAAAGCATTAAAATTTAATACCTTTGCAATTGAAAAAATGCCACGAAGTCACTACTTGTCCCGATTCCTGAAAATATTCACAAATAATTAGAATTCAAGGATATAAGTTTTGTGAAGCTTTAAGTACGAGTGAATTAGTGACAAAGAGGAGATTTCTGAACAAAATCGAAGTGAACAACTCAACTAATTAATTATGAATTACTTAAAGAAAATGTTTTTCTTATTGCTGATCACTTGCAATACAACGGCCGGTTTTTCACAGCAATCTGTATCTGTCCAGGCTGTTACTAAACTGCAGCATCCACGGATACTCCTTCTCAAAGACGAGGAAGATGTGATCAAACAAACGATTGCCAATCAGCCGGTCTGGAAAAAAATGAACGATGCAATTGTCGCTGCGAGTGACCGCATGATTGATTTGCCGCCTGTTGAACGGATCCAGATTGGGAGGCGTTTGCTAGATAAATCACGAGAGGCAATTCGCCGTATCTTTTACCTCTCCTATTCATGGCGTGTAACAGGACAGGAAAAGTATTTTTTAAGGGCTGAGAAAGAGCTGGTTGCAATTTCCAAATTTTCCGACTGGAACCCTTCCCATTTTCTGGACGTAGCGGAAATGACCATGGCAGTAGCGATTGGTTATGATTGGCTCTACCAAAAATTATCTGACGATTCAAGGAAAATAATCAGGGATGCGATTGTTACAAAAGGGATTTATCCTTCATTGGATCCCAAATACAACAGTTGGTTGACGGCCAACAACAACTGGAATCAGGTGTGCAATGCCGGAATGACCTATGGGGCTCTGGCAGTTTGCGAAGACCATCCCGAACTTGCCAAAATTGTCATCGACCGTGCCATAAAATCGATTCCAGTTTGTATGGCTGAATACCAACCTGATGGGGCATATCCCGAAGGTTATGGATACTGGGGCTATGGTACTTCGTTCAATGTAATGTTCCTTAGTGCATTGGAAAAGGTTTTTGATTCTGATTTCGGTCTCAATAAAACTCCCGGTTTTTTAAAGACTGCCGGTTTTTTTGAGAATATGACCGGGGTAAACGGCTTATGTTACAATTGGGGCGATAGTGGACTAGGTGGAAGTGTAAGCCCGGCAATGTTCTGGCTTGCACAGAAAAACAGCGATCCTTCCCTTTTATGGATCGAGAAAAACTACCTTGCAAAAGACGATTATTCCAAATTTACTGACGATCGGTTGTTGCCGGCTATTATGATCTGGGGCAAAGACCTTAAATTTGATCAGGTCACCGAGCCAAAGGAGAAAGTTTGGAAAGGACAGGGTGCGAATCCGGTTTGTATGATGCGTACAACCTGGAACGACCGCAATGGCATTTATCTGGGATTTAAAGTGGGTTCGGCCTCTGTCAATCATGGACATATGGACATTGGCTCTTTTGTAATGGAAGCTGATGGAACGCGTTGGGCCACCGATTTTGGGATGCAGGATTACGAATCGCTTGAATCAAAAGGAATTGCAGTTTTTGGCCGTACACAGGATGCCCAACGCTGGAGCATTTTCAGGTTGAACAATTATGCGCACAATACATTGACGATCGATCATCAGCTCCAATTGATGAAAGGTTATGCCAAAATCGACCAATTCTCCGATCTGCCTGATTTTATGTATGCCATTTCCGACTTGTCAAGTGTTTATGCCAATCAATTGTCTTCTGTAAAAAGGGGTGTTGCCATTGTCGATCAGAAATACGTGGTGGTTAGTGATGTGATGGTTGCAACGAATAAGATTACCTTAGTCCGATGGACCATGGCGACTTCTGCTGCAGTAAAATTGGATAAAAATAAAATCACGATGACAAAAGAGGGGCATACCCTTGTTTTACAGGTTGATATACCCACGAAAGTGTCAATGAATACCTGGTCCACCGAACCGACCACGACGTATGATGCAGCAAATCCCGGTAAAACGCTTGTGGGTTTTGAGTTTAAATTGAAACCAAACCAGAAACAGGAGATTCAGGTGTTGATGATTCCAGGATCGGTAAAAGAGAAAAAAATCAGATTTGATAAGGGGTTGAAAGATTGGTAATAGATTGATATAATGATATATGTAGAAATAATGATATATATTGAAATACTTTAAGATTAGATTAAAATGAAGTTCAGATTATTATTCTTATTGGTATTTACGCTCTCACTTCCAGGATGTGCACAAAAAGAGCTGGGTGTAAAACCTCCCCTACTCATTGACGAATCAGCGAAGGTTGAGTCAGTTGAGCAGGTCATCCCCATTGACAAAGTTTGGGCAGGGCATCCTGTCGGATTTGGGTTGTTGACGAATCAAAACCGTCAGTACATTGCCTATTACAATGGCGACAGGAATATGGTTGTAGGTCAGCGGAACCTCGATGAACCAATATTCTCTTTGACCATATTGCCGGCAACAACGCGTGAAACTACAGGTGGTACCAGTACAATTCTGGGATGGGACAGTCATAACTTTGTAACTCTAGGAATTGACCAGGATGGATACCTTCACTTGTCGGGGAACATGCATGTTAATCCGATTACCTATTTTAAAAGCATAAAACCGAACGACATCTCCACACTCGTTCAGGTGATGGAAATGGTTGGATCAAATGAGAAGAGGTGTACCTATCCCCATTTTATGAATACCCGCGAAGGTGACCTGTTGTTTCACTACCGTGATGGAAGCAGTGGCGATGGAAACGAAATTTACAATATTTACAACAGTAAGACCCAGAAATGGGAAAGGTTGCTAGATACTCCACTCACAGACGGACAAGGACTTATGAACGCTTACCAGACCCAACCCACTTTAATGGCTGACAATTGGTACCATATGTACTGGGTCTGGCGCGATACACCCGACTGCTCAACCAACCACGATTTGTCGTATATGAAAAGTCCAGATCTTAAAAATTGGTTCAACGCTTTTGGGGAGCCTGTCAAGATTCCCATTACCCTTGATAATAAATCGGTTATTGTTGATCCTATCCCCGTAAAAGGTGGGATCATCAACCTGGCAGCTAGTTTGTGTTTTGATGACAATGGGAAACCGCTATTTGCTTACCATAAATATGATCCTTCCGGAAATCTGCAGTTTTATGTTGCGCGTTTGTTGGGGAAGAAATGGGAAATCAAAAAATTGACAGATTGGAACTACCGATGGGAATTTTCAGGTGGCGGAAGTATTAATAACGAGGTTAGGGTAGGTGAATTCCGAAACAGGGGGAATGGATATTTCGAGCTCGGTTATTCACACATCAAATATGGGAATGGTACTTTTTTGCTGAATAGTTCATTGGATATTTGCGGATCGGTACGTAAGCCAGCATCTGCGGCAGGTCTTTCCAAAATTGAAGGGAAATTTGCGGGATTACAGGTCCGTACTGCCGGAGATTTGGGTATAACCACTGAAACAGGGACAAGATATGTGTTAAAATGGGAAAGCTTACCAGCCAACAGGGATCAGGCATGGCCGGAACCCTGGCCTGGTCCAAGCCAGCTTTATCTTTTCAAACTTAAAAATTAACTTTTACATATGAAAATCAGGATTAGCTTATTCGTTTTATTTTACCTGATCTCTTATTGGCTGCCAGCACAGGGCAATTGGCAAAAAGTTCAGACAGTTGAAGATGTTTGTGTTGCCTATCCGGAACAGATAAAGTCGATCTTTTTTAACCTTAACCTTAATTATCCGGGTCTGGATGCGGTAAAAAAAGCTTTCGAAGCGAATGACGTCCCTTTGGCCTGTCATAACCTGCTTACCTATTACGGCAAATCAAACCTTGTAACAAAGGGTTTAAATTCTGATTCGGAACGTTCAACAAACGATGCGGACTCCATTCTTCAGGATGTCTATTCTTTTCAGTTGGTTTCGGATAAAGTGCCGCGTCTAGCCGACGGACATTTGAAATGGGATTATACCGGACCACAGGACGATATTGAATGGGCGTGGGCACTCAACAGGCACTACACAACCGGGAATTTGTTGGCGGCTTATGCTAAAACAAAAGATCCAAAATATGCCCAATACATCGATAATTTCACAAAAGATTGGATCATTAGTAGTTGGCCTTATCCGGCAAAAAAAAGCAGTACGGCGATGTGGCGTGGTCTCGAAGTGAGCTTTAGGGTCAAAGTGTGGTCCCAAGTTTTCTTTCAGCTATGGAATACCAAATTGATCAGTCCGGCCACCCAGCTTCTGATCCTAAGCAGTTTGCCAGATCATGCGCATTACGCCAGATATTTTCATGCACAGGGCAATTGGCTTACCATGGAAATTTCAGGATTGGCTACTGTTGCTTCCTCATGGCCGGAATTTAAAGATTCACGTTCATGGATGGACTATGCAATCCAGACAATGGTTGCAAGCATGAAGGAACAAGTTTATCCCGATGGGGTGCAGACCGAACTCACTTCGAGCTATCACCATGTGGCACTGTCCAACTTCAACCTTTTTGCCGAGATTTGTAACCGAAACAATGTCAAACTTCCCGAATATTATACCAAAACCCTTGAATCCATGTGGAACTACCTGGCATTGACGATGCGCCCCGATGGCTTTGGTATCCTGAACAACGATGCAGACCTTGAAAATACCCGCAGTCCAATTTTGAATGTTGCGTCAATTTATAGCCGCCCCGATTGGACCTGGATTGCCACAAATGGGAAAGAGGGTGTAAAACCAGCTTCGGGACCATCGTTTATTTTCCCCTGGGCGGGACAATTGATATCGAGAAGTGGTTTCGATGCGGATGCCCAATATTCCTTTTTTGACATCGGCCCATGGGGAAGCGGCCATCAGCACAACGACAAACTGAACCTGACAGTTACTGCCTATGGACGTGATTTATTGGTCGATGGTGGACGTTTTGCCTATCGTGGCGAGGTGGCCAACAAATTCAGGAAATATGCTACCGGCAGCCAAAGTCACAATGTGATTCTGGTTGATGGAAATGGACAAGCTGACGGTCAAAGGGTTGCTTCAGTACCGTTATCTGAAAATTTGGTTGCAGTTACAAAGGATTTCGATTACGGATCTGGTACTTTCGACAAATATGTCGGCCTTGAAGGAACTTTCAGTCAGACACGTTCAATGGTTTATGTCCGTGGAAAATTTTGGGTCGTGGCAGACCAGCTTAAAACAGATCGTCCCCGGAACATTGAAGCGCTTTGGCACTGGCATCCATCAAATCAGGTCAGTATCCAGAAATCCGGTATTGCTGCTACAAACAATGACCGCGGCAATCTGATGATAATTCCTGTTGGTACAACCGACTGGAAAGTTGATCTTGTAAAAGGCCAGGAGACCCCGACTATTCAGGGTTGGTATAGCAAAGTTTACAATACGTTCGAACCCAATCCGACCACCATTTATTCCCGCCAACTCAAAGCAGACGATACCTTTGTTTGGATTTTGTGGCCATCGGAAGGGAAAGCCCCAAATCTACGCACAGAAATTTTATCTAAGGATGCCAATTCAGTAAAAGTCATAGTTTCGGATAGCCAAAAGGGGCATTGGGATATAACGGTTCCTTTTGCAGACAGTTCAAAGGCAGAAGTGAAGTTATTTTCCGAAAAGGACAACTGATTGATTGAATTGCTTCCTTATGAGATGTGATCTGGTGATTATTTATGTGACCAACACTCACCTGGTCACTAAGTTTGATACGAATCCTGAAATTGGAATTGGGTGTAAGCTTGCTTTTGAAATCAATGTACTTGATAATTAATTGAATAACAACACAATATAAATAAGGTAAATAAGGTTGGATATATTTTCGACATTAAGCTATTAAGGTTAAAAAACGAAAAATAATAAGGTTTGATTACGTAAATATCAAATTATCTATCCTTTATCCTTGATGGAGAATAAATATGGTTTGATTTGCAGACAAACCTTATTTGCAATTTTTTTCAACCTTAATAGCTATCGTTTGACCCACCCACCAAAACCTTATTTAGTTTCTCTAAGAAAACGTTTAATTGTCAATAAATCAACTATATACTGTTGATAACTTTCCTGAATCTTTTATCGGTTTATTTGGTTTGTTCAGTCAAAATGGTTAATTTCAGGTCGTTAAAGAGTTAATCGTCACGAATTTTGACCAAATATTTAAAAATATTCATCCGATGAGAAAAAGATTCGAGCAACAGTTGGGCCTTG
>Ga0209083_1000576_pt1 | contig 52149 bp, 66 predicted proteins | sample AM7aDNAmetaG_FD_184132 | JGI IMG/M metagenome (GOLD analysis project Ga0209083, IMG submission 184132) | Freshwater microbial communities from Finland to study Microbial Dark Matter (Phase II) - AM7a DNA metaG (SPAdes) (version 3) | ecosystem: Environmental > Aquatic > Freshwater > Lake ...
CTGCGCGCTCTGAATACCAGCTAAATCTTTCCTTAAGCTCTTTCATCCATATACCGGTCTCTTTAATCTCCAGCTTATCCGTATCCGGAGAATTTTCAAGAAAATGATTTGCCATTGACCCCAGCCACCCGGATTCAGGATCATAATTGAAATACGTTGAAGCCCCAAAAATACCGCCAAATAGCCCTTCATCAAACTCCGTCGGGGTCATAACCGGCAGGCTGTCATCCTGTAACTCCTTAAATACCCGCAATTTAATCTCCCAGGTCTTCAGCACTAACTCTTTAGCGGGGAATGCAGTACCTGATACCGGTATTTTGCTCTTTAGCACGGAAAGCCATTCTTCAAATGGAGTATTCCTTACAAATATCCTTGCCAAAATTCGATCCTTTAGTTTTCTCTTCCCAAAAAGGTCCTGCCTTTCTATGGCTTGTTTCCAGTTGTTTTTATATTCCACTGACGGTCTCCGGCATAGTTTACTATCTTACTTGTTCCCAAATATCTACAAGTTTTTCCCTGGTATTTCCCTTTACAAACTCAATTATCGTTTTTCCGGCAACCATAGAATTAACAATTTCCTTATCGAAAGGGATTCTGCCGACCACTTGGATCCCATTGTTTTTACAAAATCCTTTTATTTTTCCGCTCATTTCAATATTTAGATCATACTTATTGATTACAAGCTTGACCTGCGTTTTGAAATGATTTGCAGTTTCTATCACCCTTTCGGCATCATGAAGTCCGGAAAGAGTTGGTTCTGTCACAACAACCGCAAGATCCGCCCCGGATAAGGATGCGATCACGGGACAACCTATTCCTGGGGGGCCATCTATAATGATATAGTCCGCTTTTTGGGCTATCGCCTGTTCTTTCGCGGCCTGCCTTATCTTTGCGACAAGTTTGCCGCTGTTTTCTTCAGCAATGCCGAGTTTCGCGTGCACAAGTGTTCCATATCTTGTATCGGACACAAACCACTCGCCTGCCATATTTTCCCGCATCTTAATTGCTCCAACGGGGCATATCTTAGTACAGAATGAACAGCCCTCGCAGGAAAAGGATTCAATCGTAAGATCAGGTTTTATGGCGCCGAACCTGCAGATAGAAACACATTTTCCGCATTTTGTGCACAGGTTCGGGTCTATTACGGCGGTTTTGCCGCTCTTAAATTCATGTCTTTCCTTCACAACAGGCTGAAGAAGGAGATGCAGGTCGGCCGCGTCAACATCACAATCAACCATAACCTTATTAACTGCGAGAGCAGCAAAGGAACCCGTAACTACGGTCTTCCCGGTCCCGCCTTTGCCGCTTATGACCACTATTTGCTTTAAAGGCATATCACCTTTTCGCTTTCTTTAATTATTTCGTGCAAATCCTTCATTGTGGAAATAGGGCAGATTTCACTGCCTCCCGAGTTTCTTATCTTCAGGCAGGAGCCACAGGAAAATATTTTCCCTCCCGCCGCAACAAAGGTCTTCATCTGTTCAGGAACATTAAATTTAGCGTCCTTTATATTCTCACTCTCCACTCCCTTACCAAGAAGAAAAACCTTCGTTCCATCCCCTGCTTTTTGGCTAAAGACTCCCAGCCTGAAAGCGTTCCAGACAGACTCAGCTTCGTTTGAAGAAATCACTATTCCAAGTTTCATTTTTGCACCCTCCTCAGGATGTCCGAATACATATCCCTGAACTTTTGAATGTATCCGGGTTTTTCTTTTATCAGAGGCACACCTTTTGAATATAAAAGAGCAATCTCCTTATCAAAGGGTATTTTCATAAGGATTGGAATGTTCTTTTTTCTACAGTATTCCTCGACTTTCCCGTCTCCAAGATCAGAACGATTTATTATGACACCATGCTGAATATTGAGCTTCTCCAAGACCTGTACAGCAAGCTCCAGATCGTTAAGGCCGAAAGGCGTCGGTTCTGTCACAAGGATGCAATAGTCACTGTCCTTTACAGCCGTTATGACCGGACAGGAAGTACCCGGGGGCGCATCAATAATCACGGTCCTTTTCAAAATTATATTCTTTTTCACATCTCTAATAAGCGGCGGCGACATTGCTTCGCCCACATTAAGCGTACCCCGCACAAATAACAGGTTATCCTTATTTCCGGACTCAATAACACCGATCTCTTTTTTGACCTCTTTTATTGCCTTGTTCGGACAGAAATATGTACAGGCTCCGCAACCATGGCAGAGGTTTGGAAAAAGCATTATTGTCCCTGTGTTCTCTCCTGTTTTGACCGCAAGAATAGCGTTGTATTCACAAACTTCCCTGCACTTTCCGCAATAGTTGCATTTAAACTCATCAATCTCAGGGATCAAAATACAGGATTTTTCGATCTTTTCTATAACCGGTTCAATGAAAAGATGCGCATTCGGTTCCTCAACATCACAATCAAGGAGTTGCGTATTCTCGAGAGAAAGGGCAAGATTAACAGCTATCGTCGTTTTCCCGGTCCCGCCCTTTCCGCTTGCAACCGATATTATCATAATATTTTATCCACTATACTGCCGAATATTTTTGCGCTCTCGGACGCACTTTCCTTTACAAAGGGAGCCCCTTTATCGCTGGAACCCATAATACCGGGTTCGATCGGCAAGGCGCCCAGGAATTTGATTCCCATTTTTTTTGCTGCCGCCTCACCGGTCCCGGATTTAAAAATATCAGTTTTCTTCCCGCATCCCGGACAGACAAAACCACTCATATTCTCTATCAGGCCCAAAACTGGCATATCCAGTGTTTTGCAAAAATTAACGGATTTCCTGACGTCAGACATTGAGACTTCCTGCGGAGTTGTTATAATAAGCGCTTCCGCTCCGGGAATTTCCTGGGCAACCGTAAGCGGCTCATCTCCTGTTCCTGGAGGAGAATCGATAATAAGAAAATCAAGAGGGCCCCAGTCAACATCGGCAATAAACTGCCTTATTACGCCTATCTTCATCGGACCGCGCCAGATAAGCGCATCATCTGTATCTTTAAGCAGGCCTTCCACTGAGACGGCTTTAAGATTCTCGGAGTAATTCACGGGTATTATGCTGTTATTGCCCATATCCAGAGGAAAACCTTTTATTCCAAGTATTGTCGGAACACTCGGTCCGTGCAGGTCAACGTCGAGAAGTCCCGTTTTAAAACCTTTTTCCGCAAGGTAAACAGCCAGATTTACGGCTATAGTGCTTTTTCCCACACCGCCTTTTCCGCTTAAAACGGCTATTTTTCTTTTTATTTTAGAAAGGTTTTCTTTGATTTTCTTATTTTGCTGCTCCCTTATTTCATCTTTATTCTGGCTTCCGGAACATTCCATATATATTCCTTCCTTTTGTCATTATTCTCTTGTCATTTTTGTCCCGCATTTTGGACAGGAAATTGAAAAACAGGGGGTTCCTCTTTTGTGAGGGGTTTTTTCTCCGCAGGAAGGGCATACACAGTTACCGCCAGCCCCGGCACCATTACCGCCGCCAATACCGCAACCATTTCCTCTGCCACCCATACCACGGCCCTGGCCTTTACCCTGTCCTCTGCCTTGCCCTTTCGGGCCCGTTCCGTCAAATAGCGGCATATTTATACCCTCCTACTTATTAAGATCTTTCATTCCTGATTTTGAACTGGCTGTTGCACTCAAAGTGGCTTTAAGCTTTCCTGTTTTGTAAAGCGCAATTGCGTCTTTAATGCTTCCTGAAATCCCGGTGTAAATCCCTATTTTTCCGGCATTGAGCCCCTGAAACGCGTTCGGTCCCACATTTCCCGTGAGCACAGCTTTTACACCCTGAGAGATTATCAACTGAGCCGCCTGAATTCCCGCGCCGCCGGACTGATTGATGCCGGTATTTTCTACTGCTTCAAAATTACCGGTATCCGTATCAAGAAAAATAAAGTATCTGCATCTGCCGAACCTGGGATCGACATTTGAATCCAGGTTGTTTCCTTCTGACGTTATGCATATTTTCACAATTTTTCTCCTTTTAAACTGATATCAAAGGAATATTTAAAATTTAATGTTTGCAATCCGAATGATCGCAGGCGCCAAGGTCTCCCAAGGTGTTTTTTATAAACGCGTCTACAGCCTCTTTAACGTTCCCTTCGAACGCGAATACTTTAATGCCGGTCTGCGCGAATTTTTGCTGCGCTCCCATCCCCATTCCTCCGGAGATAACAGCATTGACCTTGTGCTGTTTTATCTCGTCAACTGCAAGGCAGCCGCCCCCGCCATGTACCGCGGTATTCTTTACAACGCTTGTCTTGTTTACCTTCCCGTTCTCTATTTCTGCCAGGAAAAAGAATTTGCACTGGCCGAAATGAGAAGAAACATTCCCCTTAAGCCCTAATTCGTCGTTTACAGTGATTCCCAGTATCATATTTTTCTCCTTTAGTCCGTATTTTCAAACCGGCAGGTAAAGCGCGCGCTTTTGCCTGTCCGCTTTAATACTGCGGATTTACCGGCCCTTTTCAAGCGAGTCTAACCGCTCGCTAAGGTTATTGAGCTGTTCTTCAATAGATCTCGCCTGTCCTTTCAAAACTTCTGCTTCTTCCTTCCTGGAAGAAAAGTCAGCTCCGTTCCTCAGCCATCCGGTTAAACCGGTCGCAAAAAACCTGTTTCTGCGTCCAAATCCCCCAACTCTGCAAAAAAACCCGCGTCCAGCATTCAAGGGTCTTGCGCCTGTCAGAACTCCGGTGCAAAAACCCTTTCTGCCGCCCGTGGCCGGTCCCGCTCCCGCAGGCCCTGTTCCGTCAAATCCCGGCATTTTTGTCACCTCCTTGCAAATGATAATCGTTCTCATCAAAGGGCAAAAAAAATTGCCCCCTATTTGCATTTATCGCATAAACCGTAAAACTGTATCAAATGGTCCGTGATCTTGAAATTATATTTTTGTGAGAGCCCTTTTTCGGTTTTTTGAAGAAGTTCCACTTCCTTATCAATAAAGTCATTATAATCAATGACTCTGCTGCACTTTTTACAGACCAAATGATGATGATGGTTCTTCCCCTTTTCATCACTTATTATTTCATAGCGCGCCCTACCATCCCCAAAATCAAATTTGTACACCAAATTCCTTTTTACCAGCAATTCTAATGTTCTATAGACCGTGGCGAGACCTATGCCGGGATAATCCTTCCGTAATTTAATATGGATATCATCCGCACTTAAGTGCTCCTTCGCAACGGACAGTATGCTCATTATTCCCTCCCTTCCGGGAGTTAATTTGCATCCGCAACCTCTTATCCTTCCCGCCAACCAAGGCGGCCCCATTCCGTCCCTGCAAGGCATCCAATCCTCCCTTACATGATAACCATTCTCATTTAGATTATACAACTTAAAATACCCATTGTCAAGTGGTAGCGAGCTAAGCAGATTACCCGGCTAAAACCTGCCTAATGCGTATGCGGTTTGTTGTGGATATGGCTTAAATTATTCTTAAGAAGGAAATGCCTATCCTTAAGGATCTCTTCTGGCGCCCCACTCCTTATTATGCTCTTTCCCTCGCCCAGCACATAGACAAAATCTGCGATCTCATATGCAGTATGCAGATCATGGGTCGCAGTAATTACGGTCTTGCCCTGTTCGTAATAATTAATAAGCAGGTCCATCACTTCCCTTGTGGTCTTGGGATCCAGCCCCGCAGTCGGTTCATCCAATATCATTACTTCAGGAGAAAAGATTAAGACAGAGGCTAGGGCCGCTTTTCTTTTTTCTCCAAAGCTCAACTGATGAGGGGACCTGTCAACAAGTTTTTCTATCTTTAATGCTCTTACAATCCGATCGAAGTTCTTATTAATCTCTTCGGCAGGCATTCCAAAGTTCAACGGACCAAAAATTATGTCTTCTCTCACGGTAGGGCAGAAAAGCTGGACTTCGGGATTCTGGAATACAAACCCTATCCTTTTCCTAAAAGAACCTGAGAATTCTTCGGAATCAAAGCTTTTCATATTCAATTCAGTCCCGAATACTTTAATACTTCCCTTATCCGGAAAAATAAGCCCGTCAAGCATCTGGAGAAGAGTTGATTTACCGGAACCATTCGCCCCTATGAATATCACTTTTTGACCAGTATATATGTCCAACGAGATATCATTTAATGCCGGGAACTTATTCATGTATGAATAAGAAACGTCTTTAAATTCGAAGACTGGTTTCATTTTTCTCCTGCCTTAGCGTCGCTCAAAGCCTTGGGTTCACCTGTGTAACCTCTCGATACCATAGCTGCATAAACATCTTGATTCAATAGATAGGATCGGTACCAAAGATGAGCTATATTCCACGCTACAACTTGCTGGCCTTTTTTATAGCGCATAACTCTTCCAACACGGCTTTTAATGGCTGTGTAGGTGTTCTCTATCATTTCCGCAAACAGGTATATATACCTATAGCACATCCCGAGCGTCATCACAAAGACAAGCGGTATCTTAAAAGCCCGGAGCGCGCGAAGCAGATCGACATGCCTTGTAGTCAAACTTAGTAGAATTGCAAATGAAACTGACGTTATGATCCTCAAGATGAATACTGTAACACCGAATACTCCCTGTTTTGTAATTAAAAGTTTTGTCCCAAGTAGCGGAAGGCTGTACAACGTAGTTCCGGGTGAGAAGTAACTGAACAAAGCAGGAAATGCAATAAACAGGGAGAAGAGCGGCATAAAGATCCAGGTTCTTTTCAGAAAGCCGGGTAAGCCTATCTTTGAAAGAACTGCAAGCAGAAGAACAAGAACATAAGAACAAGCGAGTAAAACTATACTCTTTGTGAACATAAGACAAACAACCAAAGCAATAATTATAGCCGATTTTGCCCGCGCATCGATACATTGCAATAGCCCGTTCTTTGAAGCAAGCTCTTCTGCATAGACGGAGTTTTTAATAAATGAAATGACCTCAACAAGAGACCGTTCTATAAAGCTGTTATTGTCCCTGTAGCCTTTTTTCAATTTTTCTTTCCTTTTCGGGAGATAAACCTTCCGTATAGCAGCATAAACAGATAGATCATAAGAACTCCAACAGCGGTGGAACCTATATACGCAAGGCTCGCGTAGAGCGGCCCTTTCTCCTCCCAGCCTTTGAAGGAATAGTCCGGCATAGGAGCATTCCAAAGCTCAGAGAGTTTTGCAAATCCGGCAGGTACATACCCGACAAGCTTGGATACTTCTTCCTTACCCCATTCTCCCCATGCAGAACCGGCTTTAAAATGGTCCGGAATGATTATTCCAAGTGGTGTGAGTATTATTAAAATGGCTATGCCGATCCATAACTTTTTTGTAAGCGTCATAGTTATACCTCCTCATTTAAAAGGCTCAGATCTTTTTTCTGAAGATATTTAACAACCAAGGCAGTAACAATTAATTCAATCCAGCCAAAGATCAAAAGATGCTCTCCGGACATTGCTGCTACTGAAACTTTCAACCCATAAGGGCAGTAAAGCGCCTGACCATCCGCAGTATGATGCAGGAGGGGTTGTAGGCCAAATTCTATCCCAGCACACAATGCCGCGATGTTTATGGCCAGATATCCTGCAACACCGGCCGCGATCACCCTCCGGCTTGAATCCGGCTTTGATCTCCCGCTGATCAATTTATAGATATAATATCCCGCGAAAGGCAGCACAAAAGCCATATTGAAACAGTTCGCGCCAATAGCGGTAATCCCGCCATCACCGAACAATAGGGCCTGGATAACTAGAGCGACCGTTATGGCAATACAGGCCGCCCACGGTCCCAGCAATATGGCGACGAGCGCCCCGCCGACTGCGTGCCCTGTACTGCCTCCCGGTATCGGCACATTGAACATCATTATTACAAAGCTAAACGCCGCACCGACGGCAAGCAAAGGTACTCTCGTTGCTTTTAAGGTTTTCTTCACCGAGTTTGATGCCTTTATCCATACCGGTATCATTACTGCATAGAAGAAACCGCTTGTAACAGGGCCTAAGTATCCGTCAGGTATATGCATTTTTCTCCTTTTTGATTGAATGCCACTAATATTGCATTCGTGCTACTCTTAGGCAAAAAAAACTATTCCAAAGCATGCCCGACAGCGGTTTTTGCCACCGAACAGTGTTTTACACCCTTCAAAGAGCTGAGTTTGTCCGCGAGCTCAGCCGCCTGCTTCGCGTTGCCTTTGACAGCCACTATCTCAAGACAGTTATCGTGATCAAGATGTACATGCTGAGTGGAAATGATTATACCGGTATAATCGTGCTGGATATCAAGGAGTTTATTCACAAGTTCGCGTTTGTGGTGGTCATAGACCATTATGATACCGCAGGCAACCTCGCCGTCTTTCGCCCACTCTTCGTCAACAAGGTTTTTCCTTATGAGGTCACGGATGGCTTCGGAACGGTTTGAATAGTTCTTCTTCTCTATAAGAGAATCGAACTTTTTAATGAGGTTGTCTTCTATGGAGACCCCGAATCTTACGAGCTTTGGCATCTTTTCCCCGTGCTACGAATTTAGAATATGGTAACATTCTTCAAAATAATTGTCAACGGCTTATCTTTTGGGCTCTCACTCAAACAGGGTGGCGTCCCCACCTCGCCGATTTCTCGCCATAAACAGCCCAAAATCGCCCTAAATGGCACAAAATGGCGGAATTGATTTTTCGATGAAAAGATATACTTCATAAGGTTTTTTCGAGAGAATAAGGAGAACAGCGATCTGCGATTTTTGCCTTGAGAGGGTGGCGTCCTAACCAGATAGACCAACGCGCCGTTAAGAGCGATTACTGATTACTAATTACTAATTGATAATTAAAGTCAAAAGCAAAACAATAACAAAACAAGGGCAAAACAAGAGCGAAACAACTGTAAAACCAATAACAGGGAGTATTTTAACCTCTGGAGAGAGTTTTTTCAAGTTTAATCAGCGTAAACAAAAGGGACAGAAACAATGGGGACAGAGCCTGGTTTTCACTGTGATTATCGAAAGGGCAGGCGTTTCCTTTATTGATAAATCGGCGCTGTCCCATTTGTTGCGGCATAGTTCCATTCCTTTCTGCAGACTGACTTTCCCATGGAGACACCCGGTTAGAAAAAGAAAAGGGATAGGAAACTTTTATAAGGATCCTATCCCCAGTTCTAAGACTTAGTAGGTTGTAAAACTGCTGCCTCTCGAATCGGTTGCCGTGCTATTGGCATAGATATTGCCGCGATAAACGGTTGAGGCAGGATCTGTTATGTAGCACCAACCGGTCCCGGGCGTATTTGGAAGCGTAGAAGCAAGACTGATATTGCTTGCGTTGCCGAGCGGACTCGCTCTGGTAGCAGGTATGGGGTAAAGGTAGCTGGTAAAGGAAGTTGTGAGGTCACTCGGGAAATTCCCTTCTTTCTCGGAATAGTATATGCAAATTGCTGCTCTGAGGCTTGAAAGATTTCCCTTGGTAGCGCCTTCCCTTGACCTCTCAAGAATCTGCGAGAATCTGGGCAGAGCGATAGCTGCAAGAAGGCCGATAATGACAAGAACTATCATAAGCTCCATTAGGGTAAAACCTGTTTGTCTCTTCACATGTAACCTCTTGATTCATTTAGCTCGCCTAAAGAGCGCTACAACTTAAGTTGCAATTATATTAGTAGGTAGTAAAGCTGTTTCCTTTGGTATCCGTTGCAGTGCTGTTCGGGAAGATATAGCCCTGATACGGCAAAGCAGTGGGGTCTGTGATATAGCACCAGCCGGTCCCGACCGCATTGGGTGGTGTTGCGGCGAGGTTAACAGTATTCGTATTGCCGAGCGGTGTCGCCTTCGTAGCCGGAACAGGATACAAGTAGCTGGTGAAAGAAGTTGTCAGATCATTCGGAAAAGTTCCTTCCCTCTCCGAATAGTATATTGAAACTGCTGATCTCAGGCTTCCGAGATTGCCCTTCGTAGCGCCTTCTCTTGCCTTTTCAAGCATCTGCGCAAACCTCGGAATGGCTATCGCTGCCAGAATTCCTATAATCGCGACTACTATCATAAGTTCAATTAGCGTAAACCCTTTTTTGTTTCTCATTTTAAGATCTCCTCATAACGTTATTTTGGCAGCCTTACCCAATCTATTTAGTAATTGTATCCTATCCTTTTATCGTTTTCAAGCCAGTACTTTTCCAAAAGCGCCGTATCTTTTTCTTTTCCCTGCTTTCCCATAAAAGCATTGCTTTCTTGCGCTTTTTCCCGGCGGCGTAGTTGTGTATATCCCCATTCTTCTTAATTACCCTGTGGCACGGCACCAAATAGGCAACCGGGTTATTCGCCACGGCTCCCGCGGCGGCTCGCACCGCTTTTCTATTGCCTGCGGCTATGGCAACCTGCTCGTAGGAGACTGTTTCTCCAAAAGGAATCCTCTGCAGCGCTTTCCAGACTTTCCTCTGAAAATCGGTGCCGCGCAAATCCAGTTCTATCTCTCCTCTCTTTGTTCCAGGATTGAAAACTTTTTCTGCAAGGACTTTTACCATTTTAGTATTGCAAACAAAAACACAACCCGGAAATTTCTTTTTCACCCACGCAAGTTCCTCAGAAGTATTTCCGCCGAAAGAGAGCAGGCAGACTCCTTTGCCGGTTAAAGCCAGCACAACTCGGCCAAAAGGACTTGCCGCCCTACCCCAGGTGATTAAATTGTCCTTTGCTCTTCCGGCTCGCGTCATCTCATAGCACCAAAGGTCCTTTCATAGCGAATTTGCATTAATGCGGACTGTCTGTTTGATTGGCTTGGCCTTCATATTATTTCATTCCTTCGTTAAAGCCGAAGACGCTTAAAAGCCCAGGTTCCGACAAAAGCCATAAGAACATCGAAGAAGAGCAACACAGCAATATCAAGAAGGATAGGCATATTTGCATACTTCGCGCCCAGGATGACAAAACGCAGGGCGTCAACCGCGTAGGTGGCCGGATCTATCCTGGTAAGCACTTGCATCCAGACAGGCAGGTTATCCAGAGGATAAACCGCTCCGGAGAGCAAGAAGAGCGGATATATTACAAAACTGCTTATGAGTCCGTAGCCCTCAGGGCTCTCCATAAACGAACCGATGATCAGTCCGAGACTTATCAGTCCGTAGGCGAAAATAAAAAGTATGGCCATTGAAAGCAGGAAGCTGCTGACAGAATACTTCATGCCAAGAAAAATACCGATAGCAAGCAGGAAGTAAGACTGAATGAGAGCGTCCGTCATTGAGCCCATCGCTTTCCCGAAGAAGACGGTCGTTCTGGACAGAGGAGTTATGAGCACCTCCTTAAGAAAGTCTATCTTTTTATCCCAGACGATATAGGCCCCTGCGAAGAGACCGGTAAATATGATGGTCATAGCGAGAAAACCCGGGAAGATGAAATGCTGGTAGTCTACCGCGTTTCCCTTCATAGAACCCACGCCGTTCCCGAAGATGAAATACCAGAAAAGCGGCAGCGCCACAGAAGAAAAAACGCGGCTCTTCTCGCGCGTAAAGACGCGAAATTCCCTATACCACAGGGCATACAAACCCTTTATGACTTTTGCAGTTCTTTCTCCTATCAAGTGGCCCTCGTTATATCCTGAATGTAAGAACTGGCTTCGCCTTCTTCTCTCATCGCCCGCCCGGTAAGGTTCAGGAAAACATCATTTAGATCGGGAGAGTGGACTTCTACATTTTCGACATCACCCGCAGAGCAGAGCAGTTCCTGCAGGTTCTTACCCGCCTGCTCAACGGACAGATGAACCGCTCCCTCAATAACTTCCGCCTTCTTCACGAAAGGGAACTTCTTAAGCGTTTCAGTGTCAATCCTTCCCTTTAATATTACTTTATCACCGCCAAGAGCGCGTTTCAGGTTAGCCGGCGAGTCAAGCGCCGCAATTTTTCCGTGATCTATTATCGCTATCCGGTTGCAGAGCTTTTCCGCTTCTTCCATATAATGGGTCGTAACGATAATGGTCATTTTAGTCTGCTTCGCGAGGTTCTGAATGTATTCCCAGATGTGGTCCCTGGTCTGCGGGTCAAGGCCTAAAGTTGGTTCGTCAAGGAAGAAAACTTTAGGAGAGTGAAGGAGCCCCCGAGCTATCTCAAGCCGCCTTCTCATGCCGCCGGAATATTTCTTGACGACATCATGTTTCCTTTTCTGAAGATCGACGAGATCGAGAACTTTGTCAATGCGGGAGTTTATCTCTTTGAGCGGGAGGTTATACATCAACGCGTGAAGCTTGAGATTTTCGTAGCCGGAAAGCAGGGTGTCTGAACTGGGGTCCTGAAAAACCATGCCAATGGAGTTTCTTACGAGCCCCTGCTGCTTCACTACATCATGCCCGTTTACGCTGGCAAATCCGGAAGTCGGTTTAAGCAAAGTGGAGAGCATCATCAGCGTGGTGGTCTTTCCGGCGCCGTTGGGGCCGAGCAGGCCGAAAATCTCGCCTTCCTTAACATCAAAGCTAATCCCGTCCACGGCAGTTAGTTTATCGTACTGCTTGGTCAGGTTTTTGATTTGGATGATATCCATTTAAGTATTATAACAAAAAAAAACCGGGCAAAGTATCAGAATCACTTTGTCCGGAACATCGTTAGCGACCCGTGTCTTCAGCTTTTCCACGGCGTCCCCGAAAACTTTGTCTATCCCGGGGACTGGGTGTTACTCCGTCGCCCTAAAACTCTCTTTCTCTTTCTCATAGCTAGTATAACACCGCATTAAGGAACTGCCTACTAGGGAAATAATTAAAGATGAGTTACTTGAGGCCGGGTAATGAAACTCTGCGGCCTGAAGGCCGGAGTTTCTCTTTATAGGTGTGTTAATATTATTCATGCCGGATTCATCCTCACCCTAAAGGGTGAGGTTTTCTCCGGCATCTGAAAGATAAAGAGTTTACGCGGTTACGGCTAGATCTCGGGTTGTTCTTCCATTCCTTCCTGCGGCGGGAGCTGCTGCGGCAGGGAGCGGAAATTGGTTGCCAGGTTATCAAACTTGGCGTACTCTTCAAGGAAGGCAATCTTTATGGTGCCGGTCGGACCGTTCCTTTGCTTGCCTATGATCAGTTCAGTAAGAGCTCTCTTCTCCGGATCCTGCTCTTCCCTGTTGTAATAGGATTCCCTGTACAAGAGCAGCACCGCGTCTGCGTCCTGCTCTATTGAACCTGATTCCCTCAAGTGGGAAAGCTGCGGCCTTTTCTCGGATTTTTCCTGGCGCTCTGTGGTTCTGGCGAGCTGTGAAGCGACTACAACAGGTATGTCCATTTCCTTCGCAAGCGATTTCAGGCTTCGCGAGATTTGTGATATTTCCTGCACCCTATTTTCCGTCTGTTTCACGCCTTCCATCATCTGGAGATAATCAACTACAACCATACCGATTCCCTTGTCAGCCTTAAGTCTTCGTGTCTTGGCCTTAATCTCAAGAGAGTTGATAGTGGAGGAATCATCTATGTAAATAGGCGCAGTAACCAGCCGGCTGGCTGCCTGGGTAAGTTTCGGCCAGTCTTCGGCGTAGAGCTGCCCGCCCCTCAGCCTGTGAAGATTTACCTTGGCCTCGGAACAGATCATCCTCAGGACTATCTGCTCTTTAGCCATTTCCAGAGAGAATATTGCTACGGGGATTTTGTGTTTTATTGCCGCGTTCTGCGCGATAGAAAGCATAAGCGAGGTCTTGCCCATGCCGGGGCGGGCGCCGATGATGATTAACTCGCCGCCGTGAAACCCGGTTGTCATTTTGTCCAGCTCGTCAAACCCGGTGGAGATGCCTGTCACCAGCGTCTGACGCTGAGAGAGTTCGTCAATCTTCTGCATGGTCGGATGGACCAGATCTTTCAGCGAGACAAAACCTGGCTTAATACGCTTTTCAGAGACCGCGAAAACGGAGTGTTCCGCTTTGTCGAGCAGTTCGTCTACGTTTGAGTCTTCCTGGAAAGCCCGGGTGACTATATTTGTGGCCACGCTGATAAGGTCGCGTAGAGCGCCTTTCTCTCTTACGATATTCGCATAGTAGGCAACATTGGCTGCGGTGGGTACAGCGTTCATCAGTTCAACAAGATATTCGCTGCCGCCCACCGCTTCCAGTTGTGAACGCTTTTTGAGCTCTTCGGATACGGTTATGATATCAACCGCCTGATTCGTCTCGAACAGGGAGACAAGGACGCCGTAAATCTTCCTATGGCTGTCCTTGTAAAAAAGATCCTCGCGGAGCATTTCTATGGCCGTGGTAATAGCTTCCTGCTCAACGAGCATGGAACCTATTACCGATTTCTCGGCCTCTATGTTCTGCGGCGGTATCCTGTCGCTCATTTTTCCCTCAAAAGCCGCAAACGGCTCTTACTGCTTCACTACCTCTACCTTCACCTTCGCCGTGACTTCGTGGTGCAGCTTTATCTCGACTTCATGTATGCCGAGGGTCTTGATAGGCTCCGGCAGATGCACTTTCCGCTTATCTACTTCAAAGCCCTTCGCCTTTATTTCTGAGGCGATGTCTTCGGCAGTTACCGCGCCGAACATCTTATCCTCTTCTCCAACCTGCCTGGAGACGGTGATGGAGAGCGCGCTGATTTTCGCGGCAAGCGCCTCGTGCTCAGCCTTCTCTTTGGCAACCTTAGCTGCATATTTTTTCTTTTCCTGGTCAACCTTTGCCATGTTGGCCGCAGTGGCCTCCATTACAAGGTTCTTGGGCAGGAGGAAGTTCCTCGCATAGCCGTCCGCCACTTCCTTAACATCCCCGCACTTGCCCAGGTTCTTGAGATCTTCTTTAAGTATTACTTTCATTGTAGTTACCCTCGCTTAGTCGTTTGTGAACGGGATCAGGGCAAGTATCCTGGCCCTTCTTACCGCTGTCGTGAGCTGTCTCTGATGCTTCGCACAGGTGCCTGTAGCCCTTCTCGGCAGAATTTTTGCGCGCTCGGAAATGAAGGTGCGGAGCAGCGCAACATTCTTATAATCAACTGAGGTGCCGTCGCCGCAGAATCTGCAGCTCTTTTTCTTTCCCTTAAAGAACTTTCCGCCTTCCCTTCTCATCGGCCTTCTGACTCCGCTTCCGCGTGAATCCGAGGAGGAGGAGCTGCGCGATGAACTTGAATGCCCGTGGGAGGGCGCTGAAGATGCGTTAGAACCTGTATTTTCCATTTTTCATTCTCCTTTGTCGGTCTTTCCGGCTAAAACCGGCCGGAACATATTTTGACTCTTAAAACGGCGGCTTGTCGTCATCGCCGGTCGAAGCAGCTCCTTGATTCTCTGCCGCTTCATCCGGTATTGCTTCTTCGGAACCGCCTGAAGTCTTTTTCTTGGGAGCCAGGAATTGAACCCTCTCCGCAACAACGTCCATAGCATAACGCTTCTGGCCGTCCGTAGTCTCGTAGGTTCTGGACTGCAGTCTCCCTTCCACAAATACCGGGCTGCCTTTGCCCAGGTTTTCGTTACAGGCTTCGGCCATTTTCGCCCAGACTGTTACATTCGTGAAGAGCGTGTCCTCTTTCATAGAACCATCAGTCGCTTTATACTTTCTGCTGCATGCGAGCCTGAGGGTAGCCACTGCCGCCCCGCTCGGTATGTAACGAAGTTCCGGTTCTTTTGTTAAGTTCCCTATCAAGAATACTTTATTCAGGCTTGGCATTTGCTTCCTCCTTCAGCGGTTATACCGCTTTCGGCGCGTCAGGCGCTGGTGCCGCCGCAGGCGCTGCCGGCGCAGCTGCTACAGGAGCTGCTGCTGCAGGAGTTGCTGGGGACGCGGGCGCTGAAGTTACCGGCGCCGGCCTCGGCTTCCTGATCTTTCTCTTTGAGGGTTTGCGGTCTTCCTTGAGGACAGTCAGGAACCTGATAACCTGGTCGGCTATCTTGTAGTTCCTCTCAAGCTCTTTCACCATCACACCGTCAAGCTTGAGCTCCATATAGACATAGAAGCCCTCTTTTGAGTGCCCTACTCTATACGCCAGCTCTCTTTTTCCGAGTTTCTCCATAGAGAGAACCTCGCCACCCGAACCTTTGACAATCGCAGAGAATTTCTCAACGAGCTTGTCGACTTCCGTTTCGGGTACTTTACCTTCGATGACATACGTGCTCTCGTAAACTTTCATCCTACCTCCTAAGGTAAGTATTGCAGCCATTAACGGGCCGGGAAAACCACCGTGGCTTGCGGAATTTCCCGCCTCCGTCAGACTGCAAAACGGAATTGTATAACATCGCCGTCGGCGATGATATAATCTTTTCCTTCGATCCTCAAAGAACCTGATTTTCTCGCTTCAACCCAGGAACCTATCTTTTTCAGTTCCGACCAGTTCACGGTCTCCGCGGAAATAAAGCCTCTCTGCATATCGGAATGGATTTTCCCCGCAGCTTCCGGCGCTTTCGTGCCCTTCGGCACCGACCACGCCCTAATCTCCGGTTCTTTAACCGTAAAGAAGGTTACAAGCCCGAGCAGTTCGTGCGCTGCACGGACGAGCTTCTTTAGCCCCGCCTCGTTAATACCGAGGTCTTTTCTAAACTCCGCGGCTTCTTCAGCGGAAAGTTCGTTCAGTTCTTTTTCCATCTTGGAGTAAAGTTCTATCGCTCCGGCGCCTTCGGACTTCGCTTTCTCTTTCAGTTGCGAAAGTTTCGGCGAAACCTGCTCCCCCGTATTTGCAACATAGAGCACCGGCTTTAGCGTAAGAAGAAAGTAGCCTTTCAGCAATTCCTTTTCGTGAACGTCAAAAGAAACAGACCTTGCGGGACGGCCGGCATTTAATACCTCTTTAATCCGGTCTATCATAGCTTTTTCCGGCAGAGCCTTTTTATTTCCGCCCTTTATTGCCTTATCCACTTTCTGCGCGGCCTTGTCCAGATACTCCAGGTCCGCGAGAGCCAGTTCGGTATTAATGGTTTCAGCGTCGCAGGCAGGATCCACTTTGCCCGAAACATGCGTGACATTTTCATCCTCAAAGCACCTTACCACGTGGACTATACCGTCAACTTCGCGCACGTGGGACAAAAACTTATTGCCCAGCCCCTCGCCTTTCGAAGCGCCTTTAACAAGTCCTGCAATATCAACAAATTCAACGGTCGTGAAAGTGAGCTTCTCATGCGGGATAAGCTTCGCGAGGTCTAAGAGGCGTTCATCTTCCAGCGGTACAATTCCCTTGTTCGGCTCTATCGTCGTGAACGGAAAATTTGCAATTTCCGCGCTCAATTTAGTCAGTGCGTTAAAAAGCGTCGACTTCCCGACATTCGGAAGTCCTACTATGCCAAGCTTCATTTGATATCCTGTCAAATACAGATTCCGGGCCGGTTAGCCGGCACGGATATTGAGTTTAGCAAAAAGAAAACGGTTAGTCAAGGCGGATGAAAAAGGATTTAGACCTGTATTTGCAAGGTGTTTCCGGTAATTCCCGTCCTCTATTTCACTTCAACGGAAGCGCCAGGATCAAAAGGGTTGGTCCTTACCGCGAGCGAGAAAAGATAGGGATAATCCTGCTTTAGATGCTTCATATAGCCGACCCAGTGAATAGCGAGCAGTCTGTAGGCCCGGTTCATATCGCCGGAGATATGCTTTAAGTCAGGCGGATTAAGCGCTGAAACGTCATTTCTGTGCGCCATTTCGTCTGTAAGGTGAAAGACAGCCCACAGCAAGTCGGTAAAAGATTCGTGCTCAAGCAGATTAGGGTTCTCCAGCAGGCCGAGCATAAAGGAGCGTTTCTCCAGCAAGAATTTCTTCAACTCGGGCAGCGGGGTCCTGCCGGCATCGGCTTTGAAATCCATATCTTCAAGTTGCGCCTGCGCTGAAAGAAAATCCTTCTCTTTCCATTCCGCTGTGACTTTAAGCTTAGCGGCAAGAACGGGCAGACCTTTATCAACGCTAATGCAGGCTTTAATCAGCTCCACACCGACTTCGCTGAAGAAGGTCCCGATGACCATGTTCAGTTTGCTGAGCATGGACTGCTTTTCCCTAAAGACAAGCAGACCATGAAGTATGAGCATTACAATCAGAACATCTATAAAGAGGAATGCCACATTGCTTATAAAATAAAATTCAAGATCCTCGAGCCGGTGAAAGAGGGCATAGTCCAGAACATAAAAAGAGAAGGAAAGAAACAGGAGTACAACTGCGAATTTTATCTGCCAGCCAATCTTTTTCATTTTTCCCCTTTTGACTCGTAGCTGTCCATCTGCCCCTGTAGCTTTACACCTGCAGCGCACTGAACCGGCAGCTCCCCGTAAAGCCCCGCCCCAAAGGCCCTCAGAACATCCAGCCCCAGCACCATATTTCCGAGCGGGTTAAGGTGCTTGGGATCACGCATTAAACTCCTGTAAAGGGCGGGTTCGTTTTTCTTTAGTTTCTCCCACCTTGCCTGATGGTCAATGAGCGTATAGCCGCCGGCTGCCGCAACTTCGCGGACTATCTGCATATAGGCCGGGAAACTTTCAGCCCAACCCCTCTCTTTCACGGAAAACTTCTCCGCGTCGAACGCGTAGTAGGTCTGAAATACCAGCACAGCATCATCCAGGCAGTCAATTTTGCCGGCCAGGGTTTCCAGGTCTTCGCGAAACATCCCTGGGGTTATACCCCGGTCAGGATTTGAATCATTCCCGCCTATCGTTACTATTACAATATTCGGCTTGAAGAGCGCGCAGTCCCGGTCAAAGCGCTCAAGCAGCTGAGCGCAGATATTGCCGGAAACGCCGGTATTTATGCAGACCATTTTCCTGCCGACATGCCCGGCCAGCCCGGCCTCAAGCCAGTTGAACCAGTTGAAATGTCCTTCGCAGTGATAGCCGAGCTCGGTATTTGAGGAGCCGAACGCGACTATACGGGTCATGTGCCGCTTTTCTATAATATTGACAAGCTTATCCATCTAGCTCCCTTTGACATCCCAACTCTCAGATTATACAGCCACACGCCAGGCTTGTCAACGAAAGGGAAAAAGAGCTGCCTACTTCCCTATCAGGGAGGGAGTCACGAAGATGACCAGTTCGGAGTCCATTTTTTCGATGTGGGAATATTTAAACAGGAGACCGAGCAGAGGAAGGTCCGACAATAAGGGCACGCCTTCCTCGCGCTTTGTCTCTTCTGTTTGCATCAAGCCGCCTATTACAAGCGTGCCGCCTTTCTTTACATATATGGAGGTGTTTGCCCATCTGGTCTTGATAGCCGGTATAATATTGCCGTTATAGTTGGCTCCGTTGGATGCATCAATATTGCTGACCTCCACCCTGATTTCGCAGTTTATATTCTCCGCAAGGTCGACAGTGGGCTTTATGTCAAGCTTGACCCCGTAATCTTTCCAGTCAACAGTCAGACGTGACTGGTCCTGGTAGAGCACCGGCATCTGCCCGCCTGAAAGAAACGAAGCCTTTGAACCGCTTATCGCAAGCAGCCTCGGTTTCGCCAATATCCTTGCGTAGCCGTTCTTTAACAGAGAATTCAGCTTGAATTCTATTTTTTCAAGGCGCCCGAGATCACCAACTTGAAAGAGCGGAGGGATGCTTCCTTCGGCTATATCAAGAGCTTTTACCGTGTCAGACCAGTTTATGCCGAGATCCGTTACATTACTTTTCTTGATCTCGAGCACCTGCACATTTATCTCAACCATCTGCCTCTCGAGGTCAGACGGAAGCACTACCACCCGGCTTGTCGACTGCGCGTTATCCTTATCCCAGACAATAAAGGTCGTGTTCCCGCCTGACTTTCCGATCAAAAGAATTTCCTTCTCGGATACCGCCTTGACATCGGCTATCCTGGGATCCCCAACCGCGACTTTCCTGGGGGAATCAACATTTACTATGCGGGATTCTCCGATGGTAAGCTGCAGGGTCTCTTCCGCGGAGACTGTAAGCGCTGACAAGAAAAGAAACAAGAAGCAGCAGACTCTATTCTTCATTTTATCCTCACTTTCTCACCGTTGGTACCCCTGATGATCTCAAGAAACGGGCCGTCTTGCGCCTTTGTACTCTCCTTCATTGCATTTTTAAGCAAGTTTGAAAAGTTTGTTGTTTTCAGTTGCGCGCACTTTGTGTCGCCGGGATTGCGAAGGGATAGCCGAAGCCTCCCTTTGTGCTCGGCAAAAGTAAGAGTTTCAGCATCCGAGGGTTCAACAAGAAGCGTAGCGTTCGAGCGCCCTACCGGCCCGGGGAATAAACCCGGGTCCTTTTTGCGATTACCGGAAAAGTCGCCGTTATAGGCGATTAATTGGCAGTACTGAATAATCGTGGCGGAGAAGATACCCCGGTTCCCGGCGTCTTCAAAAGAGCCTACTACATCAACGAAATCTCCTGGTTTTGCCATCCCGTCAAGCCCCGAGGTATCATCAACCGCGACTGAAACAGCGCGGTAGCCTATGGGAATTATCTCGGAGAGTCTGTCCGCGACTTTAGTAAGTTTATTCGCAAGAATCTGCTCGTTCTCTGAGAAGGCCGCAGCGGCGAGGAAACCAGCGGCGCTTTCCGCCTTTCTAACTGCTCCGGGCTGAACATACATCTCCGGGTATTCAATTTCCCTCAGCATATCCGGCGTGATCAAAGCACCCGGAGCTATGTATTTCGCCGCGACTATAACCCGGTTCACCGCCGCTTTTGAGAGGAGGGAATTTTCCTTGGCTTTGAAATAAATAAAAAAAAGAATAAACGCGGCGGCTCCGGCGCCAAGAGCGAGCACGAGCTTCTTATTTGGCATATTTCCTCCCCTCAGCGCAGTAAGAGAACACACAGGTCCCGGAGGAAAAGGAAACAAAGCACCATTCCTGCCCCCTAGCGCAAATATAATAACCGTTCCCGGAATCAGCGTGCCCGCTCAACATAACAGACCAACCGTTGCCGCTGAATTGCGATCCAAAATGCTCAAAAAGCGGCGCCGTTGAAGAGCCGCACTGATAGACAGACTGAAAGGAGCCGCTCTTTCCTTTCATACTGAAAGCGCACCTGGAACCAGGCGGAGGAGAGATCCCGCCTGTATCAACCGCTGTCGGCCTTTGCAAAGAAGGCAAATCTATCTCGCTGTCAAGGCAGACGGCTATCGCTCCGCATTCCTTTCTTATTAGCGCTGCAGTCCGATTCACAGAACCTCTCCTAAACAACATAAGGTCACGCTTCGTTCCGGAAAAGCTAAAGCCGGCAGCAGCATTAAACTCTAAAAATTCCTGTTCAACTTTGTCAGAATCGCTTTTCAGCGTAAAAACTGCGCCCTTCACCCTGCTGCCGTTGATTTCCAGTTCCGGACGGGCAGCTTCGCTTATAGAAACCTCGACATCCTCGCGGACAAGGGATGAAAGCTCCCGCGGTGCCGACGAAAGGAGGGCACTAATAATTGCCGTAAATATTATTCCCGTTTTCATTCCCGGCTCCTTTCCAATTTCTGAAATCAGTATCTCCACTGCCTATCTTGTCTCCGTAATAGGCCTTTCTTCCGGAAAGATCGGCTATGCGCCAGGAATTCCCTGAAAGCGTGTAATGCTCCCTCACGGAAAAAGCGCCTGCACCGGGAAGTTCCACGGGATATCCCAACTCCACTGCTTTCTCGTCACTAAGAAAATATAATTTTAAGCGCCTTACTTCTCCGCCTGCAAGAAGTTTTGACGGGGCGAGAAACTGTGAAGCGCTTGCCGCGCGCAGGCGGGCTTGTCCGGACGGATCCACCGCGGAGCAGGCATCGGTCCAGGCCGCGTAACGGGCGGCGACAGCAAGGCGCTGTTTGACGGCATAAAAAGAACCTATATGCCATAATGCAGTCCAAAGGAGCAGCAAAACCGGCACGCAAAGAACAAACTCTACAAGCGCGGAACCTTTTCCTTTCAATGAAGCACCGCCCGGTTTATGAAGGGAATCTTGATATTCACTGCCGTCAGCCGTGGGTAGTAACCGGGAATCCAAAGATCGCCAAAGAGAGGAACGCTGGTATCACTATCTCCTGCCAGAGCCGGAAGCGCGGCGGCAACCGCCCAGAGCTCGGGGAGGGACCTGCCAAGCAGCCCTGACAAAGGGAAATCACCCGGAGGATTGTTGCAAATAACACGAATAACAGGGCCGGATTCTTCCTGCTTCACCCAGTAGTCCGGCGTGTCTCTTTCAATAAAGAGCAGTTTTTCTTTCTTCCTGAGCCTTAGCGAAAACATCCTCGCATCTGACAGGCCTGCGATCAGAGGCAAACATTTACCCTCTGCGTTGTTCTTCGCAAAATTGTCATACATTGCGAGCGCAGCAACTCCTGGAAAAGCCTTAAGCGCGGCTCCCTGAGAGTCTGAAATAGCGCGGCTTATCTTAAAATCCCAGTTCAGCGACGCTGCTTCACCTCCTTCCGCGGCAAGCAAAGCCCAATTCAGGTCGGCGATGCAATTGAGGCCGCGGGATTGCCAGAGCGCAGCCGTATAGGCGGCGCCGTCGGCGGCGTTCTGGAGACGGATTTTCTGATAAACAAGGCGCCCTCCGCCGATCACAAGCGCAATCACAAGCAGCGCTACTGGCAGCAGCAGTATAAATGCCACATAGGCTTGACCCGGGCGCTTCATTTGGAAACCGGCAGGCGAGTGGACGCCGTTATTGGCAGATACTCAAGTATTTTCCCAAAGAGAGGAAGAACGGTCTTGCAGGGGTAGGTCACGGTAACTTCGTACTCATCCCCCAATATACGGCAACGCGTGAAACCGGCCGCAGCAACAGGGGCAAAACCCGGCCGAAGAGATGAGAGCGCAATAATTACAGCCGCGCGCGCAGCCGTCCCAGGATTATCAGGAAGCTTGCAATGGACTATCGCTGCTCGGGCTCCGCAATATGAAGCGTAATTCACAATATAGTAGGTAAAGAGAAGGAGCCCGGTCTGGAGCACGCAGAGAAAGAGTATTACAAGAACGGGCAGGACAAGCACGGATTCCACGGCTGACTGTCCCCTCTTTTTCACTGAAAGCACTATTTCGCCGCCGCTCCCGCGATCTTTAACCCGATGGCGGAAAGCGCGCCCTGCAACTGCGGACCGAATATGTTAAACGCCGCGAAGATAACGCCAACTATCAACGCGATGATCAGAACATATTCGGTCATTGACTGTCCCCTTTCTTTTTTAAGTTCCATAAAACCTCCCTAATCTTTATTTATTATAATTAGCATAAATAGTCAGGCAGCAGCTTACATTCCCATCCGGCATTGAATATTTTTACTCTTCCTTGCAGATGTGAGCAGCAACCGGTCACATCTGATTATTCTCTTCCTTCTCTTTTAGCGCTTCACATATTAAATATTTTTTAAATCGCCCGGCTTGGTGTATAATTAACTGTAATTCAGCGGAGGCAAGATGGAAAAGTTGAAGTATGGAATTATCGGCTGCGGAGAAATCGCCTACTGGCAGGCAAAGGGAATAGCCAGAACTGATAACTCTGTTATAACAGCCTGTATGGATGTAAATAAAGATTATGCCGGGAAATTCGGCAAGGTCAATAACTGCAGAATTTACAGTGATGTCTCCGGCATCTGTAAAGACCCTGATGTTGATGCCGTTATAGTCTGCCTTCCGCATTTCCTCCATAAACCTGTAGCGTTAGAATGCGCGAAAGCAGGGAAGCATATTGTTATGGAAAAACCAATAGCCACCACTCTCGCAGACGCAGACGAGATAATCTTGGCCTGCAAGAGCGCCGGCGTGAAGCTTGCCATTCCCTATGTGAATAGATACCGTCCCGAGGTGCAGAAAGCCAAAGAGCTCATAGAGAAAGGGGTTCTTGGGAAAATTGTCTACCTGCAAATCCAGGATATGGCCCTAAAACCGGAATCCTACTGGACAATGGGTTGGGATAAGGTTGTAACAACCGACTGGCGGGCCAGCAAAGCAAAAGCCGGCGGCGGCGCGATGCTGATGAATTGCAGTCATTACATTGATTTCTTCTATTTTATGACCGGCCTTAGGGCAGAACGTGTCTCAGCAGAATATGACACCTATGCCACAAAAATAGAAGTCGAAGACCTGATGACTATTCTTATCCGTTTCAAGGGAGGGGCCACGGGAGTGGTACAGTCAAGTTCTATGCTCCCGGGGAAATTTGAAAACGTTCACAGGATAGCCGGAACCGAGGGGCAGATAATGCTGACAAGCCCCTTAAAAGTTTTTGTGACTAAAGACAGTGACGGACTAAAAGCAAACGAATGGAATACGGTGGCGCTCGAAACTCCGGACGAACAGGGTTCCTACCTTAGAAAGAGATTTTTCGAACTCTTCTCGGAAGCCGTTCTTAAGAACACCCAGGTTCCGATAAGCGGAGAAGACGCAAGGGTAGCGCTGGAAGTTGTGCTGAAGGGCTATGAGGCGGCGGACAGGAAACAGGTGGTTACTCTTTGAGAACGAAGCAGAGGGCAGAAGACGGAGGACTGTTGGATGATTAGAGGGTTGGAGGGTTGGATGCTAAAGGGCTGAAGGATTGACGCGCAGAGGCGCAGAAGGGCGGTGCGCAAGATCCGTGGACTGATGACGGAAGACTGAAGACTGTGGGCTGATAAAATCACGATCCGTGAGTTTCCAATTAGTAATTAGCAATCAGTTATTAGCAATCCGGCGGAGCCGGAGGACAGACGGTCAACGGATTGGAATGACAAAACATTACCGTAAAAACAAGCAGGGCGGATTCTTCCCGCCTGCTTTTGTTTTTCCTATTATTCGAGGTCTTCGGGTTTTACGTTCTCGAGGCGGATGTTGTCAATGTAAAGCACGAGCCCTTTGGGCCTGCTGGTGTTCGAGAGAGACCACATCTTAACGTGCTTCAGGTCAAAAGGTTTGTCAGAGACAAGCGGAAAAACCAAGGTATTCTTGCCGGATTTCAACATCCCTCCCGAACTTACACGCTTTTCCTTATCTCCAAACGGGGCATCTTCCGCAAAACCCGCATCAGCGTCAGCTCCTTGAAAAAGTATTCCCACGGTACGAGTTGCCGGATTGAAAATGTCTATTTTCAAGGCATTGTAACCGGACCAATCGGCGGGAAACTTCACAAAGAGAACCTCTGCCCAACTGTCCTCAGAAAATGTTACCTTTAGGCAATTCTTGCCGGTAGTGCAATTTTCCGAAGAAAGCTCGGTCTTCATACTTTCTTTCATTCCGCCGTCAACTTGAAGACATTGCAGATCCTCCGGTTTCTCAAAACTAAACAGTGTCAGCGGTTTCGAATCAGCTGCAGTCAGCGCAAGCGGAATTGCAACAAGAGCGGCAATAATACATTGCAATATATTCTTCATAAACAACCCCCCTCTCTGCGGAATGACATTTTTCCTGCCGTTAGAACATTTCAACCTATAAATCGCCTTTCTACAACCTGCATTCGCACAAAAAAAAGAGGCGCGGAAAATATCCCGCGCCCCGGTTAAACGCTTAAACTTTACTGCTCTTCAGACTGTTCAACCCTGACATTATCAAGGAAAATCGTGAAATCCTTCGGTCTGGAGCTTACAAACAGAGCGAACCTCTTAACATCGGACAGCTTGATCTGCCTGGACTTATCTTCCACTGTTACGCCGCCAAGTTCAAACTCTACGGTGTTCTTGCCCGGCTTAAGAATTGCCGAGGCGTTATACCTTTTGTTATATTCCCCAAAATAGGCTTCTTTTGTGATTCCTGAATCCTTGTCGCAAAGGCTCATATTGAGCGCGACTATTTCGGTGCTGGGATTGAACACATCAACTTTCAGCATCTCATAACCTTCCCAGTTGCCGTCGAACTTTACGAAATGGAGCCCGGGCCAGTCGCCGTCATTCGGGAAAGTAAGTTTGCAGGAAGATTTCCCCTGCGTAACGTTTTCCGCGGATTTTTCAACCGGATATTCCCTGTTTCCGTTGTTCTCTTTGTAAAGATCCTTAAATTCCTGGTCCGTCTCAAAACCAACAATCACCTTAGGCGGAAGTTTCTTGGCCGCCTGGGCCGTGCCTGCCGCAAAAACAATCGCGGCTGCCGCAACAAACAGAAGCAACTTTTTCATTTTTGTACCCTCCGTTAAATTATAACAATCAGACCTGTTATTCCTTCAAGGCAAAGGTAAAGCAATTACGCCGGAAGCTGTGTTCAAAAGCCCGGCTAGCGCAGTCCTTAGAATTCCGGCTGCTCCGCAAAAAAGCCCCAAAACAAGAGCTACAAGCAGCACATACTCGGCAGCGGCCTGGCCTCTTCTCACTGGGCGTCAATCTCCTGCAGGTATTTTGCGGCATCCTCAGGCGGCGTCGGGTTAATATAAAAACCAGAGCCCCATTCAAAACCCGCAACTTTAGTAAGTTTAGGCATTATTTCAAGGTGCCAGTGAGTATAAAGACTCTCCACTTTGCGCAAGGGCGCCGTATGAATTATATAGTTGAATGGCGGATCGTTCAAGGCTTTTTTTATTTTAAGCAGTGTTTCTTTCAGGATTTTCGCCAGATCCTGTGATTCCTCTTTTGTAATATTTAGAAATTCCGGGGAATGCTTTTTTGGCAGAATCCAGGTCTCAAAAGGGAACCTTGGAGCAAAAGGCTCAAAAGAAATGAAATTCCTGTTTTCAAGAATAACGCGGGATTTGTCTTTTATCTCCTGACGGATCATATCGCAGAACACGCAGCGTTCTTTATAATCAAAGTAGGCCTTGGCGCCGTGAATCTCCTCCTGCACCCTCTTGGGGACTATTGGCGTGGCTATCAACTGCGAGTGAGAGTGATCCATAGTTGCCCCGGCAGCCTCTCCCTGATTTTTGAAGAGCAGGACATATTCAAACCTTATATCGTTCTTCAGATCAAGCCCGCGAGTCCTGTAGGTCCAAATCACTTTCTCCACTTGAGCAACATCAAGGTCGGCAAGAGACTTGTCATGCTCCGGCGTTTCTATGATAACTTCGTGCGCGCCGACGCCGTCCATGACATCGTACATCCCTTCGCCGCGGCGGTTAAGTTCCCCCTCCACGCGAAGGACCGGATATTTGTTAGGTATAACCCTTACCTGCCAACCCGGAGTATTCGGAGCCGAGTGAGGATCCCTGTAGGCGAATATTTCAGGCGGGGTCTTGGCTTCATTCCCGTAATCGAACGGGCAAAAGCCACCGGGCTTCTTCTCGGAAACCGGAGCTGTATAGTCATTGGGCCTTCGCACCCGGTCGGTGGCGATAATGACCCATCTGTTGGAGACCGTGTCTTTTCTTAATTCCGGCAAGATATCCCCCGGCAAAAGTTAATCATTTCCTTTAGTCAATTATACACTAACATTTTATGCCTTTTCAAGAACCGGATTTCGGGCCATAAACGACCGTTTTAACTCTGCCTTCGGCAAAGAGAGAGCTGGAAAGTTCCGCTATGTCTGACTTGCTGACTTGCTCAATCTTTTCCACCGTCTCTTCGAGGCCGGAAAAACGCCCAAAATAGTTTTCCTGCCTTAGCATCCGAGTCATCCTGTTGCTCGTGCTTTCCAGCCCAAGGATAAGCCCTGATTTAGCCTGCTCCTTAGCGCGCAAGAGCTCTTTTTCTGCCGGCCCTTCCTGCTTTAATTTGTTTATTTCGGAGAGAACAACTTCTATAAGTTCGTTCTTCTTGTTCGCGTCAGTTCCCGCGTAAACTGCGAAAATACCTGTTTCGGAATAGCTATCCGCAAAGGACTGTATGGAATATGCCAGTCCGCGTTTCTCCCGGACCTCCTGAAAAAGCCTGGAACTTACCGAACCGCCGAGAATGTCGTTAAGCAGGGCAAGAGCGTAATAGCCGGCAGCGGAGAACTTAAGACCCTCGGTCCCAATAATTATGTTAGTTTGCTCGAGTTTCTTGTCCTCCGTCACGGGGCTGAAATCAAGCAACGGCGCCGAGCTTGGAACTTCCTTGGATATTCCCTGCCAGCAGGAAAAACATTCAGCTGCCAGCGCCAGCAGTTCTGCGGGTTTCACATCCCCGGCCGCGCAGAGTATTGCGTTCCCCGGCGCGTACATTTCTCCGCCGTAGCCTTTCAATATTCCGCGGTTGAAAGACCTTACAGTCTCCGCAGTTCCCAGAATTGGACGCCCGATGGGGTGCCCCTTAAAGAGCCCGGACATGAACAGGTTCATGGCGACATCGTCGGGCTGGTCCATATACATTTTAATTTCCTCAAGAATCACGTTCTTTTCTTTTCCGATCTCTTCTTCCGCAAAAGTTGAATTCAGGATCATGTCGGCAAGAAGCTTCATTACTTGAGGGAGTTTATCCGAGGTCATTCTGAAGAGAAAACAAGTGTACTCTCTGCCGGTAAAAGCGTCTATGTAGGCGCCCAGCAGATCGAAGGCCTCGGCCAGTTCCCTGGCAGAGAGCGAGGCCGTGCCTTTGAAAGCCATATGCTCAAGCATATGGGAAATACCGCTGTTTGAAGAGATTTCGTGGCGGGAGCCTGATTTTATTAAAAGACCGAGGCTGACGGACTTCACGTAAGGGATTTCCTCACAGAGTACCGTCAGCCCCGTTTTTAGCTTTTCTTTACTTTGCATCACCCTGATCTTTAAGCAATTCTTTTCGGGAGAGCCTTATCTTACCTGTTTTCTCGTCCACTCCGATGCATTTCACATCAAGTTCTTCGCCTTCCTTGAGCACATCCTCAACCCTCTTTACCCTCGCTTCCGAGAGTTCCGAGATGTGGACGAGCCCGTCGGTCCCGGGGAAGATTTCCACAAAAGCCCCGAACTCGGCGATCTTTCTGACTCTGCCGTGATAGATCTTTCCCACTTCCGCTGACTGGGTAAGATCTCTGACCCTCTGGACCGCTTTCTCAATCGCGGAATTATCCACCGAAGCGATGTTAACCGTGCCGTCGTTGTCGATGTTTATCTCGACGCCGAAGTCGGCTATTATCTGCTTGATGATCTTGCCTGAAGGGCCAATTACATCCTTGATCTTTTCAGGGTTAATCCTGAAAGAGATTATGCGAGGCGCGTAATCGGAAAGCTTTTCCCTGGGTGTCGGTATAGTCTGATTCATAAGGGAAAGGATATGCGTCCTTGCCGTCTTAGACTGGCTAACCGCTCTCTCAACCACTTCCAGGGATATTCCGTCAACCTTGATGTCCAGCTGTATCGCAGTTACGCCTTTGCTTGTTCCGGCAACTTTAAAATCCATATCGCCGTAATGGTCCTCAAGCCCGGCTATGTCGGTAATCGTGGTGAACTTGCCTTTCTCCTGCACAAGGCCGATAGAGATGCCGGCAACCGGAGAACTTATCGGAACACCCGCATCCATCAGAGCCAGCGTGCCGCCGCATACTGAGGCCATTGAAGAGGACCCGTTTGATTCAAGTATGTCTGAAACTAACTGGATGGTGTAAGGGAAATGTTCCGCGTCCGGTATAACCGGAGCCAGCGCTTTTTCCGCCAGCGCGCCGTGTCCTATCTCGCGCCTGCCCGGGCCCCTTGCGGGTTTGGTCTCACCGGTAGCAAACGGAGGGAAGTTGTAGTGCAGCATATACCTCTTGCTATACTCCCCTTCCAGGTCGTCTATTATCTGCATATCGTCCTTGGTGCCGAGCGTCGCAACGACAAGCGCCTGCGTCTGGCCGCGGGTAAAGATCGCGGAACCGTGAGTTCTGGGAAGAAAGCCTACTTCACAGGTGATATTCCTGATCTCATCCAGTTTTCTGCCGTCGGGCCGCTTCTGCCCCTCAAGGATTTCTTTCCGTACTTTCTCGGATTCAAAAAGGTCCATAACTATCTTAATGTCCCCTTTCTTTCCCGGATACTTCGGCTCCAGCTCGGCGATTATGGCAGATTTGATCTTTGCTACCGCGTCCGACCTGGTCGCTTTGTCTGAGATGGAATCAAGCGAGGCGAATTTCGCCGCGCAGGCAACCCTTACATCTTTCTCAAGGGTCTCATCCCATTTATAGATAATATACTCCCTGTTTACTTTAGTCACTTTTGAAGCCAGTTCCATCTGGGCCTTCATTATTTCCCTGGCAGGCGCTTCGGCAAACTTTATCGCCTCAAGTACTTCTGCTTCAGGCAATTCCTTTACCCCGGCTTCTATCATGATTACGCCGGCAGTTGAGAAAACCGCAACCAGGTCAAGACTGCTTGATTTGAGCTCGGTTATGGTCGGGTTAACGACTAATTTTCCGTCTATTTTTCCCACCCTTACCGCTCCCACAGGACCGCCAAAAGGAATACCCGTGCACATAAGCGAAGCAGAGACGCCGTTAATCGCCATTACATCCGGCTCATTCTCCAGATCAAAAGAAAGAGAAAATACCATTACCTGAACTTCGTTCATCAGGTTCCACGGGAATAGGGGTCTTATGCTCCTGTCAATTATCCTCGCGGAAAGTATCTCTGAATCCCTCGGTTTGCCTTCTCTTTTGAAAAACCCGCCCGGTATTTTACCTGCGGAGTAGGTCCTCTCCCTGTATTCCACCGTAAGCGGAAAGAAAGAGAAATCACTGCTCCTTGAAGGACCTGAGTTTGAAGTGCAGAGGATTACCGTGTCGCCGTACCTTACGGTGACCGAACCCTCGGACTGCTTTGCCACTTTACCGGTTGAGATTATAAAATCCCTTCCGCCTATACTTACTTTCGTTTCTGCTGCTGTCATTTTTTTCTCCCGTTTTCCGCGACTTACTTCCTAAGCTTGAGCCTGTCTATGAGGGTCTTATATCTGTCATAATCCTGTTTCTTGAGATATTCAAGCAGGTGCCTTCTTGACCCGACAAGCTTAAGCAGACCTCTCCTGGAACTGTGGTCCTTCTTGTGCATTTTGAGATGCTCGGTGAGATAGTTGATCCTTTCCGTCTGGATCGCCACCTGCACTTCGCAGGACCCTGAATCCTTCTCGTGAGTCTTGAACTTTGCTATCAATCCCTGTTTCTGTTCCTTCTGCAACATACTTCCTCCTTTTTCGCGAAGCAACCAGTAAGCTTTGGACAATTTCGTCCAAACTACCGGCCGGGCTCCGTACATCCTGCCGCTGGCCCGGGTGGCCCCAAGGTTGCAGCAGGATCGAAGAAACCAATTCGCTTACTAAATTAAATCCAATAGTTCGGCGGTTCGCTTGTTATGGTGATATTGTGGGGATGGCTCTCTGAAAGCCCCGCGGGAGTTATTCTGACAAACTCCGCGTTCTCGCGCAATTCTTTCAGGTTCTCCGCTCCGACATAACCCATTCCCTGAGTTAAGCCGCCCACGAGGTAAAGCACGTTTGCGGCAAGAGAACCCCTGTAGGGAACCCTTCCTTCAACACCCTCGGGAACCAGCTTTGAAGCTTCAATGCCTTCCTGAAAATATCTGTCCTTGCTGCCCTGTTTCATTGCAGCGATGGAACCCATACCGCGGTAAAGTTTAAACCTTCTGCCTTCGAGGAAGACCATCTCGCCGGGCGCCTCATCAGTGCCCGCAAAGAGGTTCCCTATCATTACGGCGCTGGCACCAACCGCAAGGGCCTTCACCACATCGCCCGAATATTTAATCCCGCCGTCGGCAATAACCGGCACTTTATATTTCTTCGCCACTTTAACACAATCATAGATTGCTGTCACCTGCGGAACACCTATGCCGGCTATTACCCTGGTCGTACAGATGGAACCGGGTCCTATTCCGACTTTGATTGCGTCCGCCCCTGCCGCGATTAAATCTTTTGCCGCAGCGGCAGTTGCGATATTTCCGGCGATGAGATCGACATTGGGATACTTCTTTCTCAGCGCCTTCAAAGTATTAATCACATTCGAAGAGTGCCCGTGCGCCGTATCTATGGTCAGTATGTCAACGCCGGCCTTTATAAGCTCGTCAGCCCTTTCTTCGGTATCCTTAGCGACGCCTACCGCCGCTCCTACGCAGAGCCGCCCGCCTTTGTCCTTGCAGGCCTTCGGATAATCAAGGCGCTTTTCTATATCCTTAATGGTAATCATTCCCTTGAGGCGGTAATTCTTATCAACAATCGGCAGTTTTTCTATTCTATTCTTGTACAGTATATCCGAGGCCTTCTGGAGCGAGATTCCTTCATTGGCAGTAATCAGCCCCTCGCGGGTCATATAGTCGGATACGGTGCCTACCTGTTTTTTGACGAAATTCAAATCACGGTTAGTTATTATTCCGAGCAGTTTTCCGTTCTCGCTGCCGTCATCGGTTATAGGAACTCCCGAAATGCCGCTCTTTCTCATTAGTTCAATGGCTTCTTTGATGGAAGTTGACGGCCCGAGTGTCACCGGGTGAAGAATAACTCCGTTCATAAAACGTTTAACTTTATCGACTTCTCCCGCCTGTTCAATAATAGGCAGATTTTTATGTATTATTCCCACCCCGCCTTCAAGCGCTATGGCTATAGCAAGGCGCGCCTCGGTGACCGTGTCCATAGCGGCCGACATAAGAGGGATGTTTAGTTTCAAATTTCTTGTGATTTGCGTCGAGGTATCTGTCTCGCGCGGAATCACATTTGACTTCTGCGGAACGAGCAATATGTCGTCGAACGTCAGGCCAAATTTGTCAAGCGGGCCGTTAACAAACTTCATTTTGCCTCCTCTTTAGGATTCCGGGTATTAATTCCAGAGCCTTTTAATATAATCTATGTCAAACTTAAGACATTCTTTTTTATTATCTTTAACGGTAAAATCTTCCACGCTGAGCCAGCCGTTATAGCCGGCCAGTTTCAGTTCATCAAAGGCCTGCTTCAGGTCAAGGAAGCCTTCGTTAAGTTTTGCCATTCCGGGTTTATAGATAACCGTCCCGTCCTGCCTCTTCCCCTCTTCGTTCCACCTGGTGTTTTTCACATGGACATGCGCCAGATAACTGCCAAGCATCTGAAGCGAAAGCCTTAGATTCTCAGAACCTTCCTGCATGGTATTGCCCGGATCATAGATCACCCCGGCGTATTTCGGGTCAAATCTCTCTACCAGTTTCAGCGCGAGAGCCGCCGAAGGCGCGATAGAGTTCATATGGGTCTCAACACAGGCCCTTAAATTATGCTTTTCACAAAGCCTGACGATGAATTCCATATCTTTGGCTGTTTGCCTGCTCAGCTCTTTAAAATCAGGATCCAGAGTCTCCGGCCTAAGGAACCAGGGCGGTCTAACGCGAAAAACCCTGACACCCAGCAGTTCCATATTTACCGCGAGTTCCGCAATAAGCTCCCGCTCAAAAGTCATACAGTAAGTCGCAAGAACAGGAATTTCCAGAGCGTACTTATCACAGGCCTTTCTTATCTCCGGGATTTTCTCGGCAAAATTCTTAACGCCTATGTCGTTTTTGTGCTCGCCCCAAAAAGAAACGCCTTTCGCCTTCATTTCTTTTGTCAAATCGCAAACACGAAGCTCCAAACCATCAAAGCCCAGGGATGAAGCCGTTTCAGCTATGCCTTCCATGTCAAGCTCGGGCAAAAGTGCTGTAAATAAAGACATTTTCATATTATCCATCCCTAATGAGTGTCATGGAGTATTTTATCAGAAAACACGCTTGTATTCAAATGATAAGATGAAAGAATAAGGGTAATTAATTAAAAGAGGAAGCCCTAAAAGGCTTCCTCTTGTTAACAACTTGTTCTAATTTACGTTCTAAAACTCTTGCAAATACAGCCCAAACACTTATTTGGCTTTTTTCTTTGCCTTTGCGTCCTTGGGGAGCTTTCCTACGCATTCCTTGGCGCCGGAGCACCATTCAACACAGGCTTTAAGTTTTGATTTAACTATTATGCTCCCGCACTTTGTGCATTTCGCCTTTTTCTCGTCCGAGAAGATCTCTATGCAAGCGCCGCACTTCTTGCACTTGTATATACCGACCCTTAGGCTTTTGCAGGGCATTACTTCTCCTCTGCCTGTTCAACACTCTTAATTTCAGGCACTTCCTTTTTGAGGTATTTCTCAATCCCCATTTTGAGCGTCATCGTTGCCATTGGACAACTGCCACACGCCCCGGTAAGCCTTACTTTTACGATATTGTCTGGTGTCAGTTCAACAAACTCAACATCGCCGCCGTCAGCCTGAAGGCTCGGCCTTACTTTCTCAAGAGCAGCTTTAACTTTAGCAAGCATATTATCTCCTTTGATTCTCTTATGATTATAACCGCTTGCCAAAGAATGTAGTATGACTTTAGTCATCATTGCTGATTTTCTAATATTGGACAGCGGCCGGTAAATCCGAGCTATTTAAAACTTCACCGGGGGGCCTTCCGCGATAATACCAAGCTTTTCAAGATTGGTCACAAATATTTTGCCCCTGCTGCTCTTCAAGATCCCGGCCTCCTTAAATCTGCTGGTTACCCGTATTGCCGTTTCTATGGAGGTGCCTACCATTGCCGCTATTTCCTGCCGGGTGAAGGGAATCTCTTTCCCCATTCTTTTCGTCAGGGTGATAAGTAGTTTTGCTATCCTCTGCTCAACCTTGTCGCTTATGAAATCCTGAACTTTCTCCTGCAGGTTTCTTATTCTGTGACCGAGGTACCTCAGGACTTTCATTGAGGTATCTTTGTTTCCGCCTATCAGTTCAACAAAATTATCTTTCCGTATAATAAGAGTTGATACATCAGTCATGGCAACAGCTGTATGGGCGTGCGGCTCGTTAGCAAAAACCGCTATCACTCCCATGATATCGCACTTTCCGAAAATCTCCACTATAAGTTCCATACCCTCTGAGGTATAGCGCATGGCTTTAACCTGTCCGTCAGAGACTATTACGACACTGCCCGCGCGATCTCCTTCCTGGAATATGGTTTCACCGCGTTTATAGGTTTTTTCCTGGCAGGCAGAAGCAAACTTGGAATGCTCGGAGGCGCTTAAGTCCTCGAAGAGTTCGCAGGCCTTCAATGTTTGGTTTTTGTTGATCATTTGATTAATTATATCCTATGAGAAGAATAAAAACAATCGGGAATAGGGAATAATGCGCTTTTAACTTTTGTAACGTTCATAACGTAAGGCAAAAACAATACAACGGTCTCCAGGTTTTTGTTAAGTACGTTATTCTGCAATGCCAGACGGAGGCTGGCATGAATAATATCCTTCCTTACAGAACAAGACGCACGAAGTGCGGCTTATTCTGCAATGCCAGACGGAGGCTGGCATGAATAATATCCTTCCTTACAGAACAAGACGCACGAAGTGCGGCTTATTCTGCAATGCCAGACGGAGGCTGGCATGAATAATATCCTTCCTTACAGAACAAGACGCACGAAGTGCGGCTTCTGAACCGCGCTTAAACAAACTCCGCCCGGTAGCCGTGCTTGCCTATAACCACTTTCAGTTTTGAAGAATAAAGCTTTGAAAGATTAGCATCCGTGAGAACCTGGTCAATAGGCCCGTCTTTGAAGACAGCGCCTTTATCAAGCAGTACTACCCTTGAAACCTCAGGGATAATATCCTCGAGATCGTGTGTGACTATGATGACATTTGTGCCGTGCTTAGAAAGCTTGCGCAGGTATTCCCTGAAATTGTGCGCCGCTTTTATATCCAGCCCGCTTGTCGGTTCGTCAAGCAGCAGCGCTTTTGGATCGTGCGCCAGGGCTCTGGCTATCAAGGCTAGCCTGGCCTCTCCGGTAGACACCTCGGTGACAAAACGCGTCTTAAGCGGAAGGATACCGAGGAAGTCCATATTGCGTTCCGCTTTTCCGAGCATTTCTTTCGTTATATAATCGCGGTGCGGGATGCCAATGCTGGAAAAGAAACCTGAGAGGACGGTGTCCTCGACGGTTATATTTTGATTTACCTTGAACGCCATATAAGGCGTGACAATGCCAAGCAGGCTTCTGAGCCGGAAGACATCCCACCTCTCCTCGCCCCAGATACGGCAAATAGTGTTTTCCTCGGGCTCAGGGTAAAGTTCTCTCGTGATAAGGCGCATGAAAGTTGATTTTCCGGATCCGTTCGGTCCGAGTATCGCCGCGTTCCCGCCAGCTTCGATTACTAGCTCTTTAAGATCCAGAGCTTTGACATTTGTGACGGTATCGTGGATGACGCTCACATTTATAAACTCTATAATTGGCTTCATGACGTTATTATAACACTTATCAGGCCCTTCTTAAAAACAAAAAGCCCGCCGGGTTTACACCGGCGGGCTGTATATCTTAGATAGATCCTTCGGGCTTCGCCCTCAGGATGTCCTGCTACCGGTTCTTGATGGCGGAGATCATTGCAGGGATGACCTCAAAAAGGTCTCCGACTATTCCGTAGGTCGCTATCTCAAATATAGGAGCGTTCGGGTCTTTGTTTATAGCAATGATGGTCTCCGAAGACTGCATTCCGGCCATATGCTGAATGGAACCTGAGATGCCGCAAGCGATATAGAGCTTCGGGCAAACGGTCTTTCCGGTCTGTCCAACCTGGTGAGAGTAGGGTATCCAGCCGGCGTCAACAGCCGCCCTTGAAGCGCCTACTGCGCCATTGATAAGCTCGGCAAGTTCCCTGACAAGAGCAAAGTTCTTTGCTTCTCCGAGCCCCCTTCCGCCGGACACTATGATGTCGGCCTCGGAAAGGTTAACAGTTGACTCCATTTCTTTTACGAATTCTATGAGTTTGGTCCTGGATTTCAGCAGATCATCCGCGAGCACCTTCGTGAAAATCTTACCTTTCCTTGAGATGTCTTTCGCGGCTTTCTTGAAAACTTTGTGCCTGACAGTCGACATCTGCGGTCTGAAGTTAGTACAGGTTATGGTCGCCATAAGATTTCCGCCGAAAGCCGGGCGGGTCTGAAGCAACAGTTTGGTGTAGTCGTCTATTCCGAGCTGGGTGCAGTCTGCGGTCAAACCGGTCTCAAGTATAACGGCAACTTTGGGTATGAACGACCTGCCTATCGCTGTCGCGCCGGTAAGCACAATATTCGGCTTGTATTCTTCGCAGAGTTCAGCCATTGCCATCGCGTAAGTATCGTCCTGGAAATCCTTAAGTTTTGGATTATCCACGACATAAACATTGTCCGCGCCGTGCTGTATGAGGTCTTCCGCCTGACAGGTGACTCCGTCGCCGAGAAGCACCGCCGAAAGTTCTTCGCCGAGCTGTTCGGCAAGTTTTCTTCCCTCTCCAAGAAGTTCGTAGACCACGCTAGCCATCTCGCCGTTGCGCTGTTCCGCGTAGACCCAAATCCCCTTATAGAGAGAGAGGTCCTGGTCGGAAACCTTTCTGTCTATTTCAATAAGAATTGCTTTGAATTTCTTGCAGGCGTCTATGCAGGCCCCGCAATAGTTGCACTTAATGACATCTATTACGGCCTTTTTATCTATAAAAGATATCGCGCCCTGCGCGCAGGTCGGTATGCAAAGTTTACAGCCAACGCATTTTTCTGTTATTACTCTGATAGCCACAACTACCTCCGGTCTAATTTACCAGTTTGGATTCTCTTAAACTTGCCACTACTTTGCTCACTTTCTCTTCAACGGTCGCGCCTTCAACCAGCTCCTTTTTGCCTGACCTGACAGGAACAAAGACCCTGTTAACGATAGTCGGCGAGCCGCGAAGCCCTATGAAATCCGGATCAGCCTCAATATCTTTCGCGCTAAGAACCGTCGCTTTGAAATTCTTAGCCTTCATCTTGCCCCTGAGAGACTCTGTCCTCGGCTCATTTATTTCCTTAACCACGGAAAGCAGGATAGGGAGAGGGCCTTCAAGCACTTCGTAGCCGTCATCCATCATGCGCTCAACCCTGATGGTCTTCGCATCTTCCTTTACATCTTCTATCTTTTTCACCCACGCGATAAAAGGGATATTGAGCCATTGAGCTATGCCGGGACCGACCTGGGCTGTGTCGCCGTCCATTGCCTGTTTGCCGGTAAGGATAATGTCAAACTGCCCGAACTTCTTGATGCCCATTGCAAGCGTGTAGCTGGTCGCAAGGGTATCGGAACCCGCGAAAGCCCTGTCGGAAATAAGGATGCCGTCATCGGCGCCCATCGCTATCGCGCTCTTTAAAGCTTCCTCTGCTTGCGGCGGCCCCATGGTAATGCAGGTGACCTTCCCGCCGAATTTTTCGCGAAGCCTTATGGCCTCTTCAATCGCGTACATATCAAACGGGTTGATTATCGCCTCAACTCCCGCCCTTATCAGAGTGTTCGTCGCCGGGTTAATAGCCACCTTGGTAGTGCCCGGGACCTGTTTTATGCTGACGACTATATTCATTTATTGACTCCTTGTTGAAATTACTTTTTCGAGGCCGCTGACTTGATAAGACCTGCGGCTATTTCGTTCCTCTGTATCTGGTTTGTGCCCTCGTAAATCTGGGTGATTTTCGCGTCCCTCATCATTTTTTCGACAGGGTATTCCTTCATGTAGCCGTAGCCGCCGAAAATTTGAACCGCGTCGGTAGTTACTTTCATAGCGACATCGGAACAGTAAAGTTTTGCCATCGCGGATTCCTTCGCGAATCCCTTCGCGTCTCCCGCCTTATCTATAGACCTGGCGGTCGCATAAAGGAGCGCTCTGGCGGCTTCAACTTCGGTCGCCATGTTGGCAAGCATATGCTGCACGGCCTGGAAAGACGAGATAGTCTGGCCGAACTGCTTTCTCTGCCTCGCGTAATTGATTGATTCGTCAAGCGCGCCCGCGGCAATGCCGAGCGCCTGAGCCGCTACTCCCGGCCTTGAGGTATAAAGAGTGTTGACCGCGATAATGGCTCCCTTTCCTTCACTGTCTATCATCGCCGATTTATGTATTTTGCAGTCCTGGAACACGAGTTCCCTGGTTGCAGAAGCCCTTATTCCGAGTTTGTTCTCTTTCTTGCCGAAAGAAAAACCGGGTGTGCCCTTTTCGATTATGAAAGCTGAGAGCCCGCGGCTGCCCCTGTTCCTGTCGGTTACCGCGAAAACGCTGTAAATTTCCGCTTCGCCGGCATTCGTGATCCACTGCTTCGTGCCGTTCAATATATAGTAGTCGCCGTCCTTGACCGCAGTGGTCTGCATGCCAAGCGCGTCTGAACCCGCGTTCGCTTCGGTAAGACCGAAAGCCGCAAGCCTTTTTCCGCTCGCGATATCAGGGAGATATTTTTGTTTCTGCTCTTCGCTCGAGAAGAGCAGTATCGGGAAGGTGCCAAGACCCGTGGCCGCCATTGAAAGCGCTATCGCCGAGCAGACCTTAGACATCTCTTCTACCGCAAGACAAAGGCCGAGAATTCCAAGACCCGTGCCGCCGTATTTTTCCGGAATATAAAGACCGCAAAGCCCTGCTTCTCCCATCTTCTTAACAACTTCCCAGGGGAAAGTCTGGTTCTCGTCGTGTTCTTCCCTCACCGGCTTAATAACCTTGTGGGCGAAATCCTTGGCAGTGTCAACAATCATCTGCTGTTCTTCAGTCAAAAAATAATCCATGTAACCCTCCTTAAAATAATATTATTTCTTTTTGTTTTATTTAGGTTCGGCGGATTGTTTCTTCAGCTCTTTCTCATTCAGTTTCTCAAGCGCGTTCTTTGCCGCCTGTTGTTCCGCTTCCTTCTTCGAATTTCCCTTGCCCTTCCCGAGCATCCTGCCCTTAAACATCGCTTTCACGATGAAAGTCTTCTGGTGTTCCGGCCCAAAATTTCCGGCGATGGCGTATGACGGGCGTTTCTTGTACTTCGCCTGCATAACTTCCTGCAGCCTTGATTTGTAATCGTCCGCTTCGGCTTGCTTTGAATCAATGTTATGCAGAAACGAACGGACCAAAAACTCTCTTACCGGTTCCAAACCTGAATCAATAAAATACGCGCCCAGAACTGCTTCAAAAACATTCGCAAGCGTCGAATCACGATTCCTGCCGCCGGTGCCTTCCTCGCCCTTCCCCATCAGCACATATTTGCCGAAACCGAGTTTCATTGAAACGCCGGCCAGGATCGGCTTGCTCACAAGCACGGATTTAATTTTGGTCAGGCTTCCCTCGTCATACTCAGGGTACTTCCTGAAAAGATGCTCACTTGTAACAATGCCAAGCACGGCGTCGCCGAGATATTCAAGCCTCTCATTTGAACCATTCTTGCCGAGGTTGTTCTCGTTGACGAAGGACGAATGCGTGAAGGCCTGGTTGAGGATAACCGGATCCCTGAAGCTGATATTCAAGCTTTCCTGGAATTCCTGCAGTTCGGCGCGCCTCTGTGCGGTCAGTTTGTGCATTATTGCTTGAACTTCTTGACCGCCAGCGTGGCATTGTGTCCGCCGAACCCGAACGAGTTTGAAACCGCCATATTAACAACGCGTTTTTCAGCTTTGTTTGGCACATAGTTCAGGTCGCACGCCGGATCCTTCTCTTCGAAATTTATGGTGGGCGGCACCAGGTCGTTTAATACCGTCAGCACGGTCGCTATAGATTCCGCGCCTCCGGCAGCTCCGAGCAGGTGCCCTATCATGGACTTGTTAGAGCTTACGAGAAGCTTGTAAGCATGGTCCCCGAAAGTGGTCTTGATCGCCTGCGTCTCGCTGGGATCTCCAACGGGAGTTGACGTGCCGTGCGCGTTGATGTAGTCAACGTCTTCAGGCCTGGCTCCCGCATCTTTTACCGCGTTTGCCATAGCCCTGGCCCCACCTTCGCCGTTTGGCGAAGTGGCAGTCATATGATAAGCATCGCTGGAAAGTCCGTACCCTGCCAGCTCGCCGTAGATTTTTGCTCCCCTCTTTAAAGCATGCTCCATCTCTTCCAGAACAAGAACCCCTGAACCCTCGCCCATAACAAAACCGTCCCTATTCTTGTCAAACGGCCTTGAAGCGTGCTTAGGATCATCATTTCTGGTGGACATTGCCTGCGCCGCTATAAAACCAGCGATGCTTAAAGGTGTAATTGCAGCTTCGGTGCCGCCGGCTATCATCATATCAGCGTCGCCGTACTGAATCAGCCTGAGTGATTCTCCGATGCAGTTATTGCCGGTAGCGCAGGCAGTTGTAACGCAAGCGCTCGGACCTTTTACGCCAAACAGAATAGAAATCATGCCTGACGCCATATTGGAGATCATCATAGGAATAAAGAACGGGCTTATCCTTTTCCAGCCTTTTTCAAGGAGGGTCTTGTGCTGGTCTTCAAGCACAGTGATGCCGCCAATGCCCGAACCGACCATAACACCGATGCGATTCGGATCGATTTTGCTCGGATCAAGTTTGTTGGCAGGATCAAGCAGGCCGCTTGCTTTAAGGGCCTGGTTGGATGCCGCGACGGCGTACTGGACAAAAGTGTCCATTCTGCGGGCGGCCTTCCTGTCGACATAAGCCTCAGGATTAAACCCCTGCACTTCACAGGCTATGCGGCATTCAAATCCTGTCGCATCAAACTTGGTAATAGCGCCCGCGCAGGAAACACCCTCAGTGAGGGTTTTCCAGAAAGTCTCTATATCATTACCGGCAGGGGATACTATTCCCATGCCGGTAATTACTACTCTACGTTTTGTCATGTGTCCTTCTTTTTAGGAAATGCCTTTGCTCTTGAGATAGTTGTTAACATCCGCGACGGTCTTGATCTTTTCAGCGTCGGTGTCAGGTATCTCAATGCCGAATTCCTCTTCGAACGCCATGACGAGCTCTACGGTATCAAGCGAATCCGCGCCGAGGTCATCAACGAACGATGCAGTAGATGTCACCTGTGCTTCTTCAACACCCAGCTGCTCGACTATGATTTTTTTCACCCTTTCTTCGTTAGTTGCCATCTTTCCTCCTTTAAACTAATCCGCCGGTATCCGGCGGACTTAAATTTATTTAAAAAACGGTTTGAGTATTTTATTTTAAGCGGGCTTAATTGTCAAGGTATTTTTTTTAGCCGATTAACAACGAAAAAGCTTTAATTACAATGCTTTCCCGCAACAATTGAGCCAAAAGGAAAAAAAATTCCAGTTGCCCCCTATTTTGACGTTTTATTTTACCTTACACCAAGGGCTTTGTCAACCGTTAAATAACTACCGGTAGCAGAGTTAGAAGCTGCAACCACAAGGGGTGGTATCTCTAATTAACGTGCTTTTTCCTTTCTTTTCTCCTCTTTAGATTTTTAATATACCAGAAGAGGAAGGCCGCCAGCAATGCGCAAGCTATTATAGAAGCAACGAGAGCGCTGTGCGCATGAAGTTTTTCAGTAAAACCCGTTATATCTCCTATTATCCCGCCGAGGAGCAAGAAAGAATTTACCCAGATAAAGGCGCCCAGATAAGTAAAGAAAGCAAAATGGCCGTATTTCATCTTAGTCGTTCCGGCAAAAACAGCGGTCAAATGCCTTATACCCGGGAGATAAAAGCCAAAAACCAGCGACCACTTACCGTATTTATCAAACCATTCCGAAGTTTTCTTCATCCTTGCTTCATTAAGCAAGAGGCTTTTCCCGAATTTCTTAAGGACAAAAACCCCGCCGGTCAACCCTATCAGGTAACTGACCGTAATGCCAACGCAGATCCCGAAAAACGCCGAAAACATCGCGAGGAGGTAGTTCAAGGTTCCCTTTTTTACAAGGAAGCCTATAAATACAAGCATTGTTTCGTCAGGTATGGGAAAACCAAAGATACCGGCTGTGTAAAGAACAAAAATAGCCAGATATCCGTATCTCGTAACCAGCTCAAGCAGTTGTGGAAGCATTTCTCTCCTTACTTCTTAGACAATTATGCATCAAGCAAGCGAGATTTTCAACGCATTTGATTTACAAAGAAAGAGGCGGGATCTCTCCCGCCTCTCAGTATCAGCTATCAGTTATCAGCTATTGTCTTCATACCTACATCACCATGCCGCCGTCAACCGTTATTACCTGACCTGTTATATAGTCTGCGAGCGGGGAAACCAGGAAAAGAATGGCATTCGCTACATCCTGGGGCTGACCCATTCTTCCGAGCGGAACGAATTTCAGCATAGCCTGTTTCTGTTCCTCGGTGAGCTTCTCGGTCATCGCAGTTTGAATATACCCGGGCGCGACAGCGTTCACGGTAATATTCCTATTGGCGTATTCCTTCGCAACTGACTTCGCAATACCGATAACGCCGGCTTTTGAAGCGGAATAGTTTACCTGGCCCGCGTTCCCCATCAGCCCTATGACCGAGGAAACGTTTACTATCCTGCCATAGCGCTGTTTCATCATCGTCTTAACCGCTGATTTTGTGCAGTTGAAGGTGCCTTTCAGGTTGATAGCTATTACCAGATCCCAGTCGGCTTCGCTCATTCTTATAAGCAATCCGTCTCTGGTCACGCCGGCATTGTTCACGAGAATATCGAGCTTCCCGAACTCCTTGACCGTGCTCTCTATCAACGCGTCGCACTCGGCGGCAACGGTAACATTTGTCTTAAAAGCCGCGGCCTTGATGCCGAGAGCCTGCAACTCTTTCGCGGTCTCCTGCGCTTTTTCAAGGTTCACATCGCAGATTGAGAGATTTGCCCCTTCTTTCGCAAGCGTGAGCGCGATAGCTTTTCCTATTCCCTGCGCCGCGCCGGTAACTAAAGCTACTTTATCTTTCAACAGCATAACTGCCTCCTTAAATAATTTGCTTATAACGTTCGTAACGTTCTTAACGTTTGTAAGACACAGCTTCTCTGTCTCTTGTTCTGTAAGGCAAGATATTGTTCATGCCGTACTACGTCCGGCATTGCAGAATAACGTTTGTAAAGTAAAGCGCTTTAATCTGGATTTACGTTAAGAACGTTAAAAACGTTCAAACGTTACAAACCGCTCTTACTGAATATCATCCTTCGTCCAAGACTTTCTGTCAGGACCTGAGCTTGAGAGCATGTAAGTAGAAACCGTCTTTCTCTTTCCGGCCCCGTTATCCTTGTAACACGGGACATAGATAAATTCCGCGCCCCAGGGATCAAGGAGTTCACGGTCAGTTGCAATTTTCCTATCTACAAGAGAATGCAGAGATTCCGGATACTGTCCCCCTATATTATAATAACTCTCGAGGGACAATTTCAAACTCTTCATCTGGGTTTTTGCCAGTCCCGCCTTCCGGCCGGAGTGCAGCAAGATGCCTCCGATTACCGCAAGCAGAATGACAACCGCTATCACACCGTACTTTATCGCTCTTTTCATGCAATGCCGGCCTTGAGGACTTCCAGCGCGCCAAGTGAATCCACATTAAAGACCCTGGCATCTCGTTTTGTTTTCTTTACCATCCCGGAAAGCGCCTTCCCCGGCCCGACCTCAACAAAAGTGTCTACCCCGTCCGCCAGCATCTTGTTGACCGTATCTTCCCAGAGCACCGAACCCGTAACCTGCTCCAACAGCAACTCTTTTATCCTGGCCGGGTCAGTGACTTCAGCCGCTGTCACATTGGCAAGGAACTTTACGGTAGGAACTTTGACATTTACCTTCACCAGCTCCCCCGCAAGCTTCTCCCTTGCAGGCTGCATAAGCGGAGAATGAAACGGTCCGCTTACCGCAAGAGGTATGGCTTTCCCGCCGGCAGTTTTAATCAGTTCACAGGCCTTCTCTACAGCTTTATTTTCACCGGAGATTACTATCTGCCCCGGACAGTTAAAATTCGCGGCCACTACAACAGCGTGGGTCTCAAAAGAGGCCTGTTTGCATAGTTCAATGACTTTCTCCCTGGGCAGGAGCAGTGACGCGGCCATAGTTCCGCCGGAAGCGGCTTTCATAAACTCGCCTCTTTTGCGGACAGTTCTGACGGCGTCAGAAAATGAAAGAACTTCTGCTGCTACCAGCGCCGAATACTCTCCAAGGGAATGGCCGGCGACTACATCAGGTTTGAGCACTTTTTTTAATTCGGTAAAAACTGCGATGCTGGCAGTAAGTATTGCCGGCTGCGCGTTTTCCGTTGATTTCAAGGCGTCTTCCAAACCGTTCAAAAGAACCTCTGAGAGCTTAAATCCAAGGGCGGAATCGGCTTCGGCAAAAATGCCGTTGCCGCTGAAATCTTTGCACATCCCTACAGTCTGTGAACCCTGTCCGGGGAAGATAAATGCGGTTTTCATAAAGGCCTCCGAACGAAAAGACTAAGAGCGTTTATAACGTAAAACTTTAAAACTTGAATCGGTACTGTTTCTAATTTCAAATTTGGTTCTTCGAATTTTCGCAGCTTACCACTTAATTACTGCCGCGCCCATCGTCATGCCGGCGCCGAAGGCCACCAGCAGGATAACATCGTCTTTCTTTATCCTTCCAGCTTTGTTAGCCTCGTCAAGCGCTATGGGAATAGAAGCAGCGGAAGTATTGCCGTACTTATGCAGATTCACGAAGACTTTTTCGGAATTTAAGCCCATTCTCTTCGCTATGGATTCAATTATCCTGAGATTTGCCTGGTGCGGTATGAAGAGAGAGACATCGCTATATTTTAAGCCTGCCTTGGCAAGGGCCTCGTCTATGCATTTCTCCATACCCTTGACTGCTTTCTTGAAAACTTCATTCCCTTCCATCACAATAGTCCGCTTGCCTGCCGGCTCTCTGGTGCCGCCTCCGGGTATCTCAAGCAACCCGGGTTTGGTGCCTGAACCGTCGGACCATATATAAGAAGAAAGAACCCCGCTTCCTGAATCCGATGCCTTAACCACCACGGCTCCGGAACCGTCACCAAAGAGAATACAGGTTCCCCTGTCCTTCCAGTCGGTGTACTTGGAGAGCGTTTCCGCCCCAATAACGAGCGCTGTCTTTATCTGCCCGCTTATTATCATGCTGTTAGCTATTGTCAGCCCGTAAATAAAACCGGAACAGGCGGCGCTGATATCAAGTGCTGCCGCGTTAACTGCGCCTATATTATTCTGAACAAAGCAGGCAGTTGAGGGAAATATTTTATCCGGGGTGACAGTACCCACAAGCACAAGGTCAAGTTCTTCCGGTTTGACACCGGCTGCCGCCAGAGCATTCTTCGCTGCCGCGGTGGCAAGGTCAGAAGTAGCCGTTTTTTCATCTGCAATGTGGCGCTCCGACATCCCGGTCCGCGACCTGATCCACTCGTCTGTGGTTTCCACCAACTTCTCGAGATCTTTGTTGGTCAATATCTTTTCCGGCGCGAAGGACCCCGTGCCGGCTATTGCCGCTCTAATGAATCCCATTGTCCACAACTCCTAATTTAGCTATCTCTTCTTTTATATGCTCATTCACTTTGCCCGTCACGGATTTCGCGGCGGTATTAATCGCATTCTTCACGGCTTTAACGCTGGAACCGCCGTGTCCGATAAAAACCTGGCCGTCAATCCCCAGAAGCGGGGCTGCTCCGTGCTCGGCGTAATCTGTCTTTTTTATCAGCCCTCTGAATACGGGCTTTACAAGCAAGGCTCCAAACTTAATAAAAATGCTTGAGTTCTGGAGTTCTACCTTGAGTATCTGAAAGAATCTGGTAGCAACGCTTTCGGCGAATTTGAGAACAATATTGCCCACAAAACCGTCGCAGACTATTACATCAGCCTTATCCCCTACTATATCCCTGCCTTCAACATTTCCGACAAAATTCAAGCCGGCTGCTTTCATCATCTTTGCCGACTCGGAAGTGAGTTTATTCCCTTTCTTTTCTTCCTCTCCCACGGAAAGCAGGCCTATCCTCGGGTTGTCCGACTCTCCCACATACTTCAAATAAACACTGCCCATAACCGCAAATTGCAGAAGGTGTTCGGGTTTATTGTCAGAATTGGCGCCCACATCAAGAACCAGGCATTTACCGTTCAAGGAAGGGAAAAAAGCCGCAATGGCCGGCCGTGCGACATTAGGGATTCTTCCAAGAACACTCAGGGCGTGCGTCATAACCGCGCCGGTATTCCCGGCCGAAATAACAGCATCAGCCTTCCCCTCTTTTACAAGGCGCATAGCTACAATAAGAGAGGAGTCTTTTTTTTGATTAACAACTTTAGTCGGAGAGTCATTCATGGTTACAACTTCGGAGGCGTGAACAATACTGATAGGAAGTTTCTTTATTTTGTATTTCAGCATATAGCTGCTCAACTCGGCGCGTATTTTTTCTTCATCGCCGACCAGCACAACCTCTATGCCGAATTCTTTTGCGGCGGCTACCGCGCCCCTGACTTCTACTTCCGGAGCGTTATCGCCGCCCATCGCGTCGAGTGCGATTTTCATCGCTATACCTCGACGACTTCCTTTTTCCCGTAATAACCGCAGTTTTCGCAAACGCGGTGCGGGAGCTTATGCTGCTTGCACTGCGGGCAGATTGAAAGCCCCGGAGCCTTTAATTTCCACTGAGATCTCCTCGTGTCCCTGCGGGCCGCTGAGAATCTCCTTTTCGGATTTGCCATTTTAATTTCCTCCCTTCAGATGCATTACTTTTTCTTTTTTAGTATGTTTTTAATGCCTGCAAACGGCTTATTAAGCGATGGTTCATCGCAGCCGCATTTTTTCTTATTAAGGTCGGAACCGCAGGTCTGACAGAGCCCCTTGCAATTCTTTCCGCAGACCGGGTTCATCGGCAGATCAAGGAGCAGGGTCTGCCTTACATCCTCTCCTATATCTATTATATCGCCTTCCATCGCAAGCTCGTCGGTTTCACTCGGGGGAATCTCCCCCTCATCTTCCGGCGCATCTTTCACATGGATCACATCAAACCCGGGTGTCAATTTAACCTTGAATTTCTTAAGACAGCGCCCGCAATCAATTTTTACTGTCGCAGCAACAGAACCGACAACCCTGTATCTTTCACTCATGTCGTGTACTTCGACGGAAACCTTAACAGGTCCGTCGAAAACAGCTTCTCCGCTGAAACCTATTTCTTCCGGTTTGGCGGAAAAGGCCAGGTGTGTAACCTGTTCTTTTAAGTCCTTGACGTCTATTTGCATGCAAAAACCCCTTTTGAAAAAGGGGGTCTGATATTATATGTGTCATAACCGCAAAAGTCAAGGCAAAATAGGGAAATAGGCGGCCTCTTCTCGACCGGCCTTCCGTTTTTCAGATATTTCAATGCTTTTGCCTTTCTAAAATATTGCCTTTACAAAGAGCCTATTAAGGAATAAAATGGCTTTCTGTCTGACAGTAGCAGGATAAAAAGGAGCTAAAATGGCCGTAAAAAGCGATAAATGGATAAAAAAGATGTCTCTGGAAAAAGAAATGATAAAGCCTTTCGCGGAAAACAAGCAGCGGGAAGGCGTAATATCCTACGGTGTTTCTTCATACGGCTACGATTTCAGGGTGGCGGATGAGTTTAAAGTCCCGAGAAAACAGACGCTTATAGATCCTAAGGACCAAAAAAACAATATTTTTGACGATTTCAAGGGGGAGAGCATCATCATCCCGCCCTCTTCTTTTGTGCTGGGCAGGACCGTAGAGTATTTCAAAATACCCAGGAACATCATTACTCTCTGCACAGGAAAGTCAACCTACGCCAGAAGCGGCGTACTCTTGAATGTCACCCCTTTTGAACCAGAATGGGAAGGCTTTGCCACGATTTGCATAATGAATGCCTCAAGCTCTCCGGCTAAAGTTTACGCGAACGAGGGGATAGGACAATTGGTATTTTTTGAGAGCGACGAGCAGTGCGAGATTTCTTACGCGGATAAGAAGGGCAAGTATCAGTCGCAGAAGACTATCACTCATTCAAAACTTTAAAAGTTACTGCATTTCCATCCACGATATGACCCCTACGCCAACAGGGACCAGTCTTGAAATATTATTGGCAAGCGTAGGATCATAACCGACATTGAAGGTACCGGGAACAGTAGACCCGTGATTGAAGGTCTGCCCTCCGAAAGTTGTAAACTGCGTTATGCTGCTGCTTCCCCCGCTATTATAAGTCCTTCCGGCCCCTTCAAGCGCTCCCGAGTAGCCATAAAGGTAACCGTCTATTTTCATATCATCCGACTGGTGAAAGAACGCAGTACTTGAAAGCCTCCAGGGATTTACATATATACTCCCGGAACAGATGAGGGCGATTGCGTCATTGGTCGGATTGGAAGTTGAGGGAATCGGAGTCGGAACAGCAGGATTATAAGAGGGAAGCGTGTTGTAAGTGTCGCCGGAATAAAGCACATCGCCTATCAACTCTATGCTCTTCTGGCTTACGATCATTACCTTCTTATTGGTATTAGCAGTGCCGGCAACAACCGGCAGCTGACCATAAACCGCAACATCATCAATACAATATATTATTATTCCGTAAGTGCTTTGCAGGGCCGCAACATAATTAGCCATGCCGTCAAAGAGATCGTCAGAACTGCCGGTTCCGAATGCATTAAGGTTTATCTTGAGCCTCGGCGTGTACCCGCTGACTCCGACATCTATGGTCAGGGTCGTGCTGGAGGTATCCGCCCCGTTTAGCCTGTAGTAGGGAAGGTTTGAAAGCTGCAGGATGACTTGAGCATAATTATTATAGGTCTGATAGGGAATCGGCCTAATATTAACCACGGCCCCGCCGTGCGCTTTATCAAACCAGGTTCCGCTGGGCCTGCTTGAAGAAGTACAAATGTCATAGGAAGTTGACGCGGAATGCCTTCCGTGTTTACTTGACATAGTCTTAAAATCGGGTGTTGCGTATCCTCCGGCCTGCACAATTGTGCCTGCTGACATTGTCACATAGGTGTCGGAATAAAACGGATTCGTGGCGCCGGAGGAAAGCGCCGATGAGTTCCAATACATCGTTCCGCCTATAGAAAGCGTAGTTCCGTTGCAGTGATACGGCCCGTCAAAAGAATTTCCGCCTGCCCAAATGTCGTTCGCTATGGTAAACGCGTTATATTTGGCCATATTGACTATCGTAACATGGGACCTGACATGTCTGGTAATGGGCACCTTTCTCCCGGCGCCGTAGGCAATTATTGGCGTCGCAATAGCGTCTACTATATAGCGCTGATTGCCTTCAAGATCGAGCACCGGATTACTGCTGCTATCCAAGAGTTTATTTATCGTAACTGGGACGGTAAGCGAAGTACCGGATATCTGCACCGGATAACTCAAAGTCATGGGCAGGGTCGCGCCTATAATATTGATCTGCCTGTTCGTAATGTCGCTTATTAACTGGTTTATGCCGGCGTCGGCCGCTTCAATAGCTATCTGCCTGGCTTTGTGGCTGCCCGAAGAGTTTATGTTAGTATCAGTAAGCGCGCTGTATACGCCTATCATCATAACGATAATGACGGCGATGGTCCCGACGAGCAGGAGCATAGACTGACCCCTATTTTTATGCAAAAAAATCCTCATAGTTTTCACCTGTCAAAGTTTCTTTTCACGGCTAACTTCAACTAAAAAGTGTTTCTTATGGCAACTGCCGTCGTTAATGTGATTCTTTCCCTTACCCCGCTCTTTCCCCTGTCAGCAACCGAGACAGTAATGCCTACATTGACCATATCAAAAGTATCGTCGAAGTAAAAGGCAACATCATCAAAGAGCAGAGTTGTATCATCAAGAAACTTTGCTACTCCGCCTGCAACAGGAATAATGTTGGGAGTCTGCCGGTACTTGTCAAAATCAAAGATTACAGGAATGGAGCCGTAGGTTGTCGCGCCGCGCACGAGCCTGTGCATAAAAATATTCTTGCCGTTGTAAGTACCCAGGTAGTAATCAACCTGATCATCGGAAGACCTGTTAGTCGGATCTGTCAGGCTCGGTATCTTAAATGATACCGGGCTCGCCAAGGTCGGGTGCAGGGTTGTATTGGCCGTGCAGACCGGCTGCTGGGTTATTTCACGCAGCTGCTTTTGTATGCAGCCAAGACTGGTAATGGCCACTTGCGTAACCTTTGTTTTCGCATCTACTTTCTGGTATTGTCTGTAGGAGAGCCGGTAAAAGGTAGCGACTATAGAACCGAGAATGCCGATTAGGCCGACTACAATCATCATCTCGACCAGGGTTACACCCCTATTTTTAGTTTTTCTACGCATTTGCTCCTACCTGTTAATAGTGTTAATAACGGTTACCGGCTGATATTTGTCGTTTTGCTTGCTAACCGAAACAGAGACGACCCAACCCTCCGCCATCCCTGCCGTAGCATCAGAAGGGGTTACGGTGCTTGTTATTATATATGGATAGTGAGAGCCGGGAGGAGGAACAGGCGCTCCCGCCGTTGAGTCCGGATCCGTAAAGCCTATTAAAGACTTCATGGTTATATGGTCAAGAACCGCGTTCGGGTTCGGAGGGTTAAGGTCTAAAACATAAAAATCGTTCAAGAGAAACTTTGTGCTGGTGGTCCTGATCGTGATGGCCGTTGAGGTAGTTATTTCTCCGGCAGTGATGGTTCGGGATAATTTCTGCCAGCCGGTAGTCACGGCGGAACTGCAGGTATTGGAACTGCCTCCGGTTGTCTGAAACCAGGCGACTTTTGCGCTATCCTGCATTGCTATCCAGACTACCAGTTGGTCCGTGCCCGCTACAGGACTGCAACTCGAAATATTCAGGGCCTTCCTTAAAGTTGCAGCCGTAGCCGTTGTGGTTGTCGGCGCCGTGACGGTCATGCACATACCATCCGAATCCAGAAACCCGACCGGAGTTATCAGTGTTGTGATATTTGATTTGGTTATACCGGAACCTGTCGCGGTCCAGTTAGCGGAACTCGTAGAGAAGCCGTCAAGAACGCCTATGTCCGGATTAACCGCGCCTGTTTGCTCTATCTCCACGGTAAGAACTCCGGTCCCGGTATCAATGCTGTTTAGCTGGATTGTGGCCGTGGCTCCACCGGTCGGAGCAAGGTTGGACGCCACATAACTGGCTTTCACCAGATTGTTAATTAGGATTCGCTGCTGCCGTTGCATGGAGTTATAATCAATCATTTTTATAAACAGCGTGGAAGTTATCGCGTCGGGGCAGTTGATTATGAAGGTTATATCTCCCGGTGTTGTGTCGGTTACCGCCCTTGTTGCCGGATGAAACCAGCAGTTCGTTGCGGCGCCGTAACCCGGATTGCCAAAAGTTCCCTGCGTTAGGGAACAACTGTACCCTGACGCCTGAGTCATTACAGAATTGGCCGTACAATCAATCTCAAGCTGAGTTATTGCCGGAATGCTTACGGTTGTGCAGGCAATACTTATTACACCGGCGGAGGTTACATAAGGTGTGTATATGGGGAAAGCAACTCCGGGCGCAAAATTCTCACCCCTGACCGACTTCCACTCTTCCACCCTCTGCGTTGCCAGCAGAGACTTTATTGCGCGGGAGTTCATTAACACATTGCCTTTGAAATACATTAAAAAAGCATTATACGCGCCAAGCATGATAAACGCGATAACGCCGAGCATGATCACCATTTCAACAAGCGTGAAACCCTTTTTGGCATTCATTAAGCCACCCCGTTTAGGCATTATCATTTAAATTATAGCATTTTTCGTTGTTTTGTCAATGTAAAGGGATTGACCGGGGGAGGACGGATAGATTTAGCCTAATAGCGCATTTTTTCTGTTCTTGCACTTGCTTTAATCAGCAATGAGTAATTAGCAATCAGTAATTGTTTTTATGCCGGGAGACGGAATCGAACCGTCATGGCCTTGCGACCGAGGGATTTTAAGTCCCTTGTGTCTACCAGTTCCACCACCCCGGCGGGTTTGTGACAGTTCATAATATACATTAATTCCCGCAGAAAATCCATATCCGGCTTAACAGCTTA